>Ga0233431_1001516_pt1 | contig 39768 bp, 36 predicted proteins | sample SI_118_April2016_FD_179867 | JGI IMG/M metagenome (GOLD analysis project Ga0233431, IMG submission 179867) | Seawater microbial communities from Saanich Inlet, British Columbia, Canada - SI_118_April2016_200_MG | ecosystem: Environmental > Aquatic > Marine > Inlet | place: Canada: British... | reverse complement strand
GTCAAACATCTATGGGGATACAGGAAGGTCAGATACAAGGGTTTACTCAAGAATGCGGCACAGGTGTTCAGCCTGTTTGCGTTAGCCAATTTGTACTTGGTTCGCAAACACTTGTTGATGACAAGGGGTTAGTCTGCCTGAAATTGAGGATTTCCCCCTCCACAAGAGGGAAATCAGATCAGAATATCACAACAATCGAGCTTGTGAAGCACTTCTTCAGCAACAACAGGCCCAAAAAGAGACTTTAGGTGCCTTGATCAGAGCTTCCTTAGCTTCCCACACAACATTGCCGCCAATTATCGTTTTCTCTACCGTGATATCCTTGATCTCTTCGCTTGATACTCTAGTTGGGTCGGCGCTTAAAATTACCAGATCAGCCAGTTTGCCAGTAGTTATGCTCCCTTTCACATCGTCTTCAAAGCAAGCATATGCTCCGCCCATGGTGTATATCCGAAGTGCGTCTTCAGGAGTGATGCCTTCTTCGGGTGAAAGGACATGGCCACTCTGAGCTTTCCGGGTTACCATTCCATATATTCCTGATAAAGGATTGGGTGGAATCACCGGTGCATCGGAGCTGGCAGCAACCCTGATCCCACTCCGGTGAAAGGTGCCTGTACGATAGAGCCACGGCAATTTTTCGGGATCAACTTCTGATACATACCTTTCTCCGTTGTAGTAGACAAAAGCAGGTTGGGTAACCACCATGACCCGAGTTTTTTTCAGCCGTTCAAGCAGATGTGGCGGGCATTCGGAGCAATGCTCAATCCGGTGGCGGTGGTCTTCTTTGGGTATCTCACTCAAGGCATATTCCAGAGCGGTTATTGCGGCTTCTACAGTGGTATCTTCTATGGCATGGATGGCTACTTGAAATCCTGCACTGTGCGCTGAAAGCACCATCTCGTTTAAAACCGATTGAGGTGGGTTGAGCGATCCGCTGATTTCGTCGATTACTATTTTCATCGCACCCAATCGAAGGTTATCATCGCCAAGAATTTTAAGTTCGTGGAATTCTTTGAGTGAATCAAAACTGAACATCATGGTCACTCGTGATTGAAGGTTGCCGCTGTTTTTAATTCGTTTCAAGTTTTCCCATTGAGCAGGTTCGTTGTGGACAGTGGCGTCTTGTATTGAGGTGATCCCGGCTGCAAGCAAAAGCTGGTTGGCTTGTTTAATCGCTCCATGGAGTTCCTCATCCGGGGGAGGCGGGACTATGTTTTTACTGAGATATGCATTCATCCCGAACAAAAGACCGGTAGGTTCGCCAGTTTCCAACTCTCTTTCGACGAGCCCTCCCGGGGGGTCCGGGGTTTCGGCAGTGATCCCTGCCAATGCCAACCCTCGACTGTTGAGAACGCAGGCATATCTGGTGCGGTGAGCCAGTTTAACCGGATGTGCCGGGGCTGCCTTGTCCAAATCCCAACGAGTGGGATGCCGTTGTTCTTCGAGGTAAAACTTGTTATATTCAGAACCTTTAATCCATGTACCTGTTGGAGATTGGGATGCTTTTTCTGCGATTTTTCGCTGGATATCGACGATTGAAGAGACAGAGGCCGGACTGCAATCCACACTCAACAGACTGGAGATCATGGAGAAAATGTGCAAATGGGCATCGTGAAAACCCGGGATGACGGTTTTCCCTTCGCAATCGATGAGTTTGGTTTGGTTGTCCTGAAATCGTTTATACTCGTCCCCCTGGCCAATTGCTATAATACGGTCCCCACCAATGGCAACGAACTCGGCTCTGGGATTCGTTTTCTCCATTGTGATCACATTCGCATTAAAGAGAATGTGATCGGCACTACTTTTAGTCATCACGGTGTTTAGGGTATCATCTGTGTTTAACACAATCAATGCACAAAAAGAAAAGGGCTCGGTTTGAGCCCTTCCCTGTTGGTATTTTTGGCTTATAGCAGAATCCTAATGATGATGGTCGCATCCACAACCACACCCATGGTTATCGGTGCCATGCATATGGCTTTGACAGCTGTCCTGGCAACTATCGTGGCATGAAGTGGTGAATGCTTGCTCGCCGTACAATTCATCCGGGGTGGCGTCATGTACATCTAGGACTGTTATATCGAAAGTAATTGTCTTACCGGCCAGAGGATGGTTTTCATCCAGCGTAACATTGTCACCTTCAATTTTGGTAACGGTCATTAGCCTTTGTCCTTTTGAATCGTGTGCTTGAAGTTGCATACCCACATTCAGGTTGTTTAGTCTGGACAGTTCTTTTTTAGTGAAGACATGAACAAGGTTGTTATTCCGTTCACCATAGCCTTGGGCCGGGGCAAGCGTGACGGAAAACGAATCGCTCGGTGATTTTCCGTCCAGTGCTGATTCCAGTCCAGGAACCAGTTTTCCTTTGCCATGAACATATGAAAGCGGTCCGAATTCGAGCGAAGTATCTATCAATTCACCGCGCTCATCCATCACCGTATAATCGAAAGTGGCTAGCTTGTTTCTGCTAATCCGCATGATACCTCCAATACCCAAAAAATGAGGTGTTAATAGGGTAGCCAAAATGGAGAGAACATGCAATAGCATAATCCTAAGGAACCTCTGACCAACCCCCTGTATCCCCCAGTCTTGGGGGACTTTTATACCTGGGGGACACCCCCAGACCCCCGAAGTCACCACTTATTCAGAGCTTCCCTAATTCGATTTTGATGCTTTCTCTCACTGGACTTGATAGATACCCTTAACTGTAATGTAGTTTTTTCGCCATGTTTTTGGCCAAAAGATGTTCGCTCAATCCTTCGCCATCATCGAGATAAATTTCAGCTACATACCTTCCAAATTTACCAATCTTGAAGGTCTCAACGGTGAACTCTTTGCCTTCTATTAGTTCCTTAACATACTCCTTGACTTTGAGGCCCTCGGGGCGTTCTGCCCCTCTGATTTCCGGGGTGTTCACACTCACCAACCGCAATCGCTGGAATGTGGTGATCCGGAATCCAAGGTCGATGGTGACATCGAACGTATCGCCGTCTACTACCCTAGTCACATGAGCTTTATATGTGTAGTTTAAATTCATTCTGCCCCTTCAATTTTGGTGTTCATTATAACATTTGGAGTTCATCAGGGCGAACCGAAAATGAAAAAGAGGGACTCATTCCAAGTCCCCCTTTTCAAGGTTTTGGCAACCAATACGTGGAATCTTGCCCAATTGGGTTTACCGTGGATTACTTTGCCTTTGATGTTTAATCAAAGATAGTTCAAAGGGGAATCTAATCTACAACCAATCCGTACATGGGTATCACCCCCTTTGTTTTGATGTGGCCGAACCTGACGGTTCTATTGGCTTACTCAGGAGATGGGCAGGCATAGTTCATCCGGATGTTGTAGTTTTCAGTTCAAAATACGATCGTTGCGGATACTCCTCAGAAAGATGTTCCGCCTATTGGGTGAGATGCGTCCTACTCCTACTGATGGTGGTTGTCAAGGCCCCCTCGCAGTGTTACCGTAAATATCCGACAGTCCACAATAAAACATGGACATGAACAGTATTCAGTTATGGAAATTACTGGTCTTGACTTGATCACTGTCTTCCCCCCATACTATCATGCAAAGATAAGCTGTTTGGCGGGATGCTCTATGCCAGGTTCGAGTTTTCTCTGTTAGATGTTTGGTGTAGGTAACTTGAGTTGTGGAAGTCTCCTTGAGTTGTCAGATGACGATGATTTGATTCGTATGACGCAGAATCGAATTGAAGAAGCGAGCGCCTCTGATTTTGAAGAACCAGCCGAGGCCACTTCGCCAGACAAAGTGACACAATCTGAGTTTGATCCCGGTGGTGTGGCCAAAGACCACTTTAATCGAGCATGCGACTATGAAGCCAGAGGCGATGATGCTCGGGCTATCACAACATATAGCCAGGCGATCAGAGTGTAACCAAGGTATGTAATGGCGTATTACAATCGGGGATCACTCCTCGTATTTCAAAACAAGAAGGCAGATGCGGTCACCGATTCTGAGAAGGTCTTTGAATTATCGGTTGATGAAGACTTGACCAGAATGGCAAGAAGCCGTATTGACGAGTTGAACGCGCAACGTCTTGGTTGAAACGAACAAGAGATGGGAATAATGTAAGGGTTGCTATAGCTATACTTTTCAGGTATTCTGCTCGTAGTATCGATGGCTTGTAGAACACATATATTCGAGAAGTCATCGATTTGTAAACGTAGAACAAAGCACACAAGAGCAATAACTTGGGGCTCCGGACACTATGGAGGAGGCTGGCAATGAGATCGATCATTAGTCTTGTTTGCGGAATAATGGTAGTTGTTGGGGCAGCGTTTGTCTCGTGGCTTAGCATAGATGAAACGGGACAGGGCGGCTTAACCAGGTTTTTCGGTAGAGAAGTGATGGGGGGCGATGTTGAGTTTGTGAACTCCGTTGGACCACTTTTCACATTAATTGGTGGCATCCTCATAATTGTATTTGCCCTGGTAGCTTTCCTGCTTCTCATGATGAATCATGGAGGACACCGAGTATTCGTCGGGCTGATTTTGGGAGCGAGGATAGTTGCCTTGTTCGCAATTGTTGGTATCGCCTGGTACTTGATCGATATTGGTGATGTCAAAGATGAATTGGGAGCTTATTATGAGGCTAATTACTATCCAGACGGCGTAACCGTGATTATTGAAGAGGGGGTCTGGATCAGTCTGATAGGAGCTGTTGGGTCGGTTGTTAGTGGAGCTACAGCCCCATTTTCGGTTTGGAGATGGTTAATCCGCGGGCGGGATTTCGAAGAAAATGCACAGGAAGAACCTGTCTCAGTTCTTGGTTCGAGGACAGAGGAATATTATGAAAGTGCTGCAGTTGGAGGCTCCGAATCTACCGCCAGTTTGAGAAAAGACTACTACGAAAGTCACAAGGCAGGCCTGGCTGCAGATTCCCCCGGTTCAGCTGAGGAACATTTTAAACGAGCTATCGGATTTGAGTCTGAGGGAAAGTATCCTGAGGCGGTTGCTGAATATGATGCAGCTATTACAAGCGATCCCAATTATGCCCAAGCTTATTCTAACCGCGGATCGCTTCATTTAGTGCAGGGTAATATGACCAATGCACTCTTTGATTTCGAAAGGGTTATCGAGCTATCCGATGATCCTCATCTGACAGAAATGGCCCAGAGTCGCATCGATGAATTGAACGAACAGACGCCTGACGAAGGTGAGGAGTATAATTGAATATCCTATATCGCTCCACCGCGTAGCTGCCGAAATTATGCCCCCTTCTTTCGGGTGCGCCATCTCATCCCAAAAGTATCCATTCTCTAATAGTACCTCTTCAGTATGCTGGCCCATCTCCGGCGCAGTGGTTCTGATTGACGAAGGCATCTTGCTCAGTTTGATCGGATTATATCCGGGTATATGTTTTGATGGGTCGTACATACTATCGTAAGATACTATTTTCAATTCAACACCGGGGATAAGGTTATTATTGTTGTAGTATTTAGCCACGTCTTCCAATGCCATATCGATGATTTTCCTTGCGTTTGAAGCCGGGCCACTTTTGTCGGTGAGGTTTCCTATAATGAGCACTATCTCCTCTTCAGACTCTGTTGTTCCTGCTTGTTCTACTGTGGCCGTCTCTCCATTATTAGAGGAACACGCAGCCATCACAGGCAATGTCACCAATAGGAGCATCAATCCGACCAATCCTGCTTTACTTGATATTCTCACTATAGTTCCTCCTTCACAAACATAAGGTAGACGAATAGCCATAAAACGAAGCTCTCAAAATATGGGATTATAAGGTGTGCCTGGATAAGGGGCCGGTGCACTGTGTTTTTCTGGCTAATATCACACAATGACACACAAGAATCTTTACTATTTACAAAATATGACTGCATACAGTTCCGATATGGGTAAATTATTGTTGACTAACGGCCCTCTTGACATATCTACCTTGGTTGCTACATACTAGCGTGAAAAAGGAACGCGTAGCTGAATGGTAAAACTTCGTACTCCCATAGTACTTGCCCTGCTGGCTGTTATCCTCGCTGGCGGGATTACATTGATCCTCAAGCAAAACACGTCAAGTTGTCCTGTAGAGATCGAACTCCCTACGCCTTCGGAGGAAATTGAAGTCTACGTCAGCGGCGAAGTAAGAAATCCCGGACTGTACACTTTGAAAGAGAGTACGCGAACCGCCGATGCCATAGAGGCTGCCGGAGGATTTACTACCGATGCCGATGAATCGGCGGTTAATCTGGCGGGAACATTGCGTGATGGAGATCAGGTTTATGCCTGTAAAGTGGGTGAATCCTCTATGCGCATTAACATCAACACCGCTGATACATGGCTTCTTGAAGCCTTGCCTGGTATCGGCCCGGCTACAGCAGGGGCGATCATTGAATATCGGGCTGAAAATGGTCCTTTTGCAACCATCGATGACTTGAAGGCGGTGAAAGGTATTGGAGATTCGACTATTGAAAAGCTAGAGGGCAAAATTACGGTACGCTGATGCGACTTGTCTATCTTAGTCTGGCCTGGGTGGTGGGGATTTACCTGGGCTCAAGATTTGATTTTCCGTGGGCTCCGCTAACGATTCTACTTGCTGTATCCTCTTTTCTCACGATCCTCTCTTACCGTAAGAAAGCCCTGTTTTGGGGAGGACTTTGTCTTCTTCTCCTTCTTGGGGGTATTCTGCGCTTCCATACTGTCCCCGAAGGCGATGGCCTTGAGATTTATCGTGGGTTCTATGAGTTGCGAGGTGTTGTTGCTGCCGCCCCTGATGTTAAAGATCATTCAACGACACTTCGTCTTGAAGTAAAAGAAATCCGGGAGCCTGATGGAGAGTGGGACAATGTTTCGGGGACAGTGCTGGTTTATGCTCCCAAATTTCCTATGCTAAATGATTCGCGGGATTACCCATACTATCATTACGGTGACCTTTTACAAATGAAAGGTGAGTTAGAGTCGCCCGATCTCCCGGAAGACGGAGAGAGCTTCGATTTCCGGGAGTATCTGGCTCGTCAGGGCATCTATTCTACAATGTACTCCCCGAGTGAAATTGCGCTGTTAGATACCGGGCAGAAGCCTAAACCGATGGAGTGGATATACAGCTTGAGACGAAGTATGTCGCAGTCTCTGGAAGAAGCCTTGCCTGAACCCCAGTGTTCGATTGCCAAAGCGATGCTCCTGGGACAGCGCGGTTCAATTGCTTCGGAAGTCAAAGATGATTTCTCCACAGCGGGCACATCGCATCTTCTGGCGATTTCCGGTGTTCATGTAAGTATTGTAGCTGGCTTGGCTCTTAGCGCTGGCGTGTGGATTTTCGGCAGGAGGCGTCCGACCTACTTCTTACTCGCGTTAGCTGTGATCTGGCTCTATGTGATGCTCAGTGGAATGAGTCCTTCCGCAGTGCGTGCAGCTACCATGGGAAGTTTATGGCTCTATGCAAATTGGATCGGGAGGCCGCGTAGTGCTTTCACAGCTTTAACTTTCGCTGCTGCTGTAATGCTGGCTTTTAATCCTAGACTTTTGAGTGACGTTGGATTTCAACTCAGCTTCGCTGCCATGACTGGCCTGGTATTTCTGACTCCATTGTTCCAGAACTGGGGGAGGAAAGTGCTTGGATCTCATGATGGGGAGCTATCCTCTACAATCAATTTTGTTATCACTGGTTTTGCCGTTACTTTAGGCGCGGTATTTGCCACGTTGCCACTGATATCTTATTACTTCGGTATGATCTCTCTGATGAGTCTACCAGCTACTTTCTTCACTCTACCGGCTGTGCCGGGAATAATTATCACCTCGGCGATGGTGGGGATCGTAGGAGTTTTTGCCTCCCCCGTAGCCACTATCTTGGGATGGGTTTCCTGGCTGTTTACCACTTATGTACTAAAAACGGTCGAACTTTTTGCATCTTTGCCGCTCGCTTCGGTTGATGTAAAAGTCGATGCTCCCGCAGTTTGGACTTACTATGTTATTCTGGGAACAGCCCTATGGTTACCCAGGAACCGGGAGCGATTGAGCGGAGGTATTTTCAAGATGAAACCCCGGCTGTTTTCAGCGCCCAGGCTTGCCTCTGGTATTCCTCTGAAATGGATCATTTTACCGCTGGCTGTGATAGCTATTCTGATCTGGACAGCGGTGATTACTGCGCCGGATAATCGCCTTCACGTATATGTCCTTGATATTGGGCAGGGAGACTCGATTCTTCTTCAGAAAGGAAATCAGCAGATAATCATAGATGGAGGTCCCAATTCCGGCAAAATGGCCGATCAATTAGGGGATAAGCTGCCTTTTTGGGATAGGACCATCGAGTTGCTGGTGTTGACACATCCGGATGCTGACCATATCACTGGGCTCATAGATATCTTGCAGCGTTACAAGGTTCAAAAAGTCGTGACCAGCGGGCAAGAATATGATTCGGATTTGTACCGGGAATGGTGCAAACTGGTCGAGGAGAAAGGGGTAGAGCGCATTATTGCCGTCGCAGGGCAGGAGATCGTCATGCAAGATGGTGTGCATTTGACGGTAATTCATCCCCAGGATACATTATTTGAAGGGGAAACCACGGATTTGAATAACAACTCAGTAGTAATACGGCTTGAGTACGGGAAGTTCAGCTTTCTCCTGACAGGGGATATCGGCGAGGAAGTGGAAAAATGCCTTCTCGATGAAGATGTAAATCTGAAAAGTGTGGCATTGAAGGTCGCGCATCATGGATCAAACACTTCAACTACGGCTGAGTTCTTGAATGAAGTCGGTCCCCTGTTTGCGACGATCTCTGTAAGTGCAGATAACAGATTCGGGCATCCGTCAAACGAAGTTGTAGATGAGCTTGAAGAAGCAGTTGGCAGAGATGGTCTTCTCGTCACTTCAGAGGACGGCGCAATCGAATTCATCACTGATGGGAATAGGCTGTGGATAGAGACGGAGAAGTGATCCGCTTCAACCATAAAGAGGTCAGATCACCGAAGCTTGCCGTGATTACAGAAGACGCATTATGCTATGCAGATAGGCAGGGGTCCTTTTCTGTACGAGCATTGTAGCACCTTGAGGGGGCATGATCTGCAAATTAAAGACGGCGCTGGATTTGAGGTGTTCGGCGTTGGTGTCAATAAATGGGTCGTCAACTCCGCTACCATTTGAATAGCTGGTCCCATTGAATCCGTGCAACCATATGGTGACAGTAGCCTTCTCGGAGTTCTCCAGCAGGTAGTCATTGGTTCCAGTTCCATACCCACCGGCAAATTCCACGGTCCAGGCACAATCATCTATGTATGTGTTTGCATCGTTGTAGGCAACCATAGTAACGTTTCTGCCGAGGTCTGTGCCCGTACCGGCCCTAACCTCATCCAGATGAATATCGATGGTGCCCGGATCTGATGATGCTATCAGCGCGATTGAGTTGATGGAGGAAAGCTCAATCGCTCCGGGATTGCTAAGCGCTACGATGGCCTCTGTCCAGACGTTCGCTGCCAGAGCAGGCGTGTCCAGAGTTTCAACAGCATTTGCGCCAGCCGTGCCGGAGCATACCGCCAACCGAATGACCCCTGCTGTCTGGTCAGCGCTTGACTTAATCCAAACGGTCATCTGTTTGGCATAGGTCATATCCAGTGCAGTGCTCATATTGTAATATGCCATCGTGCCAGTGGTGAATGCGGCGGCAACCGTTAATTTGTTACTAGCTGGAACTTCTTTATAGTCAGCACCATCCGTTGTGACTGCTACGTTTGAGCCGGAGGCCGTCCACGCCGTATCACAATCGCTGACAACAGGTGACACAAGCGCTCCGTTGGAGTCAATGCGGTAGAAAGGTGTCAGGTCAATAGACCCCCCACCAGATGCCTTACCCAGGACCATTTGCAGTTTTGCTACACACTCATCCCCACTGGCAGTGCCTTTGTAGGCAAGTACATTCCCGAGAACTTTTATGGTAGATTCGGCTTCTTCAATTCCCGTGTGCAATACCTCCTCGGTCTTTTGCGAGGAGAACAGGCCTGCAGACAGCACCGTATAAGCAAACACAGATGCCACAACAATGAATGCGATCAGTATGATAGCCGTTTCCAGGCCGGTTATACCTTGCTGATTCTGCTTTATCCTGTATATAGTCTTGTTCATTTACATCCCCTCACTCTCAGCGTTTGGCAGAGAGCTGTCCGGGTTCGTACGCACTACTGCAAATTAATTACCGGGTTCATCTGTTCGGGTGTAGTCCTCTTGATCGTCATCACTTCCCCATCTGGGGTTCTAACTTCGATAGCGAAAGTGGCATCGGCTCCCGGACCAGCGTTGATAGCTTCGTTAAACTTGCTGGTGATTAGAAACGTCTCCCCGCCTTCGAGCATGTCATCACTATCACCAAAGACGTACTCCCTGGCTTGCCAAGGTAGATCGTTTGTTTCTCCATTTTCATCAATATAGGATATTTCGACTACGTTATTGGGAGGTGCAGTGAAATTGACTGGTGCGGCATTCTCCGGAATTGCCACTGTAAAAATGATCTCACCTATATTGGTGTTGGACGGATTGCATTTGGCGAACACGGTTCCTCTCAGTTCCAGTGCGTTGCTGTTGTCTGTTCCGTAAACCACAACAGAATTATCATCTGAGGATAAACTTGTATAGGTTAGCAAGCCTGCCACGGCTAGAGCGGCAATCGTGACGCCTGCCACCGAGACTCTGCTGATACCACTTTGATGTCTGTGGATTTTCAATAACAGATTCATCAGCATTTGATCGCTACTCCTTAGTGACTTTTTGACGTATGGACTTACCCATTTAAACCTTGGGCATATTTAATTCTACAAAAGCTTTACGTGATCGAATACCGTGCTTGCACTCAAATCCAAATGGGGGAATGCCACCAATCATCTATGGAGGATTTTCTGTAGGGCGAGCAGTATAAATGATTGTTGGCCTATGAAGGGTGACGAAACAACGCGCTATATATGGGGCGACAATACAAAGGTGACCGGCGCCTGGTAGGTACCTACCAGGACTACCGGTCACCTCTCAAAATAACGTCAATTTCAATCGCTAAGAAAGCTCGGGTGACGAGCTATTCTAGACTCAGATGTCAGGTTTTTTAGAATACGATTCCGGGCATGCCGAGATCGCCGAGAGTGCGGATCTGTTCATGCAGTTCGCCGACGGTCCACTTCCTCTCAATATCAATCTTGCTAGCTACTTGCCATGATGTGAACAGTTCGAGATTGCCACCGCGAATTGAGAAAATGTGTCCGGTGATATCCTGGGCCCGGTCGCTGGCAAGGTAAGCTACCAGTGGTGAAATGTTCTCGGGTGCCATTCCGTCAAATTGGTCTTCGGGCACCTCGGCAAACAATCCATGTTTATCGGTCTGTACGGTCATCCTGGTTCTCGCCATAGGGCACACAGCGTTGCTGGTAATTCCGTATTTCTCCATCTCTCGGGCCCAAACCGCGGTTAATACCGCAATCCCTCCTTTGGCTGCTGAGTAGTTTGGCTGTCCCGGGCTCCCGATAATTGCTGCATGGGAGATGGTATTTATGATACGTCCATTGATCGGCTTCCCCGCTTTGGCCTGGTCTCTCCAGTAGGTGATAGCCCACTTACCGATGTTGAATGTCCCTTTCAAGTGAACCGCAATAACCAGGTCCCATTCTTCCTCTGACATGTTAAAGGTCATCTTGTCCCTGAGGATACCCGCGTTGTTCACAACGATATCCACTTTACCAAACTTGGCAACCGCATCGTCAATCATTTGTTTCGCTCCCTGGAAATCGGCGACACTTGCATAATTGGCGATGGCTTCGCCCCCCGCATCGTTGATTTCCTTGACCACGTTATCAGCAGGGCCTGCAGAAGCGTTTCCAGAGCCGTCCCATTCCGTGCCGAGGTCATTGATCACGAGCTTGGCGCCCTCTTCGGCTAGTGCGAGGGCGTGGCTTCTACCCAGACCAGCCCCAGCTCCGGTCACTATTGCTACTTTGCCATCTAGAATTCCCATTTCCTCCAGTTTCCTCCTATTAGTTTAATTTCGGTTGATTCCTTGGTTTATCGGAAGCCTTACTCTGACCATTCTAAACTCGATTATTCTGTAATCCCTCAGATTGAAACATGCGTTCTCTCGATGAAAATATGTGTACTAAACGTACTCGACTGCAGCTAGCCACATCGGAGTCTTTGGTTTTACAGTATCAAAGCAACAAAGAGCGTGCTGATTGCACAATCCTTGCGATGTATACGCTCCAAGTGGTACCAATTTTACACTAATATTGAACGAAATGTCAATATAATGTATGAAACCACGTCCAAAACTATACCTGATTACGGCCAAACTTGTCCAATTGGAGGTTTTGGCATAATGGTAAGTGTGATAGATGAACAAATAGTCTGAATTGTCCTAAAAGTTGAAAACATTGGTTCACAGTAGGGTGAATACTGGCAAAACTATCGGAGTACCGAGAAATTGATGGAGAAATTACGACTTCTCCATCATGGTAACCCAGTGGGTATTAATGGGGGAGCCATGATGGGCTATCGAAAATCAAGCACGTATTATGGACTAATCTTGACATCGGTATAGTGTTCATTTTTAACACCGGAGAGTGACTATTTGACTTTCCGGATGATTCTGGTGGATAAATAAGGAGGAACTGTATGACCCGATCCTGGAGAAGCGTGCCCAGGCCATCAGACAGAAACGCACCGGTTTGGGTTGGGAGGGATCCTGGTATGAGGACGAAGACAGAAAGCGGACCCATAGGGATCTGGTGCTGGCAGGAATGGAGCGGAGCGGGCACGGCTTCAGGGGAAGCATATCGGGGAGGGAGGGATTTCCCGGCGACAAGCTGCCAGGGAACTGAACATTGGCTATGCCACCCCCAAGCGACTGCTCGATGCGAATTGGGGCTCACCGGACAACAAAACGGATAATGATGACCGCCAGTATCCGTATCCCGCCGCATTGAGTCAATCCGTAGGGATACGGATTGACTCACACCTGCTCCTGGAGATACGCTTGCGTAACAATATTGGGGCGATAAGTCAATTTGGGCTTACGTTCAATCCCCAAACGGCAATTTCTTTGCACTTTCTTGATAAAGGAGGGAACCATGGAGCACTTTAGAATGTTCATAAATGGCGAGTTCGTTGATGCTGTCAGCGGTAAAACGATGGAGTGCGTTGATCCCGGGACCGGCCAACCCTTTGCCACCGTACCCTGTGGTGGGACTGCGGACGCCGATGCGGCCATCAAAGCAGCCAGGGCCGCTTTTGACTCAGGTGTGTGGTGCAAACTGACTCCTGAACAGCGTTCTGAAATCATCATGGATCTGGCCGATCGTATTGAAGCCGATTCAACCCGCCTTACCATGTATGAGAGTATGGATTCTGGCGGTGTGGTCACCATGGCCGGAGGGAACATTTGGAGTGCCGCCATGACGCTTCGGAATCTGGCCTGGTATGCATCACACAAATTCCTGTGGCGTGAGGAACTGCCTTCATCGGGTTCGGTGTTCGGCAATGGTCGCAATATCATTGTGAGAGAGCCTATCGGTGTCTGCGTGGGCATCGTTCCCTGGAATCTTCCTTTTGCCGAGGCTTTGTGGAAGATCGCCCATGCCATTTCCATGGGTAATACCATTGTAATCAAACCGGCATCGGATACTTCCGTCTCGGCCTTGATTCTGGGCGATATCATCAGCCAGAGCCGGATACCCAAAGGGGTTATCAATATCGTGACCGGACCCGGCAACGAACTGGGGGAGGCGCTTTGTTCCCATCCCGATGTCGACCGGACATCCTTCACCGGCAGTACCGAGGTCGGCAGGCGGATCATGCAACTCGGCGCAGATACAATCAAAAAGGTCACTCTGGAACTTGGTGGCAAGAGCGCCAACATCGTCCTCGAAGACGCAGACCTAGACCTTGCGGTGGATGGCAGCCTTTTTGCCACATTCGTCCATGTCGGTCAGGTGTGTGTGGCCGGTTCGCGCCTGCTGGTAGCAGAGAGTATCTATCGGGATTTCGTGAATCGACTCAAAGAACGCGTGTCTGAAATAACCATCGGCTACCAATTGATGCCGGATAGCCAGATTGGGCCTGTGGTCAATGCCAAACAGTTGGAAAAGATAGAGACATATGTCTCCATCGGGAAGGAAGAAGGGGCCAACCTCATCTGCGGCGGGAAACGCCCTGAAGGCGATCAGTTCATGGCAGGTTACTATCATCTACCGACGATTTTTGCAGATGTCAACAACTCTATGCAAATCGCCCGGGAAGAGATATTCGGACCGGTTTTATGTGTTATTCCCTTCAAAGACGAGGGCGAAGCCATTCGGATCGCCAATGACTCTACGTACGGACTCGCTGGCGGAATTTGGTCCCGTGACACAGCAAGAGCACAGAAGATCGCGGAACAAATCAGAACCGGAACAATGTGGATAAACGATTACGGGGTGCTGGGTGATTTCGCCCCCTTTGGCGGCTACAAACAGAGCGGACTGGGCAGAGAGTTCGGATACGAGGGACTTGCCGAGTATACGGAAACGAAGAGGGTATACGTTTCTGCCGAAGCCAATCGGGAAAGGCCGAACTTCCAGGTTCTGTTTCGATATCCGCACAGCGCCACTTTTTCATTCCACGGGCCTACCAAGATCAATGCTGGGCCCGGAAGTATCGCCAGTATTTCCAAAGAGATTACCAGCCTGGGATGTAAAAGGGCTGTCTTAATCACGGATAAAGGTTTGAAGGATGCCGGCATCGTGGAAATTGCTACCCGTGCCATGGGAGATTACTGCGCAGGGGTCTTTGACGGAGTCGAACCGGACACCGGCTACGACATCATAGACAGGGCAGTTGCGCTCTGTAAAGAAGTTAAGGCCGACTGCCTGGTCAGCCTCGGCGGCGGAAGCTCCATCGATACGGCAAAGGGAGCATCCGTCACGCTGGCCAATGGCGGCAAAGCGATTGACAACATATCCGTTTTCCGGCTTGTTGGCCCTCAAACACCGCACATCGCTATCCCCACCACCCATGGAACCGGCAGCGAAGTCACCAGTGTGGCGGTGATATTGAACAAGGAACTGAAGAAGAAGTTCTTCATTGTGGAGCAGGGAATCATCCCCAATGCGGCTATCCTTGATGCGACACTTACAACACGTTTGCCCAAGGGATTAAGCATCGGTACAGGGATGGATGCCCTGACGCACGCTATCGAAGCGGTGGTATCCAAGACCCATAATCCAATCGCCTCTGCCCACGGGCTGCAGTCAATACGATTGATATCAGACTATCTGCCCCGGGTTGCCGAAAACGGCGAGGACATCGAGGCCAGACAGCAGATGCAGGTAGCCGCCGTTCTGGCCGGTTGGGCAATATCAGCAATGAATGGCATGGCTCACAGCATTGCCCACACTGTCGGGTCCTTGTGCCACATCCATCACGGCACGGCCTGTGGTATTGCCCTGCCGCATGCCATGCGTTTCAACAGGGACTTCGCCCTAAACGAATTGGTGTCCGTTGCGCAGGCACTGGGCGTGGAGGTAGCCGGTATGACACCTGAGGCAGCTGCAGACGCCGCTGCTGATGCCGTCGCGGAACTACTGATACGTATCGGCCACCCGACGCGATACAGCGAACTGGGTGTTACGGATGAGATGTTCGAACAGATCATCATGGGAACAATGACCGATGGGGCGAACTACGGCAACCCCAGACCGGTTTCAGATCCGGCAGCGATTGGCGAATTTGTGAAGGCGTGTTTCTAGCGGGCAAGGAGGCAAGATGGCGGGGATTGTTGCGTATGGCGCTTATATCCCATGGCACCGCATGGATCGCAAGTTATTTGCAAAGACCTGGGGTGGGTTTGGTGTTCCCGGGGAGAAGGCCGTAGCGTATCATGATGAGGATAGCGTAACAATGCCGTTGAGGCCGCATATATTCGTCAACTGCCAGGAGGTGCAAAATGAGAAGATGCCTTATCAAATTGACGGCAGCTATCATCTTGATTGCCTTGCTTATAGCAAATCAGATTCATTCCCGCTTTACGAAAGTGCAGCGTCCGATGCCATCCTCGACGACTACTTTATAGATGAGACTGTAGAGGAAAAGGAGACATATGCAGCTCAGATAGCTAATTATTACTATGACCAATACGTATTTATTCCCCTATTGGCAGTGGATAAGACATACGTAACACACGACACGGTAGCCAATTGGAATCCATCATCTGCGTCATACTTGGCATTGGAATATGCCACACACCCGGAACCTCTGAACGCATTTCGGCTTTTTGAGAAACCGTAATGTGACAATCTACTAAAACGGATGAAAGGGGATTTATCCTATGAAACCTTCGAATGAAACGGGGCCCAACACAGGATCAATTCAAAAACGGGCAACAGACACAGACCCTGAATTGAAGCAAGTGGTTGCGAGTAGTGGTTCGATGTGGGGGGCCTTCAGTCAGGCAGTTGCCCGAAACATGCTGGCTCGCAGCGGTCCGGCTGTCGACGATGCCAAAAGGCTGACAACCTTCGTCGAAGCGGGGCCACGCGCCTGGCTCATCCGTCTCCCTATCGTCAACGTGGCTCTCTTCGAGACCGACGACGGCCTCGTGATGATTGACTCTGGAATGGCGGCCGCCGGGCCGGCGCTGCTGGAGACGGTCCGCAAGATCTCAGACAAACCACTGCACACGGTTGTCTACACACATGGTCACATCGACCACGCCTTTGGTCTGTGGCCCTTTCTGGAGGCGGGCATTCGGCCCCGCATTATCGCTCACAAAAACATCATTGACCGTTTCAACCGGTATATCCGACTTCGGGGATCCGTTGCCCATCTCAACTTTCAGCCCAGCGAGACGTATCCTAAGGACAAAGGGGATATCCAGTGGCCCGATATAACATTCACAGACTCTCTGGAATTACTGGTGGGAGGTGAAAGGTTCGTGCTTCGACACCATCGAGGGGAGACCGATGATCACCTTTACGTCTGGGTACCTGGGCGTAAAACAATCATGGCTGCGGATTTTTACTTTGGGTTTCTACCCAATGCCGGGAACGGTCGCAGGGTACAACGTTATCCGGAGGAATGGGCAGAGGCAGCAGAGGAGATGGCATCGCTGGGAGCCGAAATATTGCTGCCGTGTCACGGTGAGACGATGTACGGAGCGGACGATATCAGGGATGCGTTGTTGGAACTCGCTGAGGTTTTACGGTATATCGTGGATCACACAATCGCAGGTCTGAATGCCCAGCAGCGACAGGATAAAATCGCTGAGTCTCTCCAGCTACCGGAGCATCTGGCAAATAGCCCAAGACTGCAACCACGCTATATTACAGCCAAGGAAATCGCCCGTATGGTTATAGCTCAGTATTGTGGCTGGTGGGATGAATTCGCGTCGAATTGGAATCCATCGCCTTTTGAGGCGCGAGCCCGTGAGATCGTTCACTTATCAGGGGGTATGGCGTCCCTGGTGGCACGAACCCGTGAACTCGCAGAAAGTGATATTCAGCTCGCCAGCCATCTAGCTGAATGGTGTTTCTACGCGGACCCCAGCGATCCGGAAGCCAGATCAGTGATGATCGAAGTGTTCTCCAGGCGAGCTAAAGAGCCCGGACCTCTAATGGAGGTCATGGCTTACACTGAGGCCATCGAGAGGGCAATGCAAGCTCAATAGGACCGATAATCTGATGATAGACATTGTTTTCGTCGCTCTATTCATGATATGGTGATGCCAGAATTAAGAGAGGTAACCAGTACATGCTGAAGCGAAATGATATCCCGGAAAAATGGGATGTGGAGGTCGATCTCGTTGCCGCCGGGGCAAGCAGCGGAGGTCTGACCGCCGTCATTATGGGCCATGACCTGGGCCTGAGCACTCTGTTATTGGAGAAGTCCGAGTACCTCGGAGGCGGCACCGCCCTATCCGGAGGTGTGCTCTGGGTACCGTGCAATCATGTTATGCAGGAGAAGGGTTTAGGCGATTCCCGTGAAGAAGCGCTGGAACATATTCGCCGGGTGAGTCTGGGACGTCACGATGAAGCACTTGTGGCTGCCTATCTCGATAATGGACCGGCTGCCCTTCGGTACCTGGAAGATCACACGCCACTGAAGCTAACTACGGGCCACTTGCAGGGAACCGACTACTATGCAGATCTTCCAGGCGGCAAGGAATTGGGTCGGCAAGTATATGCTGACCCGGAAGTGATGAAACCCCTCCTGACCCAAGCCCAGGAGAGGTTCCCTATCATGAACAAAGTGCGTCCTGACCCGATCCCTTATCTTGCAGGCGTCCGCGATTACTGGGAGGAAGGCCGAGGCCTCATCGGATCACTGGTACTGGCATGTGCCGAGCGCGGAATCGATATCCGAACCGGTGTTCGAGCCAAGCAACTAATCATGCAAGAAGGCCGTGTCATGGGTCTCCGAGCCGAGATTGAGGGCCGCGATTTCTTCGTGAGGGCAAGAAAAGGCGTTCTCCTGGCAGCCGGGGGATATGAGTGGAACCAAGAGATGAACAAGCGGTTCATGAATGCCCCTGACCTGGTGGCCTATACGCCGACTTCGAACGAGGGTGACGGACACATCATGGGAATGGAGGTGGGTGCCGCGATCGCTTTGATGGATCATTCGATTTTCCAACCCGTTTTCCATGTGGAGGGAGAAGATGTTGACGGGAGGCCTTTCTATCGAGTACCCGCCTACGGTTTTCCGGGAAATATAATCGTCAATCGCTATGGCAAGCGGTGCTGTAATGAATCCTTTTATCCAGATATCGGCCGCGCTTTTGTGGAGTACGACAAGTTGAACTCGGAGATGGCCAACACTCCAATGTACTGGATCGCTGATCATGCATTTGCCAAACGAGGGGGCACGCTGGGGATGGCCAAGTTCACCAGGAACTCGGACTGGCTCCATAAAGCCGAGACCCTGGAAGGACTTGCTGAACAACTTGGCATATCGGGTGAGAATCTTATTCGCGCCGTGAAACGATTTAACGAGCATGCCCGTAATGGACAGGACCCTGATTTTCATCGGGGAGAAACGACCTACCAGCAATGGTGGGGAACCCGCTTCCACCCCGACTTGAAGCCCAGCACACTGGGTCCTTTGGAGCAGCCACCCTTTTATGGTATTCAGCTCCAAATAGGAACTGTTGGGAATCTTGGCGGTCTGGTAACGAATGCCGATGCTCAAGTGATCGATGTGCGCGGAGAAGTAATTCCCGGACTCTATGGTACAAGCAATACCACCGCCTTGCTGACGTATGGATTCAGCTATACCAGCGGGGCATGTCAGGCTAAGAGCCTCATCTTTGGCTATATCGCAGCCAAGCATATGGCACATGCCAGTTCGTTGTGACCTCTACCAATCCAGCCATTTTCAGACTTCCTCACAATCAAGACATCTGGCACTGTATCCCGAGATTGCTGACAACGGTCAATCCGTATGCATACAGAAAAGTCATGAATGAAACAGGCTATCGTTTTCATGAATACCGTAGTGATACGGATTGTCCATTCTCTCTATTATTGATACAAAAATTCCAACTCATTTACCAAAGGGATTAACGGAAGGTGCAAACACTGACTATTGTCATACTGGATCACGATATTAACCGAATTCGAATTTGTGAAAACTCGGTTCAGAAGGCAGTTCGGGAGCTAGGGCTGAAGGCAGTGATCACCCAAATTTCTGAACCTCCATATCTGGCCAGAAAGAATGTGTGGGAGCAATTGCCTGTGCTTGAAATTAATGGGCTTATCTGGAGCCGAAAATCCGGCCAGGCTTTCTCCAAAGGCGAAGTCGTCAGTTTGCTGCGTAACAAGTATATGCAGTGAAGAAGATATGTAAGGTCTGCTGTAGATCAATTGACAATATCGAAAATGGGAGGCAAAGTGAAAAAGAAAAATGTCATCGTCATCATGGCGGATAGTTTGCAGTTCAACTATCTGGGTTGCTACGGGAATGATTGGATCAAGACACCGAATATTGATCGGCTGGCCAGAGAGGGCATTGTTTTCGAGAATGCCTATTGCGAAGGTCTCCCGACTGTACCTTGCCGGAGGGCGATGCACACTGGCCGCTTCACCTTGCCGGTGAAAGGGTGGTCACCGCTGGATATGGATGACACAACCATTGCCGATTTGTGCTGGGGCCGTGGCATCGATACCGCCCTTGTCTTCGATTGTCCCATGTATCGGCTACCAAAATTCGGCTATACGCGCGGGTTCGACAAAGTATGGTTCCTTCATGGCCACGAAGGAGATCATTATTACTATGCTCAGGATCCGCTCATTCACTACCAACCTGAGGACTTCCATGAAGAGCATGTCCTTCAAGCTGCGGATACTGTCATGGGGGAACGTGTTATCGAGCCTCTATTGCACGAGACCGCCTGTTACCTGGCCAATCGACAGTACTGGAAAACGGAAGAGGATCAAAATGTCGCCAAGGTCATGAAAATGGCTGTCAACTACCTCCAACACGTTGATCGAAACAAATCCTTCTTCTTGTGGGTTGACAGCTTCGATCCACATGAACCCTGGGATCCGCCGTCGGTCTACGATCCCTACAAGAAATGTCCTTACGATCCGGACTACGAGGGAAAGGATCAGTTCCTTCCGATCATGGGCCCTGTTGATGGTATCTATACAGACGAAGAACTTCACCATGTTCGCATGCTCTATGCGGAAAAAGTCACTATGGTCGATACATGGGTAGGTCATCTGCTGGACAACGTAAAGCGACTTGGGTTGGAAGATGATACCTTAATCATATTTGTATCCGATCACGGGGAGCCTCTCGGCAAGGGTGAACACGGGCATGGGATCATGAGGAAATGCCGTCCCTGGCCCTACGAAGAGTTGGCTCACATTCCATTCATAATGAAGGGGCCTGGATTGCCCGCCGGAAAACGCATACCCTCGTTTGTGCATTCTTGTGATGTCGCCCCTACCGTGACGGATTGGTTGGGTTTGGATGTTCACCGGGACATGCAGGCCAAGAGTCTGCTCCCTCTGGTGAAAGGAGAGATTGAGAAGGTATGGGACTTCGCCATCTCTGGATACCATAAATATTCCTGGTCCATTATCACCCATGACTGGTCCTACATCCACTGGCTTAAAGAAGACGAATCAACCTTAAGTGAGAGCATTTACCAGATGTACGGAGTCGAATCTGCCAAGGCAGCATCCTATCTGTCCAAGGAGGATTTCCTGGATGCTTCCCCTGGAGGCGAAGCTTTTTCGAAAGACTCTGCTCTTAGTGAAGAACAGCAGAGGCACCGTGATGCGGCAACCTTGGATGGCGAAGACCAATGGACCTGCACTCCCGGAAGTGTGGCCGAACTACCTGAACGCGATGAGCTCTATGATCGCAAAACAGACCCCTTCCAGTTGAATAACGTCATCGATCAACATCCGGAAACAGCTAGGGAATTATTGGCGATGCTGAAAGGATTCATGGCTGAGCAACGCTTTACTTAGGAATGCAGTGAGAGTCAGACAAAACAGTTCACAAATGAAATCAGGAGGTGCCCAACGAAAACTTCGGCAACAACCACAATAATCATGTTGCTTGTCTGTTTATTGGGCCTGTTGCTGCTTCCAGCGCGTAGCGACGGTGATGATGATGACGGAACGCAACCAACTAATACTCCGACGCCTACTGCAACTGCCGAAAAGACGAAAAAGCCGATCGTGAAATCCAGCGTCTATCCTTGAGTGACTTAAGAATCTACATTTGAGATTGCAGAATGAGCATTTTCGAAGAGAAAAGGTAGACGAAGCTGCCGTCATCCCTAAGAAACAGTCATGGGGAATATGGACATACAAAGAGGTGATGAAAGCGTACAAAACGCTGGCTGCAGAGATGCGAGTCGAGATCGGTGCGCTTGTCACTCACGTGTTGATGGAATGGCTGCGTGAGAATCGGGAAACCCTGACGGATGAGGACAAGCTCCTGCAATTCGGCAATTATCTTGCCAGGAAGTATGGTCCCAATGTCCGGCAACGACAACACCGAGTCTTTAGCTGGTGATCTAGGCTCCAGGGAGTGGATGGTGTCGCAAGCCCGTGGGCCGATATCCAGCAGCTCAGCCTTTCTGATTTTGAAGGTGTGACATTACGCTCCGAACAGAGAGGGGGCCTGATACTGTCTTCAGGCTCAGTATGGTTTCTGTGCTTCTGATACCCGGGATGCTCCCAAGCCAGTTCTTGAGGAAATCGGACATCTCTCCGGAATACTTAAACGTAGCCCAAGCTATCAAGTCGCATCGGCCCGAGGTGGCTACAACGTGATGAATGAACTGGTTAGACACCAACTTCTCTGCCACCTCCAGGATCCGGTCGGGCTGGATTCTCAGCATTATCCCGAGTGGAAGCGTATATCCCAATGCATCCCGGTTAGCCATACAGATAACTCTGGCCACGTCTTCATCGATAAGCTGCTGCAATCTCGTACCTGCGGTCGGTCTGCTTACGCCAAGCAGTTTGGCGACATGCGTGCTGGTCACCCTGGGGTTGTCCGAAAGCGCAGCAAGTAGTGACCAGTCGTCCGCATCCAGATCTCGAGAAAGGCCTACGGGAACCTTTCTGAAGTCAGCATTCCCCAGGAGGGCCCAGGAATACTTCATCGTCTTCAATACTGGCATGGCTTCGGCGCTTGTTATCTCAGCGATTTCGACCAAATCGCCGGTGACAAAGTCAAAAAGGTCTGTGGTATCCTTATAGTTTACCCAGGCCATGATGTCATACCGTCCGGACGTAATGATCACATACCCAACCAACGGCCGGCGGGCAAGATTCTCGGCCACTCGGTCAGACTGGCCTGGGGATACGTTCAATCCGAGCATCGCTATGTCGTATCCCAGAGCAGAGGTTTGGAGCAGCGTCACGAGTGAAACGATCCGTTCATCGAGCAGCCTCCTCAGTCTCCGTTGCACTGTGATCCCGTTGACGCCGAGCGCGGTAGCCAGATCGATATAACTCCGCCTGGGGTCTGTCTCCAACTCTGCGATCAACCTTAAATCCAGAGCATCCAGAGTGTGGTTGCGGCCCTTTCTGGCCATCATTCACATCCTCGTCTCAATAGGAGTGGCAATCAATTAACTCAGTCACATCACGCGCACACAAAACTCGCTCGTTGCCCACATCACATTTTACTATAACTACACCGCGAAGGCAAGTATGTCGCCTTGTGTAAATAATGTGCCCGCATCATTTATCTTTTATACATAATAGTGCCGGTCGGTGTTGACAATACCCCCTTTGGGTGCTATACTCCGTCCCATTAAATCCAGCTGCGCTGACCGCCACAGGATTGACCCGAGACTGCAGCAGATATCAGCAAGTTCATCGGGAACAAACGGCCAACCGTCCAGTGTTGACTGGCAATGCGAATACAAATAACAAAAGGAGTAATAGATGGCTATTGAATATGAATCTCACGGACATGTTCGAATCATACGGCTGAACAAACCGGAGAAGCTGAATGCTTTGAATCCTGCTGATCTGACGGAACTGAGGCGATTGGAAGGCGTATTCAATGATGATTCGGATGCCTGGGTGCTCATCCTGACCGGTGCTGGAGACAAAGCATTCTGTTCAGGGGATGACCTGGGCGAGGAGGGCGTGGGGGGCGCGACCAGTGGCGCGATCAAGTTTGATCCGGAGCCCCGACGATGGTTCAGCCACTGCTATAAACCAATTATCTCAGCGGTCAATGGTTTTGCAGTTGGAGGCGGGATGGAGTTGGTCATGCTAACGGACATTCGTATTGTTGCCGAGCATGCGAAATTTGGTTTGCCGGAGGTGCGCTGGGCCATCACCCCGATGTTCGGCGGGTGTTGTAGTCTGCCCCAGCAAATCCCTCATTGCCGGGCCATGGAGCTTTTGTTAACGGGCGACATGATCTCCGCTCAAGAGGCTCTTCAGTACGGGCTCATCAACCGGATGGTCCCTAAAGAGGAGCTCATGTCGGAGGCCATGAAGATGGCCGAACGCATCTGTCAGAATGGGCCAGTAGCACTCCGTCTAACCAAGGAGATCGCCCTGAGATCCATTGGTATACCCAGGGAGATGGGCTACCTTTTGGAGCATGAACTGGGCTCAAAGGCCTTCGCCACCGAGGACGCAAAGGAAGGCCCGCTGGCGTTCTTCGAAAAACGGAAGCCCAACTTCCGCGGCCGGTGATAAAACCAAAGAAACCGATCAACTAGACGAGGTGTGAGCAATGACAAAAACAGGCAGAATAGCAATCTACAACGGATTGGGACAACCATTGGAGATCAAGGAATACCCGGTTCCGGACCCAGAGCCGGGGGCCATCCTGGTGAAAGTGACATTGGCCAACGTATGCGGATCTGACCTTCACATGTGGCGTGGGGATATCGACATCGCGGCCCTCGGCAGCCCAATGCCTGCCGTCTTCGGGCATGAGATGACCGGTACCGTGGCGCAATTGGGATCTGGCGTCACAACCGATTCCACCGGACAGCCGCTGACCGTGGGAGACCGGGTCGTGTATCGATACTTCAATCCCTGCGGGCGTTGTGCTCCCTGCTTGCGAGGAGAGGATACTGCCTGTTTTGCAAACCTGGCATATATAAGTTCCGCTGAGGTTTTTCCTCATTTTCGTGGGGCCTATGCCGACTACTACTATGCGTACCCCAACCAGACCGTCATCAAGGTGCCCGATGACCTCACCGATGAGATGGTGGCTCCAGTCAACTGCGCGCTTGCCGAAGTGATATATGGTCTCCAGAAAGTTCGTCTCGGTTTCGGTGAGACGATCGTCATCCAGGGTGCCGGGGGGTTGGGGATCTATGCCACAGCAGTCGCCCGGGAGATGGGAGCACACAAAATCATAGTGGTCGAAGGTATCGATGAACGGGTCGAACTGGCCAAATCGTTCGGCGCGGACGAAATCGTTGATATGAAGCAATACAAAACGCCTGAGGAACGGGTTATGCGAGTGCTGGAACTCACAGGATTCCAGGGAGCGCATGTTGTGGCTGAATTGGCTGGTATTCCAGCGGCGCTTCCGGAGGGGATCAATATGCTGGGGCAAGGTGGACGTTGCCTGGAGATTGGTAATATAAGCCCGGGACGGACCACAGAAATCGACCCAGCCCTGCTGGTAATGGGCTCGAAGACCATTTATGGCGTGACTTTCTATGACGCGGATGCTCTGAAGAAATCGCTCGAACTCCTCAGCCGAACCAAAGACAAATACCCGTTTGAAAGAATACTCTCCCGGAAATATCCATTGGAGAACATCAACCAGGCATTTGAAGATCAGAATAATGGATTGGTATCCCGAAGCGCTATCGTTCCGTAAGATGACGGATTGAGTCTTAATAAGGTGAAGTGTTATGAAGGATAGTAAAACTCTGCTCGGTGGGTGCAGGGTCCTGGATCTGACGGATGTGAAGGGGCATTTGTGCGGCAAAGTCCTGGGCGACTATGGCGCGGATGTAATCAAGATTGAACCGTCCGGAGGCGATACCGCACGGAACATCGGTCCCTTTTACCAGAACGTCGCGGACCCGGAAAAGAGCCTGTCCTGGTTTTCCTCCAATACCAGTAAACGGGGCATCACTCTGAATATCGAGACTCCGGCAGGTAAAGACCTTTTTCTCCGTTTGGTCAAAAGTGCGGACATCGTAGTCGAATCTTTCCCGCCGGGCTATTTGGACAATCTGGGGCTGAGTTATTCCGACCTTCGAGCGGTTAAATCCGACATTATCATGACCTCCATCACCCCTTTTGGGCAGGAGGGTCCCTACGCCCATTATCAGGCAACCGACTTGGTAGGCGTATCTATGGGAGGTCTCGCCCGACTTCTCGGTGACCTCGGACGTCCGCCGGTGCGTATGAGCTGCGATCCGCAAGCGTATATGCATGCCGGTCTTCACGGCGCCGTGGGTTCGATGATGGCTTATTATCATCGAGAGATGACAGGTGAAGGGCAGCATGTCGACGTTTCAATGCAGGCGGCCGTACTGCTGGCCATCCAGCACGCTCCCGAACTCTGGGAATTGATGAAGGTAAACGTGGTGGGCACAGGGCAATTCTTCATCAGTGTGAGACCTCAGCCGCACGGACTTCTCTCCAGCCGCATGATCATGCCGTGCGAGGACGGTTATGTAGCCTGTACGTTCGGTGGGGGTGCTTCAATGGGGCAGGTGGTATCCTCCAAAGCACTCGTCGATTGGGCGAACGAGGAGGGTATGGCGCTTGAACTGAAGGACTACGATTTCACTCAGTGGGATGGAGCAACCATTACCCAGGAGGAACAGGACCACATCTATGGCACTGTTGGGGAATTTCTGAAAACGAAGACCAAGGCGGAGCTGTATGAGGAAGCCGTGAAGCGAAGTATCATGCTGGCTCCGTGTAACAACATCGAAGACATCACAAAAAACGTTCAACTCGAAGCGCGGGATTTCTGGGAACAAGTAGAACACCCGGAGTTGGGAGAAACTATCACCTATCCGGGTGCGCCGGTAAAGATGGCGCAGACTCCCTGGCGGATCGGGTGTCGCGCTCCTCTGATCGGCGAGCATAACCAGGAAATATACGTTGATGAGTTGCGCCTTACAATGGAAGAGGTTGGCATCCTGCAAGCGAATGGGGTCATTTGATGCATGGCAGATAAATCGGCAAAGGGGCAAGACATGGCAAAGCAGATATTCGAAGGTATCAAAGTAATCGATTTCACCTGGGCAGCCACCGGACCTCAAGTGAGCCGGGAGCTTGCAGAACATGGGGCGACCGTCATTCGGGTCGAGAGTCATAAGCGTCTTTGCCCGCTGAGGACGTATCCACCGTTTCGAGATGGCATACCGGGAGTGGACCGCAGCGCTTTCTTCACTAAAAATAACACCAACAAATACAGCATCAGCCTGGACCTGACCCATCCCAAGTCCCGGGAGGTCACCAGGAGGCTCATCCAATGGACAGATATCATCGGAGAAAGCATGACTCCAGGCAGCATGGCCAGGCTGGGATTGGACTATGAGAGCTGCAGCAAGATTAATCCGAAGATTGTTTATTTCAGCACCTGCCAGCAGGGGCAATATGGCCCTCACCGGGACTTCGGCGGTTACGGGTACCATGTTAATGCCGTGGCCGGATTATCCGCCTGTACCGGTTGGGCGGACGGTGAACCCACGATGGTATTCCCCGCCTATTCCGATTTCATTGCGCCCTGGTATGTATTGATAGCGTTGGCGGGTGCTCTTCTGAGACGGCGAGAGACCGGGGAAGGAATGTATATCGAGCAATCTCAGTTTGAGGCGGGATTGACTTTCGTGGCACCCCATATACTAGACTTTGTGGTCAATGGTCATAAATTAACTCGGAACGGCAACCGGGACCGCTACATGTGTCCACATGGGATCTACCCATGTATAGGTCAGGACCGATGGGTGGCCATCACCGTAGCCGATGATTATCAATGGCATCAGCTCTGCGAAATGATGGGGAATCCGCCCTGGACATTTGAGCAGAGATTCGATGGTATCCTCAACCGAAAACAGAATGAAGAGGATCTGGACCAAAAGATCGGCGAATGGACCAGGGATTTCACTGCGGAGCAGGTGATGACGATGCTCCAGGAGGCAGGAGTGCCGGCCGGTGTTGTGGAGACCGCCGAGGATCTTTTCAATGATCCTCAACTCAAGTTCAGGCAACAGTTCCGGAAGCTTGATCACCCGGTCATAGGGCCACATACTTGCCAAGCGCCAGCATATACGCTCTCTGAGACACCATGTGAAATCGCCCGTCCGGCACCGTGCCTTGGAGAACACAATGAGTATATTTACAGGGACATCCTTGGCTTCTCCGATGACGAGATCGCGGATTTCATTGTCGAAGGAGTCATCACCACCGAGGCGGATGCTCCAACGAAGGTATAACAAACTAAAAGGAGAAAAGCAATGACAAACAACCGAGTATGCGAGCTTCTGGAAATCCAGTATCCGATCATTCAAGCCCCCATGAACTGGATCACCGGTGCTGACCTGGCGGCGGCGGTCTCAAATGCCGGGGGATTGGGAACGCTGGGTCCAAATGCAGGCGCGACCACCATTACGGCGGATGTAAACGAGACAGGAGAAAGGCTGCGTCAGCAAATCAGAAAGGTTAAGAGTCTCACAAACAAGCCATTCGCGGTCAATTTCCCCATTGGCATGGAGGGGGTAGAGGGTGAAGGGGGGCGGAAGTATTCCCTGCAGTGCGTTCAGGTGGCCATCGAGGAAGGGATTCCGGTGGCCATAACTTCCGTGGGTTCTCCAAATGTGTACACGGAAACCCTCAAGAATGCCGGCATCAAGGTTCTGCACGCGGTTTCCACGGCGGGCCAGGCTAAGAAAGCGGAGGATCTTGGGGTGGACGGCGTTGTCTGTGAGGGATATGAAGGAGGCGGCCACAAAGCAACAACTGAGCTGACCACAATGACGATGATCCCTATGACGGCTGATATTGTAAAGATCCCCATTGTTGCAGCTGGCGGCATCGCCGATGCCCGGGGGATGGTGGCCGCTCTGGCTTTGGGTGCCGATGGTGTATATATTGGAACCCGTTTTATTGCCACGCACGAGTGTGATGCTCATCCCAAGGTGAAACAAGCCATCGTCGAAGGCAAGGACGCATGTACGGTGAGTGTGAAAAAATGGATTGTAGCGGGACGTGACCTGAGAAACAAATTCACACAGACATTCACAGAAATGCAGGAGAAGGGTGCTCCCGTTGAGGAATTATATCAATTTCTGGGCGAGCACACTATGTATCAGGCTTTGGTGCAGGGAGACATCGAAGAGGGTGAGCTACCTTGCGGCCAGAATGCCGGGATCATCACGGGCCTCACCAGTGCGGCCGATGTGATTCAGAGTATTATCGCTGCCCTGCCATCAGTCACCGAAACAATGCAAATTAAATTGCCCGGCAGATAAACCGTAAGTGATTAGCCGGAAAAGCTATGCGTATCGGATATTTCTCAATGCCTGTCATTCAGGGGGTGAGAATGAAAATAGGCGGAATACAATTGTAACAAGTCATGAATCCGAGCACATAAGGGGAGGCCAAAAATGACGACAAATCGATTGGTATTTTTAATCGCCGCTTGCCTTCTGCTGCTACTGCCATTACTACCCGCCTGTGGCGGAGGCGACGACGAAGATTCAACTCCAATACAGTCGCCCACACAGACCGCTACGCCCATGACAACGCCGACGACTATGACCCCCGCACCTGAAACCACCATTCCCGCGGCGCCGGCCAAGCCGGAGGGAACACTTACGATGGCGGTTCAGGCTATCTCTATGCAACCGTGGATCGGACCGTTCTCGCGGGGTATGACCACTTCAAAGGCTTACTGGGCGCCCATCTATGATTTTTTGGTAATGGACGAAGGTCAGGACGACTACGTTCCCTCGCTGGCGAAATCATGGGAGATCGCGCCGGATGGCATGAGTATCACGTTCAGGCTGAGAGAGGGTGTCCAGTTCCAGGATGGTTGGGGTGAGATGACCTCTGAGGATGTGAAATTCACCATCGAAATGGCCTTGAATCCCGAGTTGGGTGACTGCCAGCTGTGCCGAAATAGCTTTGGGGCCATTTTTGACCGGGTGGAAACGGCCGGGCCGTACGAGGTCACGGTCTATCTGACCCGGGCCAGGGCTGAGGATGTGCTGGGATGGATGTGCTCAGATCATGACCTGGCCTTGGGGATCAGTTCCAAGGCCTACTACGATGCAGTTGGCGTCACAGAAGCCAACGAGCATCTCATTGGGTCAGGACCGTACCAGTTCGTTGAGTTCACACATGGTAACAAACTGGTCCTCGAAGCGCTGGATGAGCACTGGCGAACTGCCCCGGCGTTCAGGACCGTCGTGATCAAGGAAGTCCCTGAACTGACGACCCGGGTGGCGATGATCCAAACCGGGGAGGCGGACATCGCCGAGGTGATGCCGGAACAGGCCGTATATCTGGAGGGGAAGGGCTTTCACATCGCCAGTATTCCGGCGGTAAATTACAACAGCATTTCGCTGCTGGGCCAATGGCTGCCGGAGGTCGAGACTTACGATCCGGAGCTGCCCTGGCTTGACAATAAGGTTCGCGAAGCGATGAACTTGGCTATCAATCGGGAGGAAATCTGCCAGACGATCTTCCGGGGCTATGCGAAGCCTGTCTCCATGAATTTCTATTCACCGTGGGCAGAGGCTCTTGAGTCATATCCCTACGATCCGGAACGGGCACGGCAGCTCCTGGCGGAGGCAGGGTATCCGGATGGCTTCGATGTGGAGATGTGGAATATCAACTGGGCCGGGATGGGGGAGGTCACGGACATGATCTTTGCCGTACAGGGATATTGGGAAGAGATCGGCATAGACGCCAAGATCACCCCCTCTAATGTCATGGCGGTCTACGGGGATATCGTTTATCGCAAAACCACCGGCGTGTGTCTTAATTACAATCAAAACAGGACGAAAGCCCCGTACGGACAGGCGCCCAGCTCCTGGGCATACAGTGAGGCTGACATATTCCCGATGTACGAAAGCGCAGAGTTCGATCTGCTCGTTGAAGAGTATGAGGCCGCTTTTACGCTGGAGGAGAAAGACTCCGTTGCCGAAAAGAGGGTGCAATACCTTTACGACCACTACTGCTTCGTGCCACTTGTGGGCGTCGACAAGGTTTGGGCCGCTGGTGAGAGCGTCGGCGAGTGGCAACCCAGGGAATGGAACTACCTGGATCTTGAATACCTCACCCGCGCGGAGCTTCAAGAGTAATCCCGGTTTCCAAGACCATCGGCGAAGACTATGCAATGCACAGCATCACAATCTCGATCACGAACTTGAGAGGATACAGACTTGTGAGCAATCGGCACGTGAAGCCCTCAGCAAAGTGGATTTGAAAGCGACGTTAGAGCACGTGTCGGAGCCGCTGTACCTTTCACGGTTCAATGTGTGGGACCGATTGCCAGCGCTGCAGATCGATGGACTGATCTGGAGCAACAAATCTAGGGAAGCCTTCAAGATAGATGAAGTGGGCAGGCTTCTGCGGACGCACTAGCGGGATAAAGATGCCTGAGGGGGGGGGAAGCCCGTGCCCAGAGCCTTCGCGTTCGAAAAACGCCAAATAAACAGCGTGGTAAACAACTAACCACGGCAAAAGGAGACATTTTATGGAAAAGAAGAACGTTATCGTCATCATGGCGGACAGCCTGCAGTTCAACTACCTGGGCTGCTACGGAAACGACTGGATCAAGACGCCGAACATCGACAGGCTGGCCCGGGAAGGCGTTGTCTTCGAGAACGCCTACTGTGAAGGTCTGCCCACAGTACCTTGCCGGAGGGCGATGCACACTGGCCGATTTACCTTGCCGGTGAAAGGATGGTCACCTCTGGATATGGATGATACCACTATCGCCGACCTGTGCTGGGGCCGAGGCATCGATACCGCCCTTGTCTTCGATTGTCCCATGTACCGACTGCCGAAGTTCGGCTACACGCGCGGGTTCGATAAGGTATGGTTCCTTCATGGTCATGAAGGCGATCATTACTATTATGCCCAGGATCCTCTTATTCACTACAAACCTGAGGACTTCCACGAAGAACACGTGATCGCATCCGCCGACGCGACCTTGGGCGAGCGGTTGACCGAACCCCTCATGCATGAGACCGCCAGCTATCTGGCTCACCGCCAGTACTGGAAGAGCGAAGAGGACCAGAACGTGGCCAAGGTCATGAAGATGGCCGTTAACTACCTCCAACACGTCGACAGGAACAAGCCTTTTTTCCTGTGGGTGGACAGTTTCGATCCGCATGAGCCCTGGGATCCCCCTTCGGTGTATGACCCCTACAATAAGTGCCCCTACGACCCGGACTACGAGGGTAAGGATCAGTTCCTCCCTATCTCGGGCCCGGTAGAGGGGATCTATACCGAGGAAGAGATGCACCATGTCCGCATGCTCTACGCGGAAAAGGTGACCATGGTGGACAACTGGGTCGGACACCTGCTCGATAATATCAAGAAACTCGGGTTGGAGGATGATACCCTGATCATCTTCGTTTCCGATCATGGCGAGCCCCTGGGCAACGGCGAGCACGGCCACGGTATCATGCGAAAATGTCGTCCGTGGCCCTATGAGGAGCTGGCCCATATTCCGTTCATTATGAAAGGTCCGGGCCTTCCGGCTGGCAAGCGCGTTGGTTCCTTTTTACAGTCCTGTGATGTGGCCCCCACCGTCACCGACTGGCTGGGACTTGGCGTTCACCGGGAGATGCAGGGTAAGAGCCTGCTGCCGCTGGCAAAGGGCGAGGTGGATAAGGTGCGAGATTTCGCCATTGCTGGATATTATCGCTACTCCTGGTCGATCATCAACGATGACTGGTCCTACATTCACTGGCGCCGGCCCGACGAACCTTCCATTGCCGAGAGCAGATGGCAGATATACGGGGTCGAATCGGCAAAAGCGGCTGCGCATCTTGTCACAAGCGATTTCCAGGAGGCATCGACCGTCAGCGAAACAATGCGCAAAGATGCAGCCCTCAGCGAGGAAGAGAAGATGCTGAGAGATGCGGCCGCACTGGATGGTGAAGACCAGTGGACCTGTACTCCCGGAAGTATGGCGGAAGTACCGGAACGGGATGAGCTCTATGACCGCAGGACGGACCAGTTCCAACTTAACAACATAATTGATCAACATCCGGAGACAGCAAGAGAACTGCTCCGGACGCTGAAAGGGTTCATGGCTGAGCAACGCTTCACTTAGGAGTGCAGTGATAGTCAGACAAGATAGTCAATATAAGTCCTTCGTCCCAATCAGTGAATGGTTACCTATCCAGAGTCCACCTGACCTGAGAAACAAATTCACACAGGCATTCACGGAAATGCAGGAGAGGGGCGCTCCCGTTGAGGAATTGTATTGGTATCGGGGTGAGCATACTATGTATCAGGCTTTGGTGCAGGGAGATATCGAAGAGGGCGAAATGCCCTGTGGCCAGAATGCTGGGATCATCACGGGCCTCACCAGTTCGGCCGATGTGATCCAAAGCATTATCGCTGACCTGCCGTCAGTCACCAAAGCGATGCAAGATAAGTTGCCCTACAGATAAATCATAAGCAATTATCCCAAGAGGCTAGACGAGCCAGACGTTTGCTGAAACAGAGTATCAAGGGGGTGTAAATGTAATTAATTGGAACGCGACAGCAACGTACATTAAGAATCCGAGCACATAAGGGGAGGTCAAAAATGACGACAAATCGATTGGTATTTTTAATCACAGCTTGCCTTTTGCTGCTACTGCCATTACTACCCGCCTGTGGCGGAGGCGACGACGAAGATTCAACTCCAATACAGTCGCCCACACAGACCGCTACGCCCATGACAACGCCGACGACTATGACCCCCGCACCTGAAACCACCATTCCCGCGGCGCCGGCCAAGCCGGAGGGAACACTTACGATGGCGCTTCAGACCATCGCTGTAAGGCCGTGGATAGGACCGTTTTCCCAGGGCGAGAATACGGAGAAACCTTATTGGGCACCCATATATGATTATTTGGTCTTCGATGCAGGGACAGATGACTACATACCCGGTCTTGCCGAGTCGTGGGAAGTTGTACCCGATGGTATGAGTATCACATTTAAATTAAGAGAGGGCGTTCAGTTTCACGATGCTTGGGGAGAAATGACGTCGGAAGACGTCAAGTTCACCATCGATACGTTGTTAAACCCGGCGCTGTCCGAATGCAGCAACTGCCAGACCAACATCAACCCTGTCTTCGATCGGGTAGAGACGAATGGTCCTTATGAAGTAACAGTTTATTCCAGTAGGGCCAGGGCAGAGGACTTCCTGGGATACATGTGCCCCAGCCATGCGCATGGCATTGGCATATCGTCCAAAGCATATTACGAAGCTGTGGGGTATGAAGAAGCCAACAAGCACCTCATCGGCACGGGTCCCTACAAATTCGTGAAGTTCGAAATCGGATCAGCGCTTGAGATGGAAGCAGTAGACGATCATTGGCGAGTTGTACCGGAATTTGAGAAGTTAATTATCAGAGAAGTACTCGAGTTGACGACTCGGGTGGCGATGATGCAAACGGGTGAGGCCGACATTGCGGACGTCAGTCCCGAGCAGGCTGCGTTTTTAGAAGGGAAGGGATTTACAGTAGTCACGGTCCCTGGATCGAAGTTCTACAGTGCGTCTTTACTGGGACAGTGGCTGCCGGATGTGGAGACCTATGATCCTGATGTTCCCTGGCTGGACGAGAGAGTTCGCAAGGCCGCAAACCTCGCAATCAACCGGGAAGAGATCAGCCAGACGATCTTCGAAGGATATGCCGCTCCAACCCCGATGAACTTCCATTCACCGTGGATACAGGATTTGGATCCGTATCCGTATGACCCGGACCAAGCCAGACAACTTCTGGCCGAAGCGGGATACCCTGATGGTTTCGATACCGAGATATGGAATCTTCAATGGTCGGGGTCAGTTGGGCTTACGGACCTGCTTTTTGCTGTACAAGGGTACTGGCAAGATGTGGGTATCAATGCCAGCATCAATCCCTACAATGTGATGGCCGTCTATGGCGATATCGTACGTCGAAATACTTCAGGCAAGGTTATGAGTTTCATACAGAGCCAATCCTATGCGCCGTATGGACAAGGGCCTACCATATGGGGGAATAGTGAAATGGCTACGTTCCCTATGTATGAGAGCGAGGAGTTCGATGCATTGATAGAGGAATACTTCGGTGCGTTCACCCGGGAGGAAAGAGACGCTGCCGGAGAAAAGATGGTAAACCACCTCTACAATGAATATGCAGTGGTGCCGCTGGTGGAGATGGATGCCATATGGGCGAAGGGCGACCGGGTCGGGGAATGGACTCCAACCAACTGGAACTACATTGATCTGGAGTATATCACCCACAGCCCACCCATTGGGACATTCCGTTTATTCGATTTCTAAACACCGAGCTACAGTAACACGGAAGGAAGTGTGTATGAAGAAATCAACAGATGCACCCGATGGTGCTCACCACTCTCGCCGTGCATTCAAAGACTTACTGGAATCACTGCGTGACGCGGCCGATATTTACCTGGGCCCGAACCGCAGGGTGGTTCACCCCATCGATCAGGTAATACCTGTTTCACTTACTCAGCGCGGGGATAGAGCTGTACCTGCTGTGCGGCGATCCCGAGCGTCCAGAGTTCGTCAGACTTAAGGAAGCTCTGAATAAGTGGTGACTTCGGGGGTCTGGGGGCGTCCCCCAGATATAAAAGTCCCCCAAGACTGGGGGATACAGGGGGTTGATCAGAGGTTCCTTAATTCGCCAAATCGCCGGTGGGTAGGCGACAATCCGGACGCCATCCATTATTTCGCCCGGATTCGGGACGATCGTTCCTACCGCATCCGAGGCAGGACAGGGGATGAGTGTTACCTGTCTTTCACCGTTCACGGCCGACCGGACGACGGGCGACTCGGATTCGGCGGTGTCGAACCGGTACTGGCCGATGTGAACGACCGCAGTCTGGATATCGCCCCGGATGGCAGCTACGAGATCATTCTGAGCATGGAGGAACAGCCGGCCAAACCGAAGTGCACTGTCGTGAGATACGCTGATATAGCTAGGAAACCTCTCAACGAGTAGCGCTGTATTCTCCCATCTTGACGGGGGATGGAAGGGTGTGTTTGCATGTTGGCAGGCTAGGGACTGATTTGAAATTGACAAGATATTTCTGATTCTGAAAGGGGTACAAATGCTGCAACTTGTAGAAGCGATGAAGCGCCGAAGGAGTATAAGGGGGTACAAGCCAGATCTGGTACCGGATGATGTGATCACCGAGATCCTCGATCAGGCGAGGCGATCTCCTTCCAGCGTGAACAGCCAGCCCTGGGAGTTCGTGGTGTTGACTGGAAAATCACTGGAACTCGCCAGGGAGACAAACGTAGAACAGACTCTCGCTGGAGCGCAGATGTTGCCTGATGTTCCGGCTCAACTCTACACCGGGCGTTACCGAGAGAGGCAGGTTGAACTGGGGAAAACGTTTTACGGTCTTATGCATATTGAACGGGATGATCAGGAGGGCAGGTTGCAGTGGCATCTGAGGGGTATGAGGTTTTTCGATGCCCCGGCGGTAATCCTGATTTGCCTGGATGAGTCCGTTTACAGTCGCGACAGCCAGCTTACCTTGTTTGATGCGGGGCTTGTCACTCAGAGTATCGTCCTGCTGGCACTCGAATACGGCCTGGGCACATGCATACAGGAAATTTCTGTTGCGTACCCGGAAGCCCTCAAGCGGGCGCTGGGTATTCCACTTTCGAAACGCCTCATTGTGTCAGTGACCATGGGCTATCCCGATTGGGATTTCCCGGCAAATGCAGTGGAGACCAACCGCGATCCCCTGGAAGCGTTTATTGCCTGGAAAAGGTGATTGGGGCAACTTCCGTCCAAATGGTGTGGTGGAAACGTGGAAAGTGCATTTTGTCGATGACCAGATAGCCTTCGACGTTAACACAACAAACAACAGCACAAATTAGGCGGCACCCAAGGCAATGAGATTACCGTCAGATCAGCACCGGGAGGCAACTTGATGTCGAAATCGGGAGAAACCCTTTCTGAGAGCCCTGTTACTATTGTCAATTCAGGCGGTTGCTACGACTGCGGAGGACGGTGTGTCCTCAAAATACATGTTAAAGATGGAAAGGCTATTCGCGTCGAGACGGACGATGGAGAGGAACCTCAGATACGAGCCTGTCTTCGCGGTCGGGCGATGCGCAAACAGATGCATTCTCCGGATCGGCTGCTTTATCCGCAAAAACGGGCCGGTGAGCGCGGAGAAGGCAAGTTCGAACGTATCTCGTGGGATGAAGCACTGGATACGGTAGCCAAAGAGCTTATTCGGGTGAAAGATGAGTATGGCCCGAAGTCCATTCTTGCCCTCACGCTTTCTGGAGGTGTAGGAAGTCTACACACGGGAAACCTCACGGTGCGCCAGCTCCTCCGAGCCTTCGGCGGATACACGTCGGCATGGGGTGACGACTCTGCCGAGGGTGCTGTCTTTGCCGCCAGAGCCACATACGGAACGCTCTTTTGTGGCAACACGCGGGATGACCTGCTGAATTCCCGCCTCATTCTTGTTTGGGGCGCAAATCCCGCTACCTCGATCTTTGGCACCAATACGAGCTACTATCTGGCACAAGCCCGAGAAGCCGGGGCGGAGGTCATCGTTCTCGATCCCCGGTTCACCAATACCGCTGCGGTCCTGGCTGACGAGTGGATTCCGATTCGACCCGGCACCGACGTCGCTTTGATGTCGGCGATGGCATACGTGATGATTCAGGAGAATCTCCATGATATTCAATTCCTGGAGAAACATACGATCGGTTTAGATGCCTACAAAGACTATATATTGGGGAAGGATGATGGAATTCCCAAGACGCCCGAATGGGCCGAATCGAAGACGGGTGTTCCCTCCGGCAAGGTCGCCTCGCTGGCACGCAAATATGCTTCCATCAAACCCGCGGCACTCGTTCCCGGGTTTGCGCCGGGCCGATCGGCTTTCGGGGAACAATTCCATCGAGGCACGGCTGTGCTGGCAGCCATGACCGGCAATGTCGGTATCCACGGTGGCGCGGCCGGTGGGTTTGAACGGCCGCTTGTGGGACCGATGGTGCCGATCGGTTTCGCCAAGTATTTTGAAGGGGGGGCGCGCGAGGAGCGCCTGAAACAGCTGGATGTTCCACAACGGTTGACCAATCACCCGCACGCCTGCCGCTTGTGGGATGCAATTCTGGAAGGCAGTGCTGGCGGTTACCCTGCCGACTACAAACTCGCATACATCGCATTCAACAATCCGCTCAATCAGTACCCGAATATCAACAAGGGTATTGAAGCACTCAAGAAGCTCGAATTCATTGTAGTTCACGAGCAGTTCATGACCCCCACCGCTAAATACGCGGACATCCTCCTTCCGGTGTCGACTGTCTGGGAACGGAGCGATTTCGTCCGGCCCTGGCTCGGAGGATCGTATTTCCTGTATCAAAACAAAGCCGTTGAATCCCCGGGAGAAGTGAAATCCGACCTGGACATCTGCCATGAACTGATGGCAAAACTCGGGCTGAAGGATACCATGTTCGATGCGCCCGAGGATCAGCTGGTCCGACAGCTCATAGAAACAGCGGAAGACGTTATGCCAGAAATCCCGGATTGGGAGCAGTTCACGAACGAGGGAGTACACAAGATCCGGCGCCCTGATCCGGTGATCGCCTTCGAAAAACAGGTGAGCGACTCGGATAATAATCCCTTCCCGACACTCTCCGGGAAGATAGAGATATTCTCCCAACTAATCGCTGACCTGAACAATCCTGACATCCCTCCCGTACCGAGCTATATTCCCTCGTGGGAGGGCCCGGAGGATCCGTTGAGTGAGAAGTTCCCATTGCAGCTGATCACCATCCACCACAAGACTCGAGCCCATTCGTGTTTCGATAATCACCCCTGGCTCAGGGAAATCGAGTCGCAGAGCCTCTGGATCAGCGCGAAGGACGCCGACGAACGGGGTATTAGCGATGGAGATAGCGTCAGGGCTTTCAATGACCGTGGAGAGACGATTGTTCGAGCCACAGTCACCGAAAGGATGATGCCTGGTGTAACATCCCTGGGTGAGGGAGCCTGGTATTCGCCGGATGAAAAGGGCCGAGATCGAGCGGGCAGTCCTAATGTTCTGATGCGGGATGACTATTCGCCGGGGGGTGCTTTCCCCTTCAATACAACCCTGGTTCAGGTCGAAAGATTCGCCGAGGAGGCTTGAGATGCAGTTGGGCTTTTACTTTGATCAGACTCGATGTACGGGTTGTGATACCTGTACCATCGCTTGCAAAGACTGGAACGAATACCCTCTCGGCTCTGAGCCTGCCAACTGGCGATGGGTGGTGGAAATGGAGTCGGGGAAGTTCCCCGATCTTTCTGTCAGTTATCTGGCACTATCCTGCCTCCACTGTGCTCAAGCTCCGTGTATTGATGCGTGCCCGGCCGGCGCTATTCAAAAACGGTCGGAGGAAGGGGTCGTCACTGTTGATCGAGATGCGTGCCTCGGTCAAGATGAATGCGGAGCGATGTGCGAATCGGTCTGTCCTTATGGTGCCCCCAAGTTCAGTTCGGAACCAAACGCGAAGATGCAGAAGTGCGATTTCTGCCTGGATCGGTGGGCCGAAAGGAAACTGCCGATTTGTGTTATGGGCTGCCCCATGCGAGCTTTGGATGCCGGGGACATGGAAGACCTTAGATCAAAATATGGAAGCAATATCCAAGCGGTAGGTTTTGTCTACTCGGAAACGACTCATCCTTCGATAATGATCAGGTCCAAGTAGGAAGATGGTCAGCAACGAATTTGAATGCTGTTTCAGTTGGCTATTGAGTAAACTTTTGATCATCCACAAATACCGATAAATGACGAGCCAGAGGAAAAACAGAATGGCTGAGGGAATCAAAGACAAAGTGGCTATTCTGGTTATGGGCTGTACCCGTTTCGGTGAACGCTGGGAGGCTCACGTCTTGGCTTCTGATGGCGCTATTGAAGCGCCTTCTTTCCTTAAAAGTCTTGGCTTTCACCTCCCAGCGGCGGCGTTCCCGGTTCTTCATCAAGCGGAGGCCTTTGTGTGTTTTCAGCATCCGGCAAGTTATTAACCTGGCAAATATATTAGGACTTTGTGGTCCAAAAATGATATGATGAGGTATGGATAGGATAAACATTAGAGAGTGTTCACCGGAGATTCAGCAGCAATTCAGGAATCAATTTGTGCG
>Ga0233431_1001515_pt1 | contig 39770 bp, 35 predicted proteins | sample SI_118_April2016_FD_179867 | JGI IMG/M metagenome (GOLD analysis project Ga0233431, IMG submission 179867) | Seawater microbial communities from Saanich Inlet, British Columbia, Canada - SI_118_April2016_200_MG | ecosystem: Environmental > Aquatic > Marine > Inlet | place: Canada: British... | reverse complement strand
GCTCTGCGACGTGCTATCAAACTCTTTGTCTTTGCTTTCAATAGGAGGCAATTGTACAAACAGAAGTATCCGAAATATCCTGCTCACTTAATTGATTTCATATAACCGCTGTTTTAGACACTCCCAAGAAGAAAGTAACAAGAAAATAAGCATCCTCAGGAGTATAATAAGGATGCTTATTTTTTAATCTAACACGGAGGATTATCTGTGATCACTCAATATCATCGTCCCAAAACCTTGACCGAAGCCTTAACCTTGATCGCCCAGCCGAAGACATACCCTCTCGGTGGCGGGATTAAGCTAAATCAGTTCAGCAACGATGAGTATGCCGTTGTCGATCTGCAAGCTCTTGGCATGAATTTCGTTGAGAAAAAAGGTAGTACGCTAGAAATCGGTGCAACAGCAACTTTGCAAGACCTGCTCGATTCTCCTGATACCCCTGAAGCATTGAAAAAAGCTATTCAACACGAAGCGAGCCTAAATACGCGCAATATCGCCACAGTCGCGGGAACATTGGTCGCATCTGACGGTCGCTCCCCTTTCGTAACGATGATGATGGCTCTCGATGCAAAAATAACGTTGCACAATACGAGCAACGAAGAAGAAAATGTTCAAGTTGGTGATTTTCTGCCTATGCATGAAGAATTGCTCAAAAACAAACTCATTACCCAGATCAGCATCTCCTCAAACACCAACTCTGCTTATGAATATGTAGCTCGCACCCCCGCAGATAAAGCTATCGTTTGCGCGGCATTGACTCAATGGTCAGCAGGACGCACTCGGCTTGTGATCGGCGGCTGGGGAGAATCTCCATCCTTAGCAATGGACGGAAAAGGCGCAGAAGGCATCGAAATTGCTGCGAAGAACGCAGCCCATGATGCAACCGATCAATGGGCATCGGCTGAATATCGCCAAGATGTGGCTGCAACCTTGGCAAAACGGTGCCTAGAAAAATAGAACACAGATTTTACGGGTCAGGCAGATATTCACAGATTTTCAAAATCTGCGCGAGTTCGCTAAATCCGTCTAATCCGCGTTCTATCTCTTTATCATGTCTCTCTCTCTCAACACAATCCTCCACGGCGATGCCATCGAAAAGCTGAATTCTCTTCCTAAGAATTCGGTCGATTTGATCTTTGCCGACCCACCCTACAACCTGCAATTGCAGAAGGATTTATGGCGACCAAATATGACAAAGGTCGATGCGGTGGATGATGCTTGGGATCAGTTCAGCAGCTTCGAGCAATACGATCAATTTACAAAGGCTTGGCTCACAGCAGCCCGGCGCGTGCTCAAAAATACGGGCACTATTTGGGTGATCGGCTCCTATCATAATATCTATAGAGTTGGCACCCTTTTGCAGGATTTGGACTACTGGATATTGAACGATATTCTCTGGGTCAAAACCAACCCCATGCCAAACTTTCGGGGTGTGCGTTTTGCCAATGCCCATGAAACCCTGCTTTGGGCACAGAAGAAAAAAGGGGCAAAATACACTTTCAATCACTTCACGATGAAGGGATTGAACAGCGATAAACAAATGCGCTCTGATTGGGTTTTGCCCATCTGCACTGGCGCAGAACGAATTAAGATAAACGGCAAAAAGGCACACGCCACACAAAAACCGGAAGCCTTGCTTTATCGGGTGATCGCATCATCATCCAAACCCAGGGATGTGGTTCTTGACCCCTTCTTCGGGAGCGGGACAACAGGAGCGGTGGCGAAGAAATTACATCGCAACTGGATCGGTATCGAGCGTGAAGAGAGTTATGTCAGAGTAGCGCAAGAGAGAATAGACGCGATAGATGCTGGAGAATACCGCGAAGATGTTTATCTTGCAGGCGTAAAGTCAACGGAAGCAAGAATCCCCTTCGGCACACTGCTCACAAGCGGAAGCCTGCATCCCGGAGAGCGTCTCTGGTTTGGCAAGCGGAGCGATATCCACGCTACGATCCTTGCAAATGGGCATATCCAGCATAAAGAAATGATCGGTTCCATCCATAAAATTGGAAAGGCTCTCAAAAGTGCTCCCTGCAATGGCTGGGATCATTGGTATTACGAAGAAAACGGTGAAAGAAAAAAGATCGATGAATTGCGGCAACGTATCCGCAGGGAAATGGTGAAGAAAACAGAATGAAAAAATATCGCTGGATTTTTATTGGTATAAGCAGCTTTTTGCTGATCGCCGCCGGAGCCTATTTCTGGGCAACAGGGCTAATGGATTCTCTCTACGATTATCGCTCACTCTTGCACGATAATCCCCCTGCCCCGGCTGAGGCTTTTAAGTGGGCAACCGAAGACCCGATCACTCGCCGCGTCGTCTTTATTTTGGTCGATGCGCTTCGAGATGACACTTCGCACAACGCAGAGGTTATGCCTTATCTTAACGAGTTACGCGCACAAGGGGCTTCAGCAACATCACACAGCAAAGAACCCTCTTATTCTGCACCTGGCTATAGCGTCATTAACATAGGCGCATGGCCTCATCTTAGCGATGGGCCTGTGATGAATCTTGACTATGAAAATGTCCCAACCTGGACACAAGATAATCTCTTTTCTTCCACACATCGAGCAGGGTTAAAAACAGCTATTGCTGGTTATTATTGGTTTGAAAAACTCATTCCACAAACAGATGTAGATGCCAGTTTTTATACGCCACTTGAAGATGATACTGCCGATCGTGCTGTTGTGGATGCCGCACTCCAATGGCTTGATTCTGGCGAATATCAATTCGTGTTCATCCATCTCGATCAAGTGGATTATGCCGGACATCACGAAGGCGGGCCGCAAGACCCACGCTGGGATGCCGCTGCCGGACGTGTCGATGGCTACATCAGCGAAATCGTTTCACATCTTGACCTTGGGCTTGATACCGTACTAATTACATCTGATCACGGACAAATCGATTCTGGTGGACATGGTGGCGAAGAAGAAATTGTACTGACCGAGCCGCTTATTCTCGTCGGGGCAGGAATCAATCCCGGCCAATACCCTGATACTCGAATGATCGACATTGCCCCTACAGTGACAACATTGCTCGGTGCCAATATCCCAGCAACCAGCCAGGGACATGTTTTATTTGACATGCTAACACTCTCCCTAGATCAAAAAACTGCGGTAAAAAAAGCCCTGGATGCGCAGCAACGCCAACTTCATGCCGCATATACTGAAGTGATTGGCGGCGATCCGCTCCCCGTTCGCGAAGATATGGGAGTTGTTACAGGCACAGAATTTGCCATAGATGCGATGCTTCTCCAAACAAAAAACAACGAACGCCAAACTCGCTATACATGGCCCGTCATCTTTTTCGTTTTTCCAGCCTATGCACTCTTTAGATCATGGAATGATAAATCTATACGCTGGCTGCTTGGTGGAGCAGTCGCCTATGTAGCTCTTTTCAATTTCCGCTATGCCATCCTCGATGGTCGGACATATTCACTCAGCTCCGTTATTGGCATAAACGAACTTGTACTATACAGTGCAACAACAGTAGCCATTGCGCTTGGCTTAGTCTGGCTCGTCCTTATGCTGAAATTAGACATCTTCAAAAAAGGTGTGCAGAAAACAGCCGAAACAAACCTCTTGCTAACGGGAATCGTTCTCTATTTGTTGTCTTTTCCCATTTTATGGAATATTGGCGTCAACGGGATACTCGTCGATTGGGCATTGCCTGAATTTCCCATTCTTTTCCGTGCATTTCTTTCGCTTGTGCAAGGTATGATGGTCGCAATAATGGGCATTTTATTGACAGGAGTCGGAGCGTTGGTGGCTAAGCTTTCTTCGTGACCTATCCCCCAACCCCTTCCCTTTAAGCGAAGGGGTACTAAGACCAACCTATTTCCCCCCCCTTTTTTTTCTGCGAGAAGAGGGGCAAAAGAAAAGGTTATGATGACTCAAAAAAATATCGTTCGCGGACAATCTGTCAGCGCAGAGAAAGTTGCCAAAGCAAAAGAATTGCGCAAAAATATAACCAACGCCGAGAAAATTCTATGGCAACAATTACGCGGAAACAAGCTCGGCTGGCATTTTCGGAGACAACAGATTATTCACGGTTTTATCGTAGACTTTTATTGCCATCAAAAATCGTTGATAATTGAAGTGGATGGTGAAATTCACGACCACCAAATTGAAGAAGATCGTTTGCGTGAAAATGCACTCAAAGAATATGGTTTCAAGATTATTCTGTTCGCAAATCAACAAGTAGAAAAGAATTTGTATTAGGTTTTAGCAAAAACAAAACAGTTTTGCGAAGAAAACTAACATTAAAAGACCCATCCCCCCGACCCCTTCCCTAGTGGGGAGGGGGAGTTCCATCCCTAAGTCATCTGTCCCCCTTTCCTTTCAAGAAAGGGGCTAGGGGATAGGCCCAAAAGGAGCAACCATGAACATCCAACTAAAAGTAAACGGAACAGACCATCAAATCCACGCCCTGCCGGGCGATACTCTTCTCTCAACATTGCGCAAACTGGGCTATCACAGCATCAAGTTTGGCGATGAACACGGTCTTAGCGGCTCAGATACTGTACTGCTCGATGGTAAACCCGTCAACGCCGGGATGATGCTCACCGCTCAAGCAGAAGGGCACGAGATCGCCACCCTCGAGGCATTGGGCGAACATCCCGAACAAGGTTGGAGGAAGACGGGCGGGTTACACCCCCTACAGCAGGCCTTTATCGAGACGGGCGCAATCCAATCCGGCTACTGTACCCCGGCACAGATCATGGCAGCCTATGCGCTACTCGAAGAAAATCAGAACCCAAGCGAATCCGAAGTCCGGGAAGCACTATCCGGTATTCTTGATCGCGAAACAGGCTATGTCAAACCCGTTCAAGCTGTGTTACGTGCAGCCGCCGTGATGCGTGGCGAGGCAGTTGATCCCATCAACGGAAACGGTGTCTGGCTCGAAACAAAACCTGCTCCCGAAGATGATGCGCCTGTTTTGGATGGCGGACCACTCACCCAAACACAGGTTTCGCCAAAAGTAGTTTTGACCGAAAAAAAATCACCCTACGCCACAGTCGGCAAATCCAAACCCAAAGTGGATTCTGTCAAACTGGCACAGGGTAAATCTGCTTTCGTTGCCGATATTGAAATGCGCGGTATGCTCCATGCGAAGATACTAAAATCGCCCTACGCCCATGCCCTCATCAAGAAAATTAATGTCAGCAAAGCGCGTGCTTTGCCGGGCGTTGCCGCTGTGCTGACCCACGAAGATATTCCGCGCGTTGTCTGGTCTACGGCGGGGCAGTCCGATCCCATTCCAGGACCGCTCGATACTTTTTCGTTGGATAAAAAGGTCAGGTACGTGGGGGACAGGGTAGCGTTCGTCGCCGCCGAAACGCCCGAGATCGCCGAGCAAGCCCTCGGCATGATCGAAGTCGAGTACGAAGTACTTCCCATCCTATTGGATATTGAAGAATCAATGCAGTCCGGCGCGCCCATCCTGCACGATGAACCTGAATATGTAGATTTTGCCGATTCAGACGCATCCCGAAACTTGGGTGCCGAAATCCGTATTGATATTGGTGATGTAGAAAAAGGGTTCGCCGAAGCCGATAAGGTTTTCGAGAGCGTTTACGATGTCTCGAAGGTACAGCAGGCGCATATTGAGCCGCACGTTGTCGTCACGTATTGGGATGAAGATGATCGTCTCGTTATCCGCTCAAGCACACAAGTCCCCTTTCACATGCGCCGTATGCTCGCCCCTGTTTTGGGATTGCCCGTGAAGCGCATTCGAGTCATCAAGCCCCGTGTTGGCGGCGGATTTGGCGGCAAGCAGGAAGTTCAAGTCGAAGATATTGCCGCTCATCTGACCATCGCCACCGGTCGCCCCGTGCTACACGAAAGCACTCGTGAAGAAGAATTTACATCGAGCCGCTCACGCCACCCGATGCGCATCTGGATGAAAACGGGCATCAAAGCCGATGGCACGATGACGGCAAACGAGATGAAAATTCTCTCTGACACAGGTGCTTACGGCGGGCACGCTCTGACCGTAACGGGTAATACAGGGCATAAATCGCTTGCCCTTTATGTCGGCGACGGCGAATATCGCAAAAACCCGAATATCCGATTCCATGCCGATGTTGTTTACACCAACCGCCCGCCTTCGGGCGCATATCGTGGCTACGGCGTGCCGCAAGGCTATTGGGCGCTCGACCGCCATCTTGAAAAAATCGCCCGTGGAATGGGCTTCGATCCCATCGAATTTCGCATGAAAAACACCCTGCGCTCAGGCGAATACCACCCCTTCAGCACCGCCTGGAACGAAGGTCGTGAACCCCGCCCAGAAATCATTCACACCGTTGGGCTGGAAGAATGTGTCCAGCAAGGCAAAGCTGCCATCGGCTGGGATCAGAAGTTTGGCAATACTGAGTGGCAGCAACTCTCACCCACCAAACGTAAAGGCATCGGCATCACCACCGCCATGCAAGGCACCGCCATTCCCTATCTCGACATGGGCGGCGCATCCATCAAAATGAACGACGACGGCTCCTTCAACCTGCTCGTCGGCGCAACCGATCTTGGCACCGGCTCCGACACTGTTCTCGGTCAGATGGCAGCCGAAGTGCTCGGCGTTCCGCTCGAGGATATGCTCGTCTACTCATCCGACACCGATTTCACCCCCTTCGACGTCGGCGCATACGCATCATCCACCACCTTCGTCTCCGGCGCAGCCGCCACCCACGCAGCCCAAAAAGTTGCAGAACGGATTAAGATCAGAGCTGCAATGATGCTGGATTTGGATACCCACGAGGATATCCAGCTAAAGGATAGAAACGCAATCGCTCCTGATGGACGCTTGGTTCCGTTAAGTGAAATTGCGCTCGAATCCTTACATCGGAACGAACAAGAACAGATCATGGCTACGGCATCTTACGTTTCCCAAACATCTCCGCCCCCCTTCGCCGCCCAATTCGCCGAAGTGACCGTGGATACAGAAACGGGAGAAGTCACCGTAGACAAGCTCGTCATGGCAGTGGACGGCGGCGTGATCGTCAACCCCATCGCCGCAGCGGGACAGGTCGAAGGCGGTATGGTGCAAGCCCTCGGATACGCCGTCTGCGAAGAAATGGTCTTTAACGAAAAAGGCGAGATCCGTGAAAAAGACTTCGGCGACTACCACATCTACCGCGCCGACGAAATGCCCGAGATGGAAGTCATCTTCGTCGAAACCTTCGAAGAGAGCCATCCCTTCGGCGTGAAAGCCGTCGCTGAAATCCCGCTTGATGGTGTTGCATCTGCTGTTGCGAACGCCGTTCGTGACGCCGTTGGCGTAGATATTGACGCCAATCCCGTCACGCCTGAGAAGGTTTGGCGGGCGATGCAAGCCGCAAACTAGAACGTTCTTTTGAAAAACGAAGTGACAGTCATTTTGAAAATGACTGTCACTTTTTTATATCTTCCTATCGAAAAGAGTATAATTATTAAATCAACAAGGAAGCTACACCCTAAGGTGGGCTATAAAGAGGATGAGGCTATGAAAAAAGCAAAAGTATTACTCGCACTATTATCATCATTGTTATTTATAGCTTCTTGTAATTCCGGTTCAAAGCCTTTTGCCGAACCAACACAAACCGCAACAATTACACCAACACCAACAAACACACCGCCGCCAACTAATACGCCCACCCCAACACTAACACCAACACCGACTTTGGAACCATTGCCTTTTTCTGACACAGTCATTACAGAAGACAATGCAGATCAAGTCACCCAGCTTGCAGTTTGGAAACCGGATACCTTTGGTAGTTCCAGAGGAGCAATCCAGAGAGCAGAAATAAAACAAGAAATTTTGGCAGTTTTAACTACAGAAGGGGTTTATGTACATCAGAATGACAATGAGCTAACCGATATTTTCTTTGTGAAAAATGCCTATATTTTCTCTTTATCGCCAGACGGAAAAAAAATAGCCACCGGTTTTTCTGATGGCACTGTAAAAATTTGGGAAACACGTACAGGAGAGTTACTGAACACCATTACTCATATACCTGGTGAACTAGCTTCACTCCCATCTCTTGAGAAAAAAACATATGGTAGAGGTGATGATGCTATCCCTTACCCAGAACACCTTCAAAAAATCTACGATGAAAAACCCATTGCTGTAACAACTTTTTCCAATGATAGTCAACTTCTCGCCATTGGCTATGGAGACAGTCAAATTGATATCTACAATACGGAAAATAATACGCATGTTTTTGGTATTTATAGTGAAGAAATCTTTTATACGGCAAACAAATCCTATGGGATTGCAGACAAACTTGCTTTCACACCTGATAACAGTAAGCTCTTGGTCAGCATGGGAACGCTCACCGCTTGGGACATAGGTACCCAAAAACTAGTATGGCAAGTCTCTGCCGCATTTAAAACTGAAATATTTGGTGTTCTACAAGGAAAGCTATTGATAATTGATCAAGAAGCCTTCTCTCCAGATGGTGAGTTCATGCTTGTTCATAAGCTATATGATCAAGCATATTTACTGCGTGTTTCAGACGGGACCGTTCACAAAACATTTGATATACACAAGGGTTTGAGACATATAGGATCAAGCACTTTTTGTACAAGCAGTGGCTACGGAGGATGCTATTCTCTCTTAAATACTCGATTTCTTGATGAAGAAACTATAGAAATCAGTACCGTTGTTGGCGATGGGAAAAATTGCCAGTCCCTAAGAAAAACATATACCTTTTCTCTTGATGGATTCATGTCCAAAGAAATAAAAACTCTAGAGTACTTCAATGGACAGAACTGTTATGGCAGATCTCCTTATAACTTACACAAGATTCCAGATAAATTTATTTCTTCTGATGGTCAAATAGAAGCTGCACTTATAAATAAAGGATATTCCCAAATAACAGGAAGCGACTTCAGAATAATAGGGATTGCTATTATTGGTAATGAAGATATCATTGTGCATTCTATTGAAAACAATACAAAGACCTCTTTTTCACTACGAGCAAAAAAGGATGTAGAATTTGGACGTGCCACCTTCTCTGGAGCTCAAGCTAACAGCAATCAAGTAAATGCTGTTTTAGAAAACCCAAGCCCGTTCAAAGTCATCCTTTCTATTTACTCAAAAAACAACGAACTATTAATTCCTTTGATATACGCTCTCAACCAATGTTTTACGTAGCGTTTACTGATGAAGGAAAGAATATTATTACATATGCCCCATCCGGTGATATTATGTTATGGGGCATACCCTAAAAGAGCCTTTAAATATGCAAGCAAAACTTCAACTCACTGTTATTTTCTCAGCATTAGCATTTTTCACTAGCGCCTGTAGTGCAACACCCGCTGCTGATCCCACATCCCCGCCCATTGACACGGGAGCAACAGCTATCTCAATGGCATCCACAATGGCGGCAGAGACGATGGCAGCTATCCCAACCGAGACAACGATCCCCACGCCAACCGAAGTCCCTTTTTATTTAACGGCAAATATCTGGGCAGAAGAGCCGCGCGTGCCGATCATTAATTATCATCAATTTGCGCCAAATACATCTTTAAGATCAACTGATCACAAAATCCGAAAGAGAGATTTTCTCGACGGATTGGAAGCACTCAATCAGGCTGGATTTACCCTCATTCACTTAGAAGACTGGATCAATAGCGATCTTTACGTGCCCGAGGGTCGCCGACCATTGGTCTTCACGATGGATGATTTATTTTATAATAATCAAATCCGGATGGATGAAAATGGCGAACCACGCAGGGATACTGGTCTTTCTTTTGCATGGAGATATGGCCAGGAACATCCGGAATTCGGTTTCAAATGGTCATTATTTGCTAATCTCGGCGATAAATGGTATGCAGATGGTGACACCGAGGGCAAGTGGAAAGATGAACTTGCGCAAAGCCTCATCTGGTGTCTTGAACATGATGCCCGCGTTTATAATCACACCTATCAGCATATCCGCATGGATAAGAGCGGCGCAGAGGGCATCCTCTGGGACTTGGAGCAGAACGATCTCTTTATGCGCGAGTTGCTTGTTAAGGCTGGGCGCGAAGATTTGATCGAAGGTTTAAATAATATGCTTGCCATCCCCTTTGGCTATTGGCCCGAAGGCTCTGGCTACAGCGCAATGACCAATTACATCACGCCCGAAGGTGAGCCGATGTTGGCCGTTTTCGATATCGATTGGATCATTAACGGAGTCAAATTTATGGCACCTCCCTATTCACCGGAATTTGACCCGATGCGTATTCCGCGCATCGCAATGCCGCCCGAGGCGATCGCCTATCTGGTGGAGCATCAGACAGAATTCCCCACAATGGTGAGCTGTCAGGTGGGGCCGCTCGATGCCGAGCAAGTAAATGACCAGGACTATCTTGGAGAGGCGATCCAAGCATCTATCACGAGCGGGACCTGCCCGCAGGGTTTTTATATCCTCGAAAATTATAGTTTTGATATGCGCTAATTCCGACCATTATTCCACCTGCTGAGAGATGAGGAAGCAAGTACATATGAAAGTACTACTTAAAAAATTCTTCTCCCCTCCAAACTTTGAAAATGAGACCCAAAGACATCTTGCTGGCATCATTAATATTATTTTGTTGATACTTATCTTCAGCGCCAGCCTTTTTTTCTTTTCAGCTAATTTTGCAAGAGAAGCAAGCAAAATAATCAGAATATTATCTTTATCCATATTTCTGACCTCTGTAGGCCTAAAGCTCCTTCTCAACCAAGGTCACCTTCGAGTGATCAGCTTCCTGATATCGCTAACAACATGGATACCATTCTCAATTCTCATTTTTTCTTTTGATGGGATACGCGACACATCGGTAACGGGGTACTTCCTCGCTACCATCATCACAAGTCTTTTACTAAATACAAGTTTTTTAGCTCTTTTCACACTTCTAGGCTCCTTGTCGCTTACCCTGGCTTATTTTGCGGAAGTTAATGGCATTTTAATAACCTCCATCGGTCACATACCTTCCCCTGTTGACATTATCGCTATTCTGATCACTTTGAATACCACCGCTCTTTTAGCTGGGCTTAGCGTCCGCAAGATAAGGCAAGGAGAAGAAGAAACACGTGAAGAAAGAAATAAAGCCCAAGATTATCTTAATATAGCCGGCTCGATCATCGTCGCGCTAGATATAGAACAGAAGGTCACGCTCATCAACGAAAGAGGTTGCGAAGTCTTGGGCTATGCTGAAAACGAGATGTTGGGCAAAGATTGGGTTAGTGTTTTTTTGCCAGAGAATATAAGAGAGGAAATCAGAGCTGATCTGGCAATATTTATGACCGGTAAAGGAACTAACTTTGTCGATTCTTACGAGAATCCTGTTCTGACAAAAAGTGGAGCAAAACGGGATATCGCTTGGCACAATACGCTACTAAGAGATAGTAAAGGCGCTATTATTGGCACGCTAAGTTCAGGGGAAGATATTACAGAAAGGATTCTGGCAACGCACGAGCTTGAAAAAAGATACCTATACCTCGAAGGCCTATTAGCCTCTGCGCCCGATGCCATCATTACTATAAATGCAGAAAACTGCGTCGAAGAATGGAACCAAGGAGCTGAAAAGCTCTTTGGCTACACGATTGATGAAGTGATCGGTCAGGAAGTTGATAATATGGTCACCCCGCCAGATTTTCTTGAGGAAGCAGCTTCTTACACCAAAGCGACAATGAAAGGGCAAGAAATCCCTCCCACTGAAACCATACGACTGAAAAAAGACGGCTCGACAGTGGATGTTATTTTGGCTGCTTCTCCGATCATGATAGAAAATAATCTTGTTGGCGTTGTTGCTGTTTATACAGATATTAGCAAGCTGAAAAAATTGGAAAAAGAGCTTGCCCATTTGGCAACACATGATCCGCTAACCAATTTACCCAACAGAACCTTGCTTCAGGATCGGCTGGAACATGCCCTTAAACGCGCAGCAAGACAGAAGGACAGAAGATCAAATAATAAATGGGATATAGCACTCCTGATGATAGATCTGGATGACTTTAAAGCAGTTAATGACAACTTCGGTCACGCTATTGGCGACCTTTTATTACAAGGGGTTGCCAGACGCCTGGAAAGCGTTGTCCGCAGCTCTGATACAGTCGCACGAATGGGAGGAGATGAATTTATCGTCATCTTCGAAAATATATCGCATAAACGAGACTCCGCTATTCTTGCAAATAAAGTTCTCAATCTTTTCTCAGAGCCCTTCGCGCTAGGCGAGCATAATATTAACATTAGCGCCAGTATTGGCGTCAGTCTTCACCCAAGAGACGGTGAAGATTTCGAAAAATTATCCGCCTGCGCAGACAAAGCAATGTACGAAGCCAAACGCACAAAGAATAGTTATCACTGCTATTCAGAGAAAGAAAAAAATAATCCCAAAGCTTAAAGCAATCAGGAGGGATTTTTCAATTGGATCTTAAAAAAACATCTTTCTCAGTTATCATCATGCTATATTTCACAAAGAAAGAAGGTATATATGAGTCAAACTTATGTGATTGGACATATCAACCCCGATACCGACACCGTTGCCGCTGCAATGGGCTATGCCTGGCTGCTCAAAGAACGCGATGGCGGTGATATTATCGCTGCCCGCGCAGGCGCACTTAACCCGCAAACCGCATGGATTTTGAAACATCTCAATTTGGATGCGCCTACGCTACTGAGTGATGCCTCCCCAAAATTTGATGCCGTTCTTCGGCGTTTGGATACAACCGATCCGGATGCCCCGTTAAGAGACGCGTGGGCGATCGCGTCGCGCACGGGTGGAGTTGCTCCCGTTGTGGAAGCGGACGGGAAGCCCTTTGGCTTGATCACGGGGGGCAGTATTTTTGCCTTTATGAGTCAGACGGTGGGCACACATAGCAATAGACAGGAAATGAAAATCGCCGACGTACTTGATGCCCCCTGCCGCGAAGCCTGCAATATGGACGTACCGAAACTCAAGGCAAAAGGACGCATCCGTGATTCGCTAAACCGGCTCTTGCGCTACGAAGGGGATAACTTCTTCGTCGTTAACGACAATGGCGTTTACAGGGGCGTCTGCCGCCAACGGGATGCCCTCAATCCGCCGCGTCTGAAAATTATCATGGTCGATCATAACGAAGCCAGACAGGCTTTGGCACATCTTGAAGAAGCGGAATTGCTCGAAATCCTCGACCATCACCGTTTAGGAAATCCTTCCACCCATGTCCCGATCCGTTTTACAGTGGATATTGTCGGCAGCACCAGCACGCTCGTTTCAGAAAAGATCGAAGAAGTAGGCTTAAGCGCACCGCCAAAAATTGCCGGAATGCTTTTGGCAGGATTATTATCAGACACCCTCATTCTGACCTCTCCAACCGCGACAGAGCGTGACCATGATGCCGCAAAAAGATTAGCCAGATGGGCATTTGTACTGGGCGGACCCCTCGAAGGCGAAACCATCCAAAGCTACGGAGAACAGATCCTAAGCTCGGGCGCAGGCTTATCATCCCGCACACCCGAAGAGATCGTCAGCGGCGATATGAAGCTCTATGATGGCGGGAGTTATCGTTTTGCCGTTTCCCAAGCCGAAGTGACCGATCTCCTGCAATTGAACAAACATCTCGATGATCTGAAAGCTGCTCTCGAAGACCTGCGCAGCAAAAACGCCGTCGATTTTGCGATGCTCCTCGTCACCGATGTTGTCCGCGGCTCCAGCCGTTTATTAATTGTTGAAGAACCCTCTGAGCTCAGCGACCTGCCCTATCCCCGCCAAAGCGACGGCACCCGCCTCGCCAAAGGCGTTGTTTCGAGGAAGAAGCAGTTGTTGCCGGGTGTTTTAGGATTGTTGGAGAGGTAGGCGGCTGACGGTAGCTGGCAGACGCAAGCAGAGGTGTGTAGCGAATCATATTTTCACAATCACCTACTTTTTGACTACTTGTAGGTTAGGCTTTAGCTTTCAATAGAAGGTAGTGGTAAAAAGTAAGTGATAAAAAGGCTCTGATGGGGTTTGCCCCCCCGTTTTCTCTGGGGAAAGTAGCTGGAGTTCAACCCCAGCAAGAGCATCACTTATAACTTGACCACTATCCAATAGAATTCTATTGAAAGAGGAGAAAACAATGAAAAACTCTAAACACCTTCTCGTTTCGATGCTAATATTGAGCGCAATCTTGCTAGGGGCGTGTAATCTTGCCACTGGCGAAAGCGACGAAAATGCTGCAGCAACAGCCATCGCTGGTACAGCTGCCGCTATTTTTACCCACGCAGCAGAAACTGCCGCCCCACCAGCTCTACTTACTCCTACACCAGCCTCTACAGAAGAGTCAGTGCTTTCAGTCGAGGAGCAACTAAATCAAATTGATCAGGCTCTAAATCAGTTCTTGCTCGGCAACATCGCCTATAACGTGCCAGAGCGAATGCGGGTTGATGAAATTATCACTCTTGAACTACTGCTCAATCCATCTGCGCCTCAAGAAGAATTAAGTGAGCAAATCAGTGCAAAGGGAGAAGTTGAGAGCGCAATAATCGAAATCACACCACGCATGAAAGTTGAATTACGCGCAGAAGATGCAGAAGCCTTTGAAATTCAAGCGATTCACGATAACGCCGAACAACTCATCGGCTCAACCCACACAACCCGTTGGGCATGGCTCGTAAAAGCAAAAAAAGAAGGTACACAAAACTTAATCCTAACGGTCTATCGCTTAATAAAATATGAAGAGGTAAAGGACTGGCGAGAAGTCAAAAGCTATCAAACAGATATTGCTGTAGAAATTACCCTCGGACAGCGCATCAAGTCTTTAGATTGGAAATGGGTTATTCCCACTATCATCACAGCTATTCTTATCCCTGCTCTGTGGCGCTGGACAGATAACAAAAAAAGAGCGGGGATAAGTTAAAATAACAGAACGATTCTACTCTTTCGGGCACGCATGCGAAGCAATCTCGTTTTTAGGTTGCGGGACTGCTTCGTCAGCCTAAAGCCTTCTTCGCAGAGTTCCCTGTCACTTCAATTTACTCACGACCAAAAAGAGAGTATCACCAAATAGGACTATTTAGGTAAACTTGTATGCTATAAAAAAATATTGTATGATAAGGCATACATGAAAACATTATCCCTCTCTTTGTTAAAGCGTGGTAACCATTGAAAAAAAAGAGAATTGCATCAACCTTTTTAGACGGTTTCGACTCCATCAACTTTGCCAAAGTGGCAAGCGCTATTGACGTCCCCCCTTATTTTGAAATTCTTCCTCGACAAAAATTTCGCCCATGGCTAGAATTTCTGCTTTTTTGGCGAGTACTCAAAGCCGCCACCTCGCATGAAGCCTTACTTCTCTTTAGCTCCAGAGGTCATCTAAAACCAGAGATCATGGCTTGCGTTTTTATTGGCCTTTGGCCCAAAAAATTCCAGCCAACGATTCTCTTGTATGGGGAAATGTATGAACCTTCATCAGGTTTATCAAATCTGATAGAACGTCTGGTTATCCGCCTCGCAGACCGGGCAATTTCCCTATATCTGGTGTACTCTACCGAAGAACTCGACCTATTCCCAACACTCTGGAATATTGCCCCACAAAAAATGCGTTTCCTGCCTTTTTATATTCGCAAGGATCGCACAAAATTTAACGGGAAGAAAAGGGTCATCAAAGATCATGTTTTTGCAGGCGGAAACTCAAAACGTGATTATGCCCCTGTCATCAAAGCAGCCGAGAAGCTTCCCGAAATCAAATTCATTTTTGGCACGAAAACTCTTGAAAATAAAAACGATCTTCTTCCTAATATTCGAGCAGACTGGATGAAGATGGATGAATACGTAGCCCTGATGAACACCGCTCGCGTGGTACTTGTCCCGCTAAAAACGGGAAACAAACGTACTACAGGCTTGCTCACTGCGCTCGAGGCTTTATCTCTCGAAAAAGTGATTGTCGCACCAGATGCTCTCGGCATCAGAGACTATATTCTGAATGGAAAAAGCGGCATCATTGTAGACGGAACCCCAGAGAGCTATGTCAAAGCCATTCAATGGGCATTGGACCCTGAAAATAAGGTTGCCGTCTCGAAAATGTGTAAAGAAGCAAGGCGCTCAACCCTTGAAGTTTTTACTCTTGATAATCACTCCAACAAGATTTTGAACTTTTTCGAGCAAGCCCTAAAGCAGAGAAAGAGCAGTTCATTATAGGCTCAAAACACTTCTTTGCTCAGAACGTAAATAATCAACCAATCTCCTCTCTGGCAACTCAACATCATCATACGTTAATACCTCATCCTTGGCGATATCTCGTTTGGTTTTGCAACCCTCTGCCACACCCATCGGCAATAAATTCAACGCACGTGTAATATCCGCGTTTTCGCACTGCCCGTATAAAGTGTAATATCCGATTCCGTCCAACTCCTGACCAGCCCGAATATCTATCTTTGCAGTCGCAACCACTTCTACCAAGGGAGGCCCAAGCGACGCAATAGTCGCATCGTTTAATAAAACTGCTCTGGCAATACTGCTCGGAACTTCAAAATGACACAGATGATAGGGCGTATAGAAAGAATACAAGGGGCCTTCTCCTAGCTTATACAAATTCAGATAATGCCTCTGAATCGGATCATCAATAGTACCCAAAACGAAAACGCCAGGCCCAGGGGATACGCCAACAACGTAATCAACAATGCCTGGCCCATCTAGCAGATCATCTAGCGGATATAGAGAAATCACATCTTCAAGTGGTGTCCCCGAGGGCACTGTAGGACCATACATCCCCCTTTTTGCAACGCGCATCCCAGTCGCATTGGCTACAACGGCTTGCTCAAAAGATATTTTTGTTCCATCGGCAAAAGAAGTGACCATATGTGCTTTCTGTCCCCATTTTTTCGCAAACCCCTCCTGCGTAGTCGGGTTTCGATAAGGATCTTGAAGCCCTTTGATATTCCCACAAAGCACGGGCCTAATGCCAAGTCCCTGCACAAAGCGGAATAAATTCATCGTAACGCCGGGCTGATCGCCATCCGAGAACGTATAGATCACCCCAACCTCATCTGCGTATCTTTTAAAAAGAGGGCCTAGCGTAGCATCAAGCTCAGCATTCATCGAAACAAAATGTTTTCCATTCTTCAATGCTTCAAGCGTAACTTTAGCAGCAAACTCAATACTTCCTGTCACCTCAACAATCGCATCAATGCCACCTGCCTGACACAAGATCAAGGGATCATCTGTCACAGCAGGGATACCTTGATGTATTTTTTCTTCTAATTCCGGAACATCTGCAACCTTGGAAAAATCTTTTCTCCCCACCTCGCGATAAAGATCTTCTGCCCCCTCAATATGCCGATTTGAAACCGCGACCAACTCCATTCCAAGCGTATACATTGTAATTTGGCGCGCTATGCCCTTCGCCATAAAGCCAGCTCCAACCATAGCAACTTTTATTGGCTTGTCTTGCATATCAAGCTCTTTTAAAAGCTTATCAACGATGATCATTTTTTACCGCCTCCCACTAAAGTTTGGCCAACTTGCATCCTTTTCAGAAATTTGCTTCACGGCTGATGGCCACTTTATTCCTATTTCCGGATCGTTATATCTTAGCCCTCTTTCAGCTTCAGGGGTATATACTTCTGTAACAAGATAGGTCACTTCGGTATTGTCTTCCAGCGTCAAAAAACCATGCGCGAAATCTTTTGGAACATAGAGCGCTTGATAAATACTAGATTGTAATTCAACGCCTAGCCATTCTTTAAAAGTCGGAGAATCGGGTCTTAAATCAACAATCACATCAAAAATTCTTCCTCTTACGCATCGCACCAATTTAGTTTCCTGATATGGAGGGGCTTGATAATGCATGCCACGCATAGTACCCTTTTTCTTGTTGAAAGATATATTCTGTTGGATCACTTGTCCGCTCAAACCATGTTCTCCAAAGATATTTCCATCCCAAGAGCGGGCAAAAAAACCTCTCTTGTCTTGATGAGGCTCCAACTCAATGATATAAGCACCCTTCAGCTTCATTTCTCTAAAAATCATGGTCTTGCCCAGACTAAAATTAATTTCACCAGATCTTCCAAGGCGCTTTCCCCGAACGCCATCTTTCATTCAGGACTTCAACATCTCTCAAGGTATCCATGTTTTGCCAATAGCTTGTATGCCTATAAGCTACCAATTTGCCCTCTTGAGAGAGTTTATACATAGGCTCCTGCTCCCAGATTGTTGAATCGCCTTCAATATAGTCAATTACCTGCGGCTCAAGTACAAAAAAGCCTCCATTAACCCAGGCTGTACTTTGAGTAGGTTTTTCTCGAAAATCCAAGATCTGACTGCGTTCAGCATCTAAAGTAAAAGCACCGAATCGACCTGGCGACTGAACAGCCGTCAGTGTCGCTAATCCTCCCTGCTGCTTATGACAAGCAATCAATTCGGTGATATTCACATCACTAACCCCATCTCCATAAGTCAAGCAAAAGGTGTCATCTTCTATATAGTCTCGCACGTGCTTAATTCGTCCCCCTGTCATACTTTTCTCTCCTGTATCCACCAAGGTCACACGCCACTCCTCAAGAGCACCTCGATGAACTTCTATTTCATTTTTTTTCATATCAAATGTAATATCAGAAGAATTAAGAAAATAATCAGCGAAGTACTGCTTGATCACATCCCCTTTATATCCGCAGCAAATAACGAAATCATTCAATCCATAGGCAGAATATATCTTCATAATATGCCAAAGAATTGGGCGATTTCCAATTTCAACCATTGGTTTGGGTTTTACTTTTGTCTCTTCGCTAAGACGCGTACCATAACCACCAGCAAGAATAACGACTTTCATACGACTCGCCTCCTAATAATGTATGGCTACAACTCCCTTTTGCCGATTTACGCCCAAGCAGTTATTCGTCAATTACACCCAAACACTAGTCATTATACATATAAAAACAATAACCTTCCAAGAAACATAAGTACTGATTAGAACAATATCACTTTATTTACTTTATACCGTATAATTTTTACAAACAAAGTAATGGAGAAGTCTGATGATAAGATTTCAAAATATCTACAGCGGGAAAACCGTATTGGTTACTGGGCACACTGGCTTCAAAGGTTCATGGATCAGTGAGTGGCTGACTATGCTAGGGGCAAATGTAGTGGGATATTCCCTAAAGCCAGACCCTTCAACGGATATGTGCTACACAACGCCATATTCTCACTTCAATGAACTTGATCTTCGTACACAGATCGCCAGCCACGCAGAAGGCGACATACGTGACCCCAAGAGGGTTGCCTCCGTTATCGCAGAGCACCGCCCAAATTTTATCTTCCACCTTGCAGCCCAACCCCTAGTTCTACGCGCCTATAAAGAACCTGCCCTAACCATTGACACCAACATCATAGGGACTCTTAATCTCCTCGAAGCCGTGCGCTCCCAAGAAGCTCCGTGTATCATGGTGATGATAACAACAGACAAGGTCTACGAAAACGTCAACTGGCTCCATTCATACAGAGAAACAGATAATCTGGGCGGTCACGACCCATACAGCGCGAGCAAAGCCTGTGCTGAGTTGGTCATCTCATCATATTGGCGATCGTTTTTCTCTCCCCAATTAGATAACCTAGGCATCGCTGTTGCCCCTGTCCGTGGCGGAAACGTGATCGGTGGAGGAGATTGGGCAAAAGACCGGATCATTCCCGATACGATAAGGGCTCTTTCTCAAGAAAAAGAAGTTCTAATCCGAAACAGACATGCAACGCGCCCCTGGCAACATGTTTTAGAACTTCTAAGCGGCTATTTACATCTTGGTACCCTCCTTTACCTTAGACGAGAAGCATTTTTTAACGCAAATCTAAATGAAAAGAAACAAGCCGAAGAAAGTCTCCAAAAACTTTGCTCTCCTTTCAATTTCGGCCCATTCTTGCCATCCAATAAATCTGTTGGCACCTTGGTAGAAGAAATATTTAAACACTGGCCAGGCAAAACAGTCGACAAAACTATCCAGCATGCGCCTGAAGAATCCAGCAAATTAAATCTGACGATCGACAAGGCTTACCATACGCTCGGCTGGCAACCTAAATGGGGCTTCGAGGAAACTATCCAGCAAACGGTTGAATGGTATAGAGAATTTTACGAGATAGCCCAAAGCAACCCAGAAGCAGTCAGAAATCTGACAAAAAAACAAATTCGGGCATACTCAAAGGGGTTGAGCTACACTATTAAAAAATAAAGAAAGAAAAGAAGAAGTGCCAGAAGAATCAAAAAGGGGCGCACCACTTGCCTTTGCGTAGAACAAAAGGTACGCCCCTGCTGACCACCGAAAACTACCTATTGGATACTAAGCATCCCTTCTTCCAGTTCATAGGTATAACCATCGCTCAAGTTATCCCCCGCCTCCATATGCCGCCGGAGGTACTGTCCGCAATTGCTCCCGATCAAATTCTCTTCCACCTCGCCAATGCTCACGATCACATCGTAACCTGCTTCTTCGAGTGCCTTCACGACCGCGTCCTGATTGACATTTTGCTCATGAGGGTCAATATAGCTTTCCAAATTATTTTCTACCGCCCTATAGGTCGGGTTAAGTGGCGTGATCTTGATCAAGAAAACATCAGGGGAAAAATGCGTTTTCAACACTTCGGGGTCAAGGGGCTGTCCTTGTGCTAAAGCAAAGTTGAGCGTCACCTTGCGATCACCTTCTTCATAAAAACGTTCGCCAAAGGCGGCCATCTTGGCAAAATCCCATTTCTTCACGGGCACAAGCTCATCGCGCAACGCCAAATCTGTGGTATGGATCGAAAATTGGAATTGAAAATGCCCGCTAGAATACAAACGATTCTTGATCTCCAGCAAACGCTCAAAAAAGGCATCTGTTCCCTTCGGGGCAACACTCGAAATTGAAGGCATCAAGCCCGGGGCATCGTAGCGTTTCGGCAACTCTTCCAAAACATCCAAAACGGAATCATTTAAAGCCGGTTCACCCATCCGTGCAAACTGGATCTTAAACTGCTTCGAAAGCACGCGTCTGTCAGGATAACGATTTACCACCATGAAATCAATTTGCTCTAAGATCTCCTCGGCAGTCGGCTTCCCATGAAAATAGCCGCCCGCATCACACATCTTGCACCCCACCGGGCAACCGTGCATTGTCGAAGTCAGCAAAATCCACTTTTCATCGCGCGTAAATGGCGGCTGAAGCGATTCTACACACTCCAGCATTTTCCCATTTTCATACTCCACGATATATACAAAAGCCATATCATCTTTGCCTGTTTTTGCAACAACCTTCATAACTTCTCCTTATAAAATTCTTCAATCTCCATCGCCGCGCGCAAAGCATCACCGGCAGCGATAGCCGTTTGCCTATAGATCCCGTTTCGTACATCACCAATAAAATACAGGATTTTGCGTGCCGCAAGCTCATCTTCTTTTTGACAAATTTCTTCCGAGAGAAAATCAGCATCGGGGATACGTCCGAGCGCACCCAAAAGGAAGTTTGCTTCCTTTATCTCAACACTTTCTCGGTGACGAACCTCTACCATTAAACCCCGCTCTCCATTAAGCGTGACGTTTCTGATCTGTGCTTCCTCAACATAACGGATATTTTTATTTTCTTGCATTCTTTCAACAAGCAACTTCAACGCCCGGATATTTTCACCACGATTAAGGATCGTCACAAAATTATCATTTCGGGCAAGATTAAGGGCATAATCAAAAGCCGCATCCCCTGCCCCAACAATGATGATCTCCTCGTTTTTCACATCCAGCAGATCATAGACCTCGTAGAAAACACGGCTTTGCGCATCTTCGGCGATCAGCGCATCATCAAATTTGCGCGGCTTCGTTCCGCTGGCAACGATAGCGATTTTAGCATGATATTCATCTTTATCTGTTTTAGCAAAGAAGCTCTCGCCATCATGGCCAAGAGAAATTACTCTTTCGGAAAGAAATTCTACGCCAACATTTTCAACTTGCTTCTTGAGCAAATTTACCAGTTTGCCCCCTCTCATCCCTTGCGGAAAACCGGGATAATTCTCGACCAAATTAGCATTATGCAATAATCCGCCAATTTTTGCGCCTTCAAAAACGAGCGCAGGGATACCAAAACGCTTGAGTTGCAAAGCTGCTGTCAGCCCTGCCGGACCTGCTCCAATAATGATGACCGATGTTTTTTGCATAGAAGCGCTACGCTCCGCTCACAGGCTGAGCAATCTCTTCACTCAAGGCCAATGTCGCGAAGCCATGAGATAAATTCCGTAAAGTTGCCCGATGAAAATCTTCATTATACGTAGCTGTGCCATCGACGAGAAAAAAAACGTCTAAACCGCGCATAAATGCAGAGCGGGCTGTCGTCTCGCAGCAGAGATGCGTCATCACGCCTGAAATAACGACTTGCTTGACACCTTTTTCGTGTAAATGGGTTTCGAGATCGGTTTTATAAAACGCATCATATTGCGTTTTCTCGATAACGACTCCCTGAGAAGCATCCAGCGCGGGATGAATTTCACTTAGCAGATTCTCTCTCAAGATCATGTCTCGCCACCAGCGGGACATACTGGCGACATCATCCTCGGTGTTAAGATGACGTGTCCACACGACGGGCAAGCCGAGGGTCACGTAAGCTTCGCGCAGTGCATCCAGACGAGGCAAAATTGCTTGCGCAGAGGGAATATAGGCGTGAGAATCCGCATTTAGGAAATAATTCTGCATATCCAAAATAAGCAAGGCTGAATGCTTAATATCAAATTTGACGCGCCCACGCGGAAAATCCGCTTGCATGGCATGCGCTTTTACATCTATATTTTCGGGCGTAAAATAATACGTCTTCATTACCAAGTGATTTTACCGCGTAGAGGCAATCTCTCCAAGAGCTTAATTAGACTAAAAATGTCCAGTATAATAGAAAAATGAAAAATACAGAGAAGCTTTATAAACGAGCTTTGTGGCTCGCTATTTTGACCGTTGTCTATAATTTGATAGAGGGTTTGGTCGCGATCTATTTTGGCGTATCTGATGAAACACTTGCGCTTTTTGGCTTTGGCGTAGATTCTTTTATCGAGGTGCTTTCTGGCGCAGGAATTATTGCAATGGTTTTGCGTATTCGCCAAAATCCTGATACTGAGCGCAGTCAATTTGAAATTACCGCCTTGCGAATTACCGGAACCAGCTTTTATATTTTGGCTGTGGGGCTGGGCGCGACAGTGATCGTAAACTTAATCAGTGGGCACAAACCAGAAACGACTCTCTCTGGCCTAGTCATTTCTCTCATCTCTATCGCGACGATGTGGCTTTTGATCCGCGCAAAACGGGATGTAGGCGAAAAACTTGACTCTGCACCAATTTTGGCAGATGCAAATTGCACGCTGGTTTGTCTTTATATGTCGGTTGTTTTGTTAATATCAAGTGCCGTTTACGAACTTACGGGATTTGGTTTCGTAGATAGTCTCGGCGCGATCGCTTTGATCTATTTTTCATATAACGAGGGGAAAGAGGCTTTTGAGAAAGCAAAAGGAATTGAGTGTAGCTGCGAAGATTAATTTTTTGCGTTAGAATACCCTCATGAAACACACCCTCTGGTTGGCAATCGCTTTTCTTTTGGCTGCCTGCCAAGCCCAAACACCTTCTGAAAAAATCACCATCGTAGACGGGGAAAAATTTCTTTCACTGCCTGCTACTTCGCGCATTCCAGCAGAAATTTTGGCAGAAAATGGTATGCCGCTCGCGCCTCTTGACCATTTTTTTGTAAATGGACAAATTGCTGATCCAAAAACACCATTGGATTGTGACAATTGTGTTTTGCAAATTCGGCGTGCGATCACGATGACTCTGATCACGCCCGATGGAGAGCATACACTTGTCACTGCTGCATCCACCATTGGGGAAGCGCTCAATGAGTTTGGGATACAACTATACACAGCGGATTTTGTCGATCCGCCCGTGGGGACAGAGGCCACTGACCAATTAAGCATCACTTATCGCCCATCACGTCCGCTTGCCATTCGCGTGGACGGGAAAATCGTCCATATCCGCTCATCTGCGGAGACCGTTGGCGAGGCATTGCTCGAGGGCGGTATTCCGCTGATTGGGCTGGACGCAAGCCAACCATCCGAGTCTGAAGCGTTGCCTGTAGACGGGCAGATCCATATCATCCGCATCCGTGAAGAGATAGAATTGACCCAGACAGAAATCCCCTTTGAGATTGAATATATCGCATCAAATGAACTCGCTATTGACGAAGAAGAAATCCTGACGGCGGGCATCCCCGGCTTGATCGTGCGTCGTGACCGTGTCCGCTACGAAAATGGTGTAGAAGTTTCTCGCATCAGCGAAGAAAAACGAAATGTCCGCGAACCAAGCACGCAAGTTGTGGGCTATGGGACACAATATGTTAGCAAAACAGCCGTTGTAGATGGGCAAGAAATTAAATACTGGCGCTCCATGCAAGTTTATGCCACATCTTACTCCCCCTGCAACTCCGGCGCAGATCGCTGCTATCCCAACACAGCAAGCGGAAAAACCGTACAGCACGGCGTGATCGGTGTGATACGAAGCTGGTATAACGAAATGCAGGGGCAAGCGGTCTATGTGCCCGGTTATGGTTACGCAACAATCGAAGATATTGGTGGCGGTATCTCTGGTAAAGATTGGATCGATCTCGGCTATACCGATGCAAACTATCAAGTTTGGAGCCAGTGGGTAACGATTTATTTTCTTGAATGAGATACAGTTATCAGACATCAGACCTTAGCTAAAGCCCGAAGTCTAAATCTATGACAAATACACAAAAAATCATTCTCGCAATTCTTGTTATTGGCATTTTCTGTTTTTGCATTCTCATTGGATTCGCTGCTGCAAATCTTTGGCAAAAACCACTTGGGCCTGCATTAGAATTGCCAACGAATATCATTCAGCCAACCTTCCCGCCAACCTGGACTCCCTTTTCTGATGTAAATTCACCACCTACCCTTGCCGCTACAGGCACGCCTGCCCCCATTCCAGCAACTCCTGAACCACCAAGCGCGCTCTGTGGCGGACCCAACGCAATGACTATCCTTGCCATTGGCTCGGATCAGCGCGGTGATCTTTATAATTACGGTTTAGGCGATGTGATCCGTCTGGTGCGCGTCGATTTTGTCAAGCCACAAGTGATGATCATGTCCCTTCCCCGCGATCTCTATGTAGAAATTCCTGGCATTTCAGATCATTATGGCATCACACACGGCAAGCTCAACCAATCTTACTTATATGGCAACCCAGGTTTTGGCTACTATGATGGCGCAGACCTTGGGCCTGGCTTAATGGCACGCACCCTCGCGCATAATTTTGGCGCCCAGCCAGACAACTATATCGCCGTTAACATGCAAACTTTCATCAAAATCGTCAATGCGGTAGATGGCATCAATGTTGACCTTCCCATCACCATTGACGGACGCGCCGCCGATCAAGCTGGACGCAGCGATCTTGTCTTTTATGCGGGCAAACACCACCTAAATGGCAAACAAGCCCTGCAACTCGCTCGCCTGCGCCCCTATGGCGTTTTTGACCGCGCCAAAGCCCAAAACGAAGTCCTTTGCGGACTTTATGATAAACTCACCAGCCCCAGCGTGGTTGGCGACATCCCCGGCATCATCTCTTCTTTTGAAGACAATGTTCAAACCGATCTCAGCCCCGAGCAGATCAGCCAACTTACTTGTCTCGGCACACAACTCAAAGGCTCCGATATTCGTCTCCTGAATTGGGATGAAGGCATCTTTACAGGAACACGAGTGGATGATCCCGTCATCGGCTACACCTTTATTTGGGATGTGGATTTTGCCCTGATGCGCGAATATATCGCCGCTTTCGAACGTGGAGAATGGCTTGGTGATGCCTCTTCAGCACCTTCTGCCCCGGTAGATTATCCCAATAAATCCTTCTGCGATTAACACCTATGCCACACACAATACCTCCCTCTCTCAACACTGCTGCCCTTCTGCAAAAATACGGCTTACGCCCCAGAAAAAAGCTGGGGCAAAACTTTCTTCAAGACCCCAACATTCTCGAGAAAATTGTCGACATCGCAGAAGTAAGCGAAGAAGATACCGTTCTCGAAATTGGACCGGGGCTAGGCAGTCTAACTCGTCATCTTGCCGCGCGCGCAAAAAAAGTGATCGCCGTCGAAATAGATTCCTGGATCATTCCCGCACTAGAGTCATCTCTTGCTGGCTACGCGAATGCAGAAATTATCAATAAAGACGTACTTCAAATTGCACCATCTGAAATTATTTCCGCACCTGAGTATCTCGTCGTAGCTAATATCCCTTATTACATTACATCTGCCATCATCCGGCATTTGCTCGAAAATAAGCCGCGCGCCCATCGTTTGGTACTGACCATCCAAAAAGAAGTTGCTGAGCGGATTTGCACTCCCGAAGGCAAAAAGATGAGTCTACTCGCCTTAAGCATTCAAGTTTATGGAAAACCAGAGATCGTTGCCAAAATCCCTGCCGGAGCCTTTTACCCGCCCCCAAAAGTGGATTCTGCTGTTATTCGCATCTCGCTATATGATGAGCCACGCATCCCGACCGTCCTGCTAGATGATTTCTTCCGCCTTGCGAAAGCGGGCTTCAGTCAAAAGCGAAAAAATCTGCGGAACGCTTTATCTACAGGGCTACGTCTTGAGAAAGGTCAATGCGAGTCGCTTCTTCATAATGCTGGCATTGATCCGCGAAGACGAGCGGAAACTTTGGATTTGAAAGAATGGGGAGAATTGACAGAATATTGGAGAAAGAAAAAATGAAGCCACGTTTGCAGTAAGTAAGTGATGGCGTTCGGAGTCCGAAATCTGGAGATTTCGGATTTGTACCAGCAATCCAACGTCTGGAGATGTTGGACTCATTTAGAGAAAAACATCATCATTTTTGTATCGTTTATAAGGGCTAAAGCCCTTACTACAAAATCTTAAAAGAAAAAATCCCGATAGTTCAAACTATCGGGATTTTGAATTAGTTATTTACTCGGGCAGAGCGCCCTTTTGCGCGAAGGTCACGATACGCCCAGCGCACCATCCAAATCCGCAAGGCTGCTTCTCGTTGGATTTTGAAAGACATTTTTGACTTCCCCCATTGGCGGTCAGCAAAATAGATGGGAACTTCACCTACCCTGTAGCCCAAACTATAGGCCATGTAGATCATCTCTACAAGAAAAACATAGCCATTCGACTGGATACGGTCTAGCGGCATTCCCTCGAGCGTTTCTCGTCGCCAAAAACGGAAGCCTGTGGTTACATCACGCAATGTAAAACCAAGAATGGTGCGAGCGTAAAAATTACCAAAGGCTGAGAGCCATTTTCTCCAAATGGGCCAATTCTCATCCACACGCCCTCCGGGAACATAGCGAGAGCCAAGAACGACATCTCGGTTTTTGATCATTTCTGCCATATCCACTAAGCGATCTGGGTTGTGGGAGAAATCGGCATCCATTTGGACGAGGGCATCCGTATCGGTAGCGAGGGCAAGTTGAATTCCAGTCAAATACGCTGTGCGGAGGCCAAGTTTCCCCTCACGATGCAAGACTTCCATTTTTTCAGGATATTCAGCAGAAAGCGCATCCGCTATGTCTCCTGTTCCATCAGGGCTGCTATCGTCCACGACAAGAACACGAAGATCAAGGGGTAAAGAAAATAAAGCGGAGACCAGCTTAGGCAGGTTCTCCGCTTCGTTATATGTTGGGATTATGATTGTTATTTGCAATTTTTTTCCTAGTTTTTAAGACTTATGAGCCTCTCTTTAAGTTCAGTTGGCGTTTGTGCAACATCAGCGCAAGATGAAATTTTGGCTGTTTTAATCGCAAGGCGATTGTCCCAGTTGATAGCATCATCACGGTCTCTGATAGGATAAAAATAATCAAGAGACTGTTCTAAACGATTAACTATTCTGTCTAAAAGGGCGGGAGCTGCCTCCGAAGAAATAATTAACGCAAATTCAGCAACCGCTAAATGTCCCAAGAAACCGTCTGCGCTACCAACTTCTCTCATAGCATTATGGATCATCAGACTAACAGCACGCAATACATCATCTGATGCGACAAAGCCATAGAGTTCTCGGAAGGCTTCAAGATTTTCGAGAGAAACCAAAAGAAGGGAGCGACTATCTTGTTGAAGACATTCTGCAAGCTGCTCATCTACCAACGCGCCTTCAGGAAGTCCGCTGACCGGGTTTGTCAGTGTATTTTGTACCATGCGCTCAAGCGAGTTTCTCACACGCAGGCGAAGTTCTTGAATATCAAAAGGTTTGGTGATGTAATCATCTGCCCCTAACTCAAGGCCGTGCAGGCGATCTGCACGATCTCGCTTTTCGGTCAAGAAAATGATAGGCACTTCTTTTGTGCGTCGGTCCTCACGCAAGCGCTTAGCAACTTCGTAGCCATCAATATCAGGAAGGCGAATATCAAGAATTACTAAATCAGGGCGTTCTGCGATGCAGGACTTTACACCATCCTCCCCCCAATTAACTGTGACGACATCATAGCCTTGAACACCAAAGTAGGCATTCAACATCTCTGCTACATCAAGGTCGTCTTCAACTATCAGGATTTTTGCTTTTTTATCTGCCACAATGATGTCGCTTTTTTAGGAGGCTAATGGTTCTTTTTGAATAACAAATTCACAAACTTCGTCACCCATAGCATGACAACGCGATTCGTTTACACGGAATTCACTTCCACCTGATATCCACTTTAAGCCTTCTTGAAGAAGTCCTGTAGCAATAAAACAAACCGGTTTATCTAAGCCCGTACGCCCCCAACAAACGGGGCATTTGTGAATCGTGTAGACAAACTCTGAATCTTTTTCCTCAACAGTACTGTATTGATCGCTGATTTGAGAAAATATCTTGGCCATTGCAGGTAAACCAATCCGTAATTTTGCTTGTAAAGGCAAAACTTTGAAAGCTAAATCGCCTGCACCTGCTAGAGCGCCAAAATCCTTAAGTGCATCGGAGAAAGTTGCTCGCCCTGCACGAAGAGCCAAACCACGTCCGCCACGAGGACCATACATTTCCTCCAAAGCAACGCCTAAGGCAGAAAGTTCTGAAAAATCAAAAGCTTTTTCAAGATTGTCGGGAGGATATCCATCAACATATTGTTTTAAACCTGCTAAATTGAGTATGGCATTCAGGCCATTTCTCCCCATAACATCTTCCAAAGCCTGAATAGTAATTAGGCCGAATTTATTTGGGTAATATAAACCGCTATCTTCAATAGGACTCATGCTGTCTCCGTTAAATCAGTTTTTCAAGGTCTTCAACTGCGCGACGCATGTCAAGGAAAATCAACCCTAACTTGGCTTTTTCGCTCGCTAAAGCCGTAAGAACTGCTTCTTCACCAATAGCCATCAAAACAACAAAGCCCTTTTCGCCTTTGATATAAACTTGCTCCAGTCCTCCGCGACCTAGCTCACTGGCAATTCTCTCACCGAGGGAAAGCATTGCTGCTGACATGGCGGAGACACGATCTTCTTCAATTTCCTGTGGTAAAGCGGATGCAATACTTAAACCATCCACACTGACAATCGCTGATGCTTCAATGTCAGGAGAAGATACCTGCATTTCACGCAGGCGGTCAACCATTTGTTTTGTACGCGATTGAGACAAAAGAATCCTCCATAAAATAAATTTACGCTTCTATGAAACTGATATTTTTATGTGAAATTTAACGCTTAAAACCTGTTATGAAATTTAGCACAGCGAGATAGATGTGTCAAGTTGAAGGCTTTCTTCTAAGCTCTTTTTACCTTACAAAAACTTATCAGATTAGGCTATGAGCCGCATCACAAATCAATTTGAGTAACCCTGCAACTTATTTTCGAGCGTAACCGCGCCCTCTCGTACATATTCTTCATGCGGACTTGTTTTTTATGGGCACAAATCTTCGTTCAATTCGCTTCCGTAATATTCCAGAACTATGGGGTATCATATGAAAAGAATTCTGATCATTCTATTGGTAGATATAAATTATGACTATTATCTTACTCATCCGACACGGAGAAAACGAATATGTCGCCACAGGGCGGCTAGCTGGTCGCTTGCCTGAAATTCATCTCAATGATAATGGCAAAAAACAAGCTCGGGCTCTCGCTAAAATCTTAGCCCAAGCTCCCATTAAAGCAATTTACTCCAGCCCATTAGAGCGCTGCATGGAGACAGCTCAACCGTTGGCAGGAGCACTAAAGCTCGATGTCATTCCCCGCAACGACTTACTCGAAATCGACTTTGGCAATTGGCAAGATAAAACGCTAAAATCCCTGCGTCGCCGGAAGCTGTGGAAAACCGTCCAGAGCAATCCATCCCGTATGAAATTTCCTGAGGGCGAAACTTTTGCGAATGCCCAAATGCGGATTATCCAAGAGATGGAAGCACTGAATAAACTACATGCTCCCAAAGAGATGATTGCCTGTTTTGCCCACAGCGATATTATTAGACTAGCACTTGCCTATTATATTGGCACTCCTCTCGATTTATTCCAACGCATCGTGGTCTCGCCAGCGTCGATATCCACAATCTATCTCAGAGAAATGGGCGTGCAGGTTTTTAATATCAATCAAAGCATCTCCCTTGATTTCTCAACTCACAAAGAAAAACAAAAAAAGAATAAACGCAAATAGATTTGTCTGTCTCTCGAAATTTACTTGAAAGAATATTCGTAAAATTACTCAGGAGTTTAAGATATGCCCAGTTTTGAAATTGAACTTTCCCCCGTAGACCACATCACCACTGACGCCATTGGACCAAAGGGAAAGCGCGTCTTTTATCTCCAAGGCACTCAAGACAATCAGATTGTCACTTTGATTGCCGAAAAATTCCAGATCCAAGCTCTAGCTATCGGGGTTGAGCAAATTTTTGCTGAAATTACCGACCGCTTCCCGGAACTGAGCAAACCGTCCGCTAAATATGACGAGGGGATCATGCGAATCATACTTCCTGTGCATCCGCTCTTTAGGTTAGCTGACATTGGGTTGGGTTATGATGTCGAAAATGACTGGGTAGTATTGATTATCCATGAATTGATACCCGAAAGTATCGAAGCATCTGAAGATGATCCTACGCAGGAACCCAGGGTAGTCCGCTTTTCGTGCACGCGTGACCAACTCCAGGCGCTAGGCCTTTGGGGCAAGGAAGTTGTTCAACGTGGGAGACCGATCTGCACACAATGTGGTCAGGTCGAAGAAGCAGAAGCTCATTTTTGTGTAAAGAAAAATGGCGGGCATAAACACAATTAGAAGAAGCATGGTTGAAAACAGAAAAAACCTTTTTCTTGCAAGCTTGCCCCTTATAACCTATGACCACTCTCCAATTCGATAAAATTCTCAACCACCTTAGAAAAGGTGAAATCAAACTCGAAGGCAAATTTGTTCACGGATCCAATTACACTTTTCTCGTCAAAATCCACCCAGAAGAAGATGAGCCTTTTTTAGCAGTCTACAAACCTGTGGAGGGTGAGCGCATCCTGTGGGATTTTCCTGATAACACATTGGCACACCGTGAAGTGGCTACCTTTTTAGTTAGCGAGGCTCTCGGCTGGCAACTGGTTCCTCCTACCGTTTTTCGAGAGGATGCACCTTTTGGCTCTGGCTCCGTGCAGCTTTTCGTCGAACACGATCCCAACATTCACTACTTTAATTTTAGAAACACTGAAATTCAGACACTGCGCCCAGTGGTGCTTTTCGATTTGTTGATCAACAATGCCGATCGCAAGGGAGGACATGTAATTTTAGGTAAAGATAACCATATATGGTTGATCGACCACGGACTATCGTTCAATGTGGACGAAAAACTGCGGACCGTAATCTGGGATTTTGCAGGGGAATCGATCCCTGAAGATTTGCGCGCGCCCTTAGAGAATCTCCGCAATAAACTGGAAACGCCACCCAAGGTTCTTGATAAACTGGAAAACCTTCTCTCTCCCGAGGAGATTGCTGCCCTGATCGACCGAACAAAAGCCCTGATAGCTTGCAAAGAGTTCCCCCACCCGCCAAAAGATCGAAGAGCGTATCCTTTTCCGCCTGTTTAGAATAATATAACTGTGCCTCAGGCTGGTCTATAAGCCGCATCTTGTTCGGGGATTTCCATCCCTTTGGCGATCATCTATCTGTGCAGCCTACCTGAGATGGGGAGAGCGAGCAGCTCATCATCTCTGCTTGGCCTTGCTTCCGATGGGGGTTATCTAGCCGGCAATATTGCTACTGACGCTGGTGGTCTTTTACACCACCTTTTCACCCTTACCTTTACCCAAAGATAAAAGCGGTTATTTTCTGTGACCCGATCCGACAGATTGCTCCGCCCCGAGATTTCCTCGGCATCGTGCTCTATGAAGTGCGGACTTTCCTCGACTCTTTGAGCCGCGATCGCCCGACCAGCCTGAGGCGTAGTGATGATACTCTTTTGCCAGGCAAGCGTCAACTATGGTGTTCTTAAGCGAGAGACTTTTTTCTTCGGAACATTTTTCTTTTAGCGGTATCCAGTCTAAAAAAAGTGCGATGCGGCTTTTTATCCACAAATAATGTGCTTTTTATTTCTGTGAAGAAGTTTTTATACGGTAAAATAAGAAGGTCTTTATCGTTTATGCTTTAGGAGCAGTATTGTGAGTGATTGGCACGGAAAATATGTGATCGGCCTTACTGGAAATATCGCTACAGGAAAAAGCGTGGTGAGGAAAATGCTGGAGCATCTAGGTGCTTACAGTATTGACGCAGATGCGCTTGCTCATCGGGCGATGGCAAAAGGCGCGCCTGCTTACCAGCCAATTGTCGAGCTTTTTGGGGCGTGGGTCTTGGATAAAAACCAGGAAATAGACCGCAAAAAACTTGGCAAGCTGGTATTTGATGCACCAGATGCCATGCAAAAGCTCGAAGAAATTGTTCATCCTTTTGTCGCACAAGCGACTGATTTACTTATAAAACGCTCCAAGCATAAAGTGATCGTCGTAGAGGCCATAAAACTCCTTGAGGGAAATATGGCTTCGATCTGCGATAGTATTTGGGTGGCAGATACGCCTGAATCTATGCAAATTAAGCGACTGATGCAAAAACGCGGCCTAGGCCAAACGGAGGCCCGACAACGCATCGATGCTCAAAATCCCCAAAAAGACAAGGTGGACGCCGCAGATGTCGTGATTGATAATTCTGGTTCTTTTGAAGATCTATGGAAACAGGTGTCTGCCGGCTGGAAAACGATCAACCAAAGCAAAGCGCCTGTTGCTTCGGAGGTTGTACGTGAGGCAAAAGCCGGTGATTTCGCTGTAAATCGTGGACACCCTCGAAATTCAGAAGAGATCGCAGCGCTAATGACTCGTCTGGCTAAAACCGAGATGAACAGTAGTGATGTGATGGCTGCTTTTGGCGAAAAAGCCTTCTTCATCCTTGAGTTAGATAAAAAACTGGTCGGGTTAGCTGGCTGGCAAGTAGAGAATCTTGTTACGCGCGTCACCGATCTCCATATCAATGCCGACCTTTCCGCTGAAGGCGGACTAAAAGCGCTCATAGAAGAGATCGAAAAAGCATCAAAGTCATTACAAAGCGAGGCTGCGCTTCTTTTCCTCAATACTGAACTCGCTACGCGAGAAAGCATTTGGAAAAACCTCGGCTACGAAAAACGGACTCCTCTATCTCTAGGCGTGCAGGCATGGCAAGATGCAGCCGAAGAAAAACTTAGCCCCGAAAAAACGCTCTTTTTCAAACAACTGCGCATGGACCGGGTGCTCCGCCCGATTTAATCAAAATAAATGGGCTGGAAAATCCAGCCCATTTTCATCCCATATATTCTTGTGACTAATCTTCTTAGCGATTTACTCTTCTTTTTTGAACGTCTCGACTGGTTAAGCCTGCTTGACATCTTCCTTGTTACGTTTATCTTTTTTGTTTTACTGTACCTGATAAGAGATACGCAAGCTATGGCTCTTTTACGTGGCGTTCTCTTTTTGGTTGTCTTTATTCTTTTTCTGACCAGTTTGGTCAACTTGCCTGCATTTTCATGGCTCATCAACACAACCCTGCCTGCATTATTATTCGCAATTCCCGTTCTTTTTGCGCCAGAAATTCGCCGAGCCCTCGAGCGGATTGGGCGAGCGGGACTTATTATCTCCACGAATAATCAGAACGCTGAAGACCAGATAGAAAAGACGGTATCTTCTCTTATCAGCGCAACAGCGCGACTTTCGGCACGGCAACATGGGGCATTAATTATCCTACAACGTTTTGATAACCTTGAAGCCTTTATAGAAACTGGTGTGCGGATGAATACGATTATTACGCCTGAGATTTTATTGCAGATTTTTTATCCCAACACACCCCTGCACGATGGTGCCGTCATCGTCGCGGATTTCAGGATTGCTTCCGCTTCAGCAATAATGCCCCTCTCCTCGAGCGGGATCCTTGCTAACTCCCCCGAACGCGAGATGGGGCTTCGACATCGTGCCGCCCTCGGCATCTCAGAAGAAAGCGATGCTCTGGCACTCGTCATTTCAGAAGAAAACGGGGATATTTCCGTAGCCCAAAGCGGACGAATTATTCGCCAGCTTAGCATTGGAAGACTGGAAAATATCCTCCTTACTTTTTATCGTCCAGCGGGGTTGACGCGCAGCATAGGCATATTCGAGCGTTATCTTCCCTTCCTTTTTAGAGGCAAAAAAGAATAATATGTTTCGTTGGCTTGGTAAGAATATCGGCACTTTTTTACTTGCGCTCTTTCTCGCGATAGGCGTTTGGATCGCTGCGGTTAATGCATCTGATCCAGATGTAGAGCAGGATTACCCAACGCCGATCCCGCTCGAGGTGGTGGGGCAAGATACAGCTCTCATCATCACCAATAATTATACGGAGCAGATCACGTTGAATTTGCGTGCGCCCGAGTCTATCTGGGACCGGCTAACCGTCAACGATGAAAACATCCACGCTATTCTTGATCTTTCCGGGCTTGAAGCTGGGGAATATTCTCTCACGCCACAAATCCAGATCGGTATCCAACCAACACGCATTATCTCTTTCACGCCGCCATCCATTGAGATAAAACTGGAAGAATTAATTACAAAAACCATCCCTATCGACTTATCTCTTAACCTGGAAACTTCCTTAGGCTATCAAGCTGGCTCTGCGCGTCTCAACGCAGATGAAGTGCAAGTTTCTGGCGCAAAATCGCTCGTGGATCGTGTGGCTAAAGTAGAAGTTTCTCTCACCAAAAGCAATGTCCGCGAAGATATAAGCGAGAGTCTTACCTTAGCAGCCCTGGATGCCGAAGATCAACTTGTGCGCGGAATCGATCTTAGTTTTGAAAGTGTAGAGCTATTCATTCCTGTCAGTCAAGAAGGTGGCTATAGAGATATGGCGGTCAAGGTAGTCATTGAAGGGCAAGTTGCAGATTTGCACCGCCTGACCAATATCACTGTTTTCCCCTTGGTGGTTACCGTTTATTCTGACGATACTCAATTAGTCAATGATCTCTCGGGAATTGTTGAAACAGAAGCCCTTGATATCAGCGGCATTAGTGAGGATGTCTCTGCTCGTTTAAGGCTGAGTTTGCCCGAAAATGTTTCACTTGTTGGTGACCAAAGCGTCTTGGTCAAAGTCAGTGTAGAGGCGATTTTAAGCAGTCTCACTATTTCAGAAAAAGCCCTCGAGGTGATCAACCTTGACCCCGCATTAGCGGCCGAACTTTCGTCTTTAGCCGTAGATGTGATCGTTTCAGGTCCTTTGCCCGCTCTCGATTCCCTTAGCGCTGACGATCTGCGCGTGATTCTGGACGTAGAAGGACTCGGTGCTGGCGTTCATCAACTCGTTCCCATTGTAGAAATTTTAGATGAAGATATTCAGGTTGAAACGATTTTGCCTGAAAGCATCGAATTAACACTCAGCATAGCGCCACTCGCTACGCCAACTGCATTACCTTAACCCCAACCCTCTCGAAATAAGAGAGGGAGGACAAAAAATCTTATGACAAAACCAGTAGTAGCCCTTGTGGGCCGCCCCAACGTGGGCAAAAGCTCCCTTTTTAATCGCCTTGTCGGGGAACGCCTTGCGATTGTAGACGATACCCCCGGCACCACTCGTGATCGAATTTTAGCCGAATCAGATTGGAATGGCGTTTATTTTGATGTGATCGACACCGGCGGGATTGACCCCACACACGGCGGAGACACGCCCCTTTCAACTGGGTCGGCGGACTTCATCGTGGATATTCGATCCCAGGCGCAGGTTGCCATTGAAGAATCCGACGCTGTTCTCTTTCTCACAGATGGAGGCGTAGGTCCCACCCCTCCAGATCGTGAAGTGGCTGAGATATTGCGCCGTAGCCAGAAAAAACTTGAAGATGGCACTTTTTGGCCGCCGATATACCTTGTTGTTAATAAATGCGAAAATGAAGCACGCCGCGCAGCCGCCATCGAATTTTATGAATTAGGATTAGACGAGCCATTCCCCATCTCTGCCATGCATGGCGCAAATGTAGGTGATTTACTGGATTTAGTCGTTGCCAATTTCCCTGAGACAGAAAGTGAAGCGGACGATTCGATAAAAATTGCCATTGTCGGCAAACCGAATGCGGGAAAATCCAGCTTGCTAAATAAACTGGCCGGAGAAGAACGCGCTATCGTCAGTCCTATCGCTGGCACAACCCGCGATGCAGTAGACTCAAAGCTCGAATATGATGATATTCCCCTAACACTGATAGATACAGCCGGCATTCGCAAACGCGGAAAAATAGACCCGGGCGTAGAACGCTATAGCGTTGTGCGTGCAAAAAAAGCGATAGAACGCGCCGATGTAGCCCTGCTAATGGTGGATGCAGAAACCGGAATCACGGCCCAAGATTTGCATATTGCCGGTTTTATTCTAGATGAGTGGAAAAGCACCGTTGTTCTCGTCAACAAATGGGATGCAATCGCAAAAGACAGCTATACAATGAATTACTACACCGAAAAAATTCTGCATGAGCTGAACTTTATGCCCTATGTGCCGCTTCTTTTCATCTCAGCCACAACTGGACAACGAGTAGATAAAGTGCTTCCCCTTGCGCTAAAAGTGCAAGAAGCCCGGCTTACACGCATTTCTACATCTCAACTTAACAAAATTCTACGTGACGCTCTGGATGCACACCCTGCCCCATCCCAAGCTGGTCGGCAACTCAAAATTTATTATGCGACTCAAGTTCGCTCTGACCCACCAACCTTCCTTGTCTATGTCAATGACCCCAAATTGATGCACTTCAGCTATAAACGCTTTCTTGAAAATCGCATCCGTGATGCTCACGAGTTCCTGGGCACGCCGATCAGGATCGTGCTAAAGGGAAAAGAGAAGAAAGGAAATTAGTGGAAATTTTCTCGAAGAGTATCCTGCTGATCATCGGAGCAATATTCTCTCTCGGGCTTGCCAATTTTGGCATCCTTTCAATTCAAGAAAAAGAGAAAAGAGCCGCCCGCATCTCCTTTGGTGGAGCAACGTTTGGGGCGGCACTTTTCTTTTTAGCAGCAAGCCAGCCCACCTCCACGCGCGTCACGCTGCTTTCCATCCTGGGGATTTTGGGGATCATTTTCATCATTCTTTTCTTTTTACCGATCGGGAAGATAAAACTCGAAAACGATATTCCGCGCAGCCGCTTTAACGAAAGAGAGATTATGTTTGCGCGTGCGAATTTGAAATCTGGCACACCAAATTATGAGAGCTATTATAAATTGCATCCTGAACACAAGGGAATAGATGACCGGACGCGCGAGAAAGCAGGCTTGCTTTCGCCGCAGGCAAAATTCTTCGACCCTTTGCTTTTTACCGCGCCGAATGCCAGCTTTGCCCTGACAGGTGCTCTCCGAGAGGCAGTCGATGGGGCTGTAGCACCCGAAAAACAGCTCTTTGCACCCGAAGAAATTAGCCCTTACCTAAAAGAATTAGCCCGCTACTATGGCGCACTAGATGTAGGAATCACAGATTTAGAGCCTTATCATATTTACTCACATACCGGACGAGGCGCAGGCGTTTATGGCGCGCCCATTGAATTGGACCATCAATACGCAATAGCCCTGACCGTCGAAATGGATCATGAAATGATGGGCGATGCGCCACACGCCCCCGTTGTGATGGAATCTGCGAAACAATATGTAGAAAGCGCTCGTGCAGCAATACAAGTAGCAAACGTCATTCGCTCGCTGGGATACGCCGCCCGCGCCCATATTGATGGTAATTATCAGGTTATCGCACCATTAGTTGTTCGCGATGCAGGTCTGGGGGAATTCGGTCGCATGTCTCTATTAATGACACCCAACGAAGGTCCGCGCGTAAGAGTTGGCGTAGTGACCACAGATATGCCCCTTGTCGCAGATCCGCGCACGCCCGATCTGGCAACAATCGGTTTTTGCAATATCTGTAAAAAATGCGCCGATAATTGCCCCAGTAAATCCATTCCCTTTGATGGGCGCGAAGAAAATGATGGTGCCTTACGCTGGCGCATAGACCCCGAAGGTTGCTTCGCCTACTGGTGCGTGATCGGCACCGATTGTGGCCGTTGTATGACCGTTTGCCCCTTTTCGCACCCTGACAATGCCGCTCACAATCTTGTTCGCTGGGGAATTGCCCGCTCTGGCTTTTTCCGTCGCCTAGCACTATGGCTAGATGATCTCTTTTATGGACGAGAACCTGCTCATCGCTCTGCCCCCGCGTGGACGAGGGGATTTTCTTCTACCAAAAAAGGTGACAAGTCATCTAACAGTAGCTTTATTATTAAATGAACTAAACATGTTCGCCGCCTTCTAATATAGAAATGTTGCTATTTCTTTTACAGGATATTATTTTTCACTTGCTCTTTTGACTTTCCAAAGAAAGTACATTGGTTCTTCTTGAATATCTTCATCTGTTTTGCTTTTTACCATTGTACTTCTAGTAATTTCTGCCACCACTTTTACAAGTCCAAGCGTAGCAGCTGCGTTTACCAAATCATTTGGAAGTAAACCAGCAAACCACCCAAGAGAAATTGCCCCTGTCCAACCAGCCACGGAAGATATTGTTTCTCTAGCTAATTTCCGTTTAGCTTTTTTTACTTTTATATCTAGCTCAGAAAGTTTGGGTTCGATAATGTCGCCGTAAATTGCCTTAGCATCATTTTCTGTTATTTCATCCCCTTGAATTTTATATTCATCAATAGCTTGATTTAGTCCCTTTCTAAAAAGGATAAACGAGTCTTCTTCACTTTGTCTGATTTTTAACAACTCTTCAGGAGATGTCTCACCAATGAATGGGACGAAACAAGTAAGATGTTTTTGCAATAGGTGATTTTGCTTTTTAATTTTTTGATTGTTTGATAGTTTCTTCAGTATATCAACATCTAAATCTCTATCAGTAAGAAGGGTCGCATTAATAGATTGCGTGGTTGCTAATTCAAACATTAAATTATCACGAATTTCTTGTGGCAAATACGTGTCGAATTTTAATTTTCTTACTTCTATACGAGAAAGTGTAACCGCTTTTCCAGCATTGAGACTATTTCTAATTTTACTCATTTTATTTAGGATTTTCGGGGGCTTAAAAAGCCTAAGTCTAACACCCCCATGCTCAACTAACATTTCCGGCCCCTTAAAATCTGCAATTATAGTGTCATCTTCTTTCTGTAGAATAACAGTTAATTCTTTGTTATATCGCTTTACAAGCCTAGAATATATTTCTTCATACCTTTTACCCGCTTCTTTTCCATATGTTTTTTTTGATAGGCAGCTAGGGCAAACTAAACCGTGACTTAGTGGGATTGTGCTGCCTCAGCGCAAAATGGAAAAATGGCATCCATGTTATAGTTCACAAAAGGAGCCAAAACCATGAGAAAAAAGCGCAAGCATTACAGTCCGGAAGAAAAAGTTCATTTACTAAAAGAAC
>Ga0233431_1001514_pt1 | contig 39794 bp, 42 predicted proteins | sample SI_118_April2016_FD_179867 | JGI IMG/M metagenome (GOLD analysis project Ga0233431, IMG submission 179867) | Seawater microbial communities from Saanich Inlet, British Columbia, Canada - SI_118_April2016_200_MG | ecosystem: Environmental > Aquatic > Marine > Inlet | place: Canada: British... | reverse complement strand
TGGTTCGTATAATTTACGAATTTTCTATAGAAGTATTCTAGTTATGTTAAAATGATCTTCAAGTCTTCTCATTTCTTCAGGGAACATTTCTGTTTCTGCACATTCAACTAATGCGGTTAGTGGTACTCCAGCCATTGTTGAGTCGGCTCTTGCATATACTCCTTTTACTGGTCTAGGTTGGGTTAGTTGATATACCCAATCACCAAGTGGAATTCCTTTTATTGTTCCGTCTTCTGCGATAACATCTTTTGTGGCTCCACCTTGAAGTCCGTTGTTGAAACAGTGAACTTCTGTTCTGTTTTCAGGTATTGCTAAGAATGGAAATCCAAATCCTGGATATTGTGCTCTAACATGTTCTGCAAAAGCATCATACTGTCTACGTCTTTTTCCTATGTCTGCAGTTACGGGTCTAGTTTCATTCATAATTGATCTAAGAAAAACTGGATCTATTCCGATATTAACAATGTAAAGTTCTTCTTGTTCTGGAATCTTTATCTCCCCCTAAATGCGTCCTTTTGCTGGATTATTAAGGTTTTATTTAAATAGCTTCCGTTTTTAGTACTCTGCGGTGAGAACAAAAGCGAAAGATTTAAAAATTAAGTATTGAATAGCTCTTTTGGTGGAAGATGAGAGCTGAACTAGCGGTTTTGGCATTAATATTACTTTGTTTTGGTCTGGGATGGGCCTCTTCTAGCTTGTATTCTGGTATTACGTCAATGTCTGTAGTAGATACTCAGAATGAATTGCCAACTCTAACTCTAGATGATGTTTTTGTTGAGAAAAATCCAGAGATTGCTTCGCCTACTGATAGAATAAGTGAAGATATGATTCATGTTTATTCAGACAATATTGAGTTAGATATTAAGAATGCAACTTGGGCGAGATTTTTAGATACAAATTCTATGGATCCAATATTGGATAAAGGTACTAACGGTATTGAAATTATGCCGCAAAGTGCGGATGAGATTACTGTTGGTGATATTATTTCTTATAACTCAGAATTTGCTGATGGTTTAATTGTGCATAGAGTAGTTGAGAAAGGTTTTGATCAGAAAGGTTTTTATTTCAGAGTGAAAGGAGATAACAATCCGGGACTAGATCCAGGCAAGATTAGATTTAATCAAGTTAATGGCGTTGTTGTTGCATTGATATATTGAAAATGACTACAGATGTTGAGAGAATAGTGGAATTGCACCTTCTTAATTGGGGGGATACTGCACACGAGCAGCTGGCCGAGTATTTGTTAACTTCTGTTATTCCTAGAAGAATTCTCGAGGTGAATGTTGATCATGCTCGAGCCTTGGCTACGTTAGAAGATAGATCATCTACTTCTTTGATAAGATTAGCGGCTGCTTTGCATCTAGAAAGAAATCCTGATGACTTTGCCAGCCAGGATGTTCTTGAAATTGGAAGTGGGAATCATGTTTATGAGGGTGTTGTTAGTATGTGTAATAGCTACACTAGTGTTGATCCTCTTTATTTAGAGTTTGATTCTAGAGGTTCAGCAGATGAAAGAGCAAAATTAGTAGAATTACTTAGAAGAGTTAATGGATGTCCTGAGGATCCTATTTCCCATTCTGGTCCTGATGCTGAAGAGTCATTTACGGGTTTAGATGAGTTTGGTTTTGATGGTTGTAAATGGTTTATGGCTGCAGGAGTTTATCAAAATATTACGCGTGGTGCGTTTGGTGTTGTGATTGATGGTGGTGTTAAAATGACAACGCCTGCGGATGTTGAAGCTGTTAAAAAAGTTATGCAGCCTGATGCTGTTTTTGTTTGTCCAAATTCTCCGTTAGGACTTCTGGCTGATCAGGTGGGTGAAAAACTTGAGGATCATTTTTCTGATACTAAAGAAACATGGGTTTTACTTAAGCACCCTACAATAAGGGATCGGGGCTTGTATGTTGTGAGAGAATATAGGCAAGACCAGTAAATTTATAAGTCTCAGACGTTCTACTTGTTCTTATGGTTAAAAAGATAGCGGTGATTGGTGCACATTGTACAGGTAAGACTACTATTTGTAATAAGTTAGTTCTTTATCTTCAAGCGAGAGGATTAAAGGTAACTCATATTACTGAAATGGCTAGAAAATGTCCTTTTCCAGTTAATGAAGAGTCTACTTTGAAAGCGCAAGAATGGATTCTGCCTCATCAGATAAGAGAAGAAAATAATTCTGAAGATTCTGATGTTGTAGTTTGTGATAGGAGTGTGTTGGATAATTATGCTTATTTGTATAGAGCAAATAGTAAACAACATCATGAACTTAAAGATTTGATGTTAACGCACTTGAAAAGCTATAATTTATTGTTAGTTACTAAAGTAAAAGAAGAGCATATGTTGGCTGATGGTTTTCGTTCTACCAGTAGTGAGTTTAGGCAAGAGATTGAAGAGTTAGTTTATTCTATGGTTAATGAGTTCAGAGCAAACTTAATAGCTAATGATGTTAGAGTTCTGAAAGTTAATGACTTTGAAGATGCTAAAACTGGTTTTAATAAGTTTTGCGGTGATAAGATTTAGAGTTTAAAATTTGGATTTCTTTTGAATAAATCTGTGAGTCCCCCTTCTTTGTTTTCAATTTGTTTTAATTCTTCAAGTGTTACCCATTTATGATCCTCTGCTTCATCTGGATCTAGTTTTGGTTCTTCATTTGTTTTTACATGAAAGAACATCAGTAATCTTGAAGTTTCTCTTTGTGCTTTTACGTGAAATTGTTGGTCTTGACCAAAACCAACAAATTCTGGATTGTTAAAAGTTATTTGTGTTTCTTCTTGCATTTCTCTTATGAGTGTTTCTTCTATTCTTTCCCCGTGTTCTGCTCTTCCGCCCGGGACTCGCCATACTTTGAATCTGGGACACATTACTGTTAGAAATTTATTATCTTTTTCAATAAATGCGCTGCAAATGACTTGATGTCCTCTTATCTTTGATCTTTCCATTTTATTCTATGAACTCTTCTGTTATTATAAGTTTTCCGTCTTTGATTTCTCCTTGGACTCCTATTGGGGTTGTTGTGCAAGGGCATCTATGACCAAATGAATGTGTTTTGAGAATTGGGAAGTTATATTCTTCTGTTAGTTCTTTGAATATTTCTTCAAAGTATAGTCTATTTCCGTTAGTGTCTTGTTTCTCTTCTGTATCGAAGCCAAATACATCTCCTATCACTACACCTTTCACTTTGTTGAAATCTTTTTGTTGTTTTAACTGTGCAATTAGATGGAGTGCTCTTCTTACTTCCATTCTGTAGCCTTCAATTAGGATAATTGTGTCTTTAAAATCTGGTGCGTATTCTGTACCTGCTAGTTTCAGAAAACAGTTTAAGTTGGCTCCTATGATTTTTCCTTTTGCGTCTCCTTCTCTAATCACTTTATATTTTGCATCAATCTCTTTATTTGCATTCATTAATCTTTCTTTGAATTCTGTTTGTGAATATTTAGAATCAAAATGTGCATCCTCACTACCTGCTTTTGCATCCGGTGCTTGGAATGTTATTAATCCAGTTTTCTTGTAAATTGCATTTAGTAGTACTGTATTGTCTGAAAATCCCATGAATATCTTAGGATTCTGTTTTATTGTTTTATAATCTAGATATGGGAGGATTTCATTCACTGTATCTCCTCCTTGCAGACACCAGATCGCATTTATTTCTTGATTTTTGAAAAACTTGTTAATGCTTTCTGCTCTTTCTTTAGCAGTTCCACATGATATGCCGTACTTATCAATAACTTTTGTGTTTTCTTCAAATACTGATTTTAGACCCATATCCTCTAGAATTTTAACTGTGTTGTCTATTAATGGTTGTTTCTCTTTATCAGTTGCACTCGAGGGTGATACGAAACCTATTGTATCTCCTTCTTTGAGTTTTTTTGGTATCATATGTTTAATAGAATATGTTGATATTATAAATTTATCTACTGGCCTAAAGCTGATAAACTGAATTTACCATGAGTGGTTTGTACAACAGGATATGTTCTCATAATATATCTCATTGCGTCTTTAAGAAGTTCTGTGTTTTTGTAGACTTTTATTTCTGCCACATAAAATGGTCTGTCTCCGTTGTGAACTCTATCTGTTGATACGAATAATGATTCTGGATCGTGAGCAACAGTTCTTTCAAATTCTATATCTCTATGTTCGTCTGAAGCGAGTGTTCGCTTTAGAACTCTTCTTACTCTTGGATCTTCAATATCATCAATATTCCAAGGCATGTCTCCTTCCAATCCAAAATATAATTTTTCTTTCCATTGCGGAAAGAATCTAAATTGTTCTGGATGTTTCATTGCCATTTCACTGGCTTTTTTGTAAATTATCTGAGCGCTTTGTGATTGTGATCCATCTTCTCTATCTCTCTGTCTTAGTCTAACTCTTGCATGTCTTCCGTTGTATACTGGGAGTTTGTCTTTGAAGTATCTATCGTGATATCGTCCTGTTTTAGGTTCTCCTAAACCATATCTCTGGATCAAGTCTGCTAATAATTCATCTTGTGGTGTGTCTTTACCTATTAAGAATCTAGATTCGTAATATTTCTCTGTGCCGAACCCTTTTTTTCTTAGTGCTTTTTTGTATCTGCGATACAATAATTCTGTCACGCCAACTTCGCCAACACTAACAATACCAACGGCAACTGCGAAACTTGCTAATGATAATATTGCTGCAGGAGTTTCTGGCCATAGGTGTAAACCACCCATCATTAAACCAATGTATACAGGATCGTGGACAAGAATATCTTCTAGAAGACTTTTCCCTCCTCCCCTTACTGCTTGTTTAAAGTATGTTGAGAGTTCATCTCTTTCATCTTCTGGAGTGGACTTCCATTCTTTGTATGCATCTCTGAAATGTCCGGGAAAAAATCCTGCTTTCTCAACTATGGGTCCGCCTAAAGAGACTGCAATATCTTTTGCTCTTCTACTACCAACACCTGCTAAGCTATTGAACCATGCGCTGTCGGTGGCTAAGTCAATACCTGCGGTACCTGCTACGTTAATTACTGCTGCAATAGCTTCATCTCTACCAAATCTCTTGAAAACTTCCCAAAACGGATTTTCTGGTAGTTCTATTGGAACTTTAAGAAGTTCCTCAATCGTTAGCTCCTCCCCAGGCATAGTTTGATCTTTGTTTATCTTATATTTAAGTTTTATTACTTTGAGATGCTAGCGTAAGCATTATATATGTCTAGTTAGGTTATTGTTCTATGCTTGAATTTAATCCGGATGGGAGTATTAAGATGCCTGATAAGTTTGTTAAGAAGGCGTCAAATGATAATCGTAGAATGCAAACACAAAGATGTGTTAAGATTCGTAAAGAGATTGTTAATGACAGGTCTCCTAAGAAGTGTGCTTTAAGGATTGAGCTATCTAGTTTTTTACAGCCTGGCTTTGTAGAGAAAGTGCACGGTTATTTTGTTAATGAATCTGAAGTGCCTTCTAAAGTGATTAAGGTTTCAGATAAAGAATATGATGTTGAGATTGGAACTTGTTTTAGAAGATGTTCTGATTGTAATGCTCTAGTTGCTAAGTTTAGACATTTCTTAGATGGTAATGTTATTCTTGATCTGGGTAGTTGCACATACAAAGGTGTGGCTCAGAATTTTTGTTATGAAGATCATTTTGATTAATACATGAAATCAAGTTCATCAGATCTTACAACAATTTCTTTTCTTTCTTGAACAGGTGTTTGTTGTTTTACGTTAGGATTCATTTCCATTGCTTTTCTGAAATTAATGTTGCCGCAGTTTATGCATCGAAAGTATGGTCCCCACTTACCAACACCTAGGTCTAAATATTCTCCGCAGACACACTTTAAGTTTTCTACAAGTTTATCTTTGTGGTCTTTGCAGGTAGAAACTCCTTGGCTGTTCTTTGTTACCCCTATCTTTCCGCAGAAAGGGCAGTTGTCTATTCTTGATTGTCCGTATCTTTTTGGTATGTACATTGTAGTCGCTTGTCGTTGTTTGTATTAACGCCCACGCGAGGATTTGAACCCCGGTCAACCGGACCGCAACCGGCCATACTATCCATGCTATACTACGCGGGCATAAAGTTTTGGTTTAATAAAGGGTTTATAAGCTTTATGTGGTTAAGGTTTTGAGGCTTTCCAAACACTTTCAAAATATTTCTTGAAATTATCACTTACGTGTTTTGCTTGAACCAGAACAGAGATGATTGGATCCTCCCATGAAATTAATAAAAATTTATCTTTAAATACTTCTCCATGTGAAAATAAAGGGAAATTTGCAAAACGCATATTATATTTTCTCTGAAATGCTTTTGCAAATGGGTACTGTCTGTATTCTTCATTAGCAATTCCTCTTGCTTTTATTCCTTTAGCAAGGTCCATCCACATGTGTAGGTAGAACTTTTCTGTGAGGTGTGAGAATTTTTTATCATGCACATAAATCCAAAGATTTTCATCTCCTTTTTTTTTGTTGGCAAATAGTTCTTCGTATGCTGTTCGTAATCCATCGAGTCCAATAAATAACATTGCTTCTTGTCGAGGATAGGTTTTTTGTAGTGCTTCGATTCTAGGTAATGCTTTTTTCAAAATTTTACGTTGCTTGGTTAGGTCTTCTTCTTTTCTATCTAGATATTTTGTTAAGTTAGATGGGCTCACCGCTTGGAATACTTTAGTTTTACTTTTGGTAATTATTGTGACGATGCCTTTGGTAATTAGTCTATCAAGTATTTCATAAATATTTGAATGCGCTACATGCGCTCTTTTTAGAAGGGGTCCAACAGTTGAAGGGCCAAGTTCAAGTAGAGCTGCGTATACTTTGGATTCTCCTTCCGTAAACCCTATTTTTAGTAGATCTGAATATTTTTTTGTAATCATACTACCTGTACAGGGGTAATAATATTTAAATATTTCTATCTTTTAGTGCTAGTAGGCATATATTGGTTGTTTGAGGGTGTTGTGTTGGAGGATATAGAATGGCAGCTTGGATACCGATAGGTTTAATCATTTTTTCGCTTGTGTTTTTTGTTCATAAGAGTTTAAGAGAGAAGTCGAAAGCAAATACTTTGCTTAACTTTTTTCAATACGGTAGTGGTTTTAAGAAAAAATCATTCTTTGCAACGCTTTTGGCAAGTAACTCTGGTCTGTGCGGAGCTGTGTATTTGATTATTGTCTATGGTTATTTCTATGGTCTTGGTGTTTTTTGGTGGATGATATGTTTCTGGATCTTAACACAGATTGGTTCGGTTTATACAATTAAAAAAGTAGATCAATTAAGATCTGGTTTTGTATCTAAGAATGGAACTCTACATGAGTTTCTCGGATCTATGTTTCATTCTACTAAAGTTCGTATGGTGGCTGGTGCATTTAGTACTATAGTTTACCTTGGTTTGGTGGCGGCTGAGCTGGTGCTTGGATATGAAGTCCTTCGTGCTTTTATTCCCGGTAGTGTGCAAATCTTTGGTTTTAGTTTAGTTCCATTAGTCTTTTTGTTGTGTCTTGCGTTAATAGTTGTATATTATGCATCTAGGAGTGGGTTTCGTGCAATTGTTGCCACAGATAAGATACAATTAACTTTAATTGTGATTATGATATTCTCAGTCTTGGGATTTATTGTTTCTCATTATTCTTCATTTGTTGAAAGTTATACAACTCATTTCGTATCTCTTTTAGACATTAGAAGTGTATTTGATCCATTAGGTGAGGGTGTTCTTTCTTTTTTATTCTTTTTTGTGTTTATGAATCTTATATTCTGGGGTGCGTGGTGGCCGGCTGCTATGGATCAGTGGCACAGAGTTGCAGCAACTAAAAGTTCTAAGAGTGCTCTGGATAAATATTATGGCACATTAAGTGTTGGTTCTGTACTATATTTTGCATTGCTTAGCTTTACTTTCTTGGCGGTGGGATCTATTACTCGAATTTTGGTTGAGACTGCAGATGGTGCTACTCAACCACTTTATTATTTTTTAACTGAAATAGTATCTAGTATTGGTGGTTCAAGTGTTGCGGTGTTTGTTGGCGCGTTTGGAGCTGGATTAATTGTCTTAGGTTTGGTTGCCCTTATTATCTCCACGGTTGATACCTATTTGGTTGTTGCGGGTCAGTCTTTAGTATCCGATATTATTTTGGCTAGGCGTTATAGACAATCTTTGTCTGAGATGGATGGTTCACTTTCAAAACGAAATCATGAAGTGGAACTCAGGTTCTCGCGAAGAGTTGTGTTGTTCTTGTTTGTTCCTGTAATTTTGTTTTTTTTCTTAATAACTAGGCTTGCTGATGTATTTACTACAATTTATTTCTTTTTTTCATTTCAAATGGTTGAGTTAGGTGCACTTATTGTATGTTTTCTCTTGAAGGATAGAATGCGTTTGTGTTCTAAATCTATGCTTTGTGGGATGGTGGTTGGAGGGTTGTGGGCTTTGGTTACAAATATTTATTTGGTATTCACAATAAATAGTATGACTCTTGTTGGTTTAGTAACTGAAGTTATGTTTTACTATAACCTGCTTTATGCTAATCTTGCAGCAACTTTAATTGTGACTTTGCTAGTTTATTTTATTGTATGTTATTTTAGTTCTAGAAAACGCTTAAGGCTTATTGTTTAGTTGCGATAGTAGAAGGTGATTTTCGTCCAATGCATGGGCCATCTTCAACTTTGAAGCCTGCTTCTTTCAGATTGTCTCTAACGGATTTTGCACAGCTGTAGGTTGCAAGAATTCCGCCAGGTGCTGTGACATTGTAAATATCTTGCATGAATTCTTTTGTCCAAAGCTCAGGACATTTTTTTGGAGAAAATGGGTCAAGGAATATGCAATCAAATTTGTTTTTTAATTCTTTAATTTCTTCTCTTGCATCTCCAAGAATAAGTTTTATGTTGACTTTATCCGTACTTAGTTTCCATGCGTGAGTTCTAGGTTTTGTACGTATTAACTCTTTTAATAACGAATAATTCTCAAATTGCGGATCAACTTCTTTGATACGATGTATTATTTCTTCATCATTTTCTAAAGCTGTAATGAATATCTTGCATTCTGTTGCATCGATTGCTGCGCAGCTGTTATAGCCTAAGCCAAAACAAATGTCTAAAACTTTTATTGAGTCTTTTTCTTTAGAACGTTCTTTAATCTTGCAAGGTTTCACAAACTTTTCAAATGCTTCTTCTACTGCTCCAGAAGTAGAGTGATAAGTTTCATCGTATTTAGGATTGTGATAGGTGACTGAATCGTCACCAGTTTTTACTTGTTTCATCCTCTTCGCTTGTATGCTCCCATTACTTCGTAAATCTGTCTTGGTCTTATGTCTCTCCAGATTCGGTTTTGTTCTGCCATTTTTACTTTTACTGTGGTGTCTGTGGCATATTTTCTCTGTGGTTTATATCCGTTTCCGTTGTTATAACTCATGCAATCAAGCCTCCTTACTCTATTTTTCCCTTATGATAGGGCATTGAGTTTGTATCCAATCCATACAATCACAAGGCCCGCCATCAATATTACTATGAACGCTATTATGCCAATTTGCATAATCATGTTCTTTTCGAAGTCTTTTGTATTCACTTTAACTTGAAGTACACTCTTCTATTATTTTTACCTTTGTTTTCTACTTTAAGGAATTCAAGTTCTCCTACCTCTTCAGTGTTCTTTACGTGAGTACCGCCATCTGCTTGCGTGTCAATGTCCTCGATTTCTATAATTCTGAATTCTTGTAGATCTGGTAGACCTTTTGCCAATTTTGATATATCTGGTAGCTTAAGTGCGTCTTCTCTTGATAGATAAAATGATTTTATGGGTTTGTTTAGATTGACTAATTCATTAGCTTTACCTAAGTATGCAATCATTTTCTCTTTGTCCATATCATCTAAGCTAAAGTCTATTCTAGTTTTTTCTATGCCTAGTTGATTACCAGTTATTAAGGCGCCAGCGTCTTTTGAGTATATGGAACATAATATGTGAGCTGCAGTGTGCATTCTCATCATGGTGTAACGTCTTTTCCAGTCAAGTTTACCTTTTACTTTATCTCCAACTTTTAATCCTGGTTTGTCTGTTTCGTGGCTTATTTTTCCAGAGAATTTACCTGTAAAGACTACTTTGAATTCTTCTCCTGCTTCGTTTGTTAAAGTACCTTCATCGTTTAGCTGTCCACCGCTTTTAGGATAGAATGCTGTTTGATTTAATACTACAAATTTATCATCTGTTACAGATGTTACTTCTGCTTCGAATTCTTTCAAATAGCTGTCTTCGAGATACAATGCTTCTTTCATGGAAAATCACCCTTCTGAGCAGTTGATGTGCACTGATTTTTTAATCTTGTGGTGCGCTAGTTTTATATATTGCGTATATAAACTATATAGAATGGCTGAAGAGAGAGTTCAGAAGATAATTGCCAGTGTTGGTATATGTGCTAGAAGGAAGGCTGAGGACTTAATTTTCAAGGGTAAAGTGAAGGTAAATGGTCGGGTGATTACTTTAGGAGATAAAGCAGATCTGGAAAAAGATGATATTCGAGTGTTTAATAAAAAACTTGAGCCTGTGACTGAAAAAAAGTATATTCTTCTTAACAAACCTGCTGGTTTTTTGGTTACTTGTGATGATCCTAGGGGTAGAAAAACAGTATTTGATTTGTTAAGGATAAGGGAGAAGTTAATACCCGTTGGCAGATTAGATATGAATACTGAAGGACTAATTATTCTTACTAATGATGGAGATTTTGCTAATCAAGTGATTCATCCTAGATATGGCGTTGATAAAACATACAAGGTGAGAGTGGATAGAAATCTTAATCCTCAAGTCATCAATAAAATTAAAAATGGTTTCATGTTGGATGATGGTTATAGAACCAGGCCTGCCAAGGTTAGTAAATTCAGTCAGACTTTGTTAGAGGTTACACTTCATGAAGGTAAGAATAGAATAATTAAGAGAATGATGGAATCTTTAGGTTATAGGGTTGTAGAGTTGGAAAGAGTTAGAATAGGTAGGGTTGGTATTGGTAAGCTTAGAAGAGGTAAGTTTAGAAATTTGACCGAGACGGAGAAGGCTGGTCTTTTGAAGAATTCTCTTGCGTAATTGATTGTTTTAGTATTAAGTTCTTAGCAAAAGCGTGTATTGCATCAACATGTTTACTTACCAAATCTTGTTTTTCTTCTGTGTGTTCTTGAATTAGTTCTTTGTGTTGATCTGGGGTTCTATTTTGTTTTATTCCTGAAGAAATCTTTTCCATTGCGTCAACTTCGTTAATTAAGATATCTATCTTTTCTTTTAGTTCTTCGTCTTCTGCAATGATTTGTTCAGGAGTTTCAATTATTGTTGGTTGTGCTTCGTTAAAATGTAATCCTAAATGGTGACTTCGTACTAAATTACCCAATATTGATAGCAATACAATTGCTAATCCTGCTAAAAGTATAAGGAGTATGCTATCAATAACTGTAGAAGATGTGTCTTTGACTACTAGTTGGCCGACTTTAGCTGTGATTTCGTTATGTGTCATACCTGAACCAAATATGAATGCTATTGAGAATATCATTAATACTAACAACAGTGCAATTCCTTTCTTCTTGATTTTCACTAATTAATCACCTATATTCTATCTTATCTGTTTTTTTGTTTATAAATATTTTCAAATAGAATCAAGTATTTGCATTGATATTGCAATTTATTACTGCACCAGGCCGTATTTTTTATTTTTTGCAGTCATCTTAAGAAAATATTCTAGTCTCTTCTTGAAAAGATCAGGGCGAGTTCTGGCTCCTTCTATCCACCCTATGCGAATACGTTTGTATGATTCAGGGAATTTCTGGAAGTTCTTCCAAGTTGTTCTTTCTTCTTTTAATAATTTGAGAATATCATCTTTAATTATACATTTTGAATTTTTTGATGAATCATCAAACGCATGTTTAACAGCATTGAGACCTTTAATGGTCATTTTCTTTTTTTCAATAAGTCTATGGATGCGTTCTTTGTTGGTTTGGGAAAGCATACTATTTGATCTTCTGGGAGTAAATCTCTGAGCGAAACTTTTTTCATCTATACGTTTCATTGTGCTGTCTATCCAACCATAACAAAGTGCTTCTTCAACCGCATCATTGTAAGGAATCCTTTTTTTGCCAGAAGATTTTCTATAATAAACAAGCCAAATTTCTTTTTCTTTATGGTTTTTAGCGAGCCATGAACGCCATTGTTTTCTATTAGTTACATATAATGTTTTTCCTAACTCCATATTATATTAAGATGTTATTACCTATATATACTATTCCACGGGTACACTTTTTAAATTTTAATTAACGGTGAAATTATCAGATGTTTTCACTGGTCACATACAATCTTTAAGGAATTTTATTACAAAATTATAAGAACATTTAAATAATTAGGTAGGGGTTTATTTATAAATGAATCTTGGCGTGTTTACTAATTCGGAACTAATTGATCATGGCTTGTTAGACGGTGTACCATGGATTGATGCCAATTGGATGTTTCTTTCATTATTCTTTGGAGTGCTCTTGTTCTTATGGCTATTATTCTCGCCAAAATGGTCGGGAACTATTAAAGAAAAACTACATGACCCTAAATGGTTAGGGTATCTGGTGGTATTTGTATATTCCGTACATCAGTTTGAAGAACATGGATTTGATATCTTTGGCAGACGTTATATGTTTGCTTCAGTATTTGATGCAAGCATAATCTTAGATCCATCATTAGGTATAGAATTATTACCCAGGACAATAACTTTGCTAAATATTTTGTTTATATGGGGGGCATTGCTTTTATGGGCAAAGATATCTAAACCCGAAAATAGTTATTATCTCATAACAATGGCCTGGGGATTTGCAGTTGTAAATGGAATTGTGGGACATCTAGTACCAATTTTTGCGCAGACTGGAGAATTGAGATATATGCCGGGAGCTTTCCAAAGTATTTTCATGGTCCCACTTGGAATTTATATTTTATTGAAGGTGTTTAAACAATTAGGTGTGTTCAAAGGATTTGTTCTTCCTTTAGTAATTGGAATTGTATTGCACGTTACAGCTCTTATTTTTCCATTACTATTCTTCCAGATATATTTTACATGGATTCCTCAAGAAATTATATGGCCTGTGTTTATTGGTATATCAGCATTCGTTCCAATATTAGCTATGCCATTACTTAATAAGTATTTGAAGCTTGAGCATTGGAATGGAAAAGCAACTGAGATTCCAAAATAAACTTCTTTTGTTGTTAAGGATTTTTGAAAATTGAAACTAACAAGTATTAGATGGGGTTTTGTATTCTTCTCACTGGACACTGGACTTTTCCCTGTGTGAGCTATATAAACTATGTTTTTTTATCTTTTTTTATGTGGACGCAATTGATGCGATATGATCCTTTAGTGAAGTTAAATAGTAGTAAATTCAGGCGAAAGTTCCAATTATCTGCATTGGATAAGAAAATGTTTTATGATTTGGGAGAATACAAGATAAGAGAACATGCTGAGAAGATAATACGGAGTAAATTGATTGCGCCGACAAATAATGAAAAGATAACTCCGTATAGAGGGCATCCTGTTTTTGTTGCACAGCATGCAACTGCAACATGTTGTAGAACTTGTTTGCAGCGTTGGCACCGGATTCCAAAATATAAACATCTAAACGAGCGTGAAGTTTCTGCTGTGGTTAATTTAATCGTTAGATGGATTAGAAAAAAGTCGTCAAGCAGTAGGGACGACTATCGTTTTGCGTAAACTATATATTTGTGTCTTGAGTTTTGGTAGTTATATCACTGATTAGGGGGTTTTTTAATGAGTAATAGAGATTTAGATAATATTCTTGTTTTTGCAGGTAAAGGCGATGAGGATTATGTTTCTGACATTTGTACTTTATTAGGAATTCCTTTAGGATATACTGATTCTAGGTATCATGAAGATAGTGATCCTTATTTTAGAGTTGATCCTAAAGTTGGTGGTAGAGATGTTTATTTTGTTTCTAGATTTCATAAAAATACTTTACATAATTGGATTGAGATGTTATCTTTTGCAAATGCTGCATTGAACGAGGGTGCTAGATCTGTTAATGTTTTTGAAACCTATTTGGGTTGCTCAAGACAGGAGAGGAAAAGTAAACCAGGGGAGGCTGTTACACTTCAAGCAAAAGCACAATCTATTATGGGTGCGGGGGTAAGTACGTTTAATACTTTTGCTGCGCATGCCGATGCTACCATTCTTGCATTTAATCCTGCTGTGACTAGATTCACTAGTTTTCCTTTGTGGCCAGCAATGATTAGGGTTATCTATAATGTTGCGGGGCCTGATGCAATGGTTAAACTTGTTGGTCCCGATGCAGGCGCTGCTAAATCTGTGAGAGATATCTTAAGTTCTACTACTGTTGAGCAAGATGATAGATTTGATCCTGACTTGGCGATTGTGGATAAGGACAGGGTTCATGCGGATGATGATACCAAGTCTGGTGCTTTAGTCGGCGAGGTTGAAAGTAAATTAGCATCAATCTTTGATGATGAATCTGTTAGTGGAGGTTCCATTTGTGATGCTTCTGCTATTTGTTTAGCTAATGGTGCGAGTGGCGCTTATGTTGCGTTGGCTCATCCAAAGTTTGCGATGATTGATCGCGGGCTTGAACGATTAGCAGCCGCTCTTAAAGAGGGTACAATTGAGAAACTAATTACTACTAATAGTTGTTTTATTCCTGATGATTTTTATGATAGATTAGGCGTTACTCCTGATTCTGGAAGAGTTATTGTAATTCCAACTCAACCTTTGGTTGCTGAACATATTCTAAGATCTTCTCAAAGTAAAGGTGCACCTTACTTGTTTAGTAGTAGAGGTGTTTTGAGACCTTATCTTAGAGTGAGGGATAGAGTGGAAGATGTTGAAACGAGTGAACGTGATGGTACTTATGAAGATCGTTTTAGATCTGAGTTGGAATTGTATAGAAAATTAGCCGCGCCTGTGTTAGGTCCTTATAGTGCTGCGGTTGGAAAACATAGGGAACTTACCTAAAGTCGTTAAGGCTAATTTGTCCTTTTCTTTTATTTTCTTTTATCGGTGTTACTTCTTGACCTAGTTGTTCTTTGATTTTGTAAGAAATTGCTCGTCCAATTAATTGTGCAAGTTTAGTGAGATCACAAGTTTTAGCGTCTTTCAAATCTTTTATTCCGTTGTTGAACATTTTTCTCGCTCTTATTCTACCAACACCTTTTAGTCTTAGCAATGAGAGTAGTTCTTCTTTTACGCCTGATTTTAACCGCATTCTTGTTTTGGTTATGTCTTTGTTTACTTTTGTTAATCCGATTATTTTGGATAATTCTACACAAGCGTAGAGTAACCAGTCTGCTCTGTCTAGTTTTGCTTTGATTTCTCCTGGACGGATGTCGAAGGTTTCTAACAAATACTCTTCACCTTTCTCTTCGATCCAGTCGTACATGAATAATGATGTTTTAATGGAATCCATGAAGTCCGAGTAGTGATCTTCAAACATTTCAGGTTCATCTGCTAATATTTCATCTGCGAATTCTGCATAACGTTCCTCAATCTTATCTACTTCTTTGGCTTTTATTCTTAAGTAGGGTCTTAACTCTAGTGTTGAACAAACCATGTGCAGTACTGAAAATGCCGTTAGATCATTTTCTACTGATGCTTTCATATCTTCAATTAATTTGTTTGCAGTTAATGGGTCGATGTATAATTGTGCAACTCTCTCTCCTAGCTTTGTGGCTTTGACTTTTCGTTCTGCCATTTCTTGTGCAGATACAAAATCGTCAGTTGTTTCTGACATTTCTATGAATTCGAAGTCAACCAAAAGTTTTAGCATTCTGTTGATTATGCTTTCTAATCTGTTCATGTCTTCGAATTGGTATGCCCAAAATGTTTTTGAGAAAAATGTTATAATGTCGTCATAAGTTCTTACAAAGTGTGATGCAATTAATGATAGTAAGTATGTTCTTAACACTGGTTCAACTGCGAGTTTTGAATAAATACATTCAGGTTCTCCTTCAATATATTTTTGTTCAATAAAGTCTTTATCTGATTCAGTTTGTGCGATGCATATTGCTTCTCCATAATCTTCTTTACCTGGACGTCCGGCTCTGCCTGCCATTTGCATGTATTCTAATACTGGAATGTCTGTCATTCCCCATGATGTTCCAACAGAAAATCTTTTTAGATCTCTTATTACTGCGCGGAATGCAGGCATGTCTAATCCAAATGCCAGTGTTGGTGTGCAGCAAATAACTTTTATTACGCCTTCTCTAAACTTATCTTCAATTAACTCTCTTTGTTTTGAAACTAAACCTGCATGATGAAATGCAACGCCTTTTTCTACAATTTTAGATAATCTTCTGCATTGTTTTGTTGGTGAGGAAACTGCTTTTAATATTGAAGCAGATAGTGTTGGAAGAGAAATATGTTTTATCTTTTTAGAAATGTCTTCTGATAATTTTTCTGCAGAACGTTTTGTGTTAACAAATATTAATGCTTGTTTGCCTATCTGTATTGTATCGAGGGCGATGTTTATCGATTGATTGTTTGTTTTTAGTGGAATGTGAACAGTTTTAGGCATGGGAGTTGAAACTTTAGACTATTATATTAATTTGATTGATGTTTTGGAGATTATCACGTTACAGTGTCTACAAAATATGATGTGTTTTGGGGTTTTCTTTACACTTTTAAGGTATTTTGGCATAATCTTTGTTACCTTTGGGGGACTAAAAAAGAAAAGTATAAATAGTAGTGGTGAATACTAACGTTGTTAAAAATTAATTTAGGTGTAAAAATGCAAATCAAGCAAACAACTCAAGGATGCAAAGTGGAAAGCCCTATCTTTGTTAGAGTGACCTATGATATTATTCTTGCAGGGGCATCATTTAACATTTAATCCATAGCGCGAGCCGGATTCTTGTTTACAACATTTCTTCTTGAAGTGATTCTGTTCCAGGAAAAAGCTATGTTCTGCGTTTTGGGTTCTCTATGCTCCTTGACTGGAGTCTATCTTACAAATGTGATTTCATGATCATACCAACGCCAAAATGATCCATTGGTGAAAAAATGACGAAAAATGTATTGAGGATAAAGAACGTGTCCAAAAGTTTCGTGGACGAGAACCACAAGGTAAGTCTGTTGCCTTGGAAGAGCAAGAAGATGTTTAGAGCGATCTCTGATATCACTCTAGATGTGAAGCAAGGAGAAACCTACGGTGTACTGGGTCACAACGGTTGTGGTAAAAGTACTCTGATTAGAATGGTTGCCACTTTGCTGATTCCTGATAAGGGGGAGATAAGAGTTTTCGGCAAGGATGTGTACAAGTCTAGAGCTGCAGTGAAAAAATTGATTAACAGAGTTTCAGTAGAAGCATCTTTTTTCAAGAGACTTTCAGCTAGGGAGAATTTGATCTATGCTGCTCGTCTTTATGGGATGGATGTTGTTGATGCGGAAAAGAAAGCTAAAGCGATTTTGAAGCAGATAGGTTTTCCTATGAAAAAGTATGACGAGCCGGTTGAGAAGTATAGTAGAGGTTTGCAACAGAAAGTTGCGATAACTAGAGGTTTCTTGACAACTCCTAGATTGCTTTTGTTAGATGAACCCACTACTGGGTTAGATCCTAAATCGAAGAAAGAAGTTCAGATGTTTATTCGTAGTATACGAAAAAAACATGATGTGACTCTTGTGTTGTCTTCGCATGATATGGATGAAGTTGATGCACTCTGTGATAGAATTGCTATAATGAACTCTGGTAGGATTGTGGCAGAAGGAACGGGGGAAGAGCTGAAGAAACTTGTTCAGAAGAATGACAAATACGAAATCGTAACTTCGCAGTTGAAGGATGTTTACTTGGCTTTGAAGGATGTCGAAGGAGTTTTGGACATTAAGGTGGCAGATAAGAAGGTTGTTTTCGAGTCGAAGAAGAAAATATTGCCGAAAGTTGTGCAAAAGTTGAATGGTTTAGATTTTGAACAGATCAATACCGTTAAGCCAACACTTGAGGATGTTTTTTTGCATTTGACTGGGAAATCATTGTCAGACCAAGAGGAATGAAGATGAAGAAGAAAAGTAATTTATGGTTTGAGACTAAGAAGGGATACGCATTCATCTATCGTCAACTTCGTATGTATGTAAGATTTTACATGTGGGAGTTGGTTTGGTTAGTGTATACGATTGCGTTAGCTCTTTCAGTTGGTTTCATAGGTGCAGGAATGCAGAAACTCTCTGGCAGTGCGAACATTAATGTGAGTGAAGTAACATTGTTCCTGGTAACTGGAAGTTTGCTTTGGGGATATCTGTCTATGATTGTCTTGGAAACAAACTTTTTGGTGACTATTGAAAGATGGGAAGGAACAATCGAGTATACATTCATGGCGCCAGTTTCAAGAGTAGTTCACATTTTAGGTATGACTCTGTTTTCAGTGTTGTACGGATTAATTAGAACTGCTTTGGTGTTGGTAGTGGTGGCGTTGGTGCTTAAGTTGGATCTGAGCAATGCGAATGTTGGCTCGGCTTTGCTGGTCTTGATGTTGGCAAGTCTGTCGTTTGTCGGTTTTGGTGCTTTGACTGCAATATTTCCTATCATTGCGCCTGAGAAAGGTTTCCAAGTAGTGCACATCTTTGATGCTGTATTGCTTATGGTTAGTGGGATTTTTTATCCGATTAGCGTATTACCTGGATGGCTTCAAGTGTTTTCAAAGTTTAGTCCTGCGACATACACTTTGCAAGGTATGAGGGCGGCAATCATTCATGGAACAGGCGTTGCTGAATTGTTTGTTCCTGTGCTATTGCCTTTGATAGTTTGTGGAATTGTGTTGATTCCAGTAGGTATCTGGGGCTTTACTAAAGCTGAAGAGTATGCAATGAGAACGGGTAAGCTTAAGAGAGATGGCTAAGAATATTTTTTTTATTTCTTTTTTTATGAAAGCTTTTTATAGTACAACTGCTGTTTTTAGGTTATCTTAATCAAGAGGTGATATTTTATGAGATTCATTGGATTTCTTCTACTAAGCGTGTTTTTACTTTCATTAGGTGTTTTTGCTGCAGGAACTGTGGAAAAAGATTTGCTTTATGATATGGGTTATGATACTGGTGTTAGGGATGCCGAGACTGGTGATACTATGAATCTTTATGGGATGAATCATCCGCGTTATCGATTACAGGTTTTTAAGGAACTTAATGTTGAAGGGATGAATCCTTTGAACTTTGATATGTTCTATTATCTTAAAGGGTATAGATTTGGTTATTATTCTACTAAGAATGGTGCTAGTTTAAGTCGATCTAAAGGATTTCTGAATGAGAATAATCTTAACGTTGCAAAAAGTAAGCCTGGTGTAATAGGAACGAATGTTAGAAGAAGATATACTGATTTTAACTTGTATTCTTTGTCTCCTGAACGAGGTCCACATAGTCGTGATCTGGGTTATAGAATAGGATTTGAAGATGGTAAGTCTAGAAGTTACAAAAATCCTTATTCTTTGTATAGAACCGCGTTACAACTTAAATCACCTAATGGTCGAACCTATCAAGAGATTAGAGGGTTGGAGAAAAAGAAGTTTATTCAAGGGTATGGTAAAGGTTATAGTGCTGGGACTAGATTGAATAAAGTAAATACTGAAAGAAATATTGTTGAAGTGTTAGATCCTTCTAGAAGTGTTAATACGGATAAAGAAGTTTTTGTTTTTAATGTTCGTGGTAAGTATAATTAATAAATCGGCGAAACATCATCTTGGATACGGTGATCTGGGTTGGGTTATGTAGATCGCTTGAATCTTCAGATGAAGTCTGCCGAAGTAATATGATTTATGAGTTATCTTCTATCGCCTATTGCTCTGTCTATTTGTGATACTCTTCTTGAGATTTCTGCTTGTTGTGTTAGGTATGGGGCAATGATTCTCCAATTCATCCTGTCCACGTCATAAGTTCCTTTGAATGAATTTGATTGTATTTGTCTTTGGTATTCTTCAACAGTTAATCTTCCCGATTCTAGTTGTGAATTTGCCCGTTGCATTCTGTGATAATCTGGGTCTGATAATTTTCTAACGTGCAGTGTAGGGTTACGTGCAACTTGTCTTTCTAGGTTTTCTATGAACTCTGAAGTTTGTGCTGTGTCTAGTCTTCGTTCTGCTGCTGCTTTCTCTAATCTTTTAATAGCTCTTGTGTAAAAGAATGATGCTGTGTCTGCTACTACTTGCTTTTCTCTTCCATGTAATTCTATTGAGTTGTAACATGAGTTGCAAGTCATTGCGTATCTTAGATCTCCATGAATGAATCCTTTTTCGCATACTTCTTTGAATGCTTCGTATGTATCTTGGAATCCATATCTTGTTTTTGCAATGTTGTGGGCTTCTTTCAAGTATACTTCTTCTTTTCTATCTCTAAATACATTCGCCGCCATGAATACTCTGTGTAAATCAGATGATAAATGTCCTATTCTCGCCATTCCAAAGTCTATTAAATGGTATTCATCAAGTTCTCTGCCATTTGCACTAGCTCTTATGTTGTCGAAGTGCAAATCATTATGTATAATTCCTTTGTCTTGCTCTAATGGGTCTGCGATATTTGTAGTATAAAATTCTCTAATTCTTTCTGTGAGCGAATCAGGTTTTGATCTTTGTCTTTTTGTTAGATATTTTGTTTCGAAGTCATTTTGGTATGCTTTATCAGGAATGGCTCTCTTAACTTTCTCTTGCTTTCCACTTCCTTCATCTCTTGTTCTATGATTTATATCGACAATATCTGAAACTATGGCTCTTAATGTTTGATCTCTTGCTTTGGGAGTTAAAGTGTAGTATACTTCTGACATGTTCTTGCCACTAGAAAACGAGTCCATGATGAAGCATTGATCTATACCGAATAGTTTGCTAAAGAATCGTGTTATTGCATTGTCTAGACCTTCTGACATTCTTCTTGGCTCTAGAACGGATCCAACTCTGTATTCGGATAGTAGTCTTTGTATGTTGTAAGATCTTCTTACGTCATCTTTATCTTTTGTAACCTTAATTACTGCGCTCATGTTTGGAACACTAAAACTTTTAGAAGCTCTATCGCAAGCTCTTGTGATCTGATGTGCTGCATGTCTTTGTGCGTCTCCTGCACCTAATGTTGTTGTTCTTATTCTTGTGAGTTCTCTTTGAATTTCTGCGGTTGGTAATTTAGCCCTCTCGCAAAGTTCTTCTATGGTTTGAACTGCTTCTGAAATACGTTCTGGAACTCGATAGTCTCTTCTTCTTTCTAATTCACTTAGAATTTTATTGATTGTGATGACTTCTTTTTGTAAAGTTCCATGTAATGTAGATAAGTATGCGATGAAGCCTTGTTTATTTGTGTAAGTTGCAGATGATTCTCCAATAAATACTGCGCCGACTGGAGTTGTTTTCTTTGATCTTAGATGTTGGACAATTTGATCAAGTCTTTGTCTTCTTTCAGGAAATGATCTGGTTTCTTCTTTTGCAGCATCAGCTAGAAATGATAACATGATCTTATCAAAATTTCTTCCGAAATATTGTCTTACTGCTTCTATTGCTGTTGTCATTTGTTTAGAATTAGGTAATTTTTAGCAGACAAGGCTACGCCTTTTTATCTGTATTTCCAACCCAACCTGCCTATATCTGTTCTACCATCTATATTTAAAGCTTTCGCTTTTGCCACTACTTGTTAGTGGTGTTTTAGAATTCTATGCTTATTCTTGCTTCTGCGATGTATAGTGTAGTGAATAGTATGTCGGTTAGTCTTCCTATCATCAAAAAATCTATGTTCTTAGTTGTTTTTTGTGTTTTGGATTTGTTTACTAAGTCGAATGCTTCTCTTCTTTTTTTGATTAACTCCATACATTTCTCTGAAGAAAATTTGTAGAATAATTCATACGTTGTTCGTAGACATTCATTTGTAATTTCAAGTATTTTTTCTGTGTTATCTGAAGGTTTTGTTTTTAGTTCGTTGATATCGTTTGCAATGGCCTCGTATGCGTCGACAATCTCCTTCATTTTTTCTATGATTATATAGTGGAATGATATGTTCTTGTAGTCTGTGTGGCCTTTTATGTTTAATAATCTGTGACAGTAGTTTGTAAATCTGAATATATTTTCCTTATTTGATCTTAGTCTTATGTTTTTGTCTTTTGATCTTACTAAATCTAAGCAAGTTTCTCCCATTGATTGTGTTAGGAGAAAAATTCTTCTTTGTATATTTTCTAATTCATTATCTGTATGTCCTGTTATATCTTTGATTGTACAGCTATTGCTCCTCTGTTCTATGATTTCCATGCCTATTAGGAGTGAGTTGACCGTTTTTTGTATGACATCAATAGTTGGGTGTGATTTATTTGTTTTCAGTTCTTTAACTTCTTGGCTTTTGAATATAACTCTAATCTCGCTGAATCCTTTTATGTATGCTCCTCTAATGAATCTGTCGACGAGCTTTGTATCTAGATTCGTGATGTTTATTTCTATGGCTCCAGTCTCTGCAGATTTTGTTGTGCTAATTCTTAGACTCTTACCTTCTTCTTCTAGAACTATTTCATCTCCTTGTTTGAGGGAGTGTTCTTTAATCCATTTTGAAGGGATTGATGTTACTAGGGTAGATGTTCCTAATCGTATAATTTTTCTAATCATTTTAAATCGTATATGGTAAGTCGCGTCTGATATATATACTTTTCTGTTATATATGTGTATATACTAGGTTATATACTATATGAATTAAGTATATATCTTTTCTGGGCTTTTTCTCTCTAGGTGGTAAAATATGAGTTGTGAATTGCTAGAAGAAATGTTGACGGAGACTTTTGATATCTCTCCAGAGAGGGCGTCAAAGGTTGCGTCAAAGAAGACAATAGATGATTTTTATGATGAATTCAGCAGATTAGATAATTTTGTTGGTTTTGATAATGCCGTTACTATTTTGCAAAATGGTGAATTTCTAAATTATAGGAATGGTTACATGGAATCTTATCTTTCATTAGTTCAGCAGGCGCATGTGAAGTTTATTCAAGAAAGTGATACTGGTTGGGTTGAAGCAACTGATATTACTCCTTACGTTGATAGTTTCTATAGTCTAGATAGTTTAAGGGACTTCATTAATCCTGAAGATCCGTTTGCTGTGAAAACTGTTCCTGAGGAAGTTGCAAAAAAAGTTCTTGGCAGGTGTGCATTGTTTCAGAAAAGTTCTACTCAATCTAGAGATTATCTTAGTTCTTTGATTGAAAGAGGTAGAGTAGACATTGGAAAGAATGAGCACTGGGCAAAGAGGAATGATTCTGGAACTATTAATGGTCCGAGAGGAAAAGATGTTCTTGTTAGGTTGAGTTATGAGATGAAAACTTCATTTCATGGTGTGGGCTATGAGCCGCCGAAAGTTAAGATTGATTTTTCTGGTGATAAAATTACTGTTTGTGATTATTCTAGAGATGTTTTGAAAGAAATGAGAGATATTGCTTACAGAAATCAGAAGTAATGGGGGGAAGTAGAATGAAAATAGTTGATGGATTGAAAGGTTTGGGAGTTGCAGTAGGATTATCTGTTTTATTATCCGGATCTCCTGCGCAAAGTGAAGAAATGGATAGTTTGGATGCTTTGATTGATCCTGCACCTGTTGTGCAAGTTGTGCCTGTGGCAGATCAAAGTGAGGGTCTTTTAGATGCTTTTGGTCCTGGTGAAGTTAGAAAATTTCTTGATAGTGTTGATCAAAAGTGTAATGATGGTTCTGTTGCAGAATATTCTGGTTTTGTTCGTGATTATGTTGCTAAGAATGGTGAACTAGTTGATGGTAAGAGAACTCTTTCTTATACTTTTGGTGGTATGTATTTAGATCTTAGAGTTAAAGGAAATCATCTGGAGTTGATGCTTACTGCACCTGAACGAGATAATCCGCATAGTATGGTTTCTTCTTATTTTGTTGATAAGAAAGCTGATGGTGTGGTTGAGCAAGCTGTTGCTTCAGTTTCTAGATTTAAAGGTGATGATGTGATTTCGATGATGTCACAACTTTATGCTCTTAATGGACGAGAAGCTAAAGAACTTTTGTCTGATGATTGTGTTAATCCTCAAAAAGTATATTCTTTCGATACTCCTGAAGGTCAGGTTGTTGGTTGTTTGTATGATGTTCTAGTTAGTTTTGCAGCTTCAATGATGTATATTGATGATTGTTGTTCAGATTTGCCTGTGTTACCTCAAGGTGTTAGACCAGAGGCAAAACCAACAGGTACTTGGCTTTAGGAGGAATAGAAAATGGGATTAGGAAAAATTGTTACAACTGGTGCTTTGCTTCTAGCATTGGGTGCTGGTTGCGCGAGTACTGGTCAAAAAGTTGGTGATTGTTTGAGTGATAGGCCTGGAGCCAGTAGTTCTATGCTTTATGAGAGGACACTTGAACCTGACACGCGTGCTGATCTTGACTTGGAATCAACTTTGGATGATGCGATTAGTGGCGTTGTTAATGGAGATGATCCTGAGTCTATGGCTGTTATCAATAAGTTGTATTTTGAAGGATATCTCGCTGCAATTGATACTTATGATGAAAGTCATGTTGTTGGTTTAGAGTTGATGGCGAGAGATTCGTATAGACGTGATGATCCTCTTCGTGCTGTGCAACATTTGTTAGAGTTAGTTAAGTATCAGGCTGCTCATGATGTTGTGGATGATCACACTATGAGCGCATTAATAGCTGGTTCGCGTATTATGGAGTCTCATGATAAGGGTGTGGCTGACGATTTGAGATATGCATCGGATATGGCAAGACGTAAAATGTTTTCTGATAATGCGCAAGCACTAGATGGTCCTGAAGTATTTGGCGATCTTTGTAGCGAAGGAAGACCTGCGGTGATAATGGTTGCTGCCGATTGGTGTCCTGCATGTACGCATGCAGAAGATAGTGCTGAATTTAGTTCTCTCATTGAGAAGTATGGTCGAGATGTTGATTTTGTTAAGTATGATATAGAACGGCCTGATGGTAAAAAGGTTGCAGATGCTTTGAAGTCGCCTGGTGTGCCTGCGTTTTTGTATCTTGGCGAAGACTGTGAAGTGAAGTTTGCACAACTTGGGTTTAGTCCTGAATCAATAGAACAAGCAATTCAAACTTACACTCCGTAAGTTTTCTTTTTCTTTTTTTATATTCCTAAATTATCTAGAATTATATTCTTATCGAACTTTTTCATGTCTTCATAGTCTTGGCCAGTTCCTATGTATAAAATAGGTTTACCTGTTACATATGAGACTGAAATTGCTGCACCGCCTTTGTCATCAACATCGACTTTGCTGAGAATTATTCCATCAATTCCTACTGCTTCATTGAATTTTGTGGCTTGTTCTACGCAATCGTTTCCTGTGATGCTTTCTCCTATGAATAGTTTCATATTTGGTGTGCAGACTCTTATGATTTTTTTCATTTCATCCATTAAGTTTGCATTTGAATGTAATCTTCCTGCTGTGTCAATTAATACAACATCGTATCCTTTGGCTTTTGCAAATTTTATTGCGTCAAATCCGACTGCTGCGGGATCTGAGCCATAGTCGTGCTTTATCATCTTAACATCGAGTCTTTTTGCATGCTCTTCCAGTTGTTGTATTGCTGCTGCTCTGAATGTATCTGCTGCAGCCATTACTGGTTTTAGTCCATTGTTTTGACATAGTTTTGCAAATTTGCCTATTGTTGTAGTTTTACCTGAACCATTAATCCCAATAAATGCAATTACGTAAGGTTCGTTGCTCTTTTTTATTTCTTCAATAACGTCAATAGGTTCAACTTTGAATAGTTCTGCAATAGAATTTGATAGTGTGTTTGCAATAATCTCTTGTATTTGACCTCTTAGTACCTTAGTATCTACTAATTCTTTCTTTAGGTCTTCTTTGATTTTTTCTATAACTTCTAGTGCAACATTGTTTTCTAACATTGCAACTTCTAAGTCAAAAAATAGTTCTTCAAACTTATCTTCAGAAACTGCTTTCTTTGTTACAACATCTTTTAATTTGCTAAAAATACTAGAATCTTCTTTAGGTTCTTCTTCTATTTCTTTTTTTTCAACTGGTTCTTCAGGCAATTCTTCTTCTTTAGGTTCTTCTTTTTTCTTTCCAAATAGTTTTCCTAAAAAACTTTTCTTCTCTTCTTTAGGTTTTTCTTCAACTGGTTCTTCAGGTACTGGCTCCTCTTCAATGTCTTCCGAGTATTCTGGTGTCTCGGGAACTTTGACTTTTTCTTCTATAAAATATTCCCAACCAGGTTGCCATGCTTTTTTTAATCTCCAGTCTTCTGCAATGGCTTGATTCCATGTTCTTCTTCTTAGGAGAACGTCAAGTGCTAATTGTGGTGCTTGATGTGCCACAATTGCGATGTGTTTACCGTAGTATTTATCGTAAAGGTGATTCAAGAATTCTGCAATTCGTATTTCTACATCTATATAACTTTCTCCGTTAGGGAATTGTTTTTCAACATACTTGGGCATGTCTTGTTTGAATTCGCTGCAGGGTTTCTGAGTGAGATCTCCATAGTCTGCTTCTCTTAATCTAGCGTCTTGTATTATTCTGTATTTGTCTTTGAATCCTAGTTCTGCAGAATCTATTGCTCTTTTCAGATCTGAACAGAATACAACGTCGAATTTTTTGTCTTTGGCGAATTCTTTTAGATTCTCTGCTTGTTCTTTTCCAAGTTCTGATAATTCTCCTGGTGCATGTCCAGTTGCTAGATGTTCTTCATTATCAGTAGTTGTGCCGTGAACATAATATGTTATCTTGACACCTTTGCTTTCTTCTTCAGGCTTTTCTTCAACAACTTCTTCCTTTGGCTTTTCTTTTTTAGCTTTAGCCTTAGGTTTCTCTGTTTTTGGTTTTTCTCTAACTTCTTCTGTTTCTTTGTCTTTCTTGAGTATTTTACCTAGAATTCCTTTTTTCTTAGCTTCTTTGTCTTTTTTCTCAATCTCTTCCTGTATCTTTTCGTCTTTAAGTTCTTCCTCTGTGAATTCTTCTGTCTCTTCGTCTACTTCTTTAGAGAACTTGTCTACAGTTTCCTTGAGTTTCTTTTTTAAGAAGCCAAACATTTTTATTTTGCTCTACTTTGAATCTCTTTTTCAATAAGTCCTGATTGTTCATGAATCTGGGACATTTGTTGATTGATCTCTTCTTTGTATTGACTAATTTCTTCAATTTGGTCTGCGATCATTTTTTGAACTGATTTGTTATCTTTTTTAACAGTTATATCGCTTCCAACGTTAACAAATAGTTCGTTTGTGTCTTGTATTTTTGCTTTTACAAAAACACCTGAACAGATGGGTAGTAGGATTTCATTTCCTGCTTCAACTTTGCTTAACTCTCCAACACTTTCTTCCATGTTTTTGAGTTCCATCATTTGCTGGTCCATTTTTTGTAGCTGTTGCTGGACTTGTTGCATGTGTTGTTGCATCATTTGAAGTTCCATATACTTTTGTTGCATTTCTTTTGCGTTTTCTTCTGCCATTTTTTGTCCCTCTTATAATTATAATTCTTTGTCTAAGAAGCCTAGTGACTCATCTAGTTGTGCTATTTCAGGTCCTCCTGAGCTCTCACCAACAATGAATCCGTTACTGTTGCAAATTATTCCTGATCTTAAGTATGGGCTTCCCATATTTACTGTGCCTAATTCTACTTCTAAGTTTAGAAGTTCCCTTATGATTTCCATATCTTCTTTGTCTGCGTCTCTGTGAATTACACATTTTGATTGATGTGAAATGGATAATGATCCGACATTATGCATGCGTGCAATTGTGCCTGGTTTTAATTGTACATTAAGTGCTTGTCTTATTCTTTTCTTAACAGTGGCTGGAAAATCTGGATTAACTAGTGCACCATTATCGTTGCAAAGAATGTTGTTTCCTAGAGCAGTTAGTTTTGTTTCAATAACTTCATAATCTATTTTTAATTTTTCTAAAACTTTTAGTTCGCTTTCAAAGGCTATACTTGGAACAAGAAGTTTGTTTGTATTTCCAGTTACGAAAACTCCAACTAAAGATGTTCCGCAAATGTTTATTCTGTGTGTTGGAACCTCAAGTACTTTAGATATTTCTTTAGCTTTTTCTTCACTGACATCTTTACCTAGTAGGCAGTATTCATCAGTTGCGAAGCCGTAAAGCCCTACATTTGGGTTTCCTTGGAAATCTGTTATTAATATATGCATGATTTCTTGGAAATGTGGCCTATTTAAATAGTTTAGGGTGAGGCTTTCTTCCATATAGAATTAAAGTATTTTTGGTAGTTTTCGGCTACTTGAGGGTTTGTAATCATAAATGACATGGGTTCTAGGCCATCCCATACATGAATAACTACATTATCTCTCCAGATTGTAACTCCTGATGGTATTGTTTCTTTTGTGTATTTTAGTTCTTGTTGGCCTTGTAAAAATTTAGTGCCGTACATTTCTTTGAATACTTTTCTTGAACTTTCTTCTGATAACAGTTTTAGTTTAATTCCTTTTTTCTTTAGTTCTCTATTGTGTTGTTGAAAGAATAATTGGAGTGCTTTGTTTTCTTCTGCTTTTTGTCCAATCGCGAAAGCACAAAATGATTCTCCTTTGTTTAAGTTCTGTCTTAGGTTGTTGAAAATTGTTTTAAGTCCGTTGAATCCTTCGTAGACGACAGCAAGACTTTTTTTCTTTGCAAAGGTTTGTTTTAGTTTCAACTTTGGTACAATAGAATTAATCTTTTTCTTTTGTTGTTCTAATTTCTTGATGTTATCATTAATTATCTCTGGAATGCTGTCAGGATCGTTCGCTTCAAAATGTTTTCTGTTTGATTTTATTACATAACTTACAAAGCCTTTGTTGATTAGTGAGTTTAGGCAATAGTATACGCTTGATGCCTGCATTCTTGTTTTGTTTGCTATGGGTGAATTGGTTGATGGTCCTAGTTCTAGTAGTGCTAGATAGACTTTTATCTCTCCATCGGTTAATCCTAAATCTTTTAATTCTTGCATTCTATGGTCTGTATTGTGCTTTTTCTATTTAAATGTTCGTATTATTCAACAGTTACTGCTGAATGATGTTTTATATGCTTCTTTTCTTATTATTTAGTTGTGTTTGGGTGGAGGTAGTTAGAATGAATAAGATGTTAGCGTTAGCTTTGTTGCTTTTGATTGTTGGTTGTGGAGTTTCTGGTGAGGTTGTTAGAAGTGAGAAGATTAAAATTGGTGGTTTGTTTCATTTAACTGGTGCTGGTGCTTTTTGGGGTGAGAGTGAACGGTTGGGTGCATCGCTAGCTTTGGCTGAGAGAAACGTAAGTTATGTGGATTTTATTGTTGAAGATTGTGAAACGAGTTTTCCTAAAACAGTAACTGCAGTTAAAAAATTAATATCTTTTGATGATGTGGATTTCATTATAGGGCCTACTTGGTTTGGACAGATTGCTAGCGGGTTAGCAAAAGATCATTCTACTGTTTTTGTTTCTCCATCTTCTGGTTTGGTGACAATTCCTTCTAAATATTATTTTAATTTGTGGTCAACAACTGATCAAGAAGTTAAGCCTGTTGTTGATCATATGGATTTTATGAATTTGAGTCAAGTTGTGGTCGTGTATAATCAAAATGATTGGGCTGAAGAAATTAAAAATTCTTTTGTGAAGTTTGCTTTAAACGAAAATATTACTGTTGTTGAAGTGTTTGCAGTGGATACTTATGAAGATGATTATAGGTCTGTTGTGACGAAAATTAAATCATTAAATGTTGATGCTGTGTTTGGTGCGTTTGCTTATTATCCTCCTCAAGGTCAGTTTACTCGTCAAGCTAAAGAATTGGGTTTGTTGGATTCTGTCATGTTGTATGCAACATCAAATACTGAGACTCCTAGTTTGTTAGAAGAGTATCCTGAAGTTGAAGGTACGTATTATCCATATCCTGTTGTTGAAGATTCTTCTTTAGAATTTAGTTCTAATTTTGAAGAATATTATTCTAAAAAACCATCACCTTCAGCGGCGTATGCGTATGACGCGATGAATCTTTTGTTGGATGCAATTGAGTTTGGTTGTGTAGAGTCAGAGTGTGTTTCTAGTTATTTATCTTCAGTATCTTATTCTGGTGTTACTGGAGATGTTAGCTTTGAAAATAGTAGTCGCGAAGAGAAATCTTTTGAGATTAAGAAAGTGGATAATAACGCTTTTATAGGCTTTAGATAGGCTTTTAAATTTGTTATCTCTTATTATTTTATGGAGTTTAAGGTTGGGTTTCATGCGAGGAACTTCTCTGAACTGGAAAGAGTTGTTCAAGTTCCTGGTGTGAATTTGGTGGAAGTAAAGCCTGATGGTTTTAATAGAGCTGGCGAGCCGCTTTATTCTTATGCTGATGGAGGGTTCGAAGCAGACTTTGTTGCTATGAATCGTGTTACTACGATTGCTAAAGGTAAACAAATAAATGTTCATCTTCCTTTTGAAGAAGCAGTTGATTCATCGATTGAAACTGGTTTATGTTATGCGCTACCTGAACATCATGAGGCATTACTTTCAAGGTTTGCTATGTTTGGTAATATGCATCTGACTTTTGGAATTGGTGAGGTACTTACAATGCATCCGCCTGTGTTTATGTTGGATGGTGCGGAGATTTGTGATCTTGATGCTGCAATCTTGAATTGTAGGGAGTTCTTGGTAAAATTAGATGCTATGATAAAAGATAAGGATTATAAATTTCAAGTTGGTGTTGAGAATGTTGTTAACCCAAAAACTGCTGGTTCATCTAATGCCGGTTTTAGAACAAAACATTTGGACACTTTAATCGGAAGAACATCTCGGATAGGAATTACAATCGATACTGGTCATAGATTATTAACTGATGAGATGTCTATTGCAAAATTAGTTAGTTACGGGAATATTGTGAACTGTCATTTCCATGCGAATCCTGGTGTGCCTATAGACGATTCTTACAAAGATGATGCGCATTTGTTTGCTGTTCCCGAAGATGTTGGGGATGAAAGGTACATTGCTTTACCGCATTTCTGGAGACACATGAGTGGGCTGAGAAGAAGACATACTCCTATTGTTTTAGAAGTTAAATTAGATAAATATTCTGATCAAGAGTTGGCAACCTATGTTTCGAACTTAAGAGGTTGGCTTGGTGAGCCAGGTTATTAAGGTTCTTTTCTTAACATAGTTCTGGGGAAGGGTATTGCATCTTTGATGTTGTCTAATCCACAAATCCATGCGACAACTCTTTCTACACCGACACCGTAACCTGAGTGTGGTACACTACCGTATAGTCTTGTGTCAAAATAGAATTGATAATTAGCTGCGTCTTCGCCATCTGCTTCTAGTGCTTTTTTTAGCTCGTCGATGTCTGTATCTCTTTCACTACCGCCAACTATTTCTCCATAACCTTCAGGTGCAATAACGTCAAAACATTTTGCAACTGGTCCTGGAGCGTCAGTTTGAGTGGCGTCAGTAGGTTTGTAGAATGCCATTATTTCTTTAGGATAATGTGTAACGACAACTGGTGTGTCAAATAAAGTTGCTAGTTTATCTTCTTCAACGGTTCTAAGATCTTTACCCCATTCAACATCCAAGTCGCATTTTTCTTTTAACATTTTTAATGCTTCAGTGTATGTTATTGTAGGTAACTTGTTTTCTGCCGTTGGAGTTAGTTTATTAACATCTCTCTCTAATATTTTTAGTTCTGCTTGGTTCTTTTCTAGAACTTGTTGAACAATAAATTTCAGTTCTGCTTTTGCAACTTCTGAACATTCTTTGTAATCCATCCATGCAGCTTCCATTTCTGCCATCCAGAATTCACTTAGGTGTCGAGATGTCTTTGATTTCTCTGCTCTGAATGTGGGGGACATGTCGTATACTTTTTCTAATGCGAAGATTGCTGCTTCTGCATATAGTTGCCATGTTTGTGATAGGTATGTTTTGTCTTTGTAGTATTTAACTTCGAATAAGGTTGAACCACCTTCGCATTGGTTTGGTTGTAAGATAGGTGGAGTGAATTCAAAGTATCCTCTTTGTCTGAAGAAGTCATGAATTGCGCCAGTAACAGTAGATCTTATCTTCATGATCGCAGTCATTCTTCTAGATCTTAACCATAGATGCCTTTTATCTAATAGAAATTCAGGTGATTGATCTCTAGTTATTGGGAATGTATCTGACTTGCCTATGATTGCAAAGTCTGTTACATTTATTTCGTAGCCAGTAGGTGCTCTTTCATCTTTTCTAATGTTACCGTGTATTGCTGCTGAAGCTTCCATCTTGAATAGGCTAGTTTCTGCCCATTTTTCTTCTCCAAGAACCTCTTTTTCTACAACACATTGAATTACATTGGTAGAATCTCTTAATGAAATAAACTTGATTTTATTTGATCCTCTTTCTCTGTGGACCCATCCTCTTATGGAAACTTCTCCGTCTCCTTTGTTCATAGCTTCTTGTATACTTGTAAATGTCATTGTGAAGAACGTGGTGGGTATGTTATTTAAATAGATTTTGTTGTTCTATCTTATTCTGTATACGTTTCCGGTTTTTACGAGTGATTCTGGTACTGGGTATAAAGCCATGCGTCTTGAGCCAACTATCCACCCTGTGCTCATATATCTAACTCCTCTATCTTGTGTGGCATAAGCTTCTCTGTGATGACCTGCGGTTATTAATCTTGCAGGCTCGTCTCTGAACTCGTCGGTTAATGCTTCGTCTACTCTTATTTCTTCAAAGCTGTTTATTCCGCCATCTTTGTCAATCATAATTCTACTGCCGGGAACTATTTGGTCTAAGCTTGTTATTCTTGTTACACCAAAAACATTTGCTGGTCCTCTGCCTTCTGTAAAGTAGAATTGCATGATTGCATTTTCTGGTAGTAAAGACTCAAATACTTTTCCTGATGTTATCAATTCTTCAGGGATTGTGTATATTCTGCCTTCTTCTAGTAAATTTCTTTCTTTTCCTTCATCTACTATTGCTGAGTCTTTAACTATAACTCTTTGAAGTGATCCGCTTCTTACTATTGCTCCTCTGAATTTTGGATATCTTTCAAGTCCTTCTCGCCAAAGAGTTGTTCCTCTAACTATGTCAACAGTTGTGGCAGTATCATCTTCTTTTCTAAATACCATTAGTTCTAGGTCACTTTCATCTAACTCTGCTAGTTCAACTTTTCTGACAAGTTCTATTCCGTCAGCTTCAAGTTTTTGTGCGTGTAGTCTTAGAATTAATTCTTTTAGATTCATAATGCTTTGCTGCTTGAGATATATAAAAAGTTTATGGTTTTTTGCTATTTTCGAGTAGTCATGCTTCTGCGGGTTTATCTTCTTCTTTAGATTTTTCTTGTTTCTCTGTTACAAGATTATTAAGCATGATTTCTATTTCACCAAAGTGTTCTTTTTGTTCTAGATCAACTTTTCTTTGGTTAGTTAAATGTAGCAGTGGAATGAAGGTTAGAATCTTTGCTTTTTTGTTAGAGTCTTTTACTAACTGTTGAAATGTTAGTTTTTCAGTGAGTCTTTTTTCAAAGTGTTCATATATATCAGATAGAAGTTCTTGCATTAATTGACTAATGTCAGTTTGCTTTTCTGGAATCTCCATAGGTTCTTCTTCATATCTTCTTACTCTTCTGTTTCTTACTTCTAATGCTTGTTGAAGTGCATCAACTAAATCGTAAATAGAAACTTGTCTTTTTCTTGGTTGAGGAGTTCTCGGAATGAGTTCTGCGTTCTGGTAATCTTTTAATCTATCGGGGGTTACCTTTACTAGTTCACCATCAACTTCTTCCCAGATCTCTTCTTCTTGTTCAGATTGTGCAAATAATCCGTCAAGGTTGTTTATTCCTTGACTTAACAAGTGATTAGATTTGAACTTGAGTAGTATGGCTGCAGCCAATAGAACTTTGCCTGAGAGTTTGAGATCCATCTCTCTAAGTTTTTTAACCATGTCAAGGTATTTTTTAGATATCTCGGAAACGTCAATATCCCAAGGATTCATACCTTCCGATTTTACAAGATCATATAGAAGTGCTTTCCAATTTATCTCATCTTCATCAAACAAAATGCTAAAAATCTTCTCTTGCATAGTGTTTAGAGCTTGTATGTGCGGTATTTAAATGTATCTGATGTTTTTTTGAGATTATTTATCAGGGGTTGTTTTTTAAGAATTTAGGCTTTTCAGGCGCTGAGTCCTTTGTTTTTGTATTCTGCAATCCAAACATTTAAATATAGAACTTCGGTATAGAGGCATAAATCATAATTAAAAAAAGTTTTTTAGGAGGGTCACAAACATGGCTAAGAAACATAAAACGGGATCACACCCGAAAAAAGTGAATCATAAAAAGAAAGAGAAAAGTTCTGATTTGTCTTATGCTATTGGTATTATTGCTGTGATTGTTATTATCATTGCGATCGTAGCCATCAAAGGATGTCAGGATGCAGAGCCCGAAGCTATGCCAGTGGTTGATGAGCCAGTGGTTGATTCAGTTCCAGCTCAAGAAGAAGTTAAAGAAGAAGTTAAAGATGTAGAAAATGTTGTTTCAGATAAAGACGTTGTATCTAATCTCGAAGAGACTAGTGCAGGTTACTGTGGTGATGGCGTTTGTCAAAACATCGAAGGACTTTATGAAGATTCTGAAATGTTGACATGTACTCAGTTTGAGTGTAATATCGACGGTAAAAGAACTGAAAACAATTTCATTTGTCCAGGAGACTGTGGTCACAAGTGTGACGAAACTATTAGTCTAGGATATCAAGGTTGTGAAGTTACTGGTGACGGAGATGTTATCTTAACTATCAAAAGCTCCGGTAGAGGGGATGTTGATGGTGGGTTACTATTCTACATCAATGCTGACAACGGCGAAACTGGATTTGATGTAAGCAAAGAGCCTCTTGCGTCTGGTGATTCTAAAGAGTATAAGGTAGAAGTTTCTGATTGGGAAGATAAGTTCGGATCAATTAAGAAAATTATTGCTTTACCAAGAACTCTTCAAGATGACGAGACAAAGGCTTGTGTAAATCAAAGAATCGCTTACACAATGAGAAATTGTAAGGCTTAATTGCCTTTTTCTTTTTTCTTTTCTTTCTAATTTACCATAAACTTTAAAAATAGACACCTAGTTTGCATTGCTATCAATGGGCCCGTGGTCTAGTGGCTATGACAGTGCCCTTACAAGGTAAACGAAAACAGGTTTTCGAACCTTTCTTTTACCAAAGAAAGGCATTGATCCCCGGTTCGAGTCCGGGCGGGCCCATTCATATTTTTATGCGGCGGTGGTTGAATGGTACAATGGGGCGTTGCCAACGCTCTGGCCCGGGTTCAATTCCCGGTCGCCGCATACGTTTTCTATGAATCTAGAATCATGCAACATCTTTCTTGAGATCTTTTTCGGGCTTCTTTTCTAACTCTTCTCATTGTTGAATCTTTTAGCAACATGTCATTTAGATTTTCTACGTTCTCTGCTTTGTGAACACCTGCATAAACGTCTTTGAGATTAAATCGTGCAGAATTAGGCATAAACACGCAGGGGTGAACATCTCCTGTGGGATCAACATAAACATATCTTAATCCTGCTGCGGCACAGCCGTTAAGTAATTCGGTTGGATTATTGATGTAATCAACTGTAAGAAATGAGGGATCTACTCTTTCCAATACTTCTTTTTGTCTTCTTCTTTGCTCTGTTGATGGGACCTTTAACAAATCGCTGCCACGACCGGTTGGCATGTAAGTTAAAAACCTTCCACATTGTGCACCTTTTGAAATGAAATAATCCACGAATCCTTCATCATGGACGTGTGCGTTTTGTGAGGTGAGTTTGAATGAAATTCCCCAGAATAAATCAAGATCTGTTAGATGATTCATTACGTTGTTTACTTTTTCATAGGTGCCTTTCCCTCTTACAGAGTCTGTCTCAATTCCCCATCCTTCTACGCTTATCAATGGTGTGATGTTGCCTAATTCTTTAATATTTTCTGCAACTCTTTCGTCAATTAGTAATCCATTTGTGTAAACTTGGAAGTATTTATCTGGATGTCTTCTGGCAATATTTAACGCGATGTCATCGATAAAAGGTTCCCCTCCTGTTAACGTAAAAAATAGCAGACTGGGCCAGGTCTTAGTAGCGTCTTCTAGTAACGTATCAATTGTTGTATCATCCAGTCTTTCTGAATTTGAACCGCTGTTTGAATAACAATCTCTGCATCTTAAGTTGCATTTGTGTGTGGGAGCGATTGTAACATTCCATAATGTAATCTTGTCATCCATGCTATAGATAAGTCGAGATTTCATTAATAATCAAAGGTATAAAAAGTAAACCAAAAGGTTTAAAAAACGACTTCAACAAGGTTGATTCATGGTGGCTAAATCAACTAAAAGTTTAGTTATTAACATACTGGGGCGTCAGTTCCCGTTGACTCTTAAACAGATATTTAATGAAGTGAAAATTGACAGGAATATTTCTTATCAAGCAGTACATAAAGCCATTAAAGAGCTTGTTGGGGAAGATATTATAGAGAAAATTGATAAACAGTACTTTTTGAATAAATGCTGGATAGAAGAGCAAACTAATTCATTCTCAGATTTCTATTCGAATTATTTTAGTATGTCGTATAATTCTAATCAGATCGATAGAAGTAATAAAATACAAATATTCCGATTCACTTCAATAAAAGATACTATTAACTTTATTATAGAGGCATATACAAAAGGATGTTTTGATTTGACTAATAACAACAGTATATATTTTTCGGTGAGGAAGTTATTGCCTTTCATACCGCAGCAATTACTTTCTTTTCTAAAAGAATTATCAAAGAAAAATAAAATAAATATAATCTGTAAAAGTAATACGATCTCTGACAAATGGGTTGCTAAATTGTATCGAATACTAAATGTGACTGTGAAGGTTGGTGTGGATATTCCTCATTATAACAGCATGCTAATTGGTGACTGTGTCTTACAATATTTCTTTTTTCTTGATGATAGTTACAGAAAACGACTATATTCATATTCGGAGAAAATAAAGAAGAAGTCCAGCATGAGCTTGTTAAGAATGACTTCTGATCTTATTTATAAGAAAACAGAGATATATCTGGTATTGAATAGACATCCTGTCTTGGTTGAAAACTTTAGAGAATCTGTAACTCGGAAATTTAATCATAATTAAATTAGGATATTTTTAGTGACTTGCCTGCTGCAGTGGTTGTATTGATGTTCTGTGTATTTTTTTCATAACATTTATAACGGCCTAGAAGTATATTTGTTTAGAAAGGAGGTGTCAAGTTGGCTTTAAAATATAAAATTCTTTTGATCTTGATTATTAGTTTGTTCTGTTTATCCGTTGTGAATGCTAGAGTTTCTTGTCCTAGTTATTGTGAGGGTGGTGTGCATTATTATGATGGCGAGTATGGTGTGAGAAGTAGTGAGTGTACTTATTCTACTGAAAGATGTGCTGCGGGTTGTGATGCTAGAGGGGCAAGTTGTGCTGTTGTTGAGATAAGTGATGGTGTTGAGGGGGCTGAAGAAGAACCTGAAGTTGAGGATGATGCGACTTCTATTACGGTTGATAAAAAAGAAATAGTTCCTGATGTTAAGAGAAAGGAAATGTCTTCTGTTAGGGTCGAGCGAAGAGAAATTGTAATGCCTGAAGTGGTGCCCGTTGTTAGTGAAGGGAATGATGAAGTTGATGATCTTGTTGTAAAAGAGGAAAAACCTAAAGTTGTTGTGAAGGGAGTAGACGCTGATTGTGAGTTTGATGTATCTCGTTGTGATGCTTATTGTAAGAGGAAAGATTGTATTGTTGCAGAGACAGCTGAGACTGAAAAAGATGAAGTTTCTGAGATTAGTAAAATAATGGAAGAGCACGATGCGGAGTCTGTTGAAATTTCAAGAGAAGGTGATCGTCCTGTTTATACTGTTAGGAAAAAGGTTAAGAAAATGTTTTTAGGATTTATTCCATATACTGTTGAGGAAGAAGTTAAAGTAGATCCGACTTCTAATGTGGATATGGATATGACATCTAACTGGCCAGTTGCATGTTTGACTTCTGCTGTTATGTTTAATTTTGGTAGGAAGGATGTTGCAATTGATGTTGGTGATTATATTGTTAAGACTGATGAATCTGGTGGGGTGACTGTACTTCTTGAGGCTGGAAAGTATAATTATAACTTTAAGATTGGGGATGGTGCAATATATAAAGAGGTGAATGTTGGATTGGAGAATAAGTTTAATCTCGAGCCGCAGTACAATTATTTGTTTAAAGGGTCATTGGATTTGGAGAATCCTCCACCGACGTGTGTGGTGTTGGTGAATTTAGATTTTGTTGATCTTTCTCCTCATGGTGGGGAGTGTGATAACTGTGATTTAGGTTGTTCTGATCTTGGAATGCTTGGATTAAAGAAGTGTGGTGGACAGCAGCTGTCTCCTTTTTATGCAAAGGAATGTTCGAGCGGGGATGATTGTAAGATTGATTGTTCTCAGTTAGATGGTTCTTGTAAGGAAAATATAGGTTTGCTTTGTTCTTACTCGTATGGTGTTACTTCGAAAACTTTCTGCGTGCATGGCAGTCAGATGAATGAAGAAAAAGCTTATTTGTTTAGTAAACACCAAGCATTGGCGGATGAGTTTTGTAAGGCTATTGAAGGATCTTGGGATAAACCTTGGCCTGAAGCGAGAGCTGTGAATGTGGAAAAAGGTGGTAAGTGGTTGGATTTTGAGTGTACTTATGTTATGAAAGCCATATTTGAATTTTCTCCTTGTTCAGGGCAATTCTGTGAGACAGTTACACCTGGTTTTATGTATCCTAAATTTCATTTTAACCTGTATACGCAACAGTTTAAGTATTTGGGTGGCTCAGGTCCATATCCTGTTTACTTCCCTTGGGATGATCCTAATGTGGATGTAAAGCTTGGAGATCACGATCTTAGTATACTGATGTTTGTGGATGTTTTGAACGAATTCAATAGTAGAGAACCTTTTTGGTACTATTGGATTTAATTTTTTTCTTTTTGGTTAGTGTGCTTTGAGCTTTTTCTCCCCTAGAATCAATAGAAACTTTTATAAAGCAAATAATCTGAAGTTTATAAATAACATAATTGTTAGGGGTATAAAAAGAGGCGATCAAGTGATAGCTAGGTTAGTCTTTTTTCTAATTGAAAAAAGGGGTGGATTTGAGTGAAGTTGGGTAGATTGGTCTTTCTTCTATTTATACTCTATTCTATGTCTGTGCAACCTGTGAATGTTGTTTCTGCTCTTGATGATAATGTATCTAATTCTAGTTTTTATGGTTTTAATGTTCCCGTTGAAGATCCTGTCTTAGATTCTTGTTCGAGTAATGATAATTGTGCTGAATCATATTTCTGTTCTGATACTAATGTTTGTGAAGAATGTAGTTTATGGGCGGATGACGGTATTTGTTGTAATGGTGAAAGAGGAGGAGATTGCGGATTAGATGTTGAGACTAATTGTCAAGACGGAACTGATAATGATAATGATTACTTTACTGATTGTGAAGATGCTGACTGTATTTTGAATGAAGAGTGTCAGTGTAGTGCTAGGGATGATTGTTGGGGTGGAACTTACTGTTCTGATAGTTTGTGTGTGCCTTGCGATGATGATGAAGATGATTGGGTTTGTTGTCAAGGTGAAGATTTGAAAAGTGCAGATTGTCAATCAGAAGATAAAGTTGAGAGAATTTGTAATGATTTGAGAGATAATGATTTTGATGGCTTTGATGATTGTGATGATAGTGATTGTGTTAATGATATAAATTGTTTTGAGTTACCTGTGCCTTATCAAGTCTCTTCCTCTTCTGCTAATCCTTTGATTGAGTTTGTTTCTCCAACTCCGGATAATGGTTATTCTCAGTCTGCATCAAACGTTGAAGTTAATGTTTCAATTGTTGAGGAGGATTTAGATTCTTTGATTTATAATTGGAATGGAACTAATCATACAATGTATAATGATTCATTGGTTTTAATGATGAATTTAGATGACTCTG
>Ga0233431_1001513_pt1 | contig 39803 bp, 40 predicted proteins | sample SI_118_April2016_FD_179867 | JGI IMG/M metagenome (GOLD analysis project Ga0233431, IMG submission 179867) | Seawater microbial communities from Saanich Inlet, British Columbia, Canada - SI_118_April2016_200_MG | ecosystem: Environmental > Aquatic > Marine > Inlet | place: Canada: British... | reverse complement strand
GCGGCTTGGCTGGCCGGCATGACCGCTTCGGTTAAACGGTCCCAGGTGTTGACGCAGCCGCTGGTTGCCAGGGCGAAACAAAGCACGGCAACGGGGCCGGAAATACGCACGAAGAAAGATGATATTGTCACCAAGCCATCCCCCCACGATTCGCAAAAAGCGCGCAAGGGAATAAGTCTAACACGAATAAGTGAAGTGCGCCAATTAGCGCGCTTTCCGGTAGTGTCTCAGTTTGAAATCCAGCCGGGTTGATGTGCCCTAGCAGTCAAGCGCTTCCCGTGCCATATTGTTGGTATGAAGTATTTCGCTGCAATTGTTATCGCTGCGTTGATAATTTCCACAGCGATTGGCCTTGTCTTTCGATGGGATATTTCTGTTGCCCAAAAAAATGTCTATCGTTTGGACCGCTGGGCTGGTGCGGTAACCCATTGCACAATCACAATACAAGGGATGGAGCGTGCTGGCTCTTTACAGCCCTTCAACCTGGACTGTGAGACAAAGTAGATGCCAAAAGGCCCTAAAGGAGAAAAGCGTCCCGCCGACGTGATAGGCGCTGCCGTCATGGTCGCCAAGATCGCGACCGGAGAGATTGACGACGAAGTGACCGACGACGGTAAGAACAAGGCCGCGCAGTCGCTGGGGCGATTGGGCGGGAAAGCGCGGGCCGAAAAGCTGACGCCCGAGAAACGGTCAGAGATCGCCAAAAAGGCCGCTAGTATGCGGTGGCGAAAGGACTAGAGCCCCTTCCCATCATCCGCCTCTTGGCTGTAATCCATCGGAAGCATTGGTGTGTCACCTTTCCGTGGATATTGCTCATTAAGTAAATTCATAAATTCGTCCCATGTTTTACTGATTCTCATGTAGGCGACGACCGCCCCCAAATGTTCCTTCAACTTTGGGTATCCAACATTCTTCGTGAGGCTCTGGGTGAATGTTGCGGTATAGCGTCCCGTTTTTTTGCTTTTAGGAGTTATACGCTTCAACTCTTTAAGGACACCCGGCTCAAGCCGTTTATAGACGATGTCGTTTGTAAGATGGCCGAAATATTGTGGTCGCCGCACTGACGCCTGACTATATTCAAGGCCCCGCAACCGAAACATATTCTCGTAAAACTCAGCAGGGAATGTTTGTACCCAAGCCCGCAACTCTTTTTCAATCCACGCCTCTAGTATTTTTGCAAGCGCATCTTTTTCGCGATCTCTTTGATACCCCGTCGCTTCATCAATCAGCGCAATAATGCCGATCCGCGCAAATCCGCGAACGAGGATTTCCGCTTGCTTCGCAATGTGTTCCTGCTGTTTTTGCAGAACACCCGCCCCCCTAGCTGCCAAGACGGCCTCACAAAGGTCGGCTAGCACTGTCGCCTCATATCCATAAGCAAGACTTCCGGAAGGAGTTCTGAACCGAATAGGCTTAGCGGTCCGGTCAATTAACTCATTGGAAACATAGGGTTTTAGGCGTCCTTGCGCGGCGAATTTTGCTAGACGGTCCCCACCCCTACTATAGCTGCCGCCATACGACATATTTAAGGCACCGATTAAACCAGTCTGTTGCAAAACACGGCGACCTCCTTCCAGAACATAGCAAGGTATTTCAACATCTCCGATTTCTAGGGGGTGATCCTCGGAACCGTGAGTCGCCTTTTTAATTTCTCCAGACCAACGAGCCGCTGCTGCCTTCTTGGCTTGAGCGGTTCTTTCCTTGGCCGTCATAGAGGCCATTCGCTTCTTCCCACCTATCGCGCGTCCGCGCGGCTCTTCAATTTCGCTCATTTCATTAACCTCTTGCCAGCAATGCCATAAGATGCTAGCAATATATCAGCAAATTAGGGTGATGCAAGCATTTTTTATTGGATACCAGCAATATGCTTGACACTAAGCATAAAAGTTCATATAATAAGGGCATGAACAAATTACCCTTACATAAGCGAGTCCAAATCCTTCACATGCTGGTTGAGGGTTCGTCCATGCGGTCAATCTCCCGCGTGGTGGGCGTTTCGATCAACACGGTTACGAAGCTGTTGACCCAAGCTGGCGAGGCTTGCGGCGCATATCACGACGCGACCGTGCGGAACTTAGAAACCCGCCGCGTCCAATGTGATGAAATCTGGTCGTTCTGCTACGCCAAGCAAAAGAACGTTGCAACGGCGAAGGCCGCACCGCAAGAGGCTGGCGACGTGTGGACGTGGACGGCGATTGACTCCGATAGCAAGCTGATCGTTTCGTATTTGGTCGGCGGTCGCGATAGCCAGTACGCAATCGAGTTCATGGATGATGTAGCCAAACGGCTTACTAACCGTGTTCAGATGACCACGGACGGATATGTCGCGTACCTGGAAGCTATTGAAGGCGTCTTTGGTGGCGATATCGACTACGCGCAGATTGTTAAGATGTACGGGCCGGGGCCGGATGATTTAAAGGGCCGCTACAGCCCCGCCGAATGCACCGGGACGAGAAAGCGCCGCGTAGAAGGCGACCCCGCGATAGAAGATGTTTCAACGTCGTATGTTGAGCGCCAGAACCTAACCATGCGGATGTCCATGCGTCGGTTCACTCGATTGACGAATGCATTTTCCAAGAAAATCGAGAACCACGTTCACATGCTCTCGCTGTATTTTGTGCACTACAATTTCTGCCGCATTCATTCGAGCCTGAAAGTTTCCCCGGCTATGGCCGCAGGCGTTTCTGATACGCTTCGCGATATCGAATGGATTGTGGAATTGATTGACACTCGCGCTCAGAAACCGGGACCGCGCGGCCCGTACAAAAAAGATAATTCAAACTGAGACACTACCCGCTTTCCCGCCAAATACGGCCACGTCAGAATGACCGTACTTGGTCGGAAAGTGCTCTAACGGCTTGGCGCGGGCCGTTTGGCTCCGGTTGGGGCTAGCCCCGTGCGTCCGCGAGTTCCTTTTTGTTGATCGCGGAAATCAGCCGGGCGTCGTTGGAAATAGCGATGAAATCGTAGCCTTGCTCCAAACGCCGGCGGGTCGACTCGCCCGACGGGCAGTGGATGCCGACGCGAACGCCATTGGCTTTCGATATCTTGTAGATGGTATCGACCGCCTCGATCACTTCTTTGGCCTTGGGTTCCGGGGCCGGGCCGTGACCCAGGCTGATCGACAGATCGTTGGGGCCGATGTAGACCGCATCAAGGCCTTCGACCTGAACAATCTCTTCAAGGTTATCAAGGGCGCTGCGGGTTTCAATCATGGCCAGCGTGACAATGGTGTCGTTGGCGTGTTCGAAGTAGTCGGGGCCGCCGTGAAGGACGCCACGGGCCGGGCCGAAACTGCGATAACCGGTTGGCGCGTAACGGCAGGCGCCGACGAAATTCTCACATTCCTCGCGAGAATTGATCATCGGGCAAACGATGCCGTAGGCCCCGCCGTCCAGCAACTTCATGATCGATGCCGGATCGTTCCAGGGAACACGGGCGAAGGGAGCCGGCGGACGGGTGGTGATGGCTTGCAACATCTCGTAGGCTTGCTGGAAGCTGACAACACCGTGCTGAAGATCGACGGTGATCGCGTCGTAGTCTTCATGGGCGTGCAGTTCGGCGTTGTATGAATTGGCGATGGTCAGCCATGCCGTAATTGCGCCACGGCCTTCGGCCCAAGCTTTGCGAACCGGATTCTCACGCATAACGTCCTATCTCCCCCTGCTGGTTTCTTAAATCAATTAGCGACTTCGCCAAGCTAAACCCCGCTTGGCCGGATGTCCACACGCAGGTAGTCCGTTAACTTGAAATGTAACGCCAACAAACGTCGCAGTTATATGCGTGCGCCCTGGAAAACGACATAGGCGGTATAGACCGGCAGCAGCAAGGCGCCGAGTGGGCGGCCTAGCATTTTGGTTGAAAACAATAGGACGACCGCGGCAAACGCGACGCCCAGCATGATAGGGCCGTCTGTCGTTGCAAACCGCTCGGCGACAGGGATCGGAGAAATCATTGCGGTGATGCCGAGGATCGCCAGGATGTTGAAGATGTTGCTGCCCACGACATTCGCAATGACGACATCCGCGTGTCGACGAAAGGCCGCAACAATGGCGGTGGCGAGTTCAGGCAGAGATGTGCCGACAGCGACCACTGTCAGGCCAATTACAGCTTCGGACACGCCGAAACTCTTGGCGATGTCCGTTGCGCCGTCGACCATTAGCCGTGCGCCGAAGACCAGAAGAAGGGGTCCGAGCACGGAAGCCCCGATGGCCAGCGGCAAGGAAATCGGCGGATCTTTGACGTCTGCGACCTCATGCGTGGACGCCGACACCTTGCGGTTACGTTCAACACGGTAGGTGATGACAAGATACAAAACGAGAGCGCCGAGCATCACCGCGCCAATCAGCCGGCTAATATCGCCGAGCATCAGGATTCCGACGAGTGCGGCCGAGGCGGCGGCCATGACAGTGACATCGCGGCGTATTCGACTATCGCCGTTGAAGATCGGTGCAATCAGCGCCGCAACACCGAGGACAAGCAGAATATTGGCGATGTTGGAGCCGACAACATTGCCGACGGCGATATCGGGGGAGCCGGAAAGCACCGCCTGAATCGAAACCAGCAACTCGGGTGCCGAGGTGCCGAACCCGACGACAACCAATCCCACGGCCAGCTTGGAGATACCGAATCGTTCAGCGATGGCGACGCTCCCTCGCACGAGGCATTCCCCTCCGAAAAAGAGAAAAACGAGGCCGCCCAGGAGAAATCCCAAATCCGTCAACACGTCCACAAGTCACCTGTCATATTACGCCCATTGCTCGGCGCTATATAAACGGGACGCAGTAGAAAGGTAAAATCGAAATAATAATCTATATAAATCGAAAAATTCGAACTAACTTTTTCCGGTTTCGTGTGAGAGCAGTGACCGGAAGTGCTCCGTGATAGCGGCCACCCCCGGATGTTGCAGGTCTCGTTCGGCGGAAATTGCGAAGAATTGCACGCGAAGATCTTCCGCGCGGCCGACCGGCATCACTCCGAATTGCTGTTCCACGGCGCGTTCGATGACGGCGGGTGCATTGAAGATTCCCAAGCCCTTTTGTCCAAACACCTTCAACAACGCACTGTCATCGAATTCCGCCTTGATCGACGGGAATATCCGATGCGCCTCAAACCACCTCCGAAGGTCACTGTGCAGCGAAGATTCCTTGCTTTGCATCAGGATTGGAGCCCCCGTCAAAGAACCCGGAAAGCCCTCGCGATAGCGATCGGCCAATTCCTTCACCCCGAAGAAGACCGTGCCGCACTCGCCAAGGGGATGGCTGAAAAGGTCAAGCCGAAGGGTCGGGGGGACAGGGCAATCGGTGAGCACCAGATCCAGTTTGTGGACGGCAAGGTCGGCCAGCAGAGAGTCAACATCACCCTCCTGGCAAACCAGGCGAAGGCGGTTCTCGGGCGTCAGCACAGGTTCTATCATCTGGTAGACGATCAACTTTGGAATGGCGTCGACAATTCCCACCCGGAACAACGAGCCCACGTTGCTGGGCGAACCCAATAGCGCCAGTTCCAGTTCCGCTTCCAGTTGAAACACCTTCTCGGCGTAGGGGAGCGCCGTCTGTCCTGCCTCGGTAAGGACCAAATTGCGCCCGGATTTCCTGAATAGATTCACCCCCACATCCATCTCCAGCAATTTCAGTTGCCCGCTGATGGTTTGCGGAGTGACGTTTAATACCTTGCTTGCCCGGGCAATGCCGCCCTCTTTCGCGACGATCCAGAAATATCGCAGATGCTTAAAATTGATATGCGCCATGCCATTCACTCGATTCGTTTTATTCGAAGTGTTTGCTTAATTTTTTCAGCTTTTTTCGATCACCTCTATACATGATATTGAGCCCGAACAGCAGAAGGAAAGCGATCATGAGCCTGGAAAGTTTTCGTGCCGAAGATCTCATCATTCTTTTAGCGGTGGGCTGGTTCTGCGCCCTGATCGTCGCAGCCAAACGTTCCGCCCGTTCGAAATGAGGTTGTCCCATGCATTGTTATCGGTGGTTTTTGCCAGGGCCTCGATCATTCGCGCATTGGCAGCAGCCTGCTTCAACGCCGACGGCGAAACCGTGGATACGGTGGAAGCCTGAGCGTAATTCTAATGAACAAACCGGGCTCCGCCCGCACCCGCAAAGGGACACGGTCCCTTTGATCCCCTTATTGTATTCTGTCGCCGGAATCCTGTCTGACCCTAACGCTGATAGAGTGCGCTCTCGCCTTCGGCTTTCACCTTGGCGACCAGTTCGGTAATGACGATGCGCGCCATCGCCAGCGCCTCCGCGCGCTTCATTCCAGGCGAAATCCGTTCGTCATAAAGCGTACGAACGATGATTTTGTCGTTGAGGGTGAGTTGGTGGTTCTGGGTGTCTTCGTTGGCAAAGACCGACGGGTGGATGAGTTCGGAATCGTTATGTACTCCGTACAACTGTGTGAATTCCTCCAGCACACATTCCTTTAAATAGTCCAATTCTATGTCGTGCGGAATCACGGAAACGCCCTCCAGGAGTTCTCCGGAATCCGGGTCCGACCAAGTAATCGCAACACAGATTCCTTCGACCATCAGACGATCCAGCATTTTCTTGTCGCGTTCGTATTCCGCAAGGACGGCTCTCATCTCCGTCCTCTTTGGAAAACGGAAAACAACGCCGGCGGATTTTTCCGGAGAAATGAGGATTTCAATTTTTATGTCGGTCAATCGGCTGAGCTGATCCGATTGGTTCCTGACCATTTCCCTGTGTTGTGGCAAAGTCCCTTCTTCAAACGATACTCGAATCGGTTTCGTCCATTTCTCAACATGCGACAGCTTCCGATCTGCCCCGTACTCCCCAAAAAGCGCCACGGCCTCAAACTGTTCCACCAGCCGCTGTACGCTGGCGATGCGATCCGTTGGAACTTCCTCTTTGAGCTTCGACGCAGCAACGACAGCGCAAAGGCCGACAATCACGGCGCTCAGCCAAAACGCGTTCCGTCGAAATCGGGGAGTTCCGAAATCTTCCTTATCCAATCGGACGCGCATTTATTTCGCTTCGAACTTTGGTTGCATCACTACTTTAGCCTATCGTTTTTTCTTCCGGCAACAAGGGAAAAGAAGAGGGGCGTTCCACGCGAAACCGTATAAATCGCCCCTCGTTTCCATCCGAAACCGTTAGCTTAGGTTATGCGTCCGGCGCTTTCCTTCCGGGTCTGAACGGATCGACCAGATCGTCTGGCGGAGCGATCATTAGCGCGGGAAAAGCGATGCTCAATGCTCTGCTCAACACGGCTTGGGCCAATAGGTCGATGGTTGCAACCCCGATGGCGGCTTTACCCGTAATGTCAGTTTCCTTTTGTTCCGGTCGGTACCCGTGGGTGGACGGTGCAGGATGGGGTCCTGTCGGCGGGGGTGGCGGCAAGCATATCCTGGGGACCGGGACCCATAAATTCCTTGAGCCCCTTTTCCATTGCCTCCCTGAATTCCTTGTCCTTCGCCAATTTGCTGATCCCCTCGATCACCTCCTCAATCACGTCGCCGAGGTTTTTCATGGGCACCTCCTGCGGTGGGAGTTTTGTTTTTTCTCGCGGATCGGAGGTTTTTTCCTTATCTCCTTTCGGCGCCGTCGCAACCGACCTGCCCCAATCTGGAACAAACTCGGAATCGCCTGAATTTTTCGGCTCATTTGACCCCGGCATGTACCCCCGTGCTTTTTCCATAGCGGCCAAGGCGCGGGCGTGTTGGGCGCTGGTCAGGGTCGACGGGCCGAGCAGCGAGCGCCGGGTGGGTTCGATGTCGCGCAGGGCGTCCATGTTGAGTTTGCCGCCGGAAGACGGCTTGGGCGTTGGATCGAGGAGCGATGGTCTGCGGTCCCCGCTGTCGACGGAACCCGAGGGGCCGGACGGTCCTTTCTCGGCTTTGCGGTTTTGCCTTTGCCGCTGCATTCTCTGGTTTCGCTCTATCCGCTCCATTTCCTCTTGTTGCTCGTGCTCTACCCGCTCTTCCTCCTTTCGCTCGCGTTCTTTCTGCTCGCGGCGTCTGTTGATGTTTTCCATTTGTTCGTCGAGGCTCACCGCGCCGTCATCGGACTGACCGCCGCCTGGGGATTTCGAATCCTTGGCCGAGGTTTTGCGGTCGCCGCTGTCGACGGAGCCCGACGGACCGGAGCCGCGGCGCGGCGGTTTGTCGTCCTCCATGCTGAAGACATGCTGTCCGGACGAGCCCCAGTTGGCGGTTTCGTTCTTCTGCGCCTTCTGGTCGTTGGTTTCGAGAAGGCTTGGCCCCTGACTCTCGCCCAGTTCCGTGGGATGTCCGCCCCGGCCCTGGTTGGGGTCTTTGGCCGCGGTGGTCTTCGCGCCCGCGCCGGAAGGGGATTTTTCGTCCGAGTCGCCCGCGCCCGGCGGGTTAAAATTGTCGGTCCCGACCGATAGGGTGGCTCCCGGCGGGATGCCGGTAATTGTTGCATCTTTGTTCTTCTTTTTCTCTGATATCGAGCCCGGCGGGCTCGGGGCACTGTAAACACTTCCCATAACTTTCACTCCCTGTCAAAAATTTCACGATGAACGGAAAATACACGACTAAAAGGATTTTGTCAATATAAAAATGGAAATAATCCTACATCATAAAATTACGGGGCAAAACCACCGGGAAATAGGTCGTAAGTCGGGTAAACGGGGCGCCAAATCAACGGGTTCAAAGGGGCTCGCCCCTTTGCGGGTCCGGGCGGAGCCTGGTTTTTTCTTTGTTAATTGCGTTCAAGCGCCACGCGGGCTGCGCTCCCGCTTGGTCGCATAGTCGTCGCGCTGGCGCGCTCCTCCGGGCTAGTTGTCGGGGGTTGGGGATTGGGGCGGCTTGTGTGTATTTAATTGCGTTCACGCGCCACGCGGGTTGGGGGCCGCGCAGCCGTCTCTCAGTGATACCGCCCGTGCCCGGCAAATGGTGCGGCGGCTTCCTGGCGGAGGTCGGCTTTGGTCATGTCCTCGTCGAACAGCTGAGCGAGGTTTTTCATCATGGTTCCGCCCAGTTCTTCGGCATCCGCGATGGTGACGGCGCGGCGGTAGTAGCGCGTCACGTCGTGGCCGATGCCGATGGCGGTCAACTCGACGGGCGAGCGCGTCTCGATCCATTCGATGGCGTTGCGCAGGTGCTGTTCCAGATAGTTGCCCGGATTGGCCGACAGCGTCGCATCGTCGACCGGCGCGCCGTCGGAAATGATCATCAGGATGCGCCGTTTTTCGGGCCGCCACAAAAGCCGCGAATGGGCCCACAGCAGGGCTTCGCCGTCGATGTTTTCCTTGAGCAATCCTTCGCGCAGCATCAGGCCCAGGTTGCGCCGGGCGCGCCGCCACGGCTCGTCCGCGCCCTTGAAGACGATATGGCGCAGATCGTTCAGGCGGCCCGGGTTGACAGGCTTGCCTTCCTCGACCCACTTCTCGCGGGCCTCGCCGCCCTTCCAGGCGCGCGTGGTAAAGCCCAGGATTTCGACCTTGACCCCGCACCTTTCCAGCGTGCGGGCCAGAATGTCCGCGCTCATGGCGGCCACGGTGATGGGCCGGCCGCGCATGGAGCCGGAATTGTCGATCAGCAGGGAAACGACCGTGTCGCGGAAATTGACGTCGGACTCGCGCTTGAACGAAAGCGGATGCACCGGATCGACCACGACCCGCGACAGCCGCCCGGCATCCAGCAGACCTTCTTCCAGATCGAACTCCCACGAGCGCGTTTGCTTGGCCAGCAGGAACCGCTGCAATCGGTTGGCCAGGGTCGAGACCACGCCCTGAAGGTTAGCCAGTTGCAGGTCGAGCTGCGCCCGCAGGCGCGCAAGTTCCTCGTCATCGACCAGATCGGAAGCCCCGACCACTTCGTCAAACTCGGTGGTAAAAGCCTTATAAAGATTCTGATCGTCCGGCGCGTTCTGCGGACGGCGTTTATTCCAGCGCGCCGGACCGGCGGGCTGTTCCTCGTCGCCGCCATCGACCATGCGGTCGTCCTCGGCCATCATCGCGGCATCGGCTTCGTCGTCCGAGTCCGCGTCCTCGCCGTCGGCGGGAAGGGGCATTTCGGTCGATTGCTCGGTTCCCTGCGAATCAGGCGGCGGCTGTTCCTGATCCTGCTCCTCCTCGTTCTCCGGGTTGTCCTCTGGATTGGGTGGAAGATCGGTCTCGTCGGCGATTTCAAGAACGTGCATCACCTCGCGCAGGGTCGAGCCGAATTCCTCCTGATCGTCCATTTGGTCACTCAGTTCGGCGAACAGGTTTGAGATGCGCTGATTAAACCAGGGCCGCCACAAATCGGCCAATCCGGCGGCCGAAGCGGGCAGCGGCTTTCCGGCAAGGCGCTCGCGCACCAAAAGCTGAAGGGCCTGACCCAAATCGGCGGCGTCAACGGTGTCGATCCCGGCCAGTTCCTCGGTGGTGCAATAGTCGTCCAGCCGTGCGTCGAGATTTTGCGCAACGCCTTGAAGTTCGCGCGCGCCGATGGCTTCAACGCGGATTTGCTCGACGGCGTCGAAAAGCCGTCTGGCATGAACGCTTGAGGGCAAGCGGCGGCGGTGAACGGTGGCGTCGTGATGGCGCAGGCGCAGGGCCATGGCGTCGGCGGCTCCACGCAGGCGCGCCAATTCTTCGACCGAGAAGCGGCGCGAAGGCGAGGGCAGGCGGACATTGGTTTCGGTCCCGCCCGCCGCACCGTGCGCGTATTCGACGCTCACCTCGCCGTCATCGGCAATGGCCTTGAAGGCGGCGGTGGTGACGCGCTTGATCTTTTCGCTATGGTCGTCGGGCTGACTCACGGCGGATTATCCCTACGAGACGACGGTTCGCGCCAGCGACTCGGGCAGTTCCTCGCCGAAGCAGCGCTGGTAGTACTCGGCCACGATGGGTCGTTCCAGTTCGTCGCACTTGTTCAGGAACGTCACCCTAAAGGCGAAACCTCGATCACCGAAAATATCGGCGTTTTCGGCCCACGTGATGACCGTGCGCGGCGACATGACGGTGGAAATATCACCATTGATGAAGCCGGTGCGCGTCAGATCGGCGACCTGAACCATGGCCCCCAGTTCGTCGCGCCCCTTTTTACCGCCATAGGCCGGGACCTTGGCCAGCACGATGCCCACTTCGTCGTCATGGGGCAGGTAGTTGAGCGTGGCGACCACGTTCCAGCGGTCCATCTGCCCCTGATTAAGCTGCTGGGTGCCGTGATAAAGCCCCGTGGTGTCGCCGAGACCGACCGTGTTGGTGGTCGAAAACAGGCGGAAACACGGGTGTGCGCGCAGAACCCGGTTTTGATCGAGCAGCGTGAATTTGCCGTCGGCTTCCAGAATGCGCTGGATCACGAACATCACGTCGGGCCGTCCGGCGTCGTACTCGTCGAAAACCAGCGTCGTCGGGTGCTGCAAAGCCCAGGGCAGCAATCCTTCACGGAATTCCGTTACCTGTTTGCCGTCGCGCAGTACGATGGCGTCCTTGCCGATCAGATCGATACGGCTGACGTGGCTGTCCAGATTGACGCGGATGCAGGGCCAGTTGAGCCTCGCGGCGACCTGCTCGATATGGGTCGATTTACCGGTGCCGTGATAGCCCTGGATCATGACCCGCCGGTTGTGGGCGAACCCGGCCAGGATGGCCAGCGTGGTGTCGTGATCGAACTGGTAGGCCTCGTCGATGTCCGGGACGTGTTCGTCACCCAGACTGAACGCCGGAACGTCCATGTCGCTGTCGATGCCGAAGCATTGACGTACGGAAACCATGATGTCCGGCATATCAAGCGGAAAACTGTTTGCGTTCGGTTCGGTCTGTGTCGGCGCGTTCATATCGGCAATATCCGTGTTTGATCTTCAGCTATTTGACAAATTCGGGACCTAAGATGATTCCTGCGGGTTTAGTGCGAAAGGCTTTGCATGATCGTGTGATAAGCCAGATTGATCTCTTTAAACCTTTCTTCCGCCGCCTTGTCGCCGCCATTGGCGTCCGGATGGTGGCGTTTGACAAGTATTTTGTATCGGGCCTTGACGTCTTCAACCGTCACCGGCGCCTTCATATCGAGAACGACCATTGCGTTTTCCTCGGGGGATCCGGCGGGCCATTGGCGGGTGCCGCCGGATTGAACGTCCGCACTCTCTTCGTCCTCGAACAGGCCGAAGGTGTCGGCGTCGCCGAATTGTCCACGCGCGAAGCGGAACGCCGCCGAGCGTGCGCCGAAGGGCCATGTTGGCCGTCGGCCGATGGTGTCCTTGCGAATTTCCTTTTCGATCTCGGTTTCGCTCATGCCTTCGTAAAAATTCCAGGACTTATTGAACTCGCGGATATGATCGAGGCAGAAGAAACTGAATTCGTCCAGATGGGTTCGGGATTTGGGCGCGCGATATTCCCCTTCGTGCTCGCAGCCCGGCCAGTCGCAGGCGCGCGTGTGCGTCGCCTCGGCGCTGGTGTAGCGCGGCGAATAACCACCGAAAGCTTTTTTGTTTGCCCTGGCCATAGTTCTAATATGCGCGTTCACTGTTTCTCTGGCAAGACGGGTTTCCCGAGGTCCGATACGGTGACCACGAGAACGCCGATCGCGATCAGAACCAGTCCGGCGATCTTGGTGCCGGGCAACGCCTCGCCCATCAGCAGCACGGAAAAGAAAGTCCCGACAGCCGGCACCCCCAGCGAGCCCATGGCGGTGCTCATGGCCGGAAGGTTGCGCATGACCGTCAGATAGGCCCACAGGCAGAAAGCCGAAGCAATCGGACCGTTGTAGACAAGGACAGCCACGAAAGCCGGTGAAAATTCCACCTGCGGCGGGCCTTCCATCATGAAAGTGGCGGGAAGCAGCAGGCAAGCCCCCAGTAACATCTGCCATGGCAAAAGCTCAAGGGCCGAAATGGGCCACGGGTGGGCGCGGACATGAACGATCACAATGGCCAGAACAATGGCGGCCAAAATCAAAAGCCCGTTGCCGATTAGAACGTTGGTGTCGGAATAATCGAAAACAGTCGGATCGAACAAAAAGGCGATCCCGGCAATGCCCAGACCCAGGCCCGCCAGTTTTTTGCCGCTCAGGCGTTCGCGCAGGAAAACCAGCGCCAGCGGCCCAATCCACAGCGGCGTGGTGTAGGCCAGCACTGCAGAGCGCCCTGCGTCCACATACCGGATGCCCGCGTGCATCAGGGCCAGTAAAACGGCGATTTGCAGAACGCCGACGGTTATCACGACGGGCAGATCGCGGCGCGCGGGAAGGTGCAAACGCCCCTGCCATGCAAGAACCGCAAAAATACATGCGCCGCCCATGAATACACGGGCCATGGCGAACCACATGGGGGAAATATAGGCCAGCCCCACCTTCATGATCGGCCAGTTGACCCCCCACAATAGAACCACTGCGCCAAGCAGCAGATAGGCGGTCAATTCCCGTTTGTTTGACATGCGTGGGGTGCTTCCGTTTAATATTCCAACCAAATGCGCCTTGACGCGGCGGCGGACGTTACCAATTTTTTCGGTGCGTCGCGAGAACGGAAAGGACACCAGGTCATGCGTGTGGCGTCTGCCATTGAAAAGAAACTTGCCGATGAATTCAAGCCACTGCGTTTGGAGATCATCGACGAATCCGCCCGTCATGCGGGTCATGCGGGCGCGCGTCCCGAGGGCGAAAGCCATTTCAGCGTCGAAATCGTGTCCGAGGCATTTGCCGGAAAATCGCGTGTGGAGCGTCAGCAAATGGCCTACGCGGCCTTGGCACAGGAATTGACCGACGACGTCCACGCGCTGTCACTAAAAACCTTGACGCCGGAAGAAGACGCGGGTACGTGACGCCCCGCGGCACGCTTGGGCTGACGCGCATTTCTGCGCTGGCCTTGGCGTGTTGTGTGTTTTATGATTAATAATTAGCCAAATGGACGGAAAGTCTGCTGGTTCGGGGGATGAATAATGAGCAAGAACGTCCTTGCCGAATTGGAAACGGTCGAGAAGCGCGATTACTTCGTCAAGCGCGACGGTTTGGAATTCGCTGGCACCCACCTGTTGATCGAGATGTGGGGTGCGACGCGCCTTGACGATCCCGACGCCATTGAGGCGACGCTTCGCGAAGCGGCGCTGGCGGCAGGGGCGACCGTTCTCCACGCGCACACACACCGGTTCTCGCCGTTCGGCGGTGTTTCCGGCGTTGTTGTGCTGGCCGAATCCCATATCAGCATCCATACGTGGCCTGAACGCGATTACGCGGCCATCGATATTTTCATGTGTGGCGATTGTCATCCGTATGAGTCCATTCCCGTTCTGCGCCAAGCTTTTGAGCCTTCAAACGTGCAGATTGCCGAACACAAACGCGGCCTGATGCCTTGAAGTATTTCGATGAGGTGCTGCACGACGGCCCGGTAAATCACGGCTACGCGCAACGCTTTGACGTATCGCGCATCATTTACCGCAACAAAACCGACTTCCAGGATTTGGTTATTTTTGAAACGCCGCATTTCGGGCGGGTTCTGGCGCTGGACGGCATTATCCAGACGACCGAGCGCGACGAATTCGCCTATCACGAGATGCTGGCCCACGTGCCCCTGTTTGCCCATGGCGCGCCTGCGCGGGTTCTGATCATCGGCGGCGGCGACGGCGGCGTCCTGCGCGAAGTGCTGCGTCATGATATCGAAAAGGCGACCATGGTCGAGATCGACCGCACGGTGGTCGATCTTTGCCGCGAACACATGCCGAGTTTAAGCAACGGTGCGTTCGATGATCCGCGCGCCGATCTGTTGATCGCCGACGGCCTGAAATTCGTCGCCGAGACGGACGAAACCTTTGACGTCATAATTATTGATTCCACCGATCCCGTGGGCCCCGGCGAAGTGCTTTTTAGCGAAGCCTTCTACGCCGATTGCAAAAAACGGCTGACGACCGGCGGCATATTGGTGACGCAGAACGGCGTTCCCGGCTTTCAGGGCGACGAGGTGACCAACAGCTACCGGCGGCTTTCCACCCAGTTCGCCGATGTTTCGTTTTATTTGACGGTGGTACCGACCTACGTGGGCGGTTTTATGGCGCTGGGCTGGGCCACCGATGACGCGGTTCTGCGCACCCAAACGCAAGCCGACATCGCGCCGCGCTTTGCCGCCGCCGCGCTCGAAACCCGCTACTACACGCCGGCCGTTCACGCCGCCGCTTTCGCGCTGCCGCCTTTCATCGCCGAATTGCTGGTCTAATGCGTGGCCGCTGGGACATGCGCTTTTCGTCGTATGGACGCTTGCGCAAGGATTACAAATGCAAATCCTGCGGACACCTGAACCCGCTTGATCCCGTCAAAGACGCTTTCGCAGGCACCACCACGCCCACCTGCGCCCAGTGCAACGAACCCTTCGACCAAAACCCGCTGGACGTCCCGATGTCGCGCGTCTTCATCGGCATCGCGCTGTTCGCCGTCGTTGTCGTGTTTTTTTTGGTGAGGAAGGGCGGGTAGGGGCGTAACCCTTGGGCTACCCCCCGAAACTTTTCACCAGGCTGCCAACGATCAGGTACCAGCCGTCGACCAGCACGAAGAATATGATTTTGAAGGGGAGTGCGATGATGATGGGCGGCAGCATCATCATACCCATGGACATCAGCACCGAAGCCACCACCATGTCGATGACGAGGAAGGGCACGAAAACCAGAAAGCCGATTTCGAAGGCGCGTTTAAGCTCGCTGATGATGAACGCCGGGATCAGGATGCGCAGCGGCATCTCGTTGCGCACCGCCTCGTCGGTTTCGCCCGAAATATCGACAAACAGCAAGATGTCTTGTTCGCGCACATGGCTCAACATGAAATCCTTGATGGGCTTCATGGTGCGCTCGAAGGCCTCGAACTCGTCGATCTGTTCTTCCATCAACGGTTTGATGCCTTCGTCATAGGATTGCTGCATGACCGGCATCATGACGAACATGGTTAGAAACAACGCCAGGCTGACGATTACCTGATTGGGTGGCGTCTGCTGGGTGCCCATGGCGGTGCGCAGAAAACTGAGAACCACGACGATGCGCGTGAACGACGTGACCATGACCAGCAGCGAGGGTGCCAGACTGAGCACCGTGAGCAACACCAGCATTTGAATGATGCGGCCCGTGGCCGTGCCGCCGCCGGGACCGAGATCCATGGAGAAACTCTGAGCCGACGCGAAATGCGCGCTCATTAGAATCGCCGCCATGGTGGTTATGACAATGAGCGAAATCTGCGTAGCGATGCGGGCGGCGTGTGGATTTCGAATGCTACGTTTGGCACGCGCGACGCGCGGCGTGCTTGGGGGGCGGATGACGTGTGGCGCGGGCGCGGTCATGAACGGGTCTCCGTACCGGTATCGTCGGTTGCGGCGTTTGACAGCGCCGATTGGAAGTTTTCAGGCGGTGCGGGGATGGCGCCTTCCAGCAACAAATCCGATGTTGCTCCCATCAGCACCAGATATTCGACCGAATCGCGCCGGAACAGGGCGAGACGCCGCTTGGCGTCCACCGGGATAACCTCGACCAAAGAGAGCCGCCGTTCCGCCTTTCCGCGCGACGGCGTGCGGTAACCCAAACCGTAACGGCGGGCCAGCGCGGCCAGCACCGCGATCAACGCGAGCACGAAGATCAACGCAAACAGAAACTGAAAATAATCGCCGTAACCTAGATCCATTCCGGATTTCCTTTGCCGGGGCCGCTATTTCTTTGGTTTCGATTGGCCGTAGGCGCTCAACGCCTTTTGGCGCGCCGCACTTTCGGTTTCGTCGTCTTCGATGATTTGAAACTGTGTCTTGAGGTCCTGGGCCAGGGCATCAAGGGCGCCGACAAGTTCTTCCAACGCACGGGCTACTGCCTCGCGTTGTTCAGGCGGCGCACCGATACCCAGGGCGCACATGGCTTCCACCTTTCCGCTCAAGGCCGAAAGGTCGATCATCTTGCCTTCATCCAGCATGCGCCGGGCGGTAGCGATGACCGACGCCACCTTGTCCATTTCCGAAACGACATCGGGCTTACCGTCGGTATGCTCTTCGCCCGATTTCGATTTGTCCGTCATGATGCATCATCCTCTGACGTGGAGCCGAAGTCCGGCGGCGGGCTCGTCGAGTTGTTGGCGCGATAGACGTAGGCCAGAATTTCGGCGACGGCGGCCAGCGCCTCGACGGGGATTTCGCTTTCGATATCCACTGAGCTCAGAACCTCGACCAGATCGGCGTCTTCGCGAACTTTGATATCGTTGGCGAAGGCGATCTGAAGGATCTGTTCGGCGACGGCTCCGTGACCGGCGGCCAGAACTTTCGGGCGCTGGTCGGCCTCGGGCGCATGGCCCAATGCCACAGCCTTTTGAACCGTCTCGCCGCTGGTGTTTTTTTCGCTACCCGAATCGGCCAAGTGATTTTCCGCTTATTTGCCGTCGTTAAACCCGAAACCGAGTCTGCGCGAACATACTTAAAATTTATTTAAGTGATCCGAGGTAATAAAAGTTAATTAAATCAACTAGTTAAAGGTCACCGGTTAAGCATTGAATCTATTTCAGGGAGGGCGTGGACGGGCGCCTCGAAGGGGTGCGGTAACCGTTTCTTAAGGGGGTGTCTCCATACTCGGTAGCCGGGACAAGGCCGGTATGGGCACCGGCGACAGATGGAATTGTGAAAAATGGATCTCAACAAGATCTCGTTCTTCGCCATGGCGAAAAAGCGTTTGTCTTGGCTGACGCAGCGGCAGGAAGTTCTGGCGCATAACGTGGCCAATTCGGACACACCGAAATACAAGGCGCGCGACCTAAAGGCCTTCAAGTTCGAACAGTTGGTGCGCCGCGAATCCATGCAATTGAATATGGATGTCACCCATGACGGCCATGCCGAAGGGCGGCGCAAGCGAATCCGTGATTTCGCCGAGGCGACGGAACGCAGGCCGTTCGAGACCTCGCCGTCGGGCAACGCCATCGTGCTTGAAGAGCAGATGGCGAAAATTCACGAAACCAATACCAGCCATAAACTGACGACCAAGCTGTATGCCAAGCAACTGGGGCTGATTTCCTTGGCGGTTAAGACCCGCTAGCGGAACGGATGTCGACGCATGGATGACTTACTGAAGACTTTCAATATCTCGGCCGCCGGTATGCGGGCTCAGGGAACGCGCCTTCGGGTTATCTCGGAAAACGTGGCCAACGCCGATTCGCTGCCCAGCGGGCCTGGGCAGCAGCCGTATCGGCGCAAGGTGGTGACCTTCCGCAACGAACTTGATCGCCGGGTGGGCCTGGATACGGTGCGGGTCGACAAGATCAAGCCCGACAAATCCGAGTTCCAGAAACAGTTCAACCCGAACCACCCGGCCGCCGACGCCGATGGGTACGTGCTTGTGCCCAACGTAAACAGTTTGATCGAAATGACCGACATGCGCGAGGCGCAGCGGTCGTATGAAGCCAATCTGAGTGTAATCAAGGCCTCTAAGGCCATGCTTAACGCCACCATCGACATTCTTCGTTAGGGCCGGGCTCCGTTAGGGCTTGTGAAAAAACCTGACAAGACGAGCGGCGGATTTGACGGACAGGAGGAAAGATGCCGACACCTGCACAGAATATAGCCAATGTGATGGGCGCCTATTCACGCGCGGCAACCGGTGTGGGGCCGGGCATCGACGCGCGGGACAAGCCAAGTGCCGCCGGTGGCGATGAATTCGCCGACCTCGTGAAAGGTGCGCTGGAGGAAGCCCGGAAAATCGGCGAGCGGAGCGAACATCTTTCCGTTGAGGGCATTCGGGACAATGCCGATCTCAATCAGGTGATTACGGCGGTCGCCGAGGCCGAAGTGACCCTTCAAACGGTGGTATCCGTCCGCGATAAGGTGATCGAGGCCTACAAGGAAATCACTCGGATGCCGATTTAGTCGGATGCGGGTGAGCCGGTCATGAACGAGGTCGATGTCCTGGAGGTTGGTCGCGACGGTGTGTTCGTCATCCTCAAGACGGCGGGTCCGCTGCTTCTGGCGGCGCTCGCCATTGGCCTGTTTGTCGCTATCTTTCAGGCCCTGACGACCATCCAGGAAATGACGCTGACTTTCGTTCCCAAGATTATCGCGGTGTTCATCGGGTTGATCATTTTTATGCCGTACATGATCAGTACGGTTACGGATTTCGGACGCTCTCTCTTTGATCGTATCATCGGTCTCGGCGTTAGTTAGCGGCGATTATGCTAGGCGAACTGCTGAACCTTAATCTTTTCGGTTTTTTCCTGATATTTGCGCGCCTCGGTGCCGCCTTCGCATTTATGCCGGGGTTCAGCGCATCCTATATTTCCGTGAATTTTCGGCTGCTTCTTGCTCTGGCTGTCACCTTCGTCGTCACGCCGATGTTGATCGCCGATCTTCCGGTGATCCCCGACAGCGCCGTCGGATTGGGGTTGCTTCTGATTGGCGAGATTTTGATCGGCAGTTTTTTCGGCCTAATGGGCCGCGCCGCCATGGCGGCACTGCATACGACCGGAACCATGATCTCGTATCTGTCTTCCATGGCCAATGCGTTCATTCAGGATCCGATTTCCGAACAGCAAGGATCGGTCATTTCCGGGTTTCTGATGACCATGGGCGCGGTGCTCGTTTTTGTAATGGATATCCATCATCTGATGCTGCGGGCGGTGATCCAAAGCTACGCTCTTTTCGTTCCCGGCGAGATGCCGATGCTGGGGGACCTGACGCAGATGTTCGCGCGCCAGGTCATGGACAGTTTCAGTCTCGGCATCCAATTGGCTTCGCCGTTTCTGGTTACCGGAATTACCCACTACGTTATGTTGGGAATCCTGGGGCGCCTAATGCCGGCATTGCCCGTGTTTTTCTTTGGCCTGCCCATCCAGATTGTAACCCAGTTGTCGGTGATGGTTTTGGTGGTTTCCAGCATCATGCTGGTGTTCATGGCTCAATATAGCGAGATGTACGGGGCGTTTGTGATCCCATAAACGGTCCCTAGCAGGTGGCGATATGGCAGAAGAAGACGACGCACAGAAAACAGAAGAGCCTTCTCAAAAAAAGCTGCAAAAAGCGCGGGATAAAGGCAATGTGGCGACGTCCCAGGAAATCAAAAGCTGGGGCATGCTTCTGACCGCGACGATGGGCCTGTTTATTATGGCGCCGGATATCATGTCCGGCGTCAAGCAAACAGGGGCCGTATTCCTGCAATCGCCTCATGCGATCGAAATGAACGTCGAACAGTTGCGGCTGGTTTTCGTCCGGGTCGTCCTTGATCTTGTGAATATCCTTAGCCCGCTTATCGGAATTCTGGTCATTGCCGCTCTCGCGTCGAACGTCGGGCAGATCGGTTTTCTGTTCGCGCCGTCAAAAATCAAGCCCGAGATCAACAAGATTTCTTTGATCAAAGGTGTCAAGAACAAGTTTTCAATGCGCCAGCTTGTCGAGTTTGTAAAGGGGCTCCTCAAGTTGATGATTGTCGCCATCGTTGCCCTGGGGCTGGTCTTGCCGCTGCTTGGCGAACTGAAACTTCTGCCCTCGACCAATTTGTATTTTACGCTTCAGCGCATTCATTTGGTGGTCACGTGGTTGTTCGGCGGGACGATCGCGGTGATGACGGCGATCGCCATTCTTGATTTCATGTACCAGAAGTACAATCACATGAAGCAACTGCGCATGAGCAAGCAAGAGGTTAAGGACGAGCATAAGCAGTCGGAAGGCGATCCCCACGTCAAGGCGATGATTCGCAAGATTCGCACCCAGCGCGCGCGGGCGCGCATGATGGCCGAGGTCCCCGAAGCCGATGTCGTTATTACGAACCCGACCCATTATGCAGTTGCGTTGAAGTACAAGATGGAGGAAATGACAGCGCCGGTTCTGGTTGCCAAGGGTATGGACTCGCTGGCATTCAGGATACGCGAAGTGGCCGAGGAAAATGAAATTCCAATCGTTGAAAACCCGCCTTTGGCCAGAGCGCTGTTCGCCGCTGTTGAGCTTGACGAAGAAATTCCGCCCGAACATTTCAAGGCGGTTGCGGAAGTTATCGGATATGTTATGCGTCTGCGGGGCGAAATGCCGTCGGCAATGGCTCGATAGGCGACAATCGAAGGGGGCTTTCAGTTGATGGCGACGGGCGAACATCGCGAAGGTGCCGACCCGGTTGCCGAATCGCCGGGCGAGCCCTCTACCCCTTCACCGACCCCGCGCCGCGCCGCAGGACCGCTTGAGATAGCGCGGCATCCCTTGTTGTGGGGCGTTGCTGCCGCTGCATTCTGTGGTGCGTCGGTTTTGGGCTTCGTGGCGGAGGTCTCTCTTTCATGGGTCGCGGCTTTGGCGGCATGCGCTTTTGCCTGCGCGCTGGCGCTTGCATGGGCGTTGGGTCGTGCGGGGGCAGACGATACAATTGCCGGGCTTCTTCTCGCAGCCAGCGAGCAGAATCCGAACGCGCGGCTGATCACGGCGGTCGGGGGAGAGTTCGTTTACGCCAACTCGGCGTTTCTGCGCCTCTTCTTCATGGCGACGTCTCTGGACGCCATTCAGGCGATTCTTTCCGGCGGTGAGCGTTCAATTGAAAAGTTCAGGCGTCTGCGGGCGGCGGCGGCGGCAGGCGTGGCAGGCGAGGCCGAATTGCCGTTCAAGGTGTCGAGAGGCGTCGTCGAATGGCGGCGCATTTCGGTTCGTCCGCTTCCCGGTTTCGAAGGACATGCGGTCTGGCGCGGCGAAGACATTACCGCACGGCGTGAAATGGACACGGTTCGCCACGGCGAAGAGGAAATGCTGGCCGATTTCCTGGATCATCTGCCCGCCGGTTTCTTCTCGGTCGGGCCCGACGGAAAAATTCTGCACGTCAACGAAACCCTGGCCAAATGGCTGGGCGTTCCGGCTGTGAGCCTGCACGACGGCAACACGGTCTTCGCCGATTTTGTCGTGGCTTCGGGTGAAACGTGGGCTTCGGGCGAGGATGATGGTCCCATGCACGGCGAGGTGACGCTTGAAGGGGCGGACGGAACGACATTTCCGGCGACCCTGCTTCAATCTGTGCTGACCGACCGCCACGGCCATATGGTCTACAGCCGCTCGATGGTGCTGCGCGAGGTGATGTGGCGCACGGAAACCGATCCGGTCGCTTCGGCCTTGTCCAGGCTGCACTGGCTTTTTGACGAGGCCCCGGTGGGGATCATTCTGCTGGATCTTCAGGGCAACGTCGCCGATAGCAACCGCGCATTTCTTAAATTGCTTGGCCTTCATCGCGAGGCGGTAATTGACCGGCCGCTGGCCGAGCGTGTCGGCAAGGAAGATCGTTCCGACGTGGCGGCCCAGCTTTCCAAAGTGGTAATGGGTACGTCGCGCGCCGCCCATCTGGAGGTGCGAATGCCTGCCGCCGGCGAACGCGAATTGACGGTTTCGCTGTTTGCCAGCCGCATGGAAGACGACATGGGCGAGGTGTCGGGTCTGGTTCTGCACTTTATCGATACGACCGAGCAAAAATCCCTGGAGGTTCAGTTTACCCAGGCGCAGAAGGTGCACGCCGTCGGACAACTGGCGGGCGGCATCGCCCACGATTTCAACAATATGCTGACGGCAATAATCGGATTTTCCGATTTGTTGCTGGGCCGCCACGGGCCTGACGACCCGGCCTTTGCCGATATCATGCAAATCAAGCAGAACGCCAACCGCGCGACCAATCTGGTGCGCCAGCTTCTGGCATTTTCGCGCAAGCAAAAACTTAAACCCGTGGATTTGGATGTGGGCCACGCGCTGGCGGATCTGTCGCACATGTTTGGCCGGCTCATGGGCGAAACAGTCGAATTCGAAATAGAGCACGGGCGCGACGTGGGGCTGGTGCGGGTCGATCCGGTTCAGTTCGATCAGGTTGTTATCAATCTGGCCGTCAACGCCCGGGACGCCATGCCCGGCGGCGGCACCCTGACCATTCGCACGTCCGATGTCGTTATCGAAGCCCCCGTCAATCGCGGGCACGAATTGATGCTGCCCGGTGCCTATGTGTTGATCGAGGTGGCGGACAATGGCGTCGGCATACCCAAGGAGTGCATCGGCCAGATTTTCGAGCCTTTCTTCTCGACCAAGGAAAAAGGCGCGGGAACGGGGCTTGGCCTCTCGACCGTGTATGGAATTGTTCGCCAGACCGGCGGCTTTATATTCGTCGACAGCGCGCCGGGCGAGGGAACGACATTTAGCATTTATCTGCCGGAAATCGTTGCCGGGACCGAACAGCCGATTGATGTCGAAACCAGTACGGCGCAACCGGCACAGGGCCACTCCTACGTGGAAGCCGATCTGACCGGCGGTGGTTTGGTGTTGCTGGTGGAGGACGAGGACGCGGTGCGCATGTTTGGTGCGCGCGCGCTTCGCAACAAGGGGTACAACGTGCTGGAGGCCGATAGCGGAGAAGCGGCCTTCGAAGTGATCAACGATACCGAAACGGCCATCGATCTTATCATCAGCGATGTGGTGATGCCGGGCATGGACGGCTTCACGTTCGTTAAGCTGGTCCGTCAGGAAATGCCCGGCGTAAAGGTCATTCTGGTGTCGGGATATTCCGAGGATGCCATTTCCGAGGACATTGACCGCGACCCCACCATTCACTTCCTGGCCAAGCCCTACAGCCTCAGCGAACTGGCCGGAAAAGCCAAGGAAGTGATGGCCGAGTAGGGTGCGGCACCTTTCGCGAATCGTTCCGTTTTTGCCGAACACAATCAGAACATAGAACGAATTAGATCTGTTAAAACAACACGTTAACAAAAAGTGTTGCCAATGAGAACATTACGTGTACATTCAACCGCATTGCATCAAACCCGACCCTATGAAATAAGTGAGGCTGGTCATGTCGCAAAGCGCATTACGTGTCGTGGAAAAGGACAACATGGATAAGAACAAGGCTCTCGATGCCGCGGTCACGCAGATTGAACGCGCCTTCGGCAAAGGATCTCTAATGCGGCTTGGCCAGCGTGGGGCCGCTGTCGATGTCGAAACCGTCTCGACCGGCTCTATCGGTTTGGATATCGCACTTGGAATAGGCGGCTTGCCACGGGGCCGGGTCGTTGAAATCTACGGGCCGGAAAGTTCGGGCAAAACCACCCTGGCTTTGCATGTGGTGGCCGAGGCGCAGAAAACGGGCGGGATTTGCGCTTTCATCGATGCCGAGCATGCGCTGGACCCGCGTTATGCCCGCAAGCTGGGTGTTAATCTGGATGAATTGTTGATCTCGCAGCCGGACGCGGGCGAGCAGGCGCTAGAAATTGCCGATACGCTGGTTCGTTCGGGTGCGGTCGAGGTGCTGGTGATTGATAGTGTCGCCGCCTTGGTGCCCCGGGCGGAACTTGAAGGCGAAATGGGCGATTCGCACATGGGCCTTCACGCCCGGCTCATGAGCCAGGCGTTACGCAAGCTCACGGCGTCGGTCGCGCGCTCCAACTGCATGATTATCTTCATCAACCAAATCCGCATGAAGATCGGCGTTATGTTCGGCAACCCCGAAACCACGACGGGCGGCAACGCGCTGAAGTTCTACGCGTCGGTTCGCCTGGAAATTCGCCGCATCGGCGCCATCAAGGACCGTGACGAAGTGGTCGGCAACCAGACCCGGGTCAAAGTCGTCAAAAACAAGATGGCTCCGCCGTTCAAGATGGTCGAGTTCGACATCATGTATGGCGAGGGCGTTTCAAAAATGGGCGAACTTCTCGATCTTGGCGTCAAGGCCGGGATCGTCGAGAAATCGGGCTCCTGGTTCTCCCACGATTCCGAGCGTATCGGCCAGGGCCGAGAAAACGCCAAGAACTTCCTGCGCGAGCATCCCGAGAAGGCCGAAAGCATTGAGGCGTCGATTCGCGAACAGGCCGGTCTCGTCGCCGAGGCGATGATGGCGGACGAGAGCGAGACCGCTAAAGACGAGGAAACCGAAGAAATCGCGACCGACGCGTAGTCTCCGGTTGTTTTCGAAAGAACCAAAAAACGCGAAGTTTTGAAGGGCGCGGCTCCGATGGGGCCGCGCTTTTCTGGACAGTGGGCCGCCCAAAAGGGTAAAAGCGACGCGACCCGGTGCCGCGTAGTGCGATTCTGCGCAGTGCTCTCTTGGGCCGCGTCGCGTTTTTTGCAAATTCAAAGAAGAAAACCAGACCATGCAAACAGTTAACGATATTCGCAAGGCGTTCCTTGATTACTTTGCCCGCAATGGCCACGAAGTTGTCGATTCCAGCCCCCTCGTTCCGCGTAACGATCCCACATTGATGTTCACCAATGCCGGGATGGTGCAGTTCAAGAACGTGTTCACCGGGGCCGAGAAACGCGACTATTCGCGGGCGGCCACGTCGCAGAAATGCGTGCGCGCGGGCGGCAAGCATAACGACCTTGAGAACGTCGGCCATACAGCGCGGCACCACACATTCTTTGAAATGCTGGGCAACTTTTCTTTTGGCGACTACTTCAAGGAAGGCGCGATCGAGATGGCTTGGGAGTTGGTGACCAAGGACTACGGGTTGCCAAAGGACAAGCTGTGCGCGACCGTTTACGCCGAAGACGACGAGGCCTATGAGTTGTGGCGCAAGATTGCCGGGCTTCCGGCAGAGCGCGTCATCCGTATTCCCACGTCCGACAATTTCTGGGCCATGGGCGACACCGGGCCATGCGGACCGTGTTCCGAAATTTTCTACGATCACGGCGATCATATCTTCGGCGGCCCTCCGGGTAGCCCGAACGAGGACGGCGACCGGTTCGTTGAAATCTGGAACCTCGTCTTCATGCAGTATGACCAGATCGCGCCGGGCAGCCGCCAGAACCTGCCCAGCCCGTCCATCGATACGGGCATGGGGCTGGAACGCATCGCGGCCGTAATGCAGGGCACCCACGACAACTACGAAACCGACCTGATGCGCGCGCTGATCGTCGCCTCGGCGGAAGCGACGAGCACCGATGCTGACGGCGCGCATAAGATTTCGCACCGCGTGATCGCCGATCACCTGCGCGCGTCGTGCTTCCTGATCGCCGACGGTGTGCTGCCTTCCAACGAGGGCCGTGGGTATGTGTTGCGGCGGATCATGCGCCGGGCCATGCGCCACGCCCAGCTAATCGGATGCCGCGACACCCTCATGTGGCAATTGGTGCCGACATTGGTCGCCAAAATGGGGCAGGCCTTCCCCGAATTGGACCGGGCCGAACCGCTGATCGTCGAAACGCTTAAATTGGAAGAGGGCCGCTTCAAGAAAACCCTGGACCGCGGCTTGAAGTTGCTGGACGAGGCGACCGATGAACTTGGCGAAGGTGCCGCCTTGCCCGGCGCGGTGGCGTTCAAACTTTATGACACCTTCGGGTTCCCGCTGGACCTTACGCAGGATGCGTTGAAGGGTAAGGGCATCGAGGTTGACACAGACGGCTTCGACGCGGCCATGGAACGCCAGCGGGCCGAGGCGCGCAAGGCGTGGGCCGGGTCGGGAGACGCAGCAACCGAAGGCATCTGGTTTGAAATTCGCGAGGAATTGGGCGCGACCGAGTTCCTGGGCTACGACACCGAGACCGCCGAAGGCCTTGTTACGTCGCTGGTGGCGAACGGCCAGCGGGTGGAAAGCGCCGCTGCCGGTGAGGAAGTCACCATTATCGTTAACCAAACGCCGTTCTATGGAGAATCCGGTGGTCAGGTCGGCGATATCGGTCAGATCAAGATTGGCGCGGAAACCCTGGTCGACGTGACCTCGACCCAGAAAAAGCTGGGCGATTTCCACGTTCATATCGGCAAGGTGCTGAGCGGAGGCGTGAAAGTCGGCGACGACGTGTTGCTGGAAGTCTCCCACGTAAACCGTGAACGCATCCGCCGCAATCATTCCGTCACCCACCTGTTGCACGCCGCCCTGCGCGGCAAACTGGGCGACCACGTGACCCAGAAAGGCTCGTTGGTCGCTGCCGATCGCATGCGCTTCGATGTCAGCCATCCCAAGCCGGTATCGGCGGAAGAAATGGCCGAGGTGGAGGGTGTGGTCAATGGGCGCATCCGCGAAAACAGCGAGGTTACGACCCGCCTCATGGACCCGGAAGACGCGGTGAAAGCCGGAGCCATGGCGTTGTTCGGCGAGAAATACGGCGATGAAGTCCGCGTCGTCAGCATGGGGCAGGAAGACGGCGGCTCCAACTATTCAACGGAGCTGTGCGGCGGCACCCATGTGGGGCGTACCGGCGACATCGGTATTTTCAAGGTGGTTTCCGAAGGGGCCGTGGCTGCGGGCGTGCGGCGGCTCGAATGCCTGACCGGCAAGGCCGCCTACGACTATCTGGCGGGGCAGGGCGAACGGCTAGAAGAAACGGCGGCGGTTCTGAAGACCGCTCCTGCAGATGTTCCCCAGCGGGTGGCGGCGCTTCTTGATGAACGCCGGGCTTTGGAAAAGGAACTGGCCGAGGCACGGCGCAAGCTGGCCACGGGCGGCGGCGGAGACGCCGGGGCCAGCGACGTCAAAGAGGTCGCTGGCGTCAAATTTGCACCGAAGCTGTTGCAGGACATGCCCGCCAAGGACCTCAAGGGACTGGCCGATGATTTGAAATCACAGGTTGGCAGTGGCGTGGTCGCGCTGGTCAGCGTCAATGACGGCAAGGCGTCCCTGGTGGTCGGCGTGACCGATGATTTGAAGGATCGCATCAGCGCCATTGATCTGGTGCGCGCCGGGTCAGCGGCCGTCGGCGGCAAGGGTGGCGGCGGGCGTCCCGACATGGCGCAGGCCGGCGGACCGGACGGCGACAAGAGCGAAGCCGCGCTCGCCGCTATCGAGGAAGCATTGGCGGGTAGTTAAATACGCCGGAGTTATTCCTTGGCGTCGGCGGCGACCTGCATACGCACGATGACGTCGGGGTCGTCAACGCTGCCCGAGTAATCGTCGCCGCGTTTTATTTTCCCGACGTATTTCATGCCCTCGGTCACCTTTCCCCAAACGGTGTATTGGTTGTTCAGGTGATTGGCTGCCGAATAAACGATGAAAAACTGCGAATCGGCACTGTTCGGGTCGGACGTGCGGGCCATGGAAGTGGTTCCGCGAACGTGCGGTTCGGATGAAAATTCGGCATTGAGCTTTTGACCCGATCCGCCCGAACCCGTTCCCGTGGGATCACCGGTCTGCGCCATGAACCCGGCAATGACGCGATGGAACTTGATGCCGTCATAGAAACCTTCGCGCGTCAGTTCCTTAATTCGGGCAACATGGTTCGGCGCAAGGTCGGGGCGCATTTCGATGACCACCCGGCCATATTCCAGATCCAGATAAAGGGTGTTTTCCAGATCCATTGCTTCGGCGTTTGACGTTGCTCCCAAAGCCGTCATGACAACCGCCGCCAGGATCGATTTTTTTCGCCCCATTTCATTTCCCTTCGTCCTTCCATATTCACGCAACAAAACTGGGTCGAACCTATCATGAGCCCGCCTCGGATTTCCAGAGGTTGAAGTGTGCCAAAACCTCGTCTGCCGCTGCCGATGGTGAAATGTCGCTGGAGATGACCCTTTCTTCAAGCGTAGCGATTCGGTCCTTTGCGCGCGGGTCGCCGCGAATTTGCCCGATCAGGTTTTCCTCAATGGCGCGCCACATCCACGTTTTCGCCTGTACCGCCCGTTTGGCGGCTATTCCGTCCGGTCCGGAGTGGGCCGCGCGGTAATCACCTATGGTTTCCCATATGTCGCCGATGCCGCTTCCCTCAAGGGCGGAAGCGAGAAGAACCGGCGGCGACCAAATTTCCGTCTGTTTGGCGAGAAGGCTCAATGCGCCCGCGTATTCTGCTTGGGTTTGTTTGGCGGGCCGGGCCAGTTCGCCGTCGGCCTTGTTGACGACAAGGATATCGGCCAGTTCGACGATGCCCTTTTTGAGGCCTTGTAGCTGGTCACCGCCGGCTGGCGTGAGAAGAAGCAAGAAGACGTCGACCAGATCGGCGACGGCGGCTTCGGACTGGCCAGCGCCCACGGTTTCCACGATAACCAGATCAAATCCCGCCGCCTCGCAAATCAGCATGGCTTCACGGGTGCGGCGGGCCAGCCCGCCCAGCGTTCCGCCCGATGGCGAGGGGCGAATGAAGGTTGCGGGATTTCGCGCCAGGGTCTCCATGCGGGTCTTGTCGCCCAGGATCGAACCGCCGGTACGCGGGCTGGACGGATCGACGGCCAGTACCGCGACTTTGTGTCCCTGTTCCAGCACATGGTTGCCGAAGGTCTCGATGAATGATGATTTACCGACGCCCGGCGCGCCCGATATTCCAACGCGGATTGCGCCCCCCGTATGGTCCGATATCTCATGCAAAAGCCGGTTGGCCGTTTCGCGGTGGTCGGGCCGGGTTGATTCCACCAGCGTAATGGCGCGCGCCAGAGCCCGTCGGTCGCCGCTCATAAGGTTTGCCGCCAGGGATCGAATTTCCGTCGCCTTCATGGGACCGTTCATCACCGCGTCAATGCCGAGTGCGGGTTGGCTTTTCGGTTTCGCCTTCATCGTCGTCCGCAATTCCGCCCAACAGCATCTTTTCGGCCAGTTTACGCAGCTTGGCGCGGTCACGGGCGGGCAAGTCCTTCAATACCTCGGCCTTTTCGTCGCGTATGCGCATGGCCTCGCTGATCAGAGCCTCGCGGGTTGGCTCGTCACGCGGTTCAGGGACCGGTTCGGGGCTTGGCTGAGGGGGAGCGGGGGCATCGTCGGTTCCGGGCAGGGCGGCGGCGAGCTGGCGGATGCCCTCGCCCGGCCGTGACGTCCTGGCAGGCTTGCGCGGACGCTTTTTTCCCGTACGGAAAGCCTTGGCGATGCGCTTGAACATGATGAAACCGCACTTCCCACTCGCGTATGTCACGGGTATTGTTAGCATATGAACGCCATCAGGAATGCCAAAATTGTGGCGACGCTCGGTCCGGCGACATCCAGCCCCGAGGGGATCGGCGCTTTGTTCAACGCGGGCGCAAACCTTTTTAGGCTGAATTTCAGCCACGGAACCCATGCCGATCACCAGCGAAATCTGGATGCGATCCGCGCCCTGGAAAAGAAAACGGGCCGCACCATCGGTGTGCTCATGGACCTTCAAGGACCAAAGCTGAGGGTCGGGACCATCGCCGGAGGCCGCGTCAATCTGGTGGCCGGGCAGGCGTATCGTTTGGATTTGGCCGACGAACCGGGCGACGCGACCCGCGCACCGTTGCCCCACGCCGAAGTTTTCTCTGCCCTTGAGCCGGGAACCAAGTTGTTGCTGGACGACGGGAATATCCGTTTGCGGGTCGTTGAATGCGGGGATGATTTCGCCTTAACCAATGTCGAGGTCGGCGGCCCCTTGTCGGATCGCAAGGGTGTCAACCTTCCAAACGCCGTTCTGGGCATTTCGGCGCTGACCGAAAAGGACCGCGCGGATCTTGAATTCGGCCTGAAAATCGGTGTTGACTGGGTTGGGCTGTCATTTGTGCAGCGCGCCGCCGACGTCATCGAAGTGACCAAATTGGTGGACGGGCGCGCCGGCGTGGTGGCGAAGCTGGAGAAACCGGCGGCAATCGACGAGTTGTATGACGTCGTCGACGCGGCGGACGCGGTTATGGTGGCGCGCGGCGATCTTGGCGTGGAAGCGCCGCCCGAAGACGTGCCGGCCCTGCAAAAACGCATCATCCGAGCCTGCCGGTTTGCCGGAAAGCCGGTTATCGTTGCCACCCAGATGCTGGACTCGATGATCCATTCACCGGTTCCCACACGTGCCGAAGCGTCCGATGTGGCGACCGCCGTTTACGATGGCGCCGACGCGGTTATGCTATCGGCGGAAACGGCGGTGGGTGAACACGCGGTGGACGCGGTGGAAATGATGAACCGCATTATCCATCGGGTAGAGCGAGACCCCGTCTACCGGAAATATATCGACGCCCAGCGGCGCGATCCGCAGCCGACCGCCGAGGATGCGATTACGGCGGCGGCGCATGACGCGGCGCATACCATTTCGGCGGTGGCGATTGTTACCTTTACATCGACCGGGTCGACGACCCTGCGGGCCTCGCGCGAACGCCCCGCCGTTCCGATTTTGGGAATGACTTTAAGCCCGGAAACGGCGCGCCGGTTGTCGCTGGCCTGGGGTGTCTATCCTGTGGTTGCGAATATCGTTGAAAATGTCAGCGACATGTCGCGCGAAGCGGGCCGGGTGGCGGTTGCCGAGGGCTTTGCGAACGTGGGCGATGCGCTGGTCGTAACGGCGGGCATTCCCTTCAAGAAACCGCGCACGACGAATTTGCTGCGAATCCTGGAAATCGAATAGGCGGCGTCTTCGCCGCCGCACCTTCAAAAAAAACACCCCCACCCGGCCAGCTAATGCTGACCGGGTGAAGGCGTTTAACGAGATGGCGTAGTCTCTCTCGGTATTACGATCCGACGAGAGGCGGCATCATTCCAGCGTGGAAGATGTACGCCACGGCATACGCGATCGGGGCAATGATGACCACGAGGGCGACGCCGTACAGCAGGGCCAGACGACCCATGCCTTTAAGTTTGCTGAAGTCGGTGATGCAGCCCATGGCCACGAAAGTCACCATGAACATGAACTTCCGCATGGGGCTTTGGACGGTACCCGCGCCCACACCAGCCGCTTTGATGATGTCCGGAGCGAACATCGCGATGGCGACGTAGAAGAACCAGCAGAACACATAGCCGAGCACGAATTTCGGGAATCTGAACCAGATTTCCGATGCCGCGACCGTTGACGTTCCTGGCTGTTTATCCACCTTGTAGACCCAGATAATGGCCAAAACGAAGGCCCACAGGCCGATGAACATATCGATCCAGATCTTGGTCATGATCGAGGCGGTCAGGATCCAATCGGGTTCCCAGTTGATGCCTCTTGCGGCGGCCTGGGCAACCATCAATTCGTCCAGGATCGCGCCGGCGGCGGCGTCTGCGCCGTCCGTCTTCACGGTCATGCCCATGGCCGCGCCGTTGACGATCGGCTGATCGGGCGCCACGGCGTTGTAGAAGCCGGGCAGGACAATCAGTTCGATCATCGCGTAAACGACGATCAGCATGGAAACCATCACCGCGATGATGGGCTTGGCGCGGATGGCGCCGCCCGTGGCGATAGCCGCGGACACGCCGCAGATGGAGATGCCGGAGCACAGAACCGCGGCCCATTCACGGGGCAGGCGGAACATCTTGCGCGCCATGACGTAGATAATAGGCCAGAACAGGAGGTAGGCTACGAACGTAGCGCAGGCACCTGCCAGAGCCAGTTCGAAGGTCATTCCGGCAGCCTCCATGGACATCACGCCAACCTTGATGCCGAGATAGACAATGGCGGTTTTGATGTACCATTCGGGCTTGCAGGCCTCTCTCATGAATGCGGCCAGCGGCTTGATGAAGTTGCCGATGATCAGGCCGACGATGAGGCACAGGATGAAGGCGACGCCGCTACCCAGGGACAGACCCCAGGTCAGGCCGTATTTACCCCACTTGTTGATGGGAGCGGAAAGGTGTGCTTCAAAACCAACCGCCACCGACACGTAGGTGATGACAAACAGGCACGTCCAGCCCAGGAAGAACTTCTTCATGTTGAGCTTCTGGAAGTAAGCGCCCATGCAAACCAGGCCGGTCCAGACGATATAGGTAATGCCGATGGACGTAATCTGGCTCATGCCTTTATAGGCCTTGCCGGAAGCTTTGTAGAAGACGCCCGCTTCGCCCCAGACCCAGGTTGTGGGTTTGGCGAACCAGCCAACCGCGTCGATACCCCAAATGGACAGCAGACCCGCGCAGAACATGATGAGGCCAAGCCACACGGCCCACCAGTCCTCTTGATATGCCATCCCGTCATACCACTTTCTATTAACGCCGTTCATTTTATCCCCCGTAGTTCGAGTTCATTTCTCAGACATTTCCCAAAGACTTCGGCAATGGCCCCTTTCACACGTCCACATGGACGTAGCGATTGAAGTAATGCGGGGCGTACTGATGAATCCAGGAAGGGATCGTCGTGATATCGAACCCCATGAAAACGGTCAGGCGTGATCCATCGTATCGGCCTGATTCCCGAAGGGATTCGACGAGATTTGCGTCGAGCTCCGGAAAAGACCTTCCCTCAACGGCGATTGAATCGTTTCGCGCGATCCATTTTTCGCCGTCATGGCTGATGATCATGTCAATGTCCGACTTCATAAAGAGTTCCTTATCGCGGGTACGATCCGCGTTGCCTAATCAAGCAGATAGATGTTCACCAGAGTGCCGAGAATGATCAGCCCGGCAATGCCGATGCCAATGCTCCAGCTAACAAGCTGTGTCTCGAACGGCTCCCAGGGTTCGGGGTCGTCAATCGCGACTTCTGCGTGTTCTACTGGCGCTGCCACGCTGGCCGCTACGCTTTCTTCAGCCATTTAGTGTTCCTCCTAGAGTTGTCACTTCCGCAAAAAGATTATTATTATTGCTTTTGTTGTCCAATAACGCGAAATGCGGAAGAACAAATACCTCTACGGTTGAGGCGATGATTGTTCCCACCCACTGGTTTCGCGAATTCGAAAAAATAAATCCCCCTCTAAACTCTCCGCTGCGTTGCAGACCACATCTGCGATGCAGGGGCTGCGCCGCCAAAAAACGGCAGCGCCACGGTGTCATTTTCCAACACAGCAATCCAACGGCCCCCTCTGACCGTTTGACCGAAGTGTGCAAATGCAAATGACTTGCAGTATATTTTCGAAGTTTCAAATAAAGACGAAGGACGCATCAGCGTCTTCTTCGGGGCAAAGCACCTAAAAATGCTTGTTAGCAAAGGCATTTTTCGAAAGCCCGCTCTTTATTCTCTGCCGTTACTAATAGCCTAAGAGGGCTTTGGTCACAAGTATGAATTCAATTTATATATTAGGCGGAGGTAATATTATAAGTATTATCATTTGAAGTTTTTCGAGTAGTGATTCTTGGATGTTGTCGCCGCCACTTATCAACTGTTCGGTTGATTGCGAACACACTGTGAGAACGGCGTGGTTACTGCGGCTTGGCGGAAATTCCGATGTCAGTATTAAATTGTTAGTCTAGGACGGGTGGTCGGAGGCACTAGGTTCAAGCCGTCAATTTGTACCTGTGATCTCCAGCGTGTGAGGTTTTGGGTGATTTCCGCGCGTTCCCGCGTTATACGGGGCCGTCACAAATGGAAAGCCAAGAAGGGTTGCATGACAGTTCTGGTCACGGGTGCTGCGGGATTTATCGGGTTTCACACGTCCCTTTCGTTGCTGGGGCGCGGAGAAACGGTGGTTGGGATTGACGAAGTCAATGACTACTACGACGTCGCGCTCAAACAGGCTCGGCTCGCCAAGCTGGCCGAATACAAGGGCTTTTCATTCGAAAAGACCGACATTTCCGATCGCGACGCGATCGGCAAGGTGTTCGCCCGGTATCCGAAAATTTCGAAAATTATTAATCTCGCGGCGCAGGCCGGGGTTCGCTACTCGCTGGTAAATCCCTTCGCCTATACGCGAAGCAATATCGAGGGATTGCTCGTGTTGCTGGAAGCGGCCCGCGGATTGGACCGGCTGGACCATTTCGTCTACGCGTCGTCATCTTCGGTTTACGGGACCAACACCAAATTGCCGTTTTCCACGCGCGATCGCGTGGATACGCCGATTTCGCTTTATGCAGCGACCAAAAAATCGTCTGAAATGATGTGTCATGCCTATGGCCATTTGTTCGCCATGCCTCTGACGGGATTGCGTTTTTTCACGGTCTACGGACCTTGGGGCCGCCCCGATATGGCGGCTTTCATCTTCGCCAAGAAGATTCTGGCAGGCGAACCCATCCCGGTTTTCAACAACGGCAAGATGCGCCGCGATTTCACCTACATCGACGATATTGTGGCCGGCGTCGTCTCGTGTCTGGATCATCCTCCGTCAGAAGGCGAGGAATTCGCGCGCGTCTACAACATCGGCAACAGCAGCTCGGAAAGCCTGATGGACTATATCGGCGAAATCGAGCGGGCGCTGGGCAAGAAGGCCGAGATCGAGTTTCTGCCCATGCAGCCGGGCGACGTGGCGGAAACCTATGCCGATATCGAGGCGACGACGCGCGATTTCGGCTTTGTTCCGAAAACGCCGATCAGCGAGGGTGTACCCAAATTTATTTCCTGGTATCGGGAATATTTCGGCGTTTGATCGATAAAGTGAGAGGGGATCGCGGGTGATGAAAATACTGGTTCTCGGGGCTGGTGCCGTTGGTGGGTATTTCGGCGGGCGAATGGCCGAGGCGGGCGCGGACGTTTCGTTTTTCGTGCGCGAACGGCGTGCCGGGCAGCTCGCGAAAGACGGTCTGGTTGTCAAAAGCGCCTTCGGCGATATCCAAATGCCGGTGAAAACCTATACGGACGGTCAAGTCGACCAGGTCTTCGATGTGGTCGTCCTGACCAACAAGTCTTACGATCTTGATAGCTCGATGGACGCCATTGCGCCCGCCGTCGGACCCAACTCAGCCGTCCTGCCGTTGCTCAACGGCCTCGCCCACTATGACGCCCTGGACGCCCGCTTCGGCGCTGAACGGGTTATCGGCGGGCTATGCCATTTGGCCGCGACGCTCACCGGTGAGGGCGAAATCCATCATCTGAACCAGCTTCACTCCGTGACCGTGGGCGAGCGTGGCGGCGAAACATCACCCCGTTGCCAGTCAATCGCCGATCTTTTGGCCAAAACGCCGGTGCATGTGCGCCTGAGCCCGGACATCGCGCAGGACGGATGGGAAAAGCTCGTGCTTCTCAGCACGCTCGCCTCGGCGACCTGTCTGATGCGCGCCAGCGTCGGCGACATCATGGCCACCGACGAAGGTGAAACGATCGTTCTGGAATTACTGGACGAGTGCATCGCGCTGGCCGAGGCGGCGGGACACCGGCCCAGCCCAAAGGCGATTGAGACCGCGCAGAAGCTTTTGACCGAACGCGGATCGGCCTTCACGGCGTCGATGCTGCGCGATATCGAGAACGGCGGCCTGATCGAGGGCGATCACATTCTGGGGTATATGGTCGCCAGCGGCAGCGAGGCGGGCGTGCAAACACCCGGTCTGCGCATCGCCAAGTGCCATCTTCAGGCATACGAGCAAAGGCGCGCGCGGACCTAACCGTAGAGGCTTTCCAGGCGGTCGCCGTAAACCTCGGTGATCTTGTGGCGGCGGACCTTCAGGGTCGGGGTCATTTGTTCGTTGTCGATGGAGAATGCCTCGTCGCCAATGATAAAGCGGCGCACCCTTTCCACGTTGGATAGATCCTTGTTCACGCGGTCCACAGCGGCGCCCAAAGCGTCGTGAATATCGGCATCCGGCCCATGTTCCGCTTTCCATCCTTTCAGCCATTCAGCATCGGGAACCAGAAGGCCCACCAAATGCGGCTTTTTGTCACCGTACACCATGGCCTGGGCGATCTCGGGTTCCAGGGTAAGAATGCCTTCGACACGCTGCGGCGAAATGTTGTCGCCCCCTGAATTGACGATGATGTCCTTCTTTCGATCCGTGATCTGAATGTAGCCATCATTGTCGAGCACACCGATATCGCCGGTATGCAGCCAGCCCTCCTTGACGGTTTGGGCGCTTAATTCGGGGTCGCGCCAGTACCCCTGCATGACCAGTTCACCCTTGATCAGGATTTCGCCATCCTCGGCGATGCGCACTTCGGTATTGATAAGCGGCGGGCCGACGGTGTGCATCTTGACCTTGCCGGGTCGGTTGACGCTGACCACCGGGGCCGATTCCGTTTGGCCGTATCCTTGCAGGATGCGCAATCCCAGGGCCGTGAAAAAAAGGCCGATGTCAGGGTTCAGGGGCGCGCCGCCGGACACCATGGCTTTCAGCCTTCCGCCAAAGCGCGCACGCACCTTGGCACGCACCAGCTTTTCAAGAACGAAATCCAAAATTGCTTCGCTGAAACCGAGCGAGCCGGTTAGATGGCGTTTGCGTCCCAGGGCCACTGTTTTGTGAAACATCTTCTCGCGCAAACCGCCCTGCTTGCGCACACCGGCGAGAATGCGCGTTCGCATCAGTTCGTACAGACGCGGCACCGAGACCATGATGGTCGGGCGCGCTTGCGCCATATTCTTGATCAGCAATTCAGCGCTTTCCGCGTAGTAGATGTCGGCTGCGATAAGAATGGGGAAAAACTGGCCGGGCGAATGCTCGTAGGAATGCGATAGCGGCAGAAACGACAGAAACACCTCGTGACCCAGGGCCAGTTCGCGCAAGGCGTCATCCGCGCCTTCGCAATTGTGCAGGATCGCGCCGTGGCTCAGCATGACGCCCTTTGGCGCGCCGCCGGTTCCCGACGTATAAATGATGCAGGCGGTGTCGGTTCGCTGGAATTGTTCGGCTTCGGCGGTGATGTCCGCGCCGGTTTCGCCTGAGGCCAGAATGTCGTCCCAGGGGTGCAGGTCGATGGTCAGGTGCTGGGCAATTTCCGGTGGCTCGATGGCGATAACGAAATGAGTTTCGTCGGCGCGGTGGGCTGCCGGAATGAGCGTACCGGCAAGCCTCCGGTTCGAAACGATGGCCCCCTTGGCCCCACTGTTTTCAAGAATATGAAGGTGGTCGGCTTCGGTGTTGGTGGTGTAGGCGGGGACCGATATGGCGCCCGATGCCATGATCGCCATATCCGCGATCAGCCATTCGGGGCGGTTTTCCGAAACCAGAACAATGCGGTCACCGGCGACGACGCCCAAAGCGCGCAGACCGCGGGCCAGACGGACGACCCGCAATGCCGTCTCGCGCCAGCTCAGGGGCGCATAGTCGCCGCCGGTCTTGGCCCACAAAAACGGCTGGTCGCCCGACCGTTGGGCCTGCGTGAAGAACATGGTCACCAAATTGGGCCAAATGGTGGTGGCTTCGCTCATTTTCCCCCGGCTCCCGCGCTGCACTCACAAGGGCGGAACATATCATTGCGAATGCCGCTTTCCCAAGCTATATGCGTTTACATCAACGGGAGAGAAGAATGACCAACACCGAAACGTCGAAATCACTACCGGAATGGGATCTTTCACACCTGTACGGGGGCGCCGATTCGCCCGAACTAGAAGCCGATCTTATCTGGGCCGCCGAGCGCTCGACGGCGTTTCGCGAGGCCTATGAGGGGCGCTTGGCGGAACTGGATGGCGGGAAACTGGGAACCGCCATCGGCGAATACGAGCAAATTGCCGAACGCCTGCACAAGGCCATGAGCTTTGCTCAGCTTCTGTTCGCGGGCGACGTGGAAAACCCCGAAAACGGGCGCTTTTATCAGACGCTGGCCGAACGCGTTACGGTGATTTCGACCGATACGCTTTTCTTCATGCTGGAGCTTAATCGCATAGACGACGATGTGCTGGCCGCCCAGTTGAAAGGCCCGCTTGCCGCAAACTATGCGCCGTGGGTGCGTGACGTCCGCGTCTTTCGCCCGCATCAGTTATCGGACGAGGCGGAAAAACTGCTGCATGAAAAGTCGGTCACCGGGCGCGCCGCCTGGACCCGGCTGTTCGATGAAACCATGGCGGCGTTGCGTTTCGACGTGGACGGAACGGAATTAAGCCTGTCGGAAACCCTCAACCTCCTGTCCGACAAGGATGGCGGTACGCGCAAAACGGCGGCCCATGCATTGGGTGTGGTGTTGTCGGAGAACCTTAGGCTTTTCGGGCTGATTATTAATACGCTCGCCAAGGATAAGGAAATCGAGGACCAGTGGCGCAATTTCGCGGCTCCTGTTTCGTCACGCAATCTGGGCAATTTCGTCGAGGACGAGGTGGTCGATGCGCTGGTTGGTTCGGTTCGCGATGCGTTTCCCAATCTGGCGCATCGCTATTACGCCTTGAAGGCCAAGTGGTTCGGGGTGGAAAAACTGGATTACTGGGACCGCAACGCGCCGTTGCCCGAAGACAGTGACCGCCATTTTTCGTGGGAAGAAGCCCGCGATATCGTGTTGGGGGCCTACGGCGCGTTTGATCCCGGTATAGCCGCCATAGCCAAGCGGTTCTTCGACGAAAGGTGGATTGACGCAGCGCCGCGTCCCGGAAAGGACTCGGGCGCTTTTGCCCACCCGACCGTACCGTCGGCGCATCCCTATATTCTGATGAATTTCCACGGCAAGGCGCGCGACGTGATGACGCTGGCCCATGAATTGGGCCACGGCGTGCATCAGGTATTGGCGGCCGGGCAGGGCGCGTTGATGTCTGATACGCCCCTGACGCTGGCCGAAACCGCATCCGTATTTGGCGAGATGCTGACCTTCCGGGCGCTGCTGAATGCCGAGACGAACCCTGCGCGCAAGCGCATCCTGATCGCGGGCAAGGTCGAGGACATGCTGAATACGGTGGTCCGGCAAATTGCCTTCCACGAGTTTGAGCGCCGCGTGCACGACGAACGAAAGTCGGGCGAGATGTCGACTGACAGATTGAGCGATATCTGGATGGACGTGCAAACCGAAAGCCTTGGTCCGGCCTTGCGTCTGGACGACGGCTACCGCAGCTTCTGGGCCTATATCCCGCATTTCATCCATTCGCCGTTTTATGTGTACGCCTATGCATTCGGCGATTGTCTGGTTAATTCGCTGTATGACGTCTTCGCTCAGGGGCATCCCGGTTTCCAGGCCAAGTATTCGGAAATGCTGAGTGCGGGCGGAACCATGTGGCACAAGGAAACCCTCGCGCCTTTCGGCCTGAATGCCGCCGACCCAGCCTTCTGGAAGCGCGGACTTTCCATGGTGTCCGGGTTCATCGACGAATTGGAGGGAATGGAAGCTGGCGGATAGTAATTCCCTTTCCGGCCGGGTCAAACGCTATGCCCGGGTCGGAACCGAGATGGGAGGATTGGCGGCGAAATTCGCCGGCGACCGTTTTTTTGGCATCTCGTCGGAACGGCCCGACTATCCGGCCGAGTTAAGGCGCGCCCTGGGTGGACTGAAGGGGCCTTTGATGAAGGCCGCGCAGATTCTGGCAACGGTGCCAGATATGCTCCCGCCCGAGTACACGGCTGAACTGGCCCAACT
>Ga0233431_1001510_pt1 | contig 39825 bp, 31 predicted proteins | sample SI_118_April2016_FD_179867 | JGI IMG/M metagenome (GOLD analysis project Ga0233431, IMG submission 179867) | Seawater microbial communities from Saanich Inlet, British Columbia, Canada - SI_118_April2016_200_MG | ecosystem: Environmental > Aquatic > Marine > Inlet | place: Canada: British... | reverse complement strand
GTACTTGTTACGTGTACCCTTATTTTATTTGGCTTTCTGCGTTTATGGAATTAAGGAAATTAAGTTTGACACACCACACAAGTGTTTCTAAAATTTTGATCACTTTCGGCATTAAAAAATGAAAAGAGATAACAGCTATCATTTACTATCCCATATCACCAGTCAAAACTGTTTTGGTTGTCATCCCGATAACCCGATTGGTTTGAAAATAGATTTTTACGAAAAAGGAAACGATATTTTTTCCTGGCTGCAGGTACCGGACAATCTATGCGGATGGAATCAAATGGTTCACGGTGGTATCATAACAACCATACTGGATGAAGTCATGAGCCGTTGCGCTATGTTTGCTTCGGATAAACTATCCTTTACAAAATCAATCGCAGTTAATTTCTTAAGACCAATCCCTACTGGAAATGAGATGTTAACAATGGCTACTGTTTCCGAAAAAATCAAAAAACGGGAGTTAAAAATAGAAGGCCAAATATTATTTAACGGTAAAAAATGCGCCACTGCCACAGGTCTTTTCGTGACTTATACAGCCGAAGAAATTGAAAAGCTGGGAATTGGTCGAAGTGCCGTCGAAAACAAAAAATAATAGTCGAGTAATCTGTTTTTAAATAAGGATAACCAGAATCTATACTATTGATCAATTTTTTAAATAAACGAGTATAGAGGCAGTACATCTTTAATATACGGCCATTCTTAATGCATTTGAAGTTTCTTTTTATCGACAAGAAACACAGAATGTCCCCGAATTTACCGCGACATGACAGGAACATCAAATCTCATCATGATATCGATCCGGCGATCAAGGCTGACAAATTTGATTGATCCGATCCAGCCTTGGTAAATCGATCGACTCGAAAAGGTTCGATAGGGTAAGTTGATTTTCCTTCTAGTATTAACTCAGCCATAATGATCCCAATAATGGGAGAAAGCTGAAATCCATGGGCAGAAAACCCAAAGGCATGATATACATCAGGAGTATTAGCACTTTTTGAAATCACTGGAATCATGTCCGGCATAACCCCCTCTATTCCTGCCCAGGTTCTAACAATTTGACTATTTCTCATAATAGGGAATACTTCAGAAACAGTCTCAGCACTGATCTTTAAGCCGCTGAAATCAACCTGGGCCTTTGTTTTTTCTGCATTTACAGAACCGATATGTCCACCTCCAATCACCACAGTTCCATTTGACATTTGTTTAAATGATAATTTTCGACTGGTAAGACTCACTACAGGATCAAGAAAATAGGGCATTACCGTGGTTACCATCATACAAAGGGCCACCGCTGAAATGGGCACAGGATCACCCAACTGTTCAGCAATATCGCCACCCCAGGCACCGGCACAATTAACCAATATCGGTGCTTCAAATCGTTTACCCTGTGCTTCAACCTGCATCGTATTGCCGGTTTGACCAATAGAGGTGATGTGATGATTTTCAAAGAACGCTACCCCAAGGTTCAAACCCTTACTCCGAAAAGCCCTAGTTGTTAAATAAGGTTGAGCTGATCCATCATCTAATGAAGCTAAGCCTCCAATACAATGCTTTTTGGCCGCCGGAACGATTTGTCGAACCTCAGAGTAGTCGATTAGTTTTTCATGGTCATAACCTAATGATTGAATCAATTTCGCCCGCTTTTCCAGGATTCTCATATCTGCTTCGTTTTCTGCTAACTTTACTTGTCCGGTGGCTCGAAATCCACAATCCGAATCAACCAATTGTTCTATAGAATGCCATATCTCATGAGCTGCTAATGATAAGGGGATTTCTTCAACCGCACGATATAGTCGTCGCACGCCTCCGGCATTAACACCGGAGGCATGTCGGCCAGCACTGTTTTTATCGATAATAATTACTTTTTTTTTCTTGAGAGCCAATTGCAGCGCTGTGGAACATCCCTGCAATCCAGCCCCAATAATAATTATATCTGCTTTTTTATACACCTTCATTCATTAGCTCCAAATTAGCCAATTCCTGAACTGGAATTGGCTTTAAAGGTGGGCGAATGCGATAACCCCCAACCTGATCAACGGATATCCTCCTTTCAGCCGCGATTATCTCACTCACCAATGAGCCACAAACACGACCCTGGCAGGGTCCCATTCCGTTTCGTAGAAATGATTTTACCTGATTGGGTTCCAAACACCCACAAGCAACCGATTCTTTGATCTGTTCAACCGTAATTTCTTCGCATCTGCAAATGATGGTTTTATCTCCTTTAGGTTGATAAAATTCTGAATTGGGCTGGAACAAATATTCCAAAAAGGGTCGAATGGCCATTTCCTTCTTCAACTCTTTTATAGTTTTTTCAGCGCTGAAATCTCTATCTTCCTGAGTGATCAGTCGTATCTGCATTAATGCCTCCAGAGCCGCCAGTTCGCCTTTTAATTTGGCACTGGGCGCTCCCAATATTTTTGCGGAATCTCCAGCCACTAATACTCCTGCAATGCTACTATTTGTCCAATTATCCAAAACAGGAAACCAATACCGTTGAACCGGATACCATTGATGGTGGCAATCCAACAGGCGAGTGAGCTGGATATTAGGGATAATACCATCATGAAGTAAAACCATATCGGTATTAAATACTTTGCGTCGTCCAAAATGATTAAAGCTGATGGATTCGACCCTATCTCTTCCATGAATTTCGATATCTTTGATGTTGTTAATTACCTTAATCGTTGAACGCCAAATTTCATTTTGCAGCTTTAACCCCTTTAACAGATAGGAAGAGGCATTAAGAGCTTTTGGTAAGAAACGCGATGCAGAAATATAATTTAATGGGCGGTTGGTATCTAATATGACTTCTATTTGAACACCCAAACGAATAAATTTGGATGCGATTAATAACATTAAAGGACCACTACCACAGAGGGTAACTTTCCTTTTTGGATAAATTCCGGCGCTTTTAAGCAGTATGTCAGCTGCGCCGGCACCCATTACGCCCGGTAATGTCCAGCCAGGTACGGCCATTGGACGTTCCATGGCACCAGTAGCGATAATGATTTTTTTACCAATCACCTGGGTCGATTTACCATTTTCGGAAAAACATACTTTCAGATCCCGATCGACTTGCCAGACCATGGCACCGGAACGGAATGTTGCTCCACATAGATTAAACTCCTCAACGAGTGTTTTACCATCCAAATACTCCTGATCAACTATAGGATGCTGCTCTAAAGGAGTACTTGTTACCCGTCGATAGAACTGACCACCTGGCTCGCCTTGCTCATCAAGCAACAAAACAGTTGCACCGTGTTTTCGGGCTGTAATGGCAGCCATTAGCCCTCCTGGTCCCGCTCCGATTATGATGATTTCATATTTATTATTCATGCTGATATCCCTTAATACCGAAATGGCAATAGACTACTATTCTGCCTCAAACTTGAATCATATAAGATTGATGATCGTGAATTCCACAGGTTTCCATTAATCATTCCATACCTATCCCATTTTTGTAAAATAGAGATGGATGGGTCTCTGCAACTATAATAAAGCGATTACACTCTGTTTTATTCAGCGATAGTCAAGTTATCTAATTGATGAATCAATGAAACTTAATAGTAACATTTGTTATATAAGCGCTGGATCCAACAATATGAAATAGATTATGCCACATGTCAAATAAGTTAATTTACCATAACTATAATGAAATATTATAATTGATCGCCTCATTTAACTTCTTATTGTTTGCCTGTCCCTAACTACTTCCTTTCAAGGATAATTTATAATATAACATAATTGAATAATATTATCAGTTATTATTATTTGACATTATATTTGGAAATTGATTATCTAATGTCACAGTCAATAGATTAACGTCAATTAACCAACATTCAGAACAGGAGGATTATGAAAAGACGGGAATTTTTAAAACGAACTGGAGTTTTTGTTGGTGCATCAGCATTATCAATGATGCCAAAATTCAGTTTTGCAGCTGGAAAAGCTGTTGAACCAATGACTCTGCTCACATCGAACGCAAGCTTTGATCCTGTTCGACCAGAAATGGGAAGATTGATTTCCCAGGCCTGTAAGAAGATCGGTTGGAACGTAACGTTGGCTGCGGAAGACTATAATATGGGGATTGGAAAAGTATTTAAAGAGAAAGATTTCGATATGTTCATCGTCCGCTGGACAGGACGAGCAAATCGAATTGATCCCGAGACATTCACAGCCATGATGCATCACCGTGATGGAAATTACAATAAATGGGGATACGACAATCCAGTTGTCAACGCACTCAGCGATGCCCAACGTGTTGAAATGGATCCCAACAAGCGCCGTAAACTTGTGCATGAAATACAAGCGGCTATTTTTAAAGATGCGGCAAGTAGCCCTATTGTTTATCCTAGTATGACGAATGCGTATCGGGAAGATCGACTCTCTGGTGTGGTTCCACAAGTAGGCGAGGGAATTGGAAGTCTTTGGACAGACCTTGCTGCCACAGTGAAAAGAGGAGACGGTTACATTCGAACAGGGCAGACATCACCATTGAAAAACCTCAATCCGATTTCAGTGACAGATTCCAATGAATTCAAAGAGTTGAGGATGATTTATGACCGACTTTTACAAGTCGGGCCAGATGGAAGTATTCGTCCCTGGGCAGCCACATCCATCAATTCTCCCAATCCGACTACGGTTGATGTAACTATCCGTGATGACATGTATTTTCATGATGGGAAACCGGTGACAATCGAGGATATCAAATTTACTTTTGATTATCATAAGAAATGGAAAGCACCTTTCTTTATATCATCTTTGGAGAAGTTTGAATCCATTCAGATTACAGGTAAGAACAGTTTGAGAATCAGACTCTCATCACCTCATGCACCTTTGATGATTAATTTCTTCGCTCAGCTTTTTATCTTACCACAACACATCTGGAAAGACATTCCGGACAAAGTGAATATAGATGATGTTCTCAATTTTGCTAATGAAAAACCAATTGGAAGTGGTCCTTTCAAGTTTGATTATTGGGATCGTGGCAAGGAAATAAAGGTATCTGCCAACAAAAGACATTTCAATGCACCGAAGTGTGCCGGTATCATTCGGTTAGCTTATGGTAGTCATGATGCTATGGCTGCAGCAATTGAGGCAGGGGAATGTGATCGTACCCGCTATATCCTGAAACCAGCCCTGGTTCAGGATCTTAACAAAATTAAAGGGATTGTGGGCAAAGGGTACCCCAGTCACGGGTGGTATGGATTCATGTTTAATCACCTCAGAGGACCACTCAAGGATCCTGTTTTTAGAACAGCCTTAGATCATGTGGTACCTCGAGATGTCATCAAAGCAGTTGTGATGGCCGGATTTGCAGAAAAGGGCGGTTCCGTTATTGCCCCTGCCAATGAATTCTGGCACAACGCCAGTTTAGCTGCGCGTCCTTCCAGCTATAAAAAAGCACGAGAAGTGCTCGAAGCTGGTGGTTACAGTTGGGATAGTGATGGTACTTTGCTTTACCCAGCCTAACTTTTTTTAAAAAAGTCTGAACCCTGCCGATGAACCCTTTGATCATCGGCACCTGATTTCTAATCGTAAGTTCTTCACAAACTGTTCAATGGCTGATTATATATTCCGTCGTCTTTTGTACATGCTGATTACGCTCTTTGCCGTTGCCTCGATCCTGTTTCTTCTGTTTCGGATGCTTCCGGGAGAAGCGACAATGCAGGTCATTAGTCCGGCTATGGATGAGGCTGTTCAGCAAAGAATGAAGGCTGCATTTGGTTTGGACAAACCCCTTTGGCAGCAATACTTCATCTATTTAAAAAATTTATTTGCTCTGGAGTGGGGACGCTCCTTTGTTACTGCGCAGGAAGTTACAGCAATTGTATCTTACCGTTTTTGGAACACCCTGTTGCTGATGGCTTCCGGTCTTTGCATGACGCTGACCCTGGGAATCGGGGCTGGTATTGTCATGGCCTGGAAGCGAAACAGCTCCATCGACGTCGGCGGAACAATCGTCGGATTAATTTTCCAGGCAGCTCCCCCTTTTATTACAGGTCTTATTTTGTTGATGGGCTTGAGTTATCGATTGGGTTTGTTTCCCACCGGAGGAATGTATCCTGCGGGAGAGCGACCGGATAGTATATTTGGGCTACTGCTGATGCCTGCTTTCTGGGAACGGATTGTCCTACCGACGGTTACGGTTGGAATGTATTATTTGGCAACTCCCATGCTGGTCATGAGGGATAGTATGCTGGAAGTTCTTGGCAGTGATTATATCGAATTAGCAAGAGCCAAAGGTTTGAAACCCAGAATCATTATGTTTCGGCATGCTGCCAGAAATGCCTTACTTGGAGTTGTAACTCTAGCTTCAATCATGGTTGGATTCGCGGTTGGCGGGCAGGTTGTTGTCGAATCACTCTTTTCCTGGCCGGGGATGGGACAGTTAATGGTAGAATCAGCTGCTTCTCATGATTACCCTGTGGCTCAAGGAACTTTTATGATGCTGGCAATTTTAGTCATCGGAATGAACTTTTTAACAGATATTTTATACAGTTATCTTGATCCCCGCATCAGTGTATCATCAGAGGGACTCAAATGATTAATTCAAGAGTTATTGGTTATGAGTAGCCGCATTAAATCATGGGATGCTTATCGGGTTCGTATCCCTTTAGTGAATCCGTATCATCTTTCAAAAATGTACGGTACAATCACCCATAGCGATGTTATTTTGCTGAAAGTGGAAACCTCGGATGGAATCGTTGGTTGGGGAGAAGCTGATCCGGGTGGACTGAAGTTCACTGGAGATACACCTCAATCCGTGATGACTTCCATACATGAAGGATCAATCGATTTTTTAAAGGGTGTTGAATTGGAAAATTGGGTTTCTGCGGGCAAAGGCAAGGAAAACGATGGCGCCCTTGCTGCGGCTTGTGATGTGGCGATTTATGATGCTTTAGCCCTCAAAAAAAACGTCCCGGTATGGGCCTTACTTGGTAAAAAACAACGCGACAAGGTTGACTTACTCTGGCCCACCTCAAGTGGAACTGGATCAGAGGATCTGGATATTATAAAAGCGTTTGTGGCAAAAGGATTCAAGACCTTTATGTTGAAAATGGGGGATCGTCCCATAGTAGATGAAATAAAAAGAGTGCAGGAAGTGCATGCCCATTTGCCCGAAGGTGTGAAAGTCATGGTTGATGCCAACCAAGGATGGACCCGCAATGAAGCAAATGATTTTTTTTCGGGTACAGAAGATATTCCCTTGATCCTGGTAGAACAACCATTGCCAGCTAGCGATCTGGACGGTCTGCACCTGCTTAAAAACAAGTTCCAACGGCTGGTATCGGTCGACGAAAGCCTGCAAACACCTGACAGCGTTGAAAATATCCTAAAAAAGGATGCCGCTGATGTTTTTAGTATCAAAATATCAAAAAATGGCGGCCTCCGTTCAAGTCATGATATTGGGAAAAAGGTAGCCGCTCAAGGTAAGAAAATCCTGATGAATAGTATGATAGAATTGGGCATCACCCAATGCGCTTCATTACATCTCGGTTGTGTGTTTGAAAATCTAATGGACTGCGGTCATGCCTATATGTCTACTTTGAGGACCTCCGATGATGTGACTAATTTCTCATCCTGGATAGACAAGGGAGCCGCCAAACTCCGAGATGAGCCTGGTTTAGGAGTAAAAGTCGATTCAGAAAGAATTAATAAATATCTTGAGGATGAGCACCATGGCAGTTAAAACCCGAGGAAAAAAATTAAATCATTTGAAGAAAGTATTGTTGGAACACTATCGCATCATTGTTTCAAATCGATTGAGCGCAACAGGCCTCATATTCATTATTTTTTTCCTGCTGATTGCGATTTTTGCCCCCTGGATTGCACCAAACGATCCCTGGGAAATGATGTATGATAGTAACGGCGAATTTGCTTCACTCCGTTCTCCTTCATGGGAGTTCTGGCTGGGGACCACGCATTTGGGATATGACCTGTTTTCGCAACTCATTCTTGCGACAAGAACCACATTATTAATTGGTTCCATTTCAGGTGGCATCTCCATTGTGATTGGTGCGAATATAGGTCTAATCGCAGGTTATTATGGTGGGAAAACTGATGAATTCCTGATGCGTTTCACTGATATTCTTTATGGAATGCCTTTTCTTCCATTTATTATTGTTTTGATCTCGTTGTTCGGGCGACACCTGGAGTTCATTATTCTTGCCATTGTACTGATTATATGGCGGACTTCTGCCAGAGTGATTAGAGCACAAACAATTTCTATCAAGCAACGTCAATTCATTGTAGCGGCCAAGGCCCGGGGATGCAGTGATTTTCGCATTATTTACCGCCATATTTTGCCAAACGTTTTACCCCTGCTGCTTTTGTACGCAGCATTCAACATTGCTTGGTCTATCATTACTGAGGCAAGTGCCAGCTTTCTGGGATTTGGTGATGGGGAAACAATCAGTTGGGGAGGTATGCTTTACGAACTCTGGCTTTCCGGAAAGACGCGTGTTGCCTGGTGGTGGTTCGCAGCACCATCAATTTGCATTGTATTATTGGTGATTTCTCTCGTACTGGTCAGTCGTGCCTACGAGGAAGTTGCGAATCCAAGATTGAGGAAACGATGAGCAGAAAACGAGTACTCGGCGTTAAAAACCTTAATGTCCGCTATAAAACGCAAAAAGGACCTGTCCATGCTGTCAATGATGTCACTTTTGATGTCTTTGAAAATGAGGTTTTTGGGATTGCCGGAGAGTCTGGTTGCGGGAAATCAACACTTATTCGAGCTTTGATGCGACTCTTACCAGATAGTGCCGATGTCTTTGCAAATGAAATCAAACTTGGAGAACAGGATCTTAGGAGTCTATCAGATAAACATTTTCGCGAGGATGTCTTGTGGAGCAAAATGTCTCTGGTTCCTCAAAGTGCGATGAATTCTCTCAATCCGGTTTATCGTGTGGGTGACCAAATCATAGAGGCGATTCAGGCCCATACCTCAGATAATAAAAAAACCGCTCGAAATCGAGCGGCAGAGCTATTTGATGTGGTTGGGCTTCAACCAGATCTGATGGATAATTACCCTCATGAATATTCGGGTGGCATGCGCCAAAGGGCCATGATTGCGATGTCATTGGCACTTGACCCCGGGTTGATCATTATGGATGAACCCACTACCGGGTTGGACGTACTCGTACAAGAAAGAATTTTAAGACGGATCCGCGAAATTCGGAAAGAAATATCAAGTACTATTATACTGATCACTCATGATATTGCTGTAATCTCGGAAATGAGTGATCGGATAGGGGTGATGTATGGCGGAAGTTTAATGGAACAGGCGCCGGCCATAGATTTATTTGAATCGCCTTGTCACCCATACACTCTGGGATTAAAAAATGCATTCCCCTCTATCAGAAGTAAGGGACAGGAATTAATCTCGATACCTGGTAGCCCTCCTACTTTGATTGGAGAAGGTACTGGCTGTCCGTTTGCTGAACGGTGTCCATTTAAGGTGGAGCGTTGTTCAAAGGAATTTCCTACCGTAGAAAAACTTGCGGAATTTCACGAAGTGCGGTGTTTTCGACATGATGAAACTCCGGAATTGAGAGAACTTGCATCCAAAAAGGGAACATGGCTATCCTTGAAATGAAAGAAGTTTCACGGCATTTTGAAGTTAAAGCAGGAATGGTGGCCAAATATTTTAAAGGCCAGCCCAATCGGCAGATCAAAGCAGTTGAAAGTGTCAATTTTTCTTTGGAAAAAAATGAAGTACTGGGGATTGCGGGTGAATCAGGGTGCGGTAAGTCAACCTGTTGCATGATGATTGCCGGGTTACTACAACCTTCCTCAGGAGAAATCATCTATAATGACAAAGGGATCAGTCAGTTAAATGCAGAGGAGTCACATTGGTATCGAAGTCAGGTGCAGATGATTTTTCAGGATCCTTACGAATCTCTGAATCCAAGGTTTAGTGTTTTTGATACAGTAGCGGAAGGCCCTCGAGCCTTGAAACTCTATCCGGAAACCGAGATTGCAGATCGAACAGAAGAAATGTTGAAGTCGGTTGGGCTTTCTTTGGAGAAATACGCCGATCGCTATCCCCATGAGCTGAGCGGTGGTGAACGACAGCGAGTAGGCATTGCCAGTGCACTGGTTATGGAACCTAGCATGGTAATTGCTGATGAACCATTGTCAATGCTTGATGTGTCTATCAGAGCCGGAATTCTCGATTTACTTAAAGAGTTAGCAACCCAACGGAATTTCTCATGTATCTATGTTTCCCACGATTTATCTATACTGGGACATATTGCAGATCGTTTGATGATCATGTATTTGGGACAGGCGATGGAAATCGGACCCACCTGGGACGTGATTGAAAATCCGAAACATCCTTACACTAGGGCATTGATAAATGCTGTTCCTATCCCAGATCCACGGGTACAGCGTCCAATTCCTAATATTAAAGGTGATATTTCACGACCAATTGATCCACCACCCGGTTGCAGGTTTCAAAAGAGATGCCCCCATGCAGATCAATCCTGTACAGAAAACTTTATTACACTTCAAGCAACTTCCGATAACCAGCACCAAGCTGCTTGTCATCGATTGGATTCAATTCAATAATAAACAGATTTTGATTAAAAGTTATGGTTAGTCAACAGACTGAAACACTTGTCATTGGTGGAGGTATTATTGGGGTTTCCATCGCATACGGACTGCGAAAAAAAGGAAGTTCAGTGATACTACTGGATAACGAAGACCAAACGTTAACAGCTTCTCGTGCCAATTTTGGACTAGTTTGGGTGCAGGGAAAAGGATCTGGCATGCAACGATATGTTGATTGGTGTTTGGAAGCCGTAAAACTCTGGCCTGGCTTTTCTATGAGCCTCGAAGAAGAAACAGGTTTAAAACTCAATTATGAAAAAACCGGTGGGTTTGAAATCTGCCTGGGTGATGAAGAGTTTGCAAATAGGGTCAGCTTTCTTGAGGATATGAAAAAACAATCTCCCAACGGCCAGTATGAATGTCAGATGCTGGCCAAAGATGAACTTCAGGAAATGCTACCTAAAATAATATTAGGTGATGAAGTTAGCGGTGCTTCATATTGTGTCCATGATGGTATCGTTGATCCGCTCAATCTTCTGAGAGCTTTTTATCAAGGATTTAGTCAACGAGGAGGAAATTATCACCCTGATCAGAAAGTAGTGGACATTCAGAAAGATGGTTCTGGTTTTTTAGTGAAAACACAAACCCAGCAGTTTAAAACTCAAAAATTGGTAATCGCCAGTGGATTAGGTACTACTGAATTAGCAAAACTTGTAGGGATGAAAATCCCTGTCAACCCGCAAAAAGGACAAGTGTTGGTAACAGAACGTACAGCAAAACTGTTTCCCTATGCGACCGGGACGATACGACAAAATGCAAATGGTAGTTTTATGTTCGGAGCTTCCCATGAGGATACGGGTTTTGAAGTAGAGACAACCACTGATATTTTACAGACCTTGATATCAAGAGCACTTCGAACTTTCCCGATCTTAAAAAATATCCAACTGGTCCGTACCTGGGCTGCCCTTCGGGTTTTAACTCCAGATCAAAAACCAGTCTATTGTGAGTCAGAAGAATGTTCCGGAGCTTTCGCTCTAACAAGTCACAGTGGCGTGAGCCTGGCGCCGTTGCACTCTGAAAAAATATCAAAGTGGGTTCTTGAAGGTGAAGTGCCTCCTGATTTTGAATCCTTTCACCCCAGGAGGTTCAATGTTTAAAAAACTCCCTGATCAAAGTGAAAAAGTGGTGATTCATTTTGAAGGAAAATGTCTGGAAACCACAAAAGGACAGACCGTGGCAGCAGCACTTTTGAGTAATGGCGTGATTCAGTTTCGAGAATCAGTCGTCAGTGCTCAACCAAGATCTCCATACTGTTTGATGGGTGTTTGCTTTGAATGTTTGGTTGAAATCAATGGAAAACCAAACCAACAAAGCTGTATGATTCTGGTAGAAAACGGAATGAAAATTAAGAAACAACAACGACCTTCGGTGGACCAAAATGGCAATACTTGAATATGATCTCATAATTATTGGATCTGGCCCGGCAGGTATGTCAGCTGCCATTGTTGCCCGGCAATATGATTTAACGGTTTTAATTTTGGACGAACAGCCAGTGGTTGGTGGTCAGATTTTTAGGAATATTGAGCACCTTGAAAACCAGCGTGAAAACGATTTTAGAAAACTTGGACCGGATTATCGTTTAGCCAGCAAATTAGTAGAACAATTCAAAAACTGTGGTGCAGATTATTTGAACGGGAATTCCGTTTGGCATATAGAAAAAGAAATGATTGTGCGGACTATAACCACGGTTACAGACAAAGGTAACAAATCATCTCTCGCATTTAAGGCCAAAAGGATATTAATCGCTGTTGGGGCGATGGAGCGCCCGATTCCGCTACCGGGCTGGACGCTACCAGGTGTAATGGCATGTTCTTCTATAGATGTGCTTTTCAAAAGTTCCGGATTGCTTCCAAAAGGAGAGGTGGTGCTGGCTGGCAATGGTCCTCTATTGCTGCTAATAGCTAATAGATTACTGGATGCTGGTGTTAAAGTCTCAGCCCTCTTGGATACAAAACCCAAAAAAGCGATCTTTAAAGCCCTACCATATTTACCCGCAGCTTTACGCACACCTGGATATTTAGTGAAAGGCGCTGGAATGATTCTCAAACTCCGCACCTCAAAAGTTCGTATCTATTCCGGTATAGAGGATATAAAAGCCGAAGGCGAGAAAAATTTGAATCAGGTAAGTTTTAAAACTAATGGGCAATGGCGAACAACTAAGACAGACTTGTTGCTGCTTCATCAGGGGTTGGTCCCCAACATTCAGTTATCACGTCTATTAGGTTGTGCCCACCAATGGTATGACACACAACGCTATTGGGAACCCATTTTAGATGAATGGGGTAATTCAACGGTTAAAGGAATTGCCGTCGCGGGGGATTGTGGACGTGTTTCAGGATCAAAAATATCTGAGCTTTCAGGCCAAATTGCCGCCTTTGAAGCAGCAAAAGCACTAAGGATTATTTCAAAATCTGAAAGAGATACCTTCGCTAAAGCGTCATGTTTAGAGCTTAAAAAACAAAATTCTCCAAGGCCATTTCTTGATCAATACTTTGCACCTCAAAAAAATTGGATTGTACCAAAAGATAACGATACAGTCGTTTGTCGATGTGAGGAAGTAACTGTACGTGACATTCGAGACTCTGTTCGACTGGGTGTAAAAAGTCCTGATCGGATAAAAGCAATGACTCGGTTTGGGATGGGTTTCTGTCAGGGTAGAATGTGTGGTTTGACCGCATCTGAAATCATCGCCGATGAATTGAATTCATCACCTGCAGATGTCGGGTACCAACGTGTTCGTTCTCCAACAAAGCCAGTTACTCTGGGGCAATTGGTAGATTCGGATTGACCAGGTTACTGTTTAATATTAGTAATATGTAATTTCTCATGCATCGTTGATAATCTTTTTCTCAGTTCCGATCGAAATGAATTCTCGTCAAATTGAAGCCTTTCAAGCGGTAATTAGGACTGGGAGCATGACCCTTGCCGGAAAATTACTCTACATCTCGCAACCCGGAGTTAGCCGATTGATCAATGAATTGGAACAGGATATCGGTTTCAAGCTTTTTGTGCGGCGGAAAAGCGGTATGCAAGCTACGCCGGAGGGCGTACTACTATATGAAGATATTGAAAAACACTTCCTTGGCTTGAAAGAACTCGAAGGAATTGCGGAGTCAATTAAAACCTCACAAAAAGGACTCTTAAGAATCATAGCAATGCCAGGAGTGGTCCACTTAATGCTTCCTGAAGTCATGAAGTACTACTGGCAGAGATACCCAAAAATCAATGTAGAAATTGAAAGTTATCCTCGGATTGAGATCCTGGATCGAATCAATACCAGGCATTATGACATTGGGATTGTAAACTTACCGATTGATAACAGCGAAATCCACATCCACTATACATTTGAAAAAAAGCTGACCTTTGTAATGCCTGAAAATCACATATTGGCTAAAAAAGACAAAATTGTCATTAAAGATTTAGATGGACTTGATTTTGTTTCCTTTCCCATCGGTACCTTCGTTCGTCATCAAATTGAAAACATTATAGAAGAACATAAAGTTCATATCCGGTCCAGGCTTTCTGTTCGCTCAGTTTCGGATATTTACCAATTTGTGAAATACGGAGCAGGTGTTTCTCTCATTTTTCCTTTCCATGAACTTGATGGAGAAGATATTGCTGGTTTGGTACTTAAACCGGTAAACATCGATTTCAGTATAACCACAGGAGTGATCTCTCGCAGAAAAAAATCATCTATTGCTGCACAAAATTTCATAGGCTTAATGAAAGAGTTATTAAATTAAAATTGGGGATCACGAGCTAGGCCCTGTATGCCTGCCAATCTTTTTAAAAACCCAAACAAATTAAAAAAATCAGGAGAAAAACCATGAGCACTATTAACCGGATGGAAACAGCTACCAGAATGAGTAAAGTCGTGATTCATCAAGACACTATCTATTTGTGTGGTCAAGTAGGAGAAAACGCTAAAGATCCAATTGATAAACAAACCAAAACCATGTTAGCCAAAGTTGATGTCTTGTTGGAACAAGCCGGAAGCAGCAGAAAGCATATTCTTTCTGCGACAATTTATATACGTGACATGAAGGACTTTACTGCCATGAATGAAGTCTGGGATAATTGGGTACCAGAAGGCCATGCTCCAGCTCGGGCCTGTGTAGAAGCACGTATGGCCCGTCCGGAACTGCTCGTGGAAATCAGCGTAATCGCAGCGCGTATTCATGGCCAAAATTAACCGTGTCTAGAAAAACGTATTGGAAGACTGTGATTTCAGCATTGAAAAACAGGCCTTAAAAATTCCCGGTTTCGGTAAAACACTCGACCTGAAAATGCCTTCTATTTACGACGAAAGATCTCTCCTCATTCTTCTTTGTACCATCTCAAGGATGATAGAATTAACCAAGCTCGTTGAGAACATATTGGCAAGCAAGATTTGATTAACCCAGAATGACCAACAGTTTTAATCAGGCTTAAACCAATGATGTTTACTATTAATTCACATTTCCAAAAATTTTAACCGCTATCCTTCTAAAAAAAATGAATAGAGATAACAGCTTTCATTTACTATCCCATATTACTAGTCAAAACTGTTTTGGTTGTCACCCCGATAACCCGATTGGTTTGAAAATGAATTTATACGAAAATAGAGCGATAAGTATTCTTTCCCTCGATCTCTAACCTTCACTATATATAGACATTGATACTTAGAATGTCTTTAGATAAATTAAAGTGTTTATCAAATGTGAATATATATCCATTATTTTGTTTGGCATTTTGTGCAATTATTAAATCAGGTATGCCAATTCCATTTAAACCAGATTTTAGGCATTTAAATTGGAAATCTTGGATTTCAAGCCAATCAATAAACAGAGGAAAAACTGATATCTCTTTGATGATGTTGATAATTGAAATTTGGTTTTTCAACCTAAGATAGGGGATTAGTTCTGTAAGAATTAAATCATTAGTATATACAACATTATTTTCAATAAGTTTATCTACTTCTGTTGAATCAACACCAGATTTAAAATAGTCAATCCAAACAGAAGTATCGACAAGTACCCGCATTACCGATTCCTTAATGTATTTAAGTCGATTTCTAAGTCAACTTTACCTTTATATTTTTTTAAATCAGATATCTTTGATTTTCTTACAAGCTCTTCAAGTGCAATGGTAATAACTTTTGTTTTTGTTTTGATATTTGAGACCAACATGGCTTCTTTTAATAAGTCTTCAGGTAGATCTAGTGTAGTTCTCATAATATTACCTCCTTATGCATATAAAAATATCAATCAATGCATAATATGTCAATTGAATCATATGTTTTAATGTTGATGCCAGTGTTAGGAGACAATGTGTCCTTGTTACGCCCTAATAGGACCGCTAAAAACCCCAATTAAAAATGTCAACAACAGGTATAATAAAACGAGGAGAAGACAAAAAAGGGAAACGGATTCAATGATGGGCTTAAATAAGTATTTTCCAGGATTTTTTAGGAAAAAAGCCAAATTTTGAGCGCACCTCATAGGTTTTCCGTTCTTCAATGGAAAGTTTAGCGATTGATTTCAATCCACATTTTTTAGATTTTCATGTGACAGGGACACAACGTCCCCTATTATTAATGCCGTACCAAAGTTTAAAGAGGGGGCAAATCTTCATTTTCCCCCTTTTTCCTTTTTACCTCTTTAATTACTTGAAGAGTTTAAGCAGACTCTGTTTTTAAACTATTCTGTGTCATCAATGAGACAACAACAATTGTGATAAAAGCCAGTGGGATAGAAATTATTCCAGGGTTGTTTAAGGCGATTGGCGCATTAACCGGATCTAAACCGTATTTTTCCCACATACTTGGAGAACACAAGATGATTCCAAGCGCGGTTACCATTCCCACAAAAATAGAGGATGTTATTCCCGGAGCCGTTGTTTTTTTCCAGAATATCACCATAATAATTGCGGGCAGGTTTGCAGAGGCAGCAACAGCAAAGGCTAGACCAACCAGAAATGATACGTTCATTCCTTTAAACATAATACCGAGCATGACGGCAAAAACGCCAACGACAACCGCAGAAATTTTACCAGCTCTGACTGATCCCTTATCGCTCAGTTTCATACCTAGGAAATTGGAAATGATATCCTGAGCAACAGCTCCTGAAGCAGCGACGATCAAACCGCTGACAGTACCCAGTACAGTCGCAAAAGCGATGGCTGATATAATAGAAAATAACGTTATACCAAAAAATTTGGCCAAAAGTGGCGCCGACATATTGCTACTTTCCAGGTCCAGCACCCCATTGGTCATGGCCCCTAGTCCCATGTACAGTGTCAGGATATAAAAGAAACCGATTGCGGCGATCGCTACAATTGTTGATTTTCTTGCGTCTTTTGGACTTGGAACTGTATAGTAACGAATTAGAATGTGTGGTAAGGCTGCCGTACCAAAAAATAATGCCAACATCAGAGATACAAAATTCAGTTTCGACATAAAGGTAGAACCTTTATCAACTTTAAATTTTAATCCGGGTCGCATTATGGTTTTTCCATCTGTGATATTTTGAACCCATACAGTTACTTTATTGGTCCCATCCATAAATTTTTTCTTAGCGAAACGTACGATTTCACTCTGTTCTAACGTTTCTAAAAATTCAAAAGGTCCGACTGGACCGGTCTCCGAAACCTCTTTACCGTCAACTATGATTTTACTCATATGACCCACCTGGAAAAATTTCTGATTTTCCCTTGGTTCACCATTATACAATTTTGAATCGTTCGATTGAATCGTTGTTGATAAGGCTTCCTTCAGAATGGCATTATAATCGCCATCAGCTGATTCTAACGTTTCAAGTTGCCACCAGGTATTGACGCCCTCTTTATTCAATTTAATTAAATTGTGTTTGGAATTTTGACCGGCCACGGAATAACTCTGATCAGCCAAAGATATTATTTGTGATCCAGAGGCGACGACCTTAATTGCTTTAAATTGATGGTAATCATCGGAGGGTGTCAGTTTGAAACCGTTCATAAACAACGCGACTGACAGGATCGTTGAAAAAATCAACAATAATCCACCTTTAAGAAATTGCACGTATGTAGTAGAAGCCATTCCTGCAGTGGCAACAATAAGTACTACAATTGTTCCCACAATGATAACCCCGGCATAGTGAGGTAGACCTAATAACGGGGTCACCAATACACCAGCGCCGACCATCTGTGGAATCAAGTAACAAACTGACACCACCAATGTACTGATCGCAGCCATTATTTGGATGCCTTTGGAATTAAAGCGATTATCCAGGGCATCTGTAAACGTATATTTACCTGCCCGTTTCAATGGTTCCGCTACCAGAAAGAGGGCAACAATCCACCCTGCTAAGTAACCGATGGAATATAAAAAACCATCGTATCCCATAAACGCGATCATTCCACAAATCCCTAAGAAGGAGGCAGCTGATAAATAATCTCCTGCAAAGGCGATGCCGTTTACTCCCCAGTGTATGGTTCCACCAGCAGCGTAATACCCTTCAGATGATTGCGTTTTTCCTGCAAAATATTTTGAAATTCCTAAAACGGCGATTACAAAAGCGACAAATATTACGACCGCTATTATCGATGCTTCATAAATCATGTTTCATTCTCCTGGTTTTATGTGAGTTAATTATTGATTTAGTCGGTCTTCTGTAACAGTGCACAAGTGATTGTAAATAACTCCCATAACAATTGCTAAAATGATAAGTCCAAATCCGTAAACAACAGCCAGATTTAAACCGGCAAAAACAATCAATCCCATTGATGCCGGTTCAATTGTATTGATGGCAATAAATCCGATGTAAACAATTGTGTAAAGAATGAATAAGCGTATGCCAAGTTTGGATTTATAACTAGCCGCTTTGTCTTCGCCCCAATCAGAAGCTGGTCCATGTCCCATGTTTCTCCTTCGTTATTAGTGTGAGTACTATTGAGCATATGATCATAAAACGCGACATAAATAAGCCTGTCCCTGAATCAAAGCTTTTCAGATGTGTTGTTATATAATAAAACAATGTTTAATGAACTACCCCGCCGCAAGCGGACGGGTATCAAGTAGTCATTCCGGGCTTGGCCCGGAATCTATTTCAATATTTTACTGGATCCCGGATCAAGTCCGGGATGACAAGACGCCGCAAGCGGAGGGGTATTAAACCCAAAGCTGCGCAATAAATTAATAACAAAAAATTACTAATTGTGTTGATTAAATTAAAATTATACTTGGTTCTCATTCGAAAACAACATCAAAATTAGTAAGAAGTATCAAAAAAAATTTAATTATTATCAAAATAAAAGATATTGAGGCTTTATTTCTTTTTTATATCAGAATGTTATCTCTAAAATTATCGATTTCACAAAGGTTTTGAACATATCATTATATATTGAAGCATTTGAAAATGTATTTTTTTATATCATTGTTTCAATTTTTTCTTTAAATGATATTTAACAACAATAATTCGATCACTCAATTGACACGCATTATCATTCATCGGTAGGATGTGTGAATTAAATTGTTTTCCCGCGATATATTTTAGCTAAAACAAAATCAACTGATAATACGAAATGACACAGACACCTGCAACGATTCCCTGGCGCCTGTTTTTTGTCCGGATTTTGCTGCCTACCATTCTAACGATTACACTCTTTTTGGCGGTCATCTTTTTTTCTATTTTGCCAACCATTGAGCAAAACAGCCTTGATCGAAAACGAGAAATGATTCGTGAGCTGACGAATTCTGTTTGGAATATTCTGGCAAAACTTGAATATGATGAGCAAAATAAAATAATCACTAGAAAACAAGCTCAAAAACTAGCCATCGACCAAATACGAAATCTACATTATGGACAACAAATGAAGGATTACTTTTGGTTGAACGATATGCAACCAAAAATGATCATTCATCCATATCGATCCGATTTAAATGGACAGGATCTTAGTCAATATGCTGATCCCAAAGGGAAACTGGTGTTTGTCGAAATGGTTAATGTTGTCAAAAAATCAGGATCCGGTTATGTGGAATACATGTGGCAATGGAAGGATGATGAAAATCGTATCGTTCCTAAAATTTCATTTGTCAAAGGATTTGCCCCCTGGGGTTGGGTGATCGGCACAGGTATCTATATCGAGGATGTCAAACAGGAAATATCACAGATAACCAATGATGTTATTTTTATATCTATTACTATTTTGTTGATAATGTCCCTGCTATTAGCAACGATTGTATATCATGCTTATAAAACAGATAAAGAACGTACAAGAGTTGAAAATGAGCTCCATAAATCCCGAGAACAATACCGAAATCTTGTAGAATCAGCCACAGTTGGAATATTTGTGGCGAATGATAAGCGAATTCTGTTTTCAAATCAGAATTTGTTGATACTTTTGGATTATACGGAAGAGTACCTGCACGCCATGGAATTAGAAACTCTCTTTGATATGCAATCTGATACCGAAACAACACAGTCCATCAGAGATTTAATACAAGGGCAAATATCTTCAGCACGAATAGAAACCCGATTAAAGACTCAGGCTGGAACATGGATTGATGTCCTACTTTCTACAACAGAGTATATTATCGATGGAAAACCAGGATTTATTGCGGCTGTGACAGATCTTTCGTCACCAGGGCAGATTCGGATGTCAAACCATGAGATTGAATCTTTTATAACCAGGGAACAAGAGTATCAAAAATTATTATCTGAAATGCAAACCGCATTATCTTATCACAACTCTTCTTTGCTCGAATTAAAACTGCAAGACCTGGTCACCTGTAAAGAAAATAATTCTGTAAGAACTGTCGTTAAACAATTAAATGAACCAAAGTCAAAGGTAGTATTTGTCATTAATGATGACAATGAACCAGTTGGGGTGGTTTCACAGGATACTGTTAACAGACAGTTACTGAATGCGTCATTTTCCCTAAACGCAGAGGTGTCTTCAATAAGAATACAAGCGTCCATACACTACCTCAAAGTACCAGCGTTATTGACGCAGGTGTGCTTATGAAGATTAAGAATATATCTGAGTTATTGATAACAGATGCGATGGGCAAACCTCTCGGCATGATTGTTCCCGATGACTTGGCCATGATTCATAAATATTCTCCGGTAATACTATTAGATGAGATAAAACAATCAAAACGGCCCGAAGAGATTATTGAAAAAAACCGGATATTTACGACCATCATCACGATCTTTATCAATGCTGGAGCAAAACCACAATATATTAATCAGTTAATAACAGATAATACTGATATGGTCGTCAGTCGATTTATTGAATTTGCGATTCAACAACTGGGGCCGCCACCGACTAAATTTAGTTTCATAAATTTTGGTAGTGTTGGGCGGCATGAACAAACGCTAAATAGTGATCAGGATAATGCCATTATTTATGAAGATGTTGAGGAAAGTAAAAACAAATCAGTGCAAGAGTACTTTCTTATTTTTGGAGAAAAACTTTGCAATTGGCTTGATAAAGCTGGATATACCTATTGCCCTGGCGATTATATGGCGCAAAATCCTAAGTGGTGCCAACCTCTGTCTGAGTGGAAAAAATACTTTTCTAACTGGATCTGCTATTCTGATGAAGCTGATCTCTTACAGACAAAGATATTTTTTGATTTCCGGTCCGCTTATGGTGATCAGTGTTTGATTTCAGAGCTTAGAGAACACCTCAAGGCTGTCATTGAAAAAACACCTCGTTTTTTTCAGATGCTGTCCCGTAATATACTGAAGCTGTCTCCTCCATTAGGTTTTTTTGGAAATTTTGTTGTTGAATCAATCGGTGACCAGGAAAAAGCCTTTGATATAAAAAGCGCAATGATGCCTATCGTTGATTATGCCCGTATTTATGCCCTGAAACATAAAATTGATATACCCAACACCCTGGAACGACTTAAACGATTGCTTGATGTGGGAGTTATAGATTTTCAGAAATATCAGGAATTGAAGCAAGCCTATTCATACTTAATGCAGATTCGTTTGCGGCATCAATCGGACTGCGTCAGTCAACGAATTGCAAAAATTAATAATTATATTAGTCCTAAAAAACTAACTTATATTGAACAAAAAATTCTCAAAGAGATTTTTACACAGATCAAATATTTTCAAACGACACTTAGTTATGATTTTACTGGTCGATTAGATGGAGCTCAATGATATTAATAATATCAGACACCCATTGCCGTTTTTTCACGATCAATGAACAAATTCGACATGGAGAGGATAAGCTTGGCGTCACAATTTCTGATGTCATTCATCTGGGTGACTTTGGGATCTTCAAACCGGAACTGAAGCGTTTTTTCACTAAAGAAAAACAGAGTTTCCTAAAACCGGTTCACTTCATTGAGGGAAATCATGAGGATTTTGTTGTGCTTCCCTGGATTGTTGATAAATATAAAACACACATAACGCATTTGAAACGAGGATCAATTCGTCGAATCGGTAGCTATCGTTTTCTCTCGATTGGGGGTGCTGATTATATGGATGCCATGCTAACTCAGAAAGGGGCTGTCATAACGGATGCTGATATCGATCATTGTTTATCGATTCCACCCGCCAATGCTGATATAATTATTTCCCATGATTGCCCCCTGAATATCGGAGTTCCTAGTACGACAGGTTTGGAATATTATGGGGAGACAGGCTTTAAACGAAGTGATGAACTTGATGCGCATTTCAAACCAAAATTGTGGCTATTTGGGCATCACCATAAATGTTTCGAATACACTAATGAAAACACACACTATATAGGGCTTCCAACTGCCTGGCGAGGTTATGGATTGCTCGATAATGATTATAGTTTTGAGTTTATAAAAAATGATATCCCGCTTCCGGTAAATGAGAATTTTTTTGATCGATTGCTTAAAAAACTGAAATTGGTTCGGCCTGACGTGACGCAATCCTAGAATTAACATCAACATTTACGGTCGTGTGGTCTAAATATTATTATTTACCGCGTAAGATTTCAGTTGTAAATGCGTTCAATCTTCGTTTTTTCATCAGCAATCATTGCACAGATATATTTCATTAATTCCGTATCCTTGTTGCTACGCTGAAGAGTAGATTTCTTTTTAAATTCTCCCCGATCAAGTCGTAGCCATAGCGCTGTCCACAAGGAACCAATTGTGAAAGTGTTTCCGAAGTCTCAACCGAATGGGATGAATCCATGGAGCAAACCTTGCGGATCTCTCTGGCTTGAATGGTACCTGTCTCTATTGTGTATACAATGCGCTTTTTACTCTTCTGTACTCGCAAATTACCACCACAACGCTGACACTGCTTAACTTCGGCAATAAAATCAACATGTGGTAAATGGTTTCCATTTTTGACAGTAGCACGCATGATCTCTGTTGTCTGCCATCCTGCCAAATGGGCTTGCTCATGAAAAAGTCTCAAGAAACCGTAGATCCCTTTTTTTACCGATTTCCTCCAGATCGTATCGGGAAAAAACCGCTATGACCTGTACTGTGGTAATTGGTGGGATGTGCCCCAGAAGAGCACGCGCCACATCTACAGCTTGGTATTCAGGGTGCCGGATTAAAGTCAGTAACACCTCAATGATGAAAAACATCCACTTAAATGTTTGAAAATCTGTATAAAAGTGCTGAGTTACGTGTTAAATTGAAGGAAAAAGTGAGACAGTATGTCTTCAATACCGTAGAGAATTTCTTAAAATATCAGCTGGTTAGTTTATAGCAACTGAAAACTGACGCAGTAGTAAAAAAACGGTCTTTTTGGAGCTGGGATATGAGTTGGTTTTTTTTTATAAAAACAATTACTCGCATTATTAGAATAAATCTGATAAAATGATTCCATTCAAAATATGAAATTTAAGTCAATGTTTGAATTGTTAAAATAGGATCGATTTGAATTAACGTTCCATATTCTTTTCCAACCGATTTTTATGAATAGAATATAGTATGAAAAAACAGAATGGGTTAATCAAGCTGACATTGTGGGGACTTAATATATTTCACTATTTTTTTATTTTGAATTCATGTTTGTTATATGCGCAGGATATCAACAAAGTTGAAAATATCATTTCCTCCAAACAGTTTACCGTTGCATCGTCTAATAATTTTCCTCCGATGAATATGTTAGATGATAATGGAAATCTCATCGGTTTTGGAAGAGAACTTTCAGATGCAGTTGTTCAGTCAATTGGAGGCACGACCAAACGTCTTCATTCTCCAGTTTGGGTGAATGTACTAGAATATTTAGATTCGGACAAAGCTGATTTCATCCATGATACGGGATATACAAAAGATCGGGATAAGTTTCTTGATTACTCAGATCCAATAATTGAAATGCCTGAAGTAATATTTGTGCGTTCAGACCGCTATGATATCATCAGTTTTGATTCGCTCAAACACAAGAAAGTCGGTTGCATCAATAAGCATATCACTCATCTTTATCTTCAGCAGTTTTCAGAAATACAATGTGTTATTGTAGAAACACCAATACAAGGGGTTCTTGATCTTATCTCTAAAAAAACTGATGCCTTCATCTACCCTAAGCAAATTGTACTTTATCTTACCCAGAATTTAAGACTTGAAGACAAAGTAAAGATAACCGGGGAGGAGTTAAGAACCCTAAGTTGGTCGATGGTAGTAAAAGAAGGAAACAAAGAATTACTTTCACAGTTAAATCAAGGATTAGTGAAAGTTAAAGAGAGTGGAGAGTATGACTCAATTTACAATAAATGGTTTGGTCAACGATTATTGTTTGGTTATTCGATTCATGATTTAGTTATAATTACTATAACCATAACGGGGCTATCAGTAACTTTAGTATTATTAGTTGGTTTCTTTTTATATAGTTTACGGATGAGAAGATCGAAAAAGCAAATCGAAATGGTTAATCAAGATTTAAAATCTGAAATTGCAGAGCGTAAACAAGCACAGAAAGCCTTTAGAGAGGGTGAAGAAAAATATCGAGTACTGTTTCATTCTGTACCACTGGGGATAACGGTCTCAGATAAAGCAGGCAATATCCTGGAAACAAATACTATCTCTGAAAATCTACTGGGAGTATCTAAATCGACTCATTCGCAACGTACGATAGATGGGGAAGAATGGAAAATCGTTCGACCTGATGGAACTTTAATGCCAAATGAAGAGTATGCCAGCGTTAGAGCTTTGGAAGATAATTGTATGGTAGAGAATGTTGAAATGGGAATTGTTAAAGCAGGGAACCAAATAACTTGGATCAATGTAACAGCAACACCAATCCCATCAGAAAAATATGGTGTGCTAGTGGTTTATGGGGACATTACGAATCGCAAATTAGCAGAAACAAAAATCAAAGCCTCGCTTAAAGAAAAAGAAACACTCCTTCAGGAAGTCCACCACAGGGTTAAGAACAATATGCAGGTCATTACCAGCCTTCTTCAACTCCAGTCTAACAATATAGAAAACAACCAGATTAAAGAAGCTTTAAAAGGAAGTCAGAGTCGGGTTTACGCTATGTCAGCTGTTCATGAAATGCTACATGGGTCAGAAAATCTATCCGAAATTGATCTAAAAAGTTACTTATCAAAAATAACAACATCAATATATCAAACTTATTCTGCTGATCATAAAAAAGTAAAACTGAATAGTAATGTTGAGAACATACCCATAAACCTTAATCAGGCTTATCCACTTGGTTTAATCATCAACGAACTGATTTCTAACTCGTTAAAGTATGCTTTTCCAGATGATAGGGAAGGCGAAATTAAGGTGAGTATAAAGAAGCAGGATAAGGAATTAAAGTTGATAATAATGGATGATGGCGTTGGAGTGCCAGAGAATTTTGATTGGAAGAATTCAAAATCTTTAGGACTGAAACTTATTTGCACTTTGGTTGAAAACCAACTTGACGGATCTATAGACATGGAAAGTAAGAATGGAACAAAATTCGCTATCAAATTCAACATCGAAGCTTAATCATGACAAAAGCCAGAATACTCATTGTTGAAGACGAAGCCACAATTGTTATTGAAAACCCAGCGTGTTTAATTGTTTTTTAATCACCTAACTTCATATGGAAATAAGTAACAAAAATAAAATCCTAATCGTTGATGACAAACCTGAAAACCTAAAAAGTCTGGAAATCATCCTCAAAGACCTGGATGCTGAGTTTGTTAAAGCAATAAGCGGGAATGACGCTTTAAGATTATCACTTGACAATGATTTCACCCTTGCCATTTTGGATGTACAAATGCCAGGGATGAGCGGCTATGAATTGGCGGAAATTTTAAGAAATGAAGAAAAGACTCAAAATTTGCCAATTATTTTTGTCTCAGCGGTCCATTCCGATGATTACTCCATTTTCAAAGGTTATGAAGCTGGAGGGGTTGATTACCTCCTCAAACCTATAAAGGCGGAAATATTATTAAACAAGGCAAAGGTTTTTCTCACCCTTGATGATCAGAGAAGATCGTTGAAAAAAATGAATGATCAATTGCGAACCTACAATGAGGATCTGGAAATTAGAGTAAAAGGCCGAACCGCTGATCTCCTAAAAGCACTAAAAGCAGAAGAATATGCTAATCAGGCAAAATCAGAATTTTTGGCCAATATGTCTCATGAGATAAGAACGCCGTTGCATCATATAAAATCTTTTTCAGGTTTTGGAATAAAGGCTTTTGCGGAAGGAAGAACTGAAAAACTGGAGTTCTATTTCAAGAAAATTTATGAAAGTGAGAATAGATTAGAGATTCTTTTGGAAAATTTGCTTGATTTGTCTGTATTGGAAGCCGGGAAAGCAGAATTTCAGATAGAAAAATATGATGTACTACAGATCATCGATATTGTACGTATCAATTTTAAAACTAAATTGGAAGAAAAAAAACTATGTTTAAAAATAATAAAACCGGAATTTTCAACAAGGATGTTTTGCGATAATTTAAAAATCCAACAGCTTTTTCAGAATCTTATTTTGAATGCTATAGAATTTTCTCCCGAAGGAAAAGAAATTTGGGTTTCTTTTAAACAAAGTGAACTTCAACTTGAAGAAAGGCCAGTACCCGCGTTGATGGTACTTGTCAACGATCAAGGTCTCGGTATCCCTGAGAATGAACGATCATCTGTTTTTGAAAAATTCACACAGAGCAGTAAAACGAAAACAGGTTCTGGAGGTAAAGGGCTTGGACTAGCTATTTGCAGTGAAATAGTTATTGGACATCAAGGGAAAATTTGGGTTGAGAACAATGCTAATGGTGGGGCCTGTTTTATATTTGTTTTACCCTGTAAACAACCACAACAAAGCAGGTTGAAATGATTAATTTTGCTTAGAAAAACTCATTCCAATTTAAAAAACCCTGAAAAAATATGTCATAAAGAATCAGTTTATTAAAAAAGCTGCTAAGGAATCAAAAAGAAATTTTAATCTTAATATCAAATAGACTATGAAAATATCAGAACAATTTCAGATACCTAAAATCACTAGACGGTTGATTTTGAGCTTTTTGGGACTTTCCCTGTTTCCTTTGGTCTTGATAACTGTTTTAAATTATTATTATGCTGAAGCCAACATTGAACAAATAGTCACCCAGAAGCTGACAGTTTTAGCTGAGACCCGGGTGAAGGAAATAGAAAGTTACGCCGCTGAAAAAATCTTGGATGCCAAGACCTTGGCTAGTTTACCAATGATTGCAAGTGCCCTGGAAAAGTTTCAAGGAGAATTTAAAAAAGGAGGGATAAAATCTACCGGCTATTTGCAAACAGAAAAAGAATTTATCCCTTATTTAACTAAATTCAAAAAGACAGGTTTCTTTTACGATATTTTTCTTATTTCTCATAATGGTGATATTGTTTTTACGGTTGCCAAGGAAAAAGATTTGGGGACAAATTTAAAAAATGGACCCTATAAAAATACAGAATTAGCCATTATTTTTAAGAAATCATCCAATTCCTTGAAAACCGTACTGTCAAGGTTCAACCATTATGCCCCTTCAGGTGAACCTGCTGCCTTTATCGTTTTGCCTGTCAACAGGGAGAATGAAATAGTTGGGTTCATAGGTGTTCAGATAGATACGCAAGAACTTTACCTCCTGGCGCAAGACTATACCGGTTTAGGTCAAACCGGAGAGATTGTCTTGGCGTCAAAAAAAAATAATATTATAGAAATTGTGGATCCACTCAGGCACGATTCTCAAGCCGCTTTCCAAAGAACGGTTGAACTCGGTGGCCCAAACGCCATGCCAATCCAACAAGCTGCGCTAGGAAAGAAAGGTCATGGATTATCAATAGATTACAGGGGTAAAAGAATCTTGTCGGTATGGCGATATGCACCATCTTTCGATTGGGGAGTGGTTACAAAAATCGATGCTGCTGAAGCGTTCGCTTCTGTTTCCGACTTAAGAAACTGGTCGGTAATGATACTGTTGGTTACAATGTCTTTTATTATTATTTTAGTTATCTGGATTTCAAAAAGCATTGCCAATCCTATAATTTTACTGACATCAAAAACAAAACAGCTGACAGAAGGAGATCTGAATGTAGATATTTCAGTTACCTCCAAAGATGAGACCAGCCTCTTAGCAGATGCCTTTCGGGAGATGATTTCGACTCTTAAAAATACGGTGCGACAGGCAGATAGAATTTCTCTAGGAGACTACACGGTAGAAATCTCGCCGCGTTCGGATAAAGATGAATTGAGTTTTGCCTTGCAAAAAATGGCAAAAACGCTTGAAGATGCGGCAAGAGCAGCAGAGAAAGTGGCAGGAGGAAACCTTGATATCGAAGTAATCCCAAAAAGTGAAGCCGATTTATTATCAATCTCGATAGATAAAATGATTAAAACCCTTAAAAAAACCTCTGAAGAAAATGAATTGAACACCTGGTATAAAAATGGTCAGACAGAATTGTCCGAACAATTGCGTGGCGATAAAGACATTCATACCCTTTCAACTGATATTATAACCTTTCTGGCAAAATACCTTGAAACTCAGGTGGCCACATTTTATGTGGCAGATGAAAAGGGTATTTTAATTCTAACTGGAACATACGCCTTCACAAACCGGAAAGCAATTATCACAGAAATAAAACCGGGTCAGGGGCTAGTCGGACAGACTGCCAGAGAGAAAAAACATATTCTTTTGTCAGAAGTACCGGACGACTATCTGAGGGTGGATTCCAGCCTGGGTCATGCCACACCTAAAAATATCCTAGCTGTCCCGGTGGTTATGCAAGATCAAGTAAAAGGTGTCATTGAACTGGCATCTTTCAAGCCGTTTGATCCTATCCATATCGACTTTGTAAACCTAGTTTCTGAAACTATCGCTATTGCGATAAATTCTGCTTCAGAAAGACAAAAGACCATTGATCTGCTTGAACAGACGCAAATGCAAGCCGAAGAATTACAGTCACAACAGGAAGAATTAAAAGCCTCAAATGAAGAACTGGAAGAACAGACAACCATTCTGCAAAAAAATGAAGCCGAGCTGAAAACCCAACAAGAAGAGCTTCAGGCCGCTAATGAGGAGTTAGAAGAAAAATCGGAACATCTAGAAAGGCAAACATCCCAGACAAATGAAAAAAACCGGGCTTTAGAGTATGCCCAGGACAATATCAAAAAGAAAGTGAAGGAACTGGAAATATCCACCCGTTATAAATCCGAGTTCCTGGCCAACATGTCCCACGAATTACGTACTCCCCTGAACAGTCTGCTGATCCTCTCCCATTATCTTTCTGAAAATAAGGATAAAAATCTGAATGAGGAACAGATAGAATCAGCTAAAATTGTTCATAATTGTGGGACCCAATTACTTGAATTGATCAATGAGATATTAGATCTCTCCAAAATCGAAGCTGGTAAAATGTCCGTTCATATTTCATCCATCAGTTTTATTGACATCAAGGAGAGTATTAAGCAGCAATTTAAACATCTTCTGACCGATAAAGGATTGGATCTTTTAATCAACTTTGAAAATGATTTACCTCAACAAATTCAAACAGATCGACAAAGATTAGAGCAAATTATTAAAAATTTAATGTCTAATGCTTTAAAATTTACTGATACCGGTAGTATTACGATAGATTTTAAAAAAGCTGAAGCAAATGTGGATCTAAGTCGGAGTGGATTGACTTCTAAAGAGACAGTGGCTATTGCTGTGAGCGACACCGGAATCGGTATACCTGAAGACAAACAATTGGAAGTATTCGAAGCTTTTCAACAGGCCGATGGAAGCTCCAAACGCAAATATGGTGGGACCGGACTGGGATTGTCAATCTCAAGGCAACTGGCAACTTTGCTAGGCGGAGAGATAAACCTGGAAAGTCAGGTTGGGATGGGGTCTATTTTTACTGTTTACCTGCCTTATATCTGGAAAGAGAAACCTGAATCGTCGGACAAAGAAATTCAGGTTACGAAAGAGATACAAAAAGAAGTCAGGACGGTTCGCCGGCTGAAGGAAGACTTGAACATCGTAGGTCCAAATGATGACCGAGAAAAACTAACCGCTGAGGATAAAGTAATCCTTATTATAGAAGATGATTTAAATTTTGCCGAGATTCTTCAGAATCAAGCACACAAACAAGGCTTTAAAGTCATCATATCATCCACCGGCGAACAAGGTCTGGACCTGGTGAAAAAGCATCTCCCTGTTGCTGTGATTCTTGACATCCGACTCCCAGGTATGGACGGCTGGGGCGTTTTAGACATCTTGAAACATGATCCGAATCTTAGGCATATCCCCGTTCATCTGATGTCGGTTGATGAAAAAAATCTGGATGCTTTTAAAAAAGGAGCCATGAAGTATTTGGAAAAACCGGTTTCCAAAGAAGACCTGGTAGCCACCTTTGATGAGATTACCTCTTTTTCTAAACGGATTACTAAGAGAATATTGATTATAGAAGATGAAGAAAATATGAGGGAAAGCATCAAAAAAGTGATAGAAGATAATGATCTGGAAATCTCCGAAGCGAGTGACGGTGAGACCGCATTCAAAGCTCTTTCTTCAATCGAATTCGACTGCATAGTGCTTGACTTAAGCCTTCCGGATATGTCGGGTGCGGAATTGCTTGGTCGGCTGAAAAATGAAAAACAACTTGTCATTCCACCTGTCATTATTTATACCGGTAAAGAGTTGACTGAAAAAGAAGCAGAGGAACTTGAGCAATATGCTGATTCTATTATTGTCAAAGGAGTCAAATCAGAAGAGCGATTATTGGATGAAACATCACTTTTTTTGCATCGGGTTATAAAATCGATGCCCGAAAACCGACAGAAAATAATTGCCGGCTTATATAACAAAGAAGATATTTTCAAAGGCAGGAAAATCCTTTTAGTTGACGATGACATGAGAAACCTTTTCGCTATTTCCAAAGTATTAAAGAAAAAAGAAATAAATGTATTAAAGGCTGAAAATGGGAAAAAGGCACTTGAAGTTCTGGCGGAAGAAAAAAATATTGAACTGGTCTTAATGGATTTGATGATGCCCGTTATGGATGGTTACGAAGCTATTAAACAGATCCGGTTGCAACCTGGATTATCCAAGCTGCCGATTATCGCCTTGACAGCAAAAGCTATGGTGGGAGACCGTGAAAAAAGTATTGAGGCCGGTGCTAACGATTATATTTCAAAACCTGTTGATATGGAAAGACTGCTTTCCCTGATGAGGATCTGGCTCTATAAAGACTATCTATAAAACTCAACCGTAACATGGACCCAAACAATATTAAAAATATAGAAATCGATCTTTTTTTGGAGGCTTTGCTGTTACGGCACGGTTATGATTTTAAAAACTACGCTCGAGCGTCTATCAAAAGACGTATTATCAAGCTCCTAAATGATACTGAGCATCAAAAAATAAGTGAAATGATACCGGATCTGTTATATCACGAATCCTTCTTTCAAAAATGCATATACAACTTTTCCATCACTGTTACAGAAATGTTTCGTAATCCGAGTTTTCACAAATCAGTCAGAAAAAATATCATTCCTTACCTAAAAACCTTTCCTTTTATAAAAATCTGGCATGCCGGTTGTGCCAGCGGTGAGGAAGTATATTCATTTGCTATTTTATTAAAAGAAGAAGGGTTGTTGGACCGATCAACAATATATGCCACCGATTTCAATGACTTGGCAATTGAAGAAGCCAGGAAGGGAATTTATTCGCTTAAGGATTTTAAGCTATATATCGAAAACTACAAAAAAGCGGGCGGAAAACGGTCGCTATCCGATTATTGTCATTGTCAGTATGATTCAGTTATTATTGATAAACCGATAAAGGAAAGTGTTACTTTTGCCAATCACAATCTGGTTACCGATCAGGTATTTGGAGAAATGAATCTGATCGTCTGCAGAAATGTCCTCATCTATTTTGATCAAATTCTTCAAAAAAGAGCACTAGATCTTTTTTCTCAAAGTTTGAGGCCTAATGGATTTCTGGCTTTAGGTGATAAGGAATCCCTTCGTTTTTCCGGTATTGAAGATGATTATAAAAAGATAGATGAAAAATGGAAAATTTACCAGAAAACAACATAGGAAAGACTGGTGATTATTCGGCAGTAGTTATAGGTGTGTCGGCCGGAGGTATGCGTATTCTAGGTAATCTTCTTTCTTCCCTGCCAAAAGATCTTTCAATGCCGGTTATTATAGTGCAGCATGGAAAACCAACAGATGATGATTTTCTAATATCCCATTTTAATGAGATATCCAAACTTGGGGTGAGTGAAGCTGAGGAAAAAGAAAAAATAAAACCCGGCCGAATCTATTTCGCGCCTCTTGGATATCATCTGCTGATCGAAGAAGACAAAACGTTTGCCCTGACAATTGATGAAAAAGTCAACTACAGTCGACCTTCAATAGATGTGCTATTTGAATGTGCAGCGGATGCCTATGGTTCCAACCTGATCGGTGTTCTCCTGACAGGAGCCAACAACGACGGTGCCCAAGGAATGCGATCCATATATGAAAAAGGGGGTTTGACTGTTGTACAAGACCCGAAGGAAGCTGAGTATTCGTGTATGCCTCAAGCAGCTATTGATAACGTGCATGTACACCACATTCTTCCTATAAAAAAAATTTTAGAATTACTAATTAAACTCAATTGATTAAAGTGAGCTAGTTTCATGATAAAAGCAAAAATACTCATTAGCCGATTCAAGAAAGGGAACTGAAAGTGACGATTGAGATGGCCTTGTATGCGGCGAAACGAGAGGTTGAAAAAGGGATAATAGAGACATCCTTAAAGAATAGTGAAATAAGGTTCAGGGAATTGTTCAACGGGATGAGTGGTGGAGTTGCTGTTTACGAAACTAAAAACAAAGGAGAAGATTTTATTAGTATCCTCAAAATCTCACCGAGACATAATTACAGTTAGTCTCCTTCTACGTAATCAACTTGATTTTCATGTTAAAAACAATAATTCATATACTTTTTGTTCAAAATTCCTTCGAAAAGCACATGATGATATATTCAGCATTATTTAGTCTGGAAGTGTGAAACCACTAAAACTGACTTCCCGAAGTCCCAATTTGAATGCGTTTTGTGGGAGGTGGGTCTTATCAGTAAAATCTGAAGTTATATCTAAACTAATATTCTTTAGTGAGGAAAGCCTTCGACTGACTTTGAAGAAAAAAAACCAACTGTTCCCATTCAAGGCCAAAAAACTAATTCCATTATAAATCTACATTATTTCCATATCAGAGGCCGGAAAAGCGAAACGAAAATCTGTAAGGTAATTAGAGGATTGGTTGTAAAGTATTTAGCTGATTTAGTGTTCAGATATACTGGAATACACGTTAGGCTCTTCATTGCTTTCAAATTTTATAATAAAACAAGTACCGAGGTCCCGATTCAATTGTACTGAGCCACCAAGCTGCCCTTCACTGAGAATCTTTAAGAGACGAAATCCCATGCCTTTTGATTTCTGCCAGTCAAGATCCTTTGGAATCCCGACACCATTGTCAGAGTAGACCAATTTGAATTGGCCTTCCATTTGTTCCAAACTGATTTTTATATCTCCTTTTTGGCCTTCAGGAAATGCGTATTTCAAAGAATTTGTAATCAGTTCATTTACAATTAGCCCGATGGGTGATGCTCGTTTAGGTCCTATTTTGATGTTTCCCGCGTCGACATTTATGCTAACTATACTGCTTATTGAGTAATTTCGAGTCATATCATTGGCTAGTTTTGATAAATAGGTGTTCATATCGACAAATGACAGACTTTCGGATTGATATAATACTTCATGAATTAATGACATTGAATTCACTCGATTTCGGCTTTCCGTTAAGGCCTCTTTTAATCTCTTATCATTAGTACCTTGAGATTGTAACCCTAGTAAGCTTGATATGACAGCTAAATTGTTTTTGACTCTATGGTGGATTTCTTGAAGGAAGGTTTCTTTTTCTTTAAGAGAGGTCTTGATTTGTTCTTCTGCTTTTTTTCGTTCCGTAATGTTATAGTTGATGCCAACAACACTAATGGGATTGCCCTCGTTATTCCTTTCAGTTATGGCATGGGCCTGGATATGACGAATTTCGCCATCGGGTCGAATTATTCTAAATTCTGTTTTTATGCTCTCTTTGTTGTCAGCAATTTGCATAGACACGGTCGCAGTATTTTTGTCATCAGGATGCAAAAGGTCAAACCACTCTTTCGGAGTTTCCTTAAAGTTTCTTTTCTCTAATCCATAGATTTCCAACATCTTATCATTGAAAAAGAGCTTCTGGTTTACAGTATCGTTCTCATAGATACCAAGATTAGCCGCCTTTACAGCCAATGAAAAACGAGTTGTTAATTGCTTAAGTTCTTTGGTTCTTTCCCTAACCCGCGTTTCAAGCGTTTCATTTAGATTTTCAATATCCCCAATAAGCTTGCCAAAACTAAAATAAAGAATAATAAAACAGAGTATCAGAATCACCAGTGACACAATAATCGAGTTAATTGTCTGTTTTCGTAATAGCGCCGTTTCAGTTGTGATGTCCAAAGCGAATAGAATGTCCCCAATATGTTTCCCCGCATAGTTTGTTAAATGATTATTATGCACAAGAAAGGACTTACCATTTACTGCTAAAATTTGATTTATATTATGAGGATCAAATTTTAGTGGCAGTTTCTTGAAAATATCTATATTCTTACTTGTCCCTATAAGAACACGTCCACCAGTCTCAACCAGCTTTTTATCAGGCTTGACAAATTTTTTATACCGCTTGCTGTCAGCCAGTATTCCGAAAACAATATGCTGAGACTTGCTGATATATTCAGCTAACAATGAGACTTTAAAGGCCCAACCAATGGCACCGATAAACGTGCCATCCACAAAAACAGGAGTAACAATTCGGTAAAAAGCTCCTATTTTTGTAATAGCGAAACCTATACTCATTTTTTTATTCTTAAGAACATGTTGTGCAAAAGGAATATGGCTGACGCTGTCACCAAAAAAGTTCGGGTTTTGCATGCGGAGCAGAATTGTGGCGTCTGGCAGGATATAGGTAAATCCAACTAGAAATTCACTTTCTTTTTTCAATACATTGAACCTAGGTAACGTCAGGGTGTAGAGACGTTCCCTATCACGCTGTTTAAAGGCATCAATGATCTCCAGATTGGTATTAATAAAACCCTTTATCCTTACTGAATATATTCCCTGAAGGGTGTTTGTCTTGACGACGAAACACTGTTTCAATTGTTCTGAAAGATGGTGAATATTACGGTTAAGGGCTTGTTTGTTTCCAGCGTAAAATAGATACAAAAACATGCCTGCCAGACATGTTATAAGCAACATTACCGTAAGGATTGCTTTTCTTTGCATATTCATGCCATTTCTCTTGTTTGATTTTTCGGAGTAAAAAATGATGACAAATATTATCGTTGCTAACTTCTCTTTACTAAACAACCACCAGCTAAAGCTGGAGGGTTAGGTATAAAGACTGAAAGTCCGGATACGGTTCGAAGTCCCGTTTAGGGCTCCAATTTGAAGTTATTGTTCTCCTTTGGTTCGAAATGATGTTCAATATAGTCTTTGATCATTTCTTCAGTAACTTGGCCCGAAGTAACACAAAAGTATCCTCTTGCCCAAAAGTGTTGCTTTTTAATCATTTATTTGTTCAGGAACTATTTCCTGTTCACATGGTAACACGAAACTAAATATTGATCCACCTTCAGGATTTTTTTCTGCCCAGATTTTTCCTTTATGCGCTTTGATAATTTCTTTACAAATTGCTAAACCAAGTCCAGTTCCGCCAGCTCCTGTTTTTGTTTTACTGCTTTGGACAAACTTATCAAATACTAACTCCAACTCATTTTTCGGAACACCAATTCCTTTATCAATTACAGAGAGTCTAAGGTTTGCATCTCGATAACCTAACTCAATTCTGACCTCGTTTCCTGATTCAGAAAATTTAATAGCGTTCGAAAGAAGGTTGATGATAACTTGCGTGATTGTTGTTTTATCCATTATCACCATATCCGAGAATTTTGGTTGTCGGAATTCGATTTCTATGCTTTTTTCTTTCGCTAAAAATCCAAGCTCATTTATTGTTCTATAGACCAGATTCGACATTTCTGATTTTTCAAAATGATAATCAATCATACCAGCTTCCAGCCTGGATAGATCCAGTAAATCGTTGAGTAATGCCAACAATCTTCGACCACTGGAATGAATCGACGAAAAATACTCTAACAGCTTTGCCTTTTTTGTGGATTTGAATCTTTTAATCGCCAGATTAGAAAATCCATTAATTCCTTGCATCGGCGTTCGTAGTTCATGACTGATATTGCTTAAAAATTCAGATTTTGTTTTGTTAGCGGCGTCGGCTTGTTCTTTTGCTTTGATGAGTTGATTTTCCATCACCTTTTGTTCTGTGACATCTTGATCAGAACCAAATACTTTTAAAAGATTGCCCTCGTTGTCTTTTTCAACTTCACAGTATGAATGAATTGTCTTCACCTGACCATTTATTGGAATGGTAGTGAATTCAAGGTCATAGCTATCATATTTTTCTGCTAAGAAGGTACCCAATTCTAACATTTTTTTAGGCTCAGCATAAAAACTAAAACTTAAAGCTGCGGGTACCACATTATCAGGATAATTATCTTTTTTAAGTCCAAATAATTCAAAACATTCATCTGACCATATTTCGATATCGGTAGCCCGATCATAATACCAACTACCAATTTTCGATATGCGTTGCGCTCTTTTCAAATGTAGTTCAGATTCTACAAGGGCCTCCTCAATTTTTTTTCTTTAGTTATATCATGCATCGTTCCCGTTGCTCTTAGTGGAATATCATCTTTGCTCCATTCGACAACTCGTCCCCAACTATGAATCCATTTAATTTCGCCAGTTTTTGAAATATATCTGTAATCATGATCAATAATTGTAGACTGTCCTTTTATTACCACTTCAACATTCTCTTTAGCTCTTTTTAAATCATCAGGATGAATCCGCTTGAACCAATCTTCACTCCTACTGGGTGAGGTATATCCAAGGAGTTCTTCAGATCTTATGTTAAATATAAAACTATCAGTTTCAAGAACCCAGTCCCACATTCCCAAATCAGCACCTTTTAAAGCCAATTCCAAACGTTCACGATTTTCTGTGAGTGCTTTTTCTACTTGCTTGTGTTCAGTGATGTCATGATCAATCCCAAAAATTCGGATAATACTCCCCTTTTCATCTCTTTCAACTTCACTGCGCGAGTACATCGTTTTAACTATACCATTTATTGGAATAGTTCGGTACTCAAATTCATAGTGGTCGTTTTTTTCTGCTAAACACTTACCCAATGCATCGGTTTCTGTTGGGTTTTCTAAAATTGACAACCATTCTGAGACAGGTACGGACCTATCTGGATATCTCTCAATATCAACCCCAAATAAGTTAAAACTTTCATCAGACCAATTTGCTTCATCATTAACCAAATCATGACTCCAGAAACCCATTTTTGAAATTTGCTGTACTCTTTTCAAGTTCATTTCAGATTCCTTAAGAGCCTCTTCTATTTGTTTACGCTCAGTGATATCGCTAATAACACTGATTATACCAGTCAATTTTCCTTCTTTATCTCGTAAATAATTCCAATATACTTGTATATTGATCAATCTGCCATCTTTAGTTCTATCCAAGCTAAAATAAGGTGTTGGTTTAGGTTGATCTTCAATTAACATTTCATAATAGCTTTTTGTTTTTATTTTTTCTGATTCTTCATCTGGCATTTCCCAAACATACTTACCAATTAATTCACCTTCGGGGTACCCTTGAATCTTATGGTGAGCGGGATTACTAAAAATAATTTTTCCTTCAAGATTTGTTAACTGAATGCCTTGGGATGTTGTATTGACTAGAATTTGGAATTTATCCTCGCTTATCGGCGATGATTCATCAGCCTGTCTACGAATAGCATTTTTCCGTTCTAGATCATTAATTCTCTGTTCCAATTCTTCATAAGTAGGTTTAGTTGACATTGATATGAACTCTAACTTTTTATTGGTGTTTGTTTCGATTTTCTATGTTTTTTTTTCTGAATTGATAGTAAATATCAATAGTGATGTCTATCTACCATGAAAAAAGTAACTTTTCAAAGGTTTTTGGCTAATAGCAAAAATTCAGCCCCAAAAAGCCCATTTTATAAGTACCCCAAGGGAAATTCCAGTAACTTCCATTAAATAAAAAAAATACAAGTAAAAATATTAAAACAACAATAGAACGAGTGATGCAGGTGATACAGTAAGTTTAAAGGGGAATTTGGTTGTCCATGCCAAGTCAATTTGGTTATAGATAGCATTAAATCGGTGCGTACTCGCTTAGGTGGGTACCTCGTTGATTTAAAATATGTTGATGAAAAAGTGTTCCTAATCGAGAAAGTTGGAGAAGATGATTTCGTAGGTGTTTTAACATCAGCACGATTTCTTCGTGAAAACGGAATTGATATTCCAGTGAAAAAGGTTGTTGAAAAAGCAACTGAGAAAACTGAAGTAACAGAAGGAAAGCTGGTGGCAAAAAACAATTCGGCATTATCAGCAGCTAAAAAAGAAAAAGCAATGATGGCATTATGACTGGAAGTGCCACTGCCCCACTATCTGATTTAGGATTATCCGTACATCCGATTAACTGAATTTGTAATTATTTTTTTCATGATTCGCCTCTATTTTATATTGAAACTCATTGAGCATCGCAATAAAAAAGATAATATCGCACAAATCACAATCAATAGGCCCAAATCCCAGCCCTATTATTGACTGACCCCTTATAGATTATTGTTGACGCCGCCTCTATCCTTCTTGAATAAAAGATTTTAATTCCTGGGAAGATACGACATGGCCATAGATCATGTTTAGAATTTCAAGTTCTTTATAATGCAACTCATCTGAACCTGCAGCGCAACAGTCCTCTACCACCACCACATTAAAACTTTCATCTGCTAAGCTTCTGACTGACGATGAAATGCATTGATCTGTAAAAATTCCAACGGTGACGACATTTTTTATATTCATATTATGTAGAATTAAGCGTAAATTTGTACCAGTGAGTGCACTATCGGTTGTTTTACAAACCACAATTTCATCCTTTTGAGGAGCTAACTCAGGCACAATTTGCGACTCATGAGAATTCTTTGGCAATAATAAATAATTCCATCCCGGTTTTTTCTGGCTTAGGGATCGATCCTTACCATCTTCTTTTAAACAGGCAATTCGCGCAAAGAGAACATCCATATTGTTGCAACGAAAGAGCTTTATCAAATCTGCTGTCTGAGGAATCACCAGTGATTTCATGCGGTTTAAAAAAGGAGCCCATCTTTTTTGTTCAATTGGGTCGTCTGAAGGTTGAAGGTAAGTATTCTGAATATCAATAACCAGTAACACCGTTTCCTCTTTTTTAAGGATTAAATCTTCCGGCTCCGGGGCATTTTCATAATAAAAAGATCTATAATTTGTTTTCCAGTTCATAAATCTGCTCTTCTTAAAGTTAAAATTACCCCGGCAGAGCCGGGGGTTTACCTTATTTAATTAAATTCATTAACGATTCAATCTTCTTTTTATTGAAGGCCAATGGCCAATTTCTAATGAACCGGTAATGCCACCTGGTCTTAAAATTAATATAGCAATCATTGAAATCGCCAGGATAACTTCTGTCATACCCACTATTGGTTTGGGAAATACCTGTGCGATATTGATCATGTTTTCTAGGGTTCGTAATCCGTCAAATGCAATTGAAACCGATAAAGTGCCTACAACAGCTCCCGTGACTGTTGTAGTGCCACCAATAACCAACATTCCCAATATAACAAATGTTTCT
>Ga0233431_1001509_pt1 | contig 39828 bp, 41 predicted proteins | sample SI_118_April2016_FD_179867 | JGI IMG/M metagenome (GOLD analysis project Ga0233431, IMG submission 179867) | Seawater microbial communities from Saanich Inlet, British Columbia, Canada - SI_118_April2016_200_MG | ecosystem: Environmental > Aquatic > Marine > Inlet | place: Canada: British... | reverse complement strand
GATTTAACGCTACTTCAAAATCAGTTATTTTACTATGGAGCTGTTTTTTAATTGTTTCAATGATATCTTCAGTGCCCTTAAACGTATTAATTAATACAAATTCGGCATTTTCGGGTTTGGAAGTGAAGTTATCTCTCCCAAAATCATTAGTAATTAAATATATGTGATCCCATTTTTGAGCTTGAATAATTTTATTTACTTCTGCCCATGTTCCCTTTCCAGCTAATAAGCAGGCAATTAATGTTGGCATTTTCAGTATTAATTCTAAATTATTTATATAAATTTAGGTATTTAGGTATATTCAAAAACAAAAGAATTATTAATTAGATTTTATTACTAATGTTTATGAAAATAAGTTTTTTTGAAGAATTTCCTACCCAAACAAATTTAGCTAAATTAAAATATGTCAATTTTACCACTAAGATATATCTTACTGCAGAAAGCTTAAAAGAATTCAAAAAGTTGAAAAGTGAGATTGTTAAAAATTATAAACAGGTTAAAGAAGTAGTATATTGGCCCATTCTTAAAAAAAAAGAAGGTTATTGGATATCTCCCTTTTCTAAAAGAAAAGCATTGTTAAGAATATTTAATGAATTAAAAAATAATGATAATGCAGTAATGTTAGATTTAGAATTACCTACAAGACATAATCCATTACTATACTTTACACAAGCAATTAATTTTTTTAGAAATAAAAAGTTAGTAAGTAAGTTTATTAAGAATTATCAGGGAGAAATTTATTTAGCAGAATACTTTCCAGAAGGTAAAGTTGCAAAGAAATTGCTTAATTTTTTAGGTTTACATTTTAAACATTCAAAGGTAAAAGTAATAAAAATGTTTTACAGTTCACTACATAATTTTAATCCAAAATTTGTTAAGAAAGAGTTTGATTATGGTGTAAAAGAGTTAGGTTCAAACTACCTTATAGCATTAGGAACAATAAGTGTCGGAATTCATAACAAAGAACCAATATTATCAGAAGAAAAGTTAAGAAGAGATTTACTTATTGCCAAAAAGTCCAATGTACAAGAAGTAATTATTTTTCGATTAGGTGGTATGAATAAAAAATATCAAAATGTGTTAAAGAATTAATATCTAAAATAAATGTTTAAGGTATAACAAAAGTTTAGGTTCCTTGATAACTGCTTTCATAGCTAATGGAAAAGGATTTTCTCGAGTATGTTTTTGAAACAGTTCTTGTAAAGAATCTTTGTTCATTAATTTAATTAGTTTGTCCCAATCAGAATCAGAAAATTTATTAAACATATTTCTTAATAATAAATGAATTCTCAGTTTTTTCTTTAATGGGCGAGTCTCTTTTTCATAGTCAAGATTTTCATGTATTGATCTTGCTAAAATTTGTGCCTGTTTCATCCCGGGGATAATTCCCCCCAATGTTGTTGCTTTAACAAAACCTGCAGAATCGCCCAATAAATAACAATTGCCTTTTTTCAATTTTTGTTTAGGGTGAAAAATAGGTATTATCCCTGATTGAATTTCTATAGGAATAAAATTATTTTCTTTAATTATCTGATTAAAATAAGTATGCGCATTTTTAGTAGTAGCTAAGCCAACACGAGCAATGTGATCTGATTCTGGAACAATCCAAGAAAATAAATTTGGACAAACGTTATTACCAAAATGAGTATGGTACTTCTTAGATTTAAAATTTCCCTTAACAGTTGCTTGAATGCCATGATAATTACTTCTATTGTTATGATACAGTTGATAAGCTTTAGCAGTTTTTGAAAGAGGACCATCTGCAGCGATTACAATTTGAGGTGAGATTTTCTTATCTACTTTTCTTAGTGAATCACGAATAATAATAGAATCTTTCTCTTTACGTAAAAAAGAATGTCTTAAAAATATTTTGGTTCCTGACTTAAGAGCCATATTAGCAATAAAATTGTCAAATTTTTTCCGGCAAATAAGATACTCTTTTTGTTTTATGTTCGCCTTATGGTTAGAAGAATTAAGTTCAATCTCTTCAAAGGTATTAATTAAAAATGAATATTTAGGAATATTAAAACCATCAAAATCTGATGTAAGTAACCCAGTACATTGTATGGGTGCGCCAATCTGAGAATGTTCTTCATAAATGGAAACGTCATGCCCTAAATCAGATAATAGATGTCCAGCATAACAACCAACTGGACCCGCCCCAATTATTGCAATATTCATTTATAAATAAAAGCCAAAGGTGAGTTTAAAAAGGTTATTAAACAGAGTTTTTAAATGAGCTGTTTTAAGATGAGATGGTATCATTTAAAACATATTTAAAAAAAAATATTAAAAAAAGATATAGAAAAAAATCCTCCATAAAAAAGAAAAAAAAGAAAAAAATTGGAGGAAGAATTTATTCTTCGCTAACTAAATTAATAGTAAGCTTGTTCTTCCTCGTCGTCGTCTTTTCTTAGTCTACTGAAACCAATGATTAAACCAATGATTACAAGTAAAACTACTAAAACGATTAGAGCAATTTCCAAGCCGTTTCTTAAACTCATACTATTGTCTTCTGAAGACTCAAGAACATTAGCTGTTAGTAAGATAGTTTCTAGCTCTTCGCCGCCAGACTTTACTACTAAGGACGCTACGTGTTCACCAGCAATTGCATCTTTTGCAACAGCTGCATCAACATAAACAACTTTGTTTTTACCAGCTTCTAATACAACTAAGCTGTCACTTAAGGAAACAGACGCCCAGTCACCTGCAGCAGCTTCTAATACATAAGCTTTAGAGGTACTACCAGCGTTAGTTAAAGCTACAGCGTAAGTAGCAACTTTTCCAGCAGCAACATTTTGGCTTTCAGGACCAATTGCAAGTACTAATTTGTCTTGAACTTGGAATCTTTCGTTAGCTAAAATATGAACCATATAAGATTCAGTAACAACTTCGTTTCTATCGTAGTTAATAGTTACTTTAACTTCGTAGTCACCTTCAGCAGCGTTTGCTGGGATAGGTAAAAACATTTCAGGAACGTCTTCATCTTCATCAGCTTCTAGCTCGTCAAGGTATTCAGTTGCACTAACTCCTAATTCAGGAATAGCTACATTAACCTTAATATCCTCTTCAGTTCTATCTCCGAAATTTTCAACAACAACAGTAGTTAGTAATGATCTACCTGCTTTAATGGTATTCCCAGGAGAGAAAGCCACGTCGTCAACACCAAGAGAGTGTCTTGCAGATTTAGTTTTAAGTTCATATTCTAACTCAATTTTTTCGTTGCTATTACTATCGTAAATAGTTATCCAAAGAGTTTTAACACCGTTATCATAATCGCTAGGTACAACTACTTCAAGATTAACTTTTTCATAGTCACCAGCATCGATGTCAAATAAATGCGTTGAATCATCTAAGTCCTCATAATCAGAGTACTCATATCCACTCAATCGAGCAATAATCTCGATATCAGTCATGTCATTAGCAGACGGATTGTTAATGGTAACTTCAAGATCTAAAGTTTCACCTTCTTCTACAACAACTCTTCCTTCTGCACCATTGTCGAAATCTCTATCGTTGATTTCAACATCTACATTGTCCGCGGTTAAACTAACGATACTACCACTTGCAGCACTTACAAGAGATAAGCTCAATAAGCTCACTACAAACAATGCCATTAAACTCAATAATTTCTTCATTTTATTTCTTCCCCCAAATTTTGTTTTGAAGCATTATACTTTTACCCTTTTGAGAGGGTTATATATATAAATCTTTCGATTTTTTTAGTATTTTTAAGTAACTACACATAGTTTCTATTATGTAATGATTACCTAATTTATCAGTACTTCCCGATACGCAGATTCATGATACTGATCGTTAGACACAGTCAGTTTAACTAGATAATATCCCGGTTCAGCAAAGTAAGGGGTTCTCAGATTAATGGCCTTAGTAATGTCTTCACTTTCATCCAGATCAAATCTAGAGGTAGACTGTTTTACACCCCATTCATATATGGTCGCAGTAATGGTTAAGTCTTCCATATCAACTTCCCCACCATTAACTACATCCATAACTAGAACAAGATCTTCTCCAGCGTAAACTTCTTCTTGGTTCAAATGAATACTTTGGAAATAAAGGTCCTTTTCAAGAATATCTTCTGGTTCTTCTACAGGATAACTACAACTACCGTCATCTAAAGTTGCGTCAACATTGTAATTATCAGCAGTAATATCCATACAGCCTAAAATGTCAGCTACAGGATAACTACAACTACCGTCATCTAAAGTTGCGTCAACATTGTAATTCTCAGCAGTAATGTCCATACAACCAAGAACGTCAGCTACAGGATAACTACAACTACCATCATCTACAGTTGCATCAACATTGTAATTCTCAGCAGTAATATCCATACAGCCTAAAATGTCAGCTACAGGATAACTACAACTACCATCATCTACAGTTGCATCAACATTGTAATTTTCAGCAATAATATCCATACAACCAAGAACGTCAACTACGGGAGCTTCGGTAACAACAACTAGTAATTCATGATTATCCATTCCACCAAAATTATCAGTAACTGATAGACTAACAGTATAATCTCCAGTTTCTGTAAAGGTGTATGACACCCCTCTATCGATTAAGGTAGTTCCATCAACTGTCCAAGTGTAAGTTAAATCGTCACCATCGTCATCATGTGCACTAGCACCAAAGCTAGTTTCTTCATCAACAATAACAGTTACTGCTTGTTCAGTTACATCAATAACAGGTATTCTATTATTATCAATTACTTTAATCTCAACAATTTCCCATTCTGAGTGGGATTGTCCATCATAAGTATTGAATCTATAATAGTGGTATCCAACTAGTTCAGGATGTTCAACAGCATCAAATTCAGGAGCGTATTCAAATTCTCCACTTTGAGTGTTGAAATCTGTTTCTGCAGGTAAGTTAGTAGTCCATTCATGATTCTCATCTTCTCCGAAGAACCAACCAACAACTCTGTCCCACAAAGATAGTCTTGCGTAATACTCAACTTCATAAGTTAAAACATCGTTATCTGCATCATTTCCAGTAACAGTAAAAGATAATTCATTATCTTCAGTTATTTCTTTATTACCAATTGGATCAATATCAGGTAAGTTATTTACAGGAGGTAATTCTCTTACAACAATTTGTTTAGTTAGAGTTGCTGTTTCTTCTCCATCACTTACAGTTAAAGTAATGTCGTGAATTCCAGCAACAGTGAAAGCGTCGTAATTAGCAACTTCTTCAGTACTATCAACAATTCCATCATTGTTAAAGTCCCAAGCGTAACTTAGAACATCTCCATCGATATCGGTTGCAATGGAAGTAAAGATTACATTCTCATTAACGAGAGGACTCGCAGGAGTCCAAATGAAATCAACTTCAGGTGCATGATTTACAGGAGGTAATTCTCTAACAGTGATTTGTTTAGTTACAGTAACTCCTTCATGACCATCACTTACAGTTAAAGTAACATCATAAGTTCCAGGAGTAGAGTAAGTAAATGTTGGATTTCTGTGATAAGCATCACGTTGTCCGTCACTATCTAAGTCCCAAGCATATCCTAATACGTCTCCATCAACATCAAAAGTAAGACTATTAAATTGTACTTCTTCTCCAGCTAAAGGTTCTTCTGGATTCCAACTGAAATCTACTTGAGGTGGTGTATTTATGACAGGTGCTTCTTCAACAGTAAATAATAATTGTGAAGTCTGTTCTGCACCATGCTCATCTTGTACAACAACAATTAATCCAACAGGATCTGTAATTGCTTCGTTTGGCATTCCACTGATTGTAGCAGTACCGTCGCCATTATCAACAAAATCAATCCAATCAGCTGCAGTTGTTCCGGCAAAGGTTAAATCATCATTGTCTTCATCATAACCAATTGCGGTAATGATAAAAGGCTCGTTAGCAACTAGTCCATACCAAGGATATGCAACACCTTGTGCAGTAATATAAATGTCAGGCTCAGGATTAAATGTTATTCTTGGAGCGTTGTTAGGAGTGTCTCTAACATTAAACACAACATACTTAGTAACTTCTGCACCATGTTCATCAGTAACACTTACACTAAACCAAGCACTGTCAGCACCTTCAGGTGCTAAAGCAGTTAAAGTAATAGTGTCATCACCATTATCAACTAAATCAACCCAATCTTCAGTTACATCAGAAGATAAAGTTAAACTGTCGCCATCAACATCTTCTCCTAAAGCGGTTAAAGTGAATTCTTCACCAGGAGTTACAAGATAATTTGCATAGTTATGACCATTGTTAGGTGTGATTACTCGAGGTCGTGGATCGAAAGTTAAAGTAGGTGTGTTGTTAGGAATGTCTCTTACATTAAATAAAACATACTTAGTAACTTCTGCACCATGTTCATCAGTAACAGTTACACTAAACCAAGCACTATCAGCACCTTCAGGTGCTAAAGCAGTTAAAGTAATAGTATCATCACCATTATCAACAAGGTTAACCCAATCTTCAGAAACATCTGAAGATAAAGTTAAACTGTCGCCATCAACATCTTCTCCTAAAGCGGTTAAAGTAAATTCTTCACCAGGAGTTACAAGATAACTTGCATAGTTATTGCCGTTGTTTGGAACGATTACTCTTGGTCGTGGATCGAAAGTTAAAGTAGGAGCGTTATTAGGATGTTCTACTTCTGCAATATCTAAAAATACAGGCCAAGTAAATTCTCCACCATAATTATCTTCTACAGTTATACTTAATCCGAAAACGCCAGTTTCTTGAGTAGTTCCTGAGATTGTAGCAAGATTATCTCTTGCTTGATCATTAAAAGTTACTCCTTGAGGTAAATCTCCTTCGTAACTGAATGTTAAATCATCATTATCAATATCTTCTCCAACAATTGCAATAACAAAATCTTCTCCTTCTGCTCTTTCAAATGTAGGAAATATGAATAGTGTGTTACTATCAGCTTCAGGTTCATAATGATAAGTTGGTTCATTATTTTCTCTTACTTTAACAGTATGAATTCTCATATCTGTTGCTTGACCATCACTTACAACTAATTTAACATCATACTCTCCAGATTCTTCATAAACATGAACTGGATTAGAATTTAAACTAACTAAATAACCATCATCAAAATTCCAATTAGCAACCAATATATCACCATCAGCATCATAAGATAGATCTCTAAAACTTACTTCATCTCCAGGACGAGGTAATGGTTGTTTTGGACTCCAAGTGAATGCAGCGATAGGAGCTTCATTTGCAGAACCAACAGTTAGTGTTAAAGTGTCGGCAGCTTGTCCTGCTCCATTATTAATAGCACGTGCAATGATTTCATATTTACCATTTTGTTCCGGTGTGAATTTGAACTTGTACCATTTAACTGTACTAATTCCAAAGTCAGAAGGTTCAAAGGTATAATCTGAAAGTAATTGGTCATTATATTGTAAGTCCAAATGAGGAAATGGTTCATTTCCATCGATTCTTAATAAAAATTCTACTTCTTGAGGATTATCAATTGTCATTTCATCTACAGTTAATGCATCATTACTTACTAACCAATGTAAGTTAATCATAGCACTATCTTCAGCACTAGCTAAAGGGACTAACGAAAATAACAATAAAAATAGGGCAAACAACCCTTTGAATGTTTTTGTTTTCATTTTTAGTAAACCTATAATTATATTAAAAAATTAAAACTCACAACCAATATTGATAAATACATTAGTTCCACGATATTTACGTGGGGTCATTTTTGCACCGTTAAATTCTGCTCCTACTCCAAGTCTTAGATTATCAAGATGATAATTTATTCCTGCGCTGAATTCGCCGTTAACTTCGATTCCCTTATCACTAGTTAGGTCAGTTTGACCAGCAAAATTATACTGAGTTCTTTCATTTACATTATTAATGGTTAATCCAGCTTTTCCAGTTACAGACCAATTTTCAGCAAACCGATAATCTAATCTTAATCCAGCACTTAATAGTTCAGTTACGGAAATTCTTCTTTCCTTGCTTTCTACTCCGTTTACTCCAGGAATTGTTTGAGAACTTCTTTCTACAGCATCTGCATCTTGAGCATTTCTCCTCAGTGGAATACCAACACTAATATAAGGACCAAGAGCTAAACCAGTTTCATCAGTTAAGTCTCCAACTTGGAACATATAAGCTGCACTTAAATCAAGGTTAACTTGAGTAGAGTCTGCGCCAGGTATTAAAGAGAATCCACCTTCAACAAGACCATAATTGTGTCTTTGTGGACCTTCACTACATAATCCATAACGAGTAGTATTTGCTCTTAAAGTAGTCATAAAATTTTCTAATCCGGTTTTTCTTTCACTCCAATCTCTCAAAGAAGTTCTGTAAGCCAATTTTGCTTCATTAACTAATTGTGCTTCTTCTTCAAATGCTTCTACAACTCCTTCTTTTTCAAACACTGCTCTAAATTCACGACCGAATATTTCTTTAAATCCTTCAGGATTAAAGATTAATTCTGTGTTTGGATTTTGATAAAGTGCTCTGAATTGTGCATCATTGATTCCAGAAAATCCCCCTCTAGTTTGAAGAGCTCTACTGATTCTTTTTAATGTTCTAATTTCTTCATCAGCTGATCTTCTAGCTTTTACAACCATTCTTTCTGAAGTTTCTGAATCAAGATCTGCACCTAAAAGTTCTAAAAGTTTAACAGTTACTGCAGATTCATAATTAGTGATTGCACTACGGTAATCTAAAAGATTCTTGAAACTCTCTTCTTCTAAGGAGATTATTTCTTTTTCCATACCTTCAACTTTTTCATATAATGGTTTACAACCATCTAAAAGATCTAAAGTAAATGTACCATATCTAGAATTCAAACGTTCCATAACATTACGATTTTTTAAAGTATCGCGATAAGCTTCTTCTGCTTTTTGTTGAACATCATCTAAAGTTTTGCCATAACAAGTCATAGTATCTTCTAATTGATCTAATTGATCTCCTAATCCTTGAATAGATTTTCCATGACCGCCAACAGATTCTTCAATACCATTAACTCTATTATTAGTTGAGTCTAATCTTTCTCCTAATTGTCTTAATTCTTCACCATTTCCAACTTTAGAAGTGTCTACACAAACAATATTGTAATTTTGCCTATTGAATTTGTCAGTAATACATTTATCCTCAACAAAAGCACCCTCAGGTAATGCTCGTAGATCTAAACTACTTACATCTAAACATCTTGCATCTGCTCCTAAAGCTCGAGTACAAACATGATCTTCATATACTAATTCAGATTCTACTCTTGGTCTTGGAGCATCTCTTGCTTCAGCAACATTAGTGTTAGCAACACTAAATAAAAATCCTAATCCAGCCAGAGTATATTTTCCAGCATTCCATAATTTATTCATTACCATTTTTTTAATTTCCTCGCGAGATTTTTTCAAAAACATAACCTAACTATATCTAAAACTAGTTAGTTTTCACTATTAAGTAGCACATCTTTTATAAATCTTTCGGATTAGTTGTACTTAGGAGTAGTGAACATATACAACATAGATTTAAGAGGATTAATTCAAAAAGCAATAAAACACAATCAGAAAAATTAGTATCACAAAAAACTGACAATAAAAAATTAGAAGAATTGATAAATAATTCCTAACGCAAACATCAGCACCAATAAGATTCCCAGAACATAATGTTTACTTAACGAATATTCTGGTTTTCTGTCACCGAGTAATTTTGCTTTCCAATACATAAGTATGATTAGAATACCATCTAAACCACCTGCAATTGCACCAGTCAGTCCTAAAACTGCAATAAAATCAGTAAAATTTAAGAGCACGATTAATAGAGGTAAAGAAAACGTTAATAACAATGCCCAAATTCTGCGTAAACCATAATCATATTCATAGATTTCAGTCATAGCAATACCAATTGTTAAGAATGAGGTAAACATTGCTAATACCGCCAATAGATTCGCGAAGATACCTAAAATGGGATGAGAATACAGGCTTAAAGCAACAGTAGCAATACGTTCGTTAGGTTGTAAAACTTCAAAATTTTCTAAACCAATTATACCCACAATAATTAAAGAAAATACCAAGTAAAGAACGATTGGAATTATAGAACCTAAAATAATGGCCTTTTTCATCTTCTTTTTTTCTTTCCCTAATTGTTCCTGCATTTCAGGAATTGAAGGTAATCCTAAAAATGCAAAAATAATTACCCCATAGGGTATCAGAATTTTAGAAATGTCTAAGGTACTAAGATTAACCATTTCAATTTTATCATAAGAAAAAAATCCGATCAAAATTATCACTAAAAATAATAAAGATATTAAAATTAATTCCGCTTTACCAGTTGCCTTAACCCCCTTAGAAATGATAAAAAATACAACTACAAAAAAGATTAAACTATATAATAAAGGAGTACCAAAACCAAAGATAGAATATAATGTGGCACCCTCACCGATTAAGTAAGCGATTAAAGCACCATATGCACCAATGAGTACCGAGATTGCCATGATACTCTTTCCCCACTTACCTAAATATTTCTCAGCATAACCGGGAAGTTGATGTTGTTTTTTTGTTCTTAAAACAATCTCTCCCACAAATAAGTTGACAAAAACATAAGCTAATCCAATAAGAATAATTAATAATGCTCCGTATAAGAAACCAGTTTTTGCAATAACATACGGAATTCCTAAAATTCCTGCACCCACGACTGTGCCAACAAGAGTAGTAACAGCAATTGCTAATTTATTTCTAGCAAAGAAACCTGTTTCTTCTGTATGTACACCCCTTTTCTTAAACATCAGTTGAATACATTATTTATTTGTTTATATAGTTGTCGGATAAGATAAGCCACTCCCCACTGGTCAACTGCGGGGAAAGTATTTAAGTAAAAATATTAATGAGTAGTATTGTTATGAAATTAAATAAAGAGCCAATATTTAATGCAAAATTAGCGGAAATAGTTGGAATTATGTTGGGAGACGGTTGTTTGTATCTCGATCGCTTAAAAAAATATCAAACCGCTATTTGTCTCCATAAAGAAGAAGAAAATTATATGAGATATGTGAAAAAATCTATGGAAAAATATTTTAAATACAAGTTTTGTATAACTAAAATAAAGAACGCTTACTTACTTAGAAATACTTCTGTTTTTGTTGGTAATCAGTTAATCAAGTCGGGATTAAAAGAAGGGAACAAAGTTGTTAATAAAATTATAATCCCTTCGTGGATATTTAAGAAAAAAATTTTCTTAACTTCTGTAATCCGGGGCATATTTGATACAGGCGGTTGTATTTACCAAAAGTACGATAATTTTGCACAAATCCAATTTAAGTTTGCCTGTTTTGAATTAATTAATTCTCTACATAAAGCAATAAGACTTCTTGGTTATAATCCTACGAAAATCCACATAGATCCAGATAAACGTGGTTTCTTAAAATGGAAATTTTACTTATCCAGACAAAAAGAGATAAATTTGTTTTTTGAGAGAATTAGACCAAAAAACACAAAACATCTCAAAAGATATTATAAATTAAAATGTGGGGACGCCGCGATTCGAACACGGATCTGTAGGTGCCTTCATCAGAGCGACGCACCTTAGGTTTAGTCATCGGATTTCTCCTCATCGCTCCACTACTGGAGCCCACCATTTTGACTCACGCTTTTTAATGCATGTCTAGCCAGGCTGTACTCCATTAGGAAAAATTTTCCTACATGGGATTATACTACGCCCCCACCAATAAAAGTTAAATTTCTAACGGTGTTTATTAAGTTTTTTGTTTTTTAGTAGTACATAACAATAATATATTTATAGAATTAGCTATCTTAATCCAATAAATGTCACTAGAGAAAGAAATTCAACAATCTTGGAAACGTATTGAAAATAAACATCATCCCGAAAGACACCTTGTTAATTATAATAGCAACAAAGTGTACAATTCATTCAAACAATTATATGAAATTATAGGTGAAGAACCAATCCTTACTTCTTTAGAAAGAAACCCATTCTTTGCTACTCGGTCTTTAGCAATGATCGGTTTATTAGGGAAGAATAATCTTAAAACTATCTGTGATGATGTAAGTGAAATATTACCTAAAGAAACACTTGCTAAAGCTTTCAAAAATCGATCCCGAGATACAATTATTGCATTATCATTAATTTATCAATTAGGTAGAGATCAAGATAATGAACTAGTTTTCTCTAGCACGCATAATAAGATCAAAAATAATTTTAAACAATGGCAAGAAGATTTTATTGATAATCCTGTTGATTGTATTCTTGGTTATAGTTATGCATTAGAAAATGTTTCAAAATTCAACCAATTCATGGAAAAAGAATTATTACAATTAAAACCTTCAGAAGTGTTTAATTTATCATATGAAAAATATCCCGAATTAAAATCTTTACATGTACCTAAAGAGATTAAATTTGTTGTTGATCAAGCATATTTATTTTATCAACGACCAAAAGAAGGAGAAAATAAACCATTAAATGTTATTCAAAACACAATCGAACAGCATAAAATAATTAAGGATGAAAACAATAATTGGCAAGGAGTAGGTGACCCAAATTGGTTGGGTGTAAGATTATGGAAACAATGTCCACAAAGGTGCGTTTATTGTGATGTCCCATTAGATCCTGATTCTCTCCCTGCGAATATATTATTAGAAAAAACCGCACATGTAATCAAAGAGATCACACATAACGGAAACAGAAAAAGTGTATTTTTAGGAATTTCTGGTGGAGAACCAACACTATTTGGGGGAAGATATGATCATCTTAAACAATTAAGCCAGAAAAAGCATAATGGAACACCATTAGAAACTAAAGATGTTAAAGATTTAGTTTCTTTAATTTATTATGCTAAAGAACATAATATGTTTGTGGCGATGAACACAACTCTAGTTCCGGTTGGTAAACCTACAAACGCAAAAATAATGTTGCGAGGAGAAAAATTGGCAGAATATTTGGTTAGTTCAGGAATTGATCGATTAAATGTTTCTTTAGAATCACATAATCCAGGTATTCATGATCAGACAACAAGACTAGAAAATTCTTGGAATTATACAAAATTGGGGATACGTTTAATCGAAAAATATGAAAAACGGTTAGGGAGAGAAGTTAACATTGTCATAAATCATGTGGTAACTAATAAAAATTATCAAGATTTGCCAAAACTAATAAAATTTGCAGGAGAATATCTTCCAGGGATAGATGATGTTAATCCATTACCAATTAAAGATGAAGAGAATAAACATTTATTTTTAGATAGAGAAAATATAAACAATTACCAAGACAATATCTTACCAAAAATGTTAGAATTGTCCCAACAATATGAATATCCATTATTAAGAGTTAAAAGTCAACAAATTTTTGGTAATGATGACAAAGAAATGGAAAATGCTACTAACGGCATTTATCATCATTGGCCAGAAGGATTACCCTGTCATACAGCTAAAGTATCTACATACATAGATTATGCAGGAAGAATTAGTTTATGTTCATACAATGCAGATGCAAAATTGCCAGAATATTTTATTGGATCAGTAATGGAAGTTCCAGAAGTCAGTTTGAACGAAATTCGTAATCGTCAAATTAATTTTATCAATGATCTACCATGTGGAGAATTGTGCACCAAACATTGTGGTCCAGATTTATTGAGAATGAATAAACGGATTGAAATGGAAATACTTAATCAAGACAGAAGAGGAGAAAAAAGGAAATAGTTATAAAAACCAAAAAAAGTAAAAAATAAAAAATGATAGAATTAGACGGATCTTATGGAGAAGGAGGAGGAGCTTTGGTAAGAACAGCGTTAGCACTCTCAACCATTACCGGAAAAGAATTTAAGATTATTAACATTCGTTCTGGTAGAAATCAACCAGGACTAAAAGCACAGCATTTACACTCAATTAACGCATTGAAAGAAATATGTAATGCAGAAACAAATGAAATAGAATTAGGTTCAACAGAATTATGGTTTAAACCAGGTAAAATTAAATCAGGTATTTTTAAGGTTGATATTGAAACTGCAGGAAGTATAACTTTACTATTACAAGCACTAATCTTACCTTGTTTATTTGCTCCAAATAAAGTCACTTTAAAAGTTAAAGGTGGAACTTGTGGTAAGTGGCAAGCTTCAGTGGATTTCTTGCAAAATGTACTTTTACCACACATACAACGTTTCGTTGAAAAAATTGAACTTAAAGTTATTAAACGAGGTTATTATCCTAAAGGTAATGGTGAAATTTCTCTGGAGATTAACCCACGTTTTAAAATTACAGAGTACGAATCATTTTCTCAATTTAATGAAGATTTAATTTATCGTACTGCAAAAATTGATTTAATTAAACAAGGAGAGATAGAACAGATAAGAGGAATTGTCAATGTATCTAAAGAGTTAGAAGATAAAGAAGTGGGTGAAAGAATCAAAAGAGCAGCGCAAAGTTCGTTAAATAATTTTAATGTGCCGATGAATATTCGAGTTGAATATGTAAGTGCATTAAGTGTTGGTGGAGAAATAAATTTATGGGCAATATTTAGTCAAAATGGAAGAGTAGATTTTGATAACCCAGTTATTATTGCTAGTGAAGCGTTAGTTGAAAGAAATCAAAGTTCTGAACATATAGGAAAAAATGTTGCAGAAAAATTAAAAAAAGAGATTGAATCAGAAGCCGCTACCGATGAACATCTTGCAGATCAACTAATTTCATTTATGGCTTTACTTCCCGAATCACAGATTAAAACAAGTAAAGTAAGTGAACATACCCACACAAATATTTATGTTGTTGAGAAATTTTTAGCTGTTGGGTTTAAGGTTGATGGAGATAATATTTCTGTTAAGCAAAGGTAAACTTTATAAAATAAACCGAGTTTGAAGCAAATCATGACAGAAAAAATATGTTTATCAACAAAAAGAAAAGTTGCCAATGATCCTGGCAGTGTAAGTTTCATGTGTCCTAACTGTTTGAAATACGAAATCGTACGCAGTTCTCATGCACGGTCTAACGCAATTAAGTATAAGTGTCCAAACTGTGGATTTGAAGGACCAAACTAATTTGAGGTAATATTAAATGGCAAAAGCAATAATTACGTTTAAACTTATGCCCGAATCTCCAGAAATAGATTTAGGTCCCATTAAAGAAAAAGCTTTAGAAATTGCTAAAGAAAACGGTTCAATTGGGGAAATGCAAGCTAAAGAAGATCCAATAGCTTTTGGAATGAAAGCAGTTTTAGTTCTTGCAATGTACGAAGTTGAAGGTGGAGATTTTGATGGAATCGCTGCTAAAATGCAAGAAATTGAAAACGTTAAAAGTGCAGAAGTTGCTAAGATGGACTTAGCAATGGGTTAGTTTTTATTTTATTTTTTTAATAGTTAACTTTATTAATATTAATTCTTTACTATTACCTAAAAAGAGGTGATAGTCATATGGCTAAAAAAAGAAAAGTTTCTAAAGCAAAAACATGTAACACAACTTGTTGTGCATCTCTATACATGGGATGGGCGTTAGTATCAGAAGTAGCATTGTATTTCTTCTTCTACTATTTGTTATATGTAATGCAAGTACAGGCAAACTATTGGTTAGGTTCACTAGTGTTATGGGCATTGATCAATGTATCTTTATGGTGTTGTCCATTAATGAAAATGCATCAAAAGTGTTGCTAGAATTTTTTAATTTTATTTTTTTAAATTTTATTTTATCAACTTCTTAATTATCTCTTGTACACTAAGCTCGCTCTTGAATCCAGTTGGAGAAAAATGTGTTTTAACTGCTTTAATTTTCTTTAAGAATTGTTCTTGACGAGGTAAAGCAAATTTATATATTTTGGCTAGTGTATGTAAATCGTAGAAGAAAGGAAAATCTAGTTTTGATTCTTCTTTTAACATGTTTAAAAACTTTTCTTCTTCCTTAAATTTATTTTCTTTAACAATCTTACAGATTAATTTAGAGTCAAACAATTTTCCTGTCCATAAAGGACCAGCAAATTGGTATCCCTCTTTACGATTATAATCAGAAATTTCAAATTCTGAAGTTTTTGGATTAAATAATAAATATTGATGTTGTTTAATTAATTGATCACATTTTTCTTTACCTTTTTCGCTCTTAAAGTAAATTCTAAAATAGTGGTCTTTATGATAAGATAAAATTGGAGTTAAAGCTTTATCAAATTGAATTCCTTGCAATTGAACTTTTCTGATAAGAATTCTTAATCCGGTTTCATGCATCAAATAGTTTTTCAAGGAAGCGCTCCAATATTTGCGTTTTGTAACTTTTAAATATGTGCCAGTTAAAGCGGCAGTATCAGTAGCTGTTACAGCTAAAATTCCCTTACGTGAGATTCTAGCAATTGCAGAAGATAAAAAGGGATTGGGAGTTCCAAACGGATCTAAATCAATATAATCAAACCCTTCTTGAGTAAGTAAGAATAATGTTGCTTCTTGATTAGAAATTTTTATTTTTTCATTATTATTAATTTTATTTATTGTTAAATTCTCAGTAAAATTAAGTTCAAAATTATCCTTCAAATCGTTCACAAACAATTCTTTGATTTTACCTTTCTTTAATTCTTTTAAGAATCTTAAACTTCTAATACCTGAACCAGCTAAAGGATCAGCAATTTTCATGTTTTTATTAGTTACTGAGTTTAATAATAAAATAGATATGTTACGATTAGATTCCATCAAAGGATTATAGAAAATAGGCATTTTTCTATTAACATCTTTCTTAGGAAGTTCTGCTTTAATTTTGATCTCTTCTTCGATAATTGTTCTCATTGTAATAGGTAAAGAATAAGCTCATTTAAAAATTATTACTTTTTGGGTTTGTAACCAGTATTATATCCTGGATTAGTTTTTGGTCTTAACTTGTTTGGATAATGTACATCTGTTTTAATGTCATGACTAACTTTCTTAAAGAATTTGAATACTTTGTAAGGGTCTGCAATTCTAATTAAAGCATAAGGTCTAGCTTTTGCACCCCTCTTTGTATGAACAAATGTTCCCGCAGTAGAAATTGAAATTGTACCACTAGAATTACCTACCAATTTATCAATTAAGCCAACATTTACTTCAGCATTGGTAATTTTATCAAAATCTACCATTTTGAAATCCCTACCAATTAGTCCAGTCTGCATTATAACACGTTTATTTGTAATAGCATAGTGAATGTGTTTGTATAAAAGTAAAGAGTATAATGGAAATCCAACCATAAACAACATTCCTCCCCAAAATAAAGGTGAGTATAAAAAAATAAGCCCTCCCCGAGATAAAGGTAAGAATACAATAAGCATAGTAATTAATATGAATATAGAAAAAATAAGTGAACTGAAGATATAAGGTAAAAACTTAGGATTACCTTCCCATAACACTTTTTCTCTGGCTCCTAAAATCTTGTCAATTTCTTTCATTGTTTAAACTGTAATTAGTAGTAGTATAAAAAATTTACTTTTTATGTGTTGTATATTAGAAATATATTTATATTACATTAATTTGAAGTTTAATATGGTAATAAACAAACTAAAAAAGATAGGTGTATTAACTGCTGCTCTGAGCACATTATATTTAGGAAATTGCGTTTTTGGAACTAATCCGAATGAAAAATTTGATGAACGAGAAGAACAGTTAAAAGGAGAATTGGATGCTATTAGAAAAGATATTGCCACAGAAACAGATAATGGTTATTCTTTTATAAAAAATTGGGGAGATTATAAAGAAATAGAAAATTCCAGAGTTGTTAGAATTCTTTTTAGTGATGACGATTTGCATATGCAAAGATTAGTAGAACAAGAAGGTACAATGTATCCTGTGTTTGAAGGATCTATTGCAATTTACTTTAAACAAAAAGAAGTAAATGGTACAGAAGGAACTAGTTTTTTTGCAAGATATGCTAGGAGTGATTATTCAGATATTTCTAGTGTAAGTTGTGATTGGAATGGAGATGGAATTGACGCAACCGATGTTACTATGTATCCAAATTGTAATTCTGATTTAAAAGGTTTAGATCTTGATAAAGAAGAAGGATTGGTACACTTAATTAAAGCTAACCAGCGGCATTTAAGAAAAATGAACATAGTCAGGAAAATAATCGATAGAAGGTATGGACAAAAAGACTGGAATCAGCAAAAATATGAATTTCCAAGAATGCCTTAATATTATTATAAAAGGAAGCACGGTTGTTACTTTACCAAGACAGGAAAATTATTTATATTAGTTAACTATTTACAATAGTCTGCCGTTTATGGGAGAATTGATCTTCCTTGTTGATCTTTTGTCTTCGGACTTTAGTGAAGCTTGGTTGTGACGCTTCGGACATAAACGGCTTTTTTTATTTACTTCTTCAGATAATATTTTCTTTTCTCTTCTGAAAATTTTTCAATAGAATACCTTAACATAGTTCGAGGCATTGTTTTATGATATTTCTCTAAGAACTTTTCTTCAACAGATTGATTCCGTTTACCAATTTCTCTTAACATCCAACCAACAGATTTATGAATCAAATCATGTTTATCATCAAGTAATATTTCAGAGATTTTTAAGGCATCTTTAAAATCATTATTACGAATAAACATAAAAGTTGCTAAAACGGAAATTCTTTTTTCCCATAAATCTTTTGAATTAGCTAATTGATACAAAATAGATCTGTCTTTATCCAATAAATAACTGCCAACAATTTTAGGAGCAGATAAGTCAATTAAATCCCAATTATTGATGTATTTAGTATTTTCCAAATATAAATTAAAAATCTCTTTTTTTTCTTCTTCGGTTGCTTTTTTATTTTCAAATTTACTTATCAGAATAAATATTGCAGTTAAACGATGTTCATGAATTTTACTTTGTAATAATTTAATTGTATCTGATATAGATAACTCCAAATACTTTTTAACAACTTTTCTTTGTACGGGAACTTTAATACCTAAGAATATGTCTCCCTCGCCATACTCTCCCTTACCTGTTTTAAAAAAACGTTGTAATATCTCAGCTTGTTTAGAATCTGCTAAACTTTGTAATTCTTGTTTTATTTTATTGAACACTTTTATCACAACCAGTATGTCTGATAACTTGTGTAACATATAATAAACTTTCTACTTTTCTATCATTATCAAAAATCCAAGTTGGATATCTTACAATGCCTTCACTAGCACAATAAAAATCTTTACCTTGACATTCTATTACCTTAACTCTATCTTCATAACCAGTTAACAGAAATAACTGATCAATACTTTCACGAAAAGTACTATTAACATATACGTTTACATTAGAATCTTCCACACATTCAAGTATTTTTTGTTCATTGCTTTTAGGTTCAAACATAGAAGATCTCCCATTAAATTTGTCATACAAACCAACTCCTGCTAATGCTATTATCCCAGTAACCATTAGATTAACAGCAACCTTGTCCCAATTTTTAGAAAGATAATCTTTAAGAGTCATTTTAATATTCACAATTAAAAAAATTTGCTACAATTGCGGGATGATTATGACCTTTTAATCTTTTACCATCATCAGATTCCCACATTGGATAATGTCTTACTTCAAACTCTTTGTAACACTCGTATTCTCTATCAATACAAATTTCTTTAGGAATCTTCACAAATGCTGAACCAAAATCTAACACTTGGTTCAGGCAATGGTCACAATCATTAGTGATGTAAACTTTACCACCCTTATCAGCAATACACTGAGCAATATCGTTTCTTTGTTCAAGCGTTAATTTAATATCTGAATTATAATTTGAACAAGCTCCAGAAGAGCAAGCTAAAGAGATAATTCCAGTGTAAATCAGTAAATTTTTCTTAATGTTATTTAGTAATCTCATGAAACTCATCATAAGTTAAAAGATATAAAAAACTTTCTTGAGAAAAGTTAATTTTTGCCTATCTTCACGTTAAATTTAAAAAGAATCTTCTTTCAAAGTATAATATGGCTACCAGAAGGCTTATTTGTGCAACATTAGGACATGTAGATCACGGTAAATCAAGTATATTAGATTGTATTAGAAAAACTGCGGTTGTATCTGGAGAAGCAGGAGGAATAACACAAGCGATTGGATGTTCTTCCGTGCCCCTGACTACTATTCAAAAAATATGTGGGCCTCTTCTAGATGCACTTAACTTAAATCTTACCATACCTGGATTATTGTTCATTGATACCCCCGGACACGCTGCATTTACTTCATTAAGAAAAAGGGGAGGTTCTCTTGCAGATATTGCAATTGTAGTAGTAGATATTAATGAAGGATTTAAACCACAAACTATTGAATCTATTGAAATTTTAAAAGCTAACAAAGTTCCGTTTATTGTTGCTGCTAACAAAATTGATTTAATCCATAGTTGGAATTATAATACAGATAAGTATCTTCTAGATAATGTTGCTTCTTTAAGTCACCAAGTCCAGGGTGACTTTGAAAAAAAAATGTATGAAGTGGTAGGAAACCTTGCTGAACACGATTTACAAGCTGAAAGATTTGACAGAATAGAAGATTATACAAAACAAATTGCTATTGTACCTGTTTCCGCAATTACTGGTCAAGGAATCCCAGAATTATTAATGGTAATTACAGGATTAGCACAAAAATATTTAGAAAAAAAATTAGAAATTGAAGAACAAGGAAATGCTAAAGGTACAATTTTAGAAGTTAAAGAAGAAAAAGGGTTAGGTACAACCCTCGATGTGATTGTTTATAATGGATCTTTAAAAGTTAATGATACAATAGTAATTGGTGGTATTGACGCACCAATCATTACCAAAGTACGAGCCTTACTAGAACCACAAGAAATGACTGAAATGATGGAGAAAAAAGGTAAGTATAAAAATGTTAAAGAAATTTTTGCAGCTACAGGTGTTAAAGTTGCTGCCCCAAACATTAGTGAAGCTATCGCAGGTATGCCAATAAGAAGTTCTACAAATGATAAAGAAGCTATTGAAGAAACTAAAAAAGAAGTTCAAGAAGAAGTTGGCGAGATTGTAATGGAATGTGATGAGTGTGTAGGTGCGATAATTAAAGCTGATACAATCGGTGGATTAGAAGCATTAAGAACATTGTTACAAGAGAAAGAAGTACCCATTTCTTCAGCATCTTTAGGAGATCTAAACAAAAAAGATCTTTCTAAACAAGAATCAATGAAAGAAAAAGATGAATTTAGTGCAGTAATATTGGGATTCAATATTAATGTTCCAAAAGAGATTGAAGAACAAGCTAAAGCTAAAGGGTTAAAAATAATTAGCCATAATATTATTTATCAAATTATTGATGATTATAAAGAATATGTTGAAAAGTTGAAAAAAGAGATTGAAATGAAAGAGTTAGCTAGTTTAGTAAGACCATGCAAATTCGCTGTCTTGAAAGGATATATGTTCAGACAAAGTAATCCTGCGATTGTAGGAGTAGAAATTGAAATTGGAAAAATTAAAGTTGGCGATCCAATCATGAACCTTGAAGGTAAACAAATCAGTTCTGTTAAAAGTATGCAAGAAGGTAAAGATTCAACCACAGTAGCTGAACAAGGTAAACAAGTGGCTATGGCCATGGACGGTGTCACAGTAGGTAGACAGATTGAAGAAGGTGACTTCCTGTATACTAGTATTCCCGAAGAAGATTTTAAGAAACTTAAGAAATTAAAGGGACACCTTTCCAAGATGGAGATAAATGTTCTTAAAGAAATTGCAGAAATAAAACGAAAGGGTAATCCAGTTTGGGGTGTTGGTTAGATTAGTCTCATAGCTAATTCTATTTGTTACCTGAAAGTAATAATCTCCAAAAAATTTATAAGTGTATCGTTATTTGGATATGAAATGGGAGAAGGATTAGACATTATCGTTAACGAACTGATTGATAAAGAAGGGAAATTATCAGATGAAATAACGGAAATTCGTAGATTTAAATTCAGTTTATTGGTTGGGGTAGAAGAAGATCAAATTACCCACTGTATTGACCCAAAATTAAATGTTAGTTTCTTGACTAGTGGTGCTTTAAGTACCATTATTAATTATCAAGAAACAATAAGACATAACCTACCAAAAGAAGTTTATTTTTTTAAAAGAATTGATCCACTTAAGTTAGAAAAAAGACTGAAAAAAGATGAAGTTGATTTTGTATTATACAAAGAAAAAATAAGCAGTCAATTTCATCAAGATACTCCTGGTGCACACAGATATGGAAAATCATTAAAAGATTACAAAAATGGCCTTCAAGAGTTAGATAATGAAAGAGAAGCGGGGCCTATTTATGCACTAGTAAGGATTCCTAATCAAAAGATGGAAAAAGCCCACGAAAAATTAATTAAACAGTTAAAATACGCCGCTAAATACCTTAAAGTAACAAGAGACATTGCCACAGATATTTAATTTTGACATTCAATCAATTCTAATTTTGATTACTTTTCAGCAATCAAACAGAAAAGCATAAAAAGAAGTACGTTTTCTTATAAATTTCCTGGAAGAATATGGAACATATAGACGAATTATTTTTAGAAGCTCGTGAAGAGCTTAAAAGACTTGAACACATTATCTATGTTAGTTTGAAGTATACTAGAACTGTAGATGTAATCATAAATGCATTGAAAAGATTAGTAAGTGTATATGACTTGATTATTGAAGCATTACTTGAATTTGGCAAGAAAAGTGATTTAGTTGATAACCTTGCTAAAAGTCCTGCCTTAAGAGCAAAAAAGTTAGCAGAAATTTATCAAGATGACCCTAAATTCCAAAATTATCTTGAGTTTTATTATTTCTTGAAAACCATCCTTAATTCTTCTTACCAAAGACGTGAAGAGTTTCGTCGTCACGTGACATTTGTTGTTGAACTTGAAAAATGTACTGCTGAAATGGATATTGACAATTTAACCAATTGTGAAAAATTTACTCACGATTACTTATATTATGCTCGAGAAAAGGTTTATGGTAAGGTAGTAGAAGAAGATTAAACACATACCTTTACACTATTTTTATGTTAAATTTGATTAATAGTTATATGTCAAGAGAGAAAAAATTAAATACTCGCTTTTATTCTAATAGAATAATAATAGTATTATAATTAAAAAAAGAGGTAAAATGATGACTAAGTTTATTGCGTTAGTTTCTGGTAAGGGAGGAGTGGGAAAAACTACTACAACCCTTAATTTAGGTTTATCTTTAACAAAAAAAGGTAAAAAAACTTTATTATTAGATGCAAATTTGGTAACTCCAAACTTAGCGATCCATTTAGGGATGATGAACCCTGACGGAACACTAAATAAATTTCTACGTAATGAAAGTGAGATTAATGAGATCACCTATTTACACGAAAGTGGAGTTTCTTTAATTCCTTCATCTCCTTCTTATGTAGAATATCAAAAAACTAACGTTCAAAAACTTCATAATGTATTTACACATTTAGAAGAAAGTGTAGAGTTTGTATTAATTGATGCACCCAGTGGTTTAGGTTATGAAGTAAGCCAAGTATTAAAAAATAGTGATGAAGCAATTATTGTGGTAAATCCTAACCTTAGCTCAGTAATGGATGCTCTGAAAACAATTAAGTTAGCAAAAGAACATGACAATGTTGTTGCTGGAATTATATTAAATATGAGTAACGGTGGTAGTAATGAATTGAAACCTAAAGAAGTTGAAGAAATTTTAGGTCATCCAATTATTGCTAATGTTAAACATGATCGTAAATTTAGAAAGTCATTACATAAACAAATGCCATTATCTTACCTTTATCCACGTTCAAGATCAGCGAAAGAAATAAATAAGCTGGCAGATTTCTTATGTTTAGAATCATAAATAAATATTAAAAATGAGAAGTGATAAGTTTAGAGAAAAAGGTTGGAGTGAAGCAGAGATAAAGCGTGTTGAAAAAATTGTTCATCGTGAAGAAAAAGAAGATGTATTTTTTTCAAAAATAGTTTTTTGGAGTGCATTGGTAGTGATTATTTTTGCTAATTTGATTGTCTCTTTAATCATGGTTCCATTCTTAATTGTAATGAACCAATGGATGATGTATCTAATGGTGGTTGTTCTTGCAGGAACTATTGGATTTTTGTACAATTTCTTAATAACAGATATTGGTCATCTAGAAAAAAAGCACCATATTTCTGCAGGAATTATTGTACCAATATTAGCGATATTGAACATGGTTATCGTAGTAATAATTTCTAATAGATTTATTTTAGAATTAGATATCAAAAATTCACCATTTAATCCATTTATTGTAAGTGGCGTTTTTGCAGTTGCATTTATTGTTCCTTACTTAATTAGTTTATTTAGAAATAAACATGAATTTAAATCTTGATTTCTTAGCTAAATTAATAAGCTGAACTAATATTTTAACTACCAATACTAATAAATATTATTCCTAAAATTATCCCCGATAAACCAACATATTTCCAAAGGTTCATTTCTTCTTTTAAGTATTTTACAGAAAAAAAAGTTGTCCAGAGATAAGTTATAGAAACTAAAGGATAAACAATACTTAATTTTTCAAAATTTAAAGCTAGAATATAAAACACTGTTGAGATTCCATAAAAGAAAAATCCCCAATAAAAATAAGAAGTGAAAAATAATTTTTTAAGATTATATTTGTTTGTACCTCTCTTAATTATAATTGTGGCAACAGCTCCTAAAAAAGAACTGATAATTACTAATAAAATAGAGTAAAAATTAACCATCGACAATCACCTTTTGATTACCTGAATTATGTTTTTTAGAACCACTCATACCTAATAATGCTACCGAAAAGACAATAGTTATCACACCAACCCATTTCCAGGTGTTCATTAAATCCCCAAAAATAAACAACGAACCTAAACTAACCCAGACATAACTTGTAGCGATGATTGGATAAATTACACTTAACTCACCGTTTTTAAAAGCAAGTAACATAAAAAGTATTCCTACTCCATAAGAAACAAATCCAAGAATAAATGGAAGATTAAAAAATGTTAACCAATGAGAAACATCAATATTAATTAATCCTTGTTTCCACAATAGCTGTCCAATGGAAGCAAAAATAGTACAAAGTATCATTAAGAAAATGGCTTTAATGTGCTGATTTTTAATCATTCTTCAATAACTTCTCAATAATTGCAGCATATGCCGGACGAGCAATTAGAACACCAAAAGATATTCCTACAATTGTAGTAAAAGCAAAACCCTTCAATAATCCTGCACCTGCAGACCATAGCGGAATCATACCTGCACAAGTAGTTAAGTAAGCACCAAAAACTATAAACATTGCATTTTTTAATTTACGTTTCCAATCATAAGATACATTCCCTTTAACAGTTTCATCAGTAATAATAATTAAATGATCTACTCCGGTACCTACAACAATAATTATACCTGCGATAGCTGCCAAGTCTAAATTCCAACCAACTAGCGCTGCAAAACCCAATATTAAAATAATTTCTGAAACCATTGTTAAAACCATTGGTACAACAATTTTTACTTTTCTATACCTAATCAAAACAACAGTGATAACGGCAAGGATAGCCAGTAAACCCACTAATAGAACGTTGTCAAGAAATTCTTGCCCCAATGAAGGAGAGATAGTATCCATTTTAACAACATCCAACTTAACAGGTAAACTACCAGTAATAATAATTGTTTGTAATCGTTTCATATTATCAAGAGAATTGGTTACTGCTTCTGCTTCTGTAGTACCAACGCCAGACCCAGAAATTTGAATGTTAGTTGTAGCTCTACCCTTCAGTTCTGCACCAATTCTTAAACTGTCAACTTCTTTATCATCAAGTAAAAGAACAAGGTCTTCACTAAGGTAAGTATCACCATCTTCTGTAGAAACTGTAAGTTTATCAGTAACATCTGCTTGACGTTGTGCAGCTTCAGGAGTTAAAGTAATCGCAAAAAAGAATCTACAGGCATAACCATTATCACCTCTTGAACAACCCCTATTAGGATCAATACCAGAACAATCAGCACTTCTACAAACATATGTTATATCTTTTTCTCCACCAAAAAAGACAGTTTCATTACTAATTTTAGCTTCAAATTTTCCTTGTTTAGATAATAAATCTTTAACTTCTTCTTCTGTTACCCCAGCCATCTCTACCAGGATAAAATTATCTCCAGAAAGATCAGAAGCAGATCGAACTACAATATCACTTAAACCATAAACATTTAATCTTTGTTTTAAATTTTCAATAGTTATCTCAAGTACTTCTTCAGAAACTTCTTCTTGAGGTTTTAATAGTGCTCTTGTACCACCTTCTAAATCTAATCCTTTTCTAAGATTAGAAGTTGGAGCATCAGATATTTTTAGTCCTAAATCTAATTCATCGTTAACCTTCAAGGAATAACTTCCTTTATCAGTTTCAAAAATAAATGTTCGATTAGGTGCTAATTTTGTAATTATGAAATCGTTATAGTCTTCTAATGAAGATATCTCTTGGCTATTAATAGCAATTATCCTTTCTTTAGCTAAAGGCATTAAGTTAGAGGAAGGACTTTCTATTCCTGCTAACGATGCAGAAGAGTTAGTAACCACATTACGAATGGATACGCCATCATTACCAAAAAGTTTAGGATTAATAGCAATTAAAGCGAATAAAAGGAATACAATTAGAACTATCACACGAGTATTCAATAGTATCCGTTTAATTTTAATATTCATTTTATTTTTTAAGTGTTTTTATTATTTATTTTGTTTTATTTACTTTTTTTCTTTTCAAGATATAAGCGTAAAATGCCAACATTTTGTATCCAAGTCATTACTAAATCCACTAATAAACCAATGAACAAAATCACCATAATTTGTTTAATAACTTCACTTTGTACAAAAATCATAGCAATTAGAACCGCCATCAAAGTTGTACTACTCATAGTAAGACCAGTACGCATTGCACCGTAAACTCTTTCCATTAAAGATCCTTCTTTTCTTTTTAATAGTCTGCTACTCAGCAAGATATCTGTATCTACAGAGTAACCAATTAACATTAAGAAAGCAGCAATACCAGCAGTACTTAATTTCATTCCGGTAAAGGAACCCACAATATTAAATATTGCTAACGTAACCACCATATCTGAAAATGCAGCCAAAATTACAGCAATACTTGGAACAAAAGTACGGAAATAAATTAATACCACAATACCCATTAATATAAAAGCAATCAGTAAAGCAACTAATGTTTCTTTAAAGAAACTTTTACCTAATGAAGAACCCATAACTTCAATATTATACTCAATTTCAGAACCAATCTTATCTGTCATTGCATTTATCAAAATTTCAATTTCCTCAGTTTCTTGTGCATCTGAATCAATAGCAACACTAACAACCCTTCCACCAGAAGAAATTGTTCTTACGTTAATATCTCCACGAGGGAACTGCTCTTTCAAGTAAGATTCTAAATTATCAATATCAACTAAAGGATCATTACTAATAGTAATTGTAGATCCTCCTTTTAGAGAAACACCTTTATTAACAAAATCTCCAGTCATACTATATTGAATCCCTAGTTGTAACAACGCTAAAACTAGTAATATGAATGGAATAAGAAGTAATAATTTATACTTTTTTTCGTAAACCGCCTGTAACTTTTTCCTCATGATAATGTGCTTATTTTAGGAATACTATATAAAGATTATGTTGATTAAGAAAATTGATAAAAGCATTTTATTATATTCTTAACCAAAAGTTTAATAAATCAATTTTTGATTATACTTAATATGGCAAAGAAAACAGAAAATAAGGATGAACAAATTGGGTTTCATAAAGGTTCTTTAGCTACTCTAGCAAAGGAAAGAGAAGAAATGTTACGTATTCTGCAAATTGTTGAACAATTAATGCAAATGCACATCAAAGAACTTAAAGATTTAGGCGTGGATTTACAAGCACAAGCAAAAGAAGTGTCTAAAAAACTTAAAGGCAAGAAACCGATTGAAGACGTTTTGTAAATTAAAGTTTAAAAATTAAATTAAAAAAAGAAAAAAATTTCTTTATTTTTTTGTAAGTAATAGAGCTAACAAGAATAAAATTACTCCTATTAAAACTACAATACCTGCAATTAACCAAGCAGCTTCTCTAACGCCACCCCAATTACTAGTAGTATCTACTTCTTGTGCCTGATTTAAATTAGGAACTTCCAAAGTTTCTATTACCACACTTGGTTGGGCATTGTTAGTATTACTCGCTACCGGAATTACAACATTGCTAGATTGACTATTATCTTCATCAGCTTCTTTTAACAAATCGTCAATTTTTTCTCTAACCTTTTCGACATCTTCTTCAAGTTCTTCTAAATCATGAACAAGATCGTCATCAACGTCATTTTCATTTTCAACGTCATCGATAAGATCTTCAATTTTATTATCTAAACTTTTTAAATCGTCATCAAGGTCTTCAAGATCATTTTCATAATCTTCAATGTCATCTTCATCATCGTCTTCTATTGCATCTCTATACTTTCCTTTGTAATATTTGTAATCATCGTAATAATTTTCGTAATCAGCTTGATATTCTTCGTAAAGTTGACGGTCAGTTTTAGGTGTGTTATCTGTATCATCACAAACATCACCAATACCATCAGCATCAGCGTCAGCTTGATCTGCGTTAGCATCAGTAGGACAATTATCTTCGCTGTCTACAATACCATCATTGTCAGAATCTTCTTCAACAGGAGGATCAGCAGGACATTCAAGATCACTAAAATCCCTATTTAATAACTCTGAAGTTTGTTCAGCTAATTCATAGAAAGCAGCTTCAGCTTCTTTAAATTCACCAGCTAAAATTGCGTTTCCTTGTAATTCTAACTCAGCAGCTATTTCTGCAGCAGCATAACTATCAGCATAAGTAGCGAAAGCAACAACAAATAAACCAAATCTAATGGTTTCTACTTGTTCTTGATCTTCTGCACAATATGCTTCAATTAACTCAATTTCAGAATTTTCAATAATTTCTTGATATCCATAGTAATCTTCTTCTAATTGATCTAAAATAGCATTATAATCAATAGGTTCTTCACAAGCTACAGCTACGCTTCCTTCTAGAACATCATCAATGTCTGCTACAAGTTCTTCAAATTTTTCAGAATAACTTAGGAATTCTAAAGCTAACTCTTCATTGCCATTTGTATTTTCATCGTAATAATATACATAAGCAGTCATTTCTTGACTTTTAGCTTTTCCTCGTAATTTTGTGAAATCAGCAGTATATTTTTCAATTAGTACTGAATCTTCACTACAATAAGCAGCTTCATATCCAGACAAATATTTGTTAAAATTTTCAACATGTGATTCATAAGCCCATGCTAATTTTTCAATTCGTTCATCAGTAGTAATTTCTACTGGAGCATTAAATTGAGAATTTCCAAAGTCAACCCCTACACCTTCTCCACCAAAAGGATTAATACCATTAGATGGATCTACCATATTAGTTTCTGGACCCACCCTTGGATCTGATGCTAATACGGGAGCAACTAACATACTCATAGCTAGAATAACAAGAGTAAGTATAGTAATAAATTTCTTCATCATTTTTTAGTAACCTCGCAATATATTTGCAAATAAATTGTTTTTACTATCAAGTACTAACTTTATTTATAAATGTTTCTATAATTTCCACTCTAGAGTAACTAAATCCCAAAAATGAGAATAAAAAGTTATATTATTACTTCGCCACGATGTATTTTTGGTAAGAAATTGAGAATTTTTCCTTCTTTATATTTAGCACAACCAAAAACATTTTTACCAAATTTTAATAAGATTAACCTATTATCTTCACCCAAATCTTTAATTAAATCCTGCCCTAGAAAATATTTTTTAAATTCTTCTTTAGTCAACTCAACCACATTTTTTAATTCTTCGTTACTTTTTTCGGCCTCTTGAGCCAATAATTGAGCACCTTCCTTACTTAATCTTAGTTGATTATGTTTTAATTCGGCAAAATATAGCCCAATACGATCAATTTTTAATTTGTTAAGATCAACTTCAGAAAGTTGTTTATTAATAATGTAAATCTTACCCTTATCATTTCTAAGATAAACATAATTTTTTGGTAAAGAAAAAGAAAAATTTGATATTAATAGTTCTTTGATTTTTTTGATTTCCCTAGTGTTTAAAATTATTAATTTAGACATTTATTCTAACTTTTCAATTTTTATTATTTGTACCGGGCAAGCTTCAGCAGCTTCTTGATTTATTGCACGGTCATCTTCACTATTAATTTCTAATTCCAAATGGTCTTCTATCTTTTTGCTGTTTTTTAAATGTGCCATACCCTCATCGTCAATTTCCCAGAAGTCCGGACATATTACTGCACACGCACCACAACTAATACATTCATCTTTAAATAATAAAATTTTATATTTGCCCATTTTTAATCTCCCCCACAATAGTCTAAAATGGATTTATTAAAACAATTTAAAGCAAAAACCTACTTTTCTTTATAATTGTTTTCATTTTTTTAATATTATATATACCAAAAAGCTTATATAATAAACTACACTTATTTTGTCTAATGAAAAAGAGTGTAAAAGCAACAATGCTAGTGATGTTAGTAGTGATTATGTTCTTATTAAGTTCTTGTAAAGGTGGAATTCCGGGCGGAGATAAACCCTCAGACACAGCAGCAGCGGCAAGAGCACTACAAACAGGTACACAAGGAGTGCAAATCCAATTACTAAATAATTTACCTCCAAACACAGTTTACGATCAAACAGAATTAGTTGCTTTAGTAGAAGTAAAAAATAAAGGAAATTATGACCTCGGACCTCAAGAATGTTTTGTACAAATAACTGGTTTTGATACAAATATAATCCATGGAGGAATGAATATTCCGCAATCTTGTGCAGAAGGAGTAAACATTTTAGAAGGTAAAACATTATATAATTCTGAAGGTACATTTAATCAATTAGAATTCTCTTCCTCAAGCATTAGATTACCAGAAGGAGTTTTTGAATATAGTCCAACGTTAAATTTTTTAACATGTTATAACTATCATACTCGAGCAAATCCTGCAATATGTGTTGACCCATTATTTTATCAAGTTACCGCTCAACAAAAAACTTGTACTCCTAGCAACGTTGCTTTAGGTGGTGGACAAGGTGCACCAGTGGGAGTAAGTTCTATAGGTGTAGATATGGTAGGCAATAAAGCTGTTTTTGAAATAAATGTTGCTAATCAAGGTAATGGTAGAGTTATTAGCCCTTACGCAGACATTAGAAATTGTGGTCAAGCATCTTTACATTATACAGATTTAGATAAAATATTTTACACTGTAGATTTAAGTGGTGGAAGTTTAGTTAACTGTAAACCAAGCGATGGAGCAGTTAGATTAGTTAACGGTAAGGGAAAAATAGTTTGCAGTTTTAATATTCCGGGTACGTCTGCTTATGAAACTCCATTAATGATTGATTTAGATTATGGTTATGTACAAAGTCAATCAAAAAGAATTTCTATTATAAAAACACCTGAATAGTTATGTTAATATAGAGTAAGTTTTATATAACATTATTTCTTCTCTAAGAGAATATATTAAGAAAAATTAAAAGAGAGGTACACAAAATGAAAAAAATATTAATTTTACCGATTTTATTGTTAAGCTTGTTTTTATTAACTTCCTGTGAAGGAGAAGAAGGACAAGTAATCACGGGTGGTGCTTTTGTTGGTGGAACACAAGGTATCGTAGCATCTTTCGAACCGTTAAGTGTAATCGATGATGAATCTGGATTATATACTATTTATGATAATGAAGATTTTCCTTTAGAAGTGTTGTTAAAAAATAAGGGTGAAGAAACTATTAACGAAGGAGATATAACTTTAACTTTACGTGGACCTTATCCTGGAGACTTTCAAAATATTCCTAGTTGGGTTTTAAAAAATCAAGAGACAGTAGAAAAAATTTCTGAATTTAATCCAAACGGAGGAGAAGAAACTGTTTCCTTTACACCTAATAATTTTGCAGCATACGTTGGAGAAGTTATTGGATATAATGATTTAACTTGGCATTTAGAATATGATTATCGTTACAGAACAAACTTAATCATAAATGATGTTTGTTTTAATGGTGATATCAGCGATGATAGTGTTTGTAATGTTAAAGAAAGTAAAGATTTTTCTATCTCTGGTGCACCAATAACCATAACTTCTGCTGCTGAAGATAGTGGTGGAAAAGGTGTTGTCTTATTAAAAGTTGATGTAAGTAATGTTGGAGATGGTAAATCTACTTTTATCGGAGAAAATTATGATAAACGTTTTGATCAATTAAGTTTCTCTGTTGATGAACCTGAAAAGTGGGAATGTAAATCTGGTGGTAGAATCGGACAAGCAAGACTGGTTGAAGGTAGAGCACAAATTATTTGTACTTTAAATGAACCACTTCTAGAAGATGAAGTTTATACTAGATCTGTAAGATTAACGTTAGACTACAATTATAAAGAAGAGATTCAAGAAAAGTTAAGAATCCGAGAAAGTACACAATAAATTTTTTCTTATTTTTTATTATTTTAGATTCTTTTTCATAAATTCAACTAATAAATCTGTAGCTTGTTCTAACGTACCAGGTTTTTTGTACAGGTGAGTACCATTTTTTATAACCTTAAATTGACAATTCTTGAAATGAGGAATTAATTCTTTAGCCACCCCTAAAGGAGTAGTTCTATCAATATCTCCATTAAACATTAAAATGGGGAGATTAATTTTTTCTGCTTCTTTGAAGATATCATATTTTTTATAATCTTCCACAAAAGTGTAGTTTACTTTCATTATCCCCCAACTTTTATCAAAATTGTAATAACCTTGTTCTTTCCATTGTTGAAGCAGCTCTTCTGAAAAAAGAGGGCTCTGGTATAAATCAACAGCAGGAGATTGTAGTACTAACACTTTGATTCTTTTATCAGAAGGCGTGTAAAGTAAAGAGGTCATTCCGCCCATTGAGTGTCCTGTCAAACCAATTTTATCTTTATTAACGTAATCTAAACTATAAACAAAATCTATTGCTTTCTTAAGAATTTTTAATTGTAATGTAAGAGTCATTTCCTCACAAGGAATCTCACTAAGTTTATTAGGACAATCATAAAAATCAAACATTAAAGTTACTATTCCAGTTTCTGCTAACTTTTCACACATAAACTTGTTCTTAGATTTATGTACACCACCACCAAAACCATGTACAAAAATAACTGCAGGAAATTTTTTGTTTTTTTCAGGAATATAAAGAAGTCCACCAATTTTTTTATTTTGATAATCAAAAGAAACTTGTTGTATTTTCATTTTAATTTAATTTTGATTTATTTGCTACCTGTTAAAACTATGTAAGCTAAAAAACTTTCCAACTGTAAATATTCATCACTTCCTTCAACCATCCTGAACTCTACTTCACCACATTTATCAACCAATTGAACTTTTTTACAATCTTCTAATTCTAAGTCCCATAAACCTCTTTGCATCTGTTTAATAATGTCCGTTCCAGAAAGACCATACTCTAACATTAAATCAAGTAATTTTTTTCTTGCGGTTAAAAAATCTCCTTTGGCAGCAATATTCATGATTTCTTTAACCTCTTTAGGTTTAGCAACCGAAGCCATAGAATAAACCAGTTCTACATCAAGATCTGTTTTGATTACTGCGCAACTTTGCATAACATTTTCTAATCTCCTACAATCTCCTTCACAAATTTCATAAAGTGCCTTTTTAGCATCATCACTTACAGTTAAATTCTCTTCGGTAGCAACTTTTTCAATCACGAAATTAATCTCCTCTTCACTTAAGGGTTTAAATCTAAACACTGCACATCTTGACTGAATTGGGTCAATAATTTTAGAAGAATAGTTACAAGATAAAATGAAACGGCAAGTTTTAGTATAATTTTCCATAGTTCTTCTAAGAGCTTGCTGTGCTTCTTTAGTTAAAGCATCACTTTCATCAAGATAAATCAATTTGAACGGAACGTCACCAATAGCCTTAGTTCTAGCGAAATCTTTAACTTTAACCCTAATTACATCAATACCCCGTTCATCAGAAGCATTCAACTCTAACGTGTTTTGACGCCAATTTTCTCCAAATAACTGTTTAGCTATTACTAAAGATAACGTGGTTTTTCCTACACCAGCAGGACCAGAAAATAATAGGTGTGGCATACTTGTGGTTGTTACAAAAGCTTTCACTTTTTCTACTATTTCTTTCTGTCCACGAACTTCTGCAAAATTAGAAGGACGATACTTTTCTGTCCATATTGATATTGTCATATTTATGTTTGATATACACTAGTTTATAAGTTTTATTACTGTGTACAAAATATTGAGTTTAAAGTACATCATTGTAACTTAAAAGTAGCAAAAGTGTAAAGATTTATAAAATAATTGTGTTTCTTAAAGATAAAAATGGATAAACAGTTATTAATGTTATATGATGGAACCGGCTCATTCCCCGAATTTAAAGAAGGTATTCTAGAGATTGATCCTAAAATATTTGCAAAATATAATAATACCAAAATTGAACAACTTAAAGGAAATATGGGTGAAGAATCAATAAAAGATTTGGTTGATTCTCTTGGAGTTATTGTTCAAACAGCTTATGAATATTATCAAAATAAACAAGATAGTCCTATGCCTCCCCTCCATGATGTTCAAGCATTTTTTCTTGGTTTTGACGCAAATAATTTTTATGAATGGGCAAAATCAGCTTTGAATCTGGGATTAAATCCAATTGCAGTTCATACTTCTTCTATTGATGAAGTAGAATTTGATAATATTTCATCTGTAAATATGACCATGATTTTCGATAGTCCATTCGATCCCACCAGATTAGAAGAAATGGTTAAAGATGATTGTATGTTTTTAGGAATGGATGATGAACTTGGAAAAGTAAATTTTTCAATAATGCCATACTTATTTAGAAATTTTGTTGAAGGAGAAAACGAAGATAATCCACTTAATACTGTTTTTAATAAACCTGATTCCCCATCAGAATTTGGTTCAACAATTAGAGAATTTATGGATAAAAACTCTGATCTAACAGATTATTTCCCGAGGTTTATTTCTGTTCCTTCAAAAGCAAAATTAGAACCCGACAAATTAGAAAAAATTTATCACTTTTTCAAAGATAAAGACGTTGATAAAGTAATTATTAAAGGCAATATATCGGCAGCTTCAGGTCATAATGTAAATCCATACATTATTCTTGATACGAGAACAAGAGGAAATCAGTCAGTAGAAGAAAAAATTGAAGAATGGGAAAGTCAAATTATAAGATATCAACGAAGACATGGATACGATTCAGCAATAATGATTCAAGAAATGATTGATACAGAAAGAGACCATGAAAAATCTAATGAAACAACAAGGAAAGCAAGAAAGCATAACGCTGTTGGACACCATATCTGGGATAAAGGTATTTGCTATACATATAAAATGCTTAGAGAAAAATTTGATACAACAAATCCAGTTGATATTGGTAATGTTGATAAAACTTCAAGAGGGGTTGTTCTTGGTACAGACGTAAATACTAGTTCTTATCATTCTCCAGTTCTTGAAAAATTAGGTAAATATCTTAACTTAGTTTCACCTTTTGGAGCACACTCATTTGATTTTGTTTTACAAAACGAATCTGAAAAATTATTTGCTTTGGAAGCGAACCCGTCTAGAGTTCGTGGTGATCAAATTGGCTCAAACTTTTTTGGAGGAGCTAACTTATTTGACGCTTATACACAGTGGTTAAAAGATCAAATTGAAGACACTTCTGAAGCAACAGGAATTTATACGTCTAAGTTAAGAGTACTTGAACCAGAAGAAAGAGTAAAATATTTTCAGGATTTAAGATTGTTATGGGAAACTGTTTCTGACTTTATTGGCAGCACAATAGTATACTGTGATGAATCCGGAATAGAACAAGACACTGAATTTGTAGAAAATCCCATTGGTGATGGCACATATTATGGTAGATATTGGGGACGCGTTAGAGATTATTATGATCTTAAAATGGCTAATTCTAAAATATATACAGATAGAGATCTAGATGCAAAGACTGCTAATTATGCTATTGGTAGTACTATTACAGCTGCTAATTATGGTGTTATTAACACTACTATAGATCCTCACGATAAACCCACTCATGGAATAATTCAGGATACAGGTATAAAACCTATTAACTATATGTATGATAATCTTGATAAGGACCCATATAGGAAAAAATAGTAAATAATGTTTGACTATTAATTAGAAAGCTAGTAAAACTATATTAGTTAAGATATCAAATATTTCTGTATAAGATATTCCAAAAAAAACTACTAACACTAAAGCTACTAATAAAGCGTAAAATACTATCTTCAAAAATTTGGATAAAATTGTACTTAGAGCAATAATTACTATAGCAGCGATTATTATACCAATTAACGAAAATATTTCCATACAGTTTAGAAAATGAAATTCCTTTTTAATTATTTCTTTACTAAAAGAACCATTTTTAAGTTATTTGTTTAATAAATAGAGAAAAGAAAAAGAAAATAATTTATTTCTTCAAGTAAACTGTGCTTGTTGGGAATGGTATACCGATCTTAGCTTTATTCAAAGCATTGTAGATTAATTCGGTTGCTTCTAATTGCTTACCGTAAGAATTTTTCCAGTTAGATACCCAAAATCTCGCTTTAAAGTTTAAAGCAAAATCTCCCATTTCAGTAAATTGTACAACTGGAAGAGGATCTTCTAAAATATCTTTCAACCCTGTAATTGTTTTCATGACAATCTTTTGTACTTCTTTAATGTCACTACCATAATCTGTTCCAAATTCTACTGTAACACGTATTTTTGAGCTTGGTTTGGTAAAATTCTGAATTTTAGAGTTGGCTAAATTACCATTAGGAACAACTATAATTTCATTATCGTAAGTTCTTATTTTTGTACTTCTTAATCCAATATCATGCACTTCCCCAATATCACCAGAATCAATCTTAATCTTATCTCCAACACGGAATGTTTTATCTAAAATTAAACTCACTCCGCCAAAAACGTTTTTTAGAGAATCTTGTAACGCTAATCCTAAAACTAAACCACTTATTCCTACACCTGCAAGATAAGGACCGATATTAATTGACCAAATTTTTAATATCCACATTAAAGCAATGATGGAAAATATTACCCTGATAGTTTTATGAAATAAAGGTAACAAAATATCATCAAGATTAGTTTTAGTTTTCTTAGCAAACGAATTTCCCCAAGACTCAATAATAATATCAAATACTCGTAAAATCATAAACAAAAATACTAACGCTAAGAGTGAATTACCTATATTGTCTACTATTTGTCCTGCTTCCAAAAAACTTAGAGATAATTTCAAACCGTAAACTAATATGATATAAAATAACGGACTTCTTGTTCTTTCTAAAATCAAATCGTCAACTTCAGTTTTAGTTTTTTTAGCAAATCGTTGTAAATATTTCTTATAAACAAATACCAATAGCTTCGCTAAAATAGCAAAAATAATTAAAACTAGTACTGCTAATATGTATTTGTTTTGAACATAATTCCCGTAAGGAACTTTGCTTAATAAATTAATTAAATATTCTTTCATTTTTTCTTCTTAATTACCTTTTTAACTTTTCTTTTATTAGTTTTATGTTTTTTGGAACTTTTTTTATTTTTGTTTTCTTCTTCAACTATCCCTTCATGAAGTGGAAATCTTACTTTAGTAATAAATACTTTGATTGAACTTAAAATAATTGTGCCTGTGATCACCACATAAGCAACTTTAGCAATAAAATCTGCGTGAGGTATTCCTGCCTGAATTGCTAATTGAGCAACAGCAGCAGCAGCTAAACCACGAGCAAAAATAGAATTTACAAGAGATCGATTTCCGGGCATCATGCCTTTTGTTAATACCATTGAAGCTTGTCTTGAGAACATTAAAACAACAGATATAATTCCTCCAACAAATAATGCTCGCCAATCAGAAATATCTATCAATATCCCTACATAAACAAAGAAAAATGTTTTCAGGAAAAAAGATATTTGATGATAAAAGTATTCTTCTGAAGGCGTCGTTACAGATAATCCTGTTTCTGATTCTAACTTTTTTCGATCTTTCTTTTTGGTAGTAATCCCTTTAATTACCAATATAAGTTGTTTAGAATTGTTTAAGATTAAACCGAAGAATAAAGCTGCAATTGCTCCATTACCGTTAAGAAATTGTGTAATAACATAAACTAATAACAGATACGCTACAGTCATAATATAATTGTGTTCTTTGAAAACTTTTAAAATTAAAATTATCCAAATTACTGCTCCAACCGAACCAATTAATCCAGCAACAGCAAATAAAGAAGCGATTTGTGTTAACACTTCTCGGACTCCAAAACCACCTAATCGAAAAACTTCTATTGCTGTTAAAGAAAAGACAATACAAAAAACGTCTGTTAAAGCAGATTCAAGTGTAAGTAAAGAGTAAATTCTTTCACTAACTTTCATTTGTTTAAGGATAGGAATAGCGAATGATGAAGAAACTCCACCGAGTAAAAATCCCAATAATAATGCAGTTAGGAAAGAAAACATCTGTAACCAGACATTAAGTAATAGTACAATTGTAGTAATTATCGCCGTAGAGATAATAAAATTAAATATGGTTAAAACAAAACTTTGTGAAAATTCTTTAATTAAAGCTGATAAGCGAATGTTAAATGCACCATCAAACAATAAAAATATTAAAGTGAAAGTTGTGAATACTGGAGCAATCTTAACAATTTGTGAAGGATTTACATAATTTAGTACATGTGGACCAATTATGAAACCTAAAGCAATTAAGAATAAAATATCTGGAACGTTAAATTTTTTGAAAATCCATTCTGCGAAAAAGCCAAAAAATAATATTAAGCTGGCCGCAAACAGGATTAATGTCACCACTTCCATGATAAAAAGAACGAAGTCATGATTTATATAAGTTTTGGAAAATGACAGTTAAATGTATATGATATAGTAAACATAATTTTATTAGTCTCTTGATTATACCTCTAGAAATGGACGAAAATATAGAAAAAATAATTGGTTGTGTTAATAACATCAAAGGAGATTATTTAGATGTGTTTAATTATTTTCTTACAGATGTTTTAGGAAAAGATTCTTCAGATGTTAGAAAGGATAATAGATTTGATTCATTCACTATTCATGAAAGTGAAGATGGTTATGCAGAAGTATGTAATTTTGACAGAGTTAGATCTGGTACTAATGGTCAACCTTGGTTAGCTCTTACTTCACATGGACAAGGACAGATATTAGATTATAGTCCTTCTTCTTTGAAACCAGGGGATGTACACACTTCATATGATCAACGTCTAGATGTAGATAAGAGTAAAGATGAACATGTAGTTATTTATAACAAACACACAGAAGAAGATGGAATTTTTCTTTCAATAAGAAAAAGTAAAATTAAAGAGATATCAAATAAACTCTAATCCATTATGTGAAAAATTAAGCAGCAATGTACAAGAAGTCATCTAAATCATCAAGCTCTCCATTGAGGTAATGATAATTCATCAAATCTTGTAAACATTTCTCATAATTCATTCTGTGTCATCACCATCATCTATCCCAGAACTCGGAACTGCGGATCTAGAAATAATAATAATGTCACCAACAGCTTTAACTAACTGGTGCGGAACAATTACTCCTTTAGCACTTCCTAATACTTTGCTAAGGAAAGAATTTTTTGTAGATTTAATTTTCCATCCAGAAACCTTATTACCTTGTACAATTGCGTCTTCGACATCTCCAAAATAATCGCCAGAATCAGTAAACACTCTGGAATCATAAGTTTCCGAAATTTTTTTCATTTTAAGCATTATGTCCACCTCACTAAAATATAATTAAAATTAAAACTACTTAAGTTTATATAGTTTTCTGTTATACAGAAACAAAATGGAACGTCTAAAGATTATTGGTACATCTCATATTTCTAAACAAAGTATCAACGAAATT
>Ga0233431_1001508_pt1 | contig 39851 bp, 53 predicted proteins | sample SI_118_April2016_FD_179867 | JGI IMG/M metagenome (GOLD analysis project Ga0233431, IMG submission 179867) | Seawater microbial communities from Saanich Inlet, British Columbia, Canada - SI_118_April2016_200_MG | ecosystem: Environmental > Aquatic > Marine > Inlet | place: Canada: British... | reverse complement strand
AAAAAAGAAGCCATTAACCACGCAGTTAATGTTCACGAACGTTGTGGAACACAAATTGAATTTGTTTTAGCAAAGCAATGGTTTATTAAATATTTAGATTTAAAAAAAGAATTTTTAAAACTTGGTAAAAAAATTAACTGGTATCCACCACACATGCAAGTTCGTTTAGACAATTGGATTAACGGATTAAAATGGGATTGGTGTATTTCCCGTCAGCGTTTCTACGGAATTCCTTTCCCTGTTTGGTATTGTAAAAAATGTGGAGAAGTTAAAGTAGCTAGCGAGAAGCAGTTACCAGTCGATCCTCTAGTAACAAAACCTTCTGGAAAATGTAACTGTGGTAGCACAGAATTCTTACCTGAAAAAGATATCCTAGATACTTGGATGACTTCTTCAATGACACCATTCATAAACGCAAATTGGGATGGTAAAAAAACATCTCAAATTTATCCTATGGACTTACGACCACAAGCACATGACATAATTACTTTCTGGGCATTCAACACAATTGTTAAAGGATATTTACACACAGGAAAAGCACCTTTCAAAAATATTATGATTTCCGGACACGGTTTAGATAAAAACGGAAAGAAAATGTCTAAGAGCAAAGGCAACGTTGTTGATCCTCTAACAATGATTGAAAAGTATTCAGCAGACGCTGTTCGTTACTGGTCAGCCACTGCTTCTCTTGGAGAAGACCTACCTTTCCAAGAAAAAGATTTAGCAAATGGACAAAAACTAATTACAAAACTTTGGAATGCTTCTAAATTTGTTAATATGATGACCAATAATATTACCTGCGAAGCAGCTATAGATAAGAAAACTATAGGTAAACCAAAGAAATTAGAAATCATGGACGAATGGTTACTAGAAAAATTAAACAAAGTTATTAAGGAAGTAACCAATGGTTTTGAAGTTTACGAGTATTCAAAAGCTAAAAGTAAAACAGAATATTTTTTCTGGAGAAACTTCTGTGATAATTATTTAGAATTAGTAAAGTACAGACTTTACGATAAAGAAAACAAAACACATAACTCGGCAATTTGGACTTTACACCACTCGTTACTAACTGTCTTAAAACTTTTCGCACCGATTATGCCTTACATTACAGAAGAACTTTACCAAGTAATATTTACGAACGAAGTGAGCAAAACAAAATCAATTCACATTTCTTCTTGGCCAACAGCTGTTAAGATTAGCAAAGGCACTGAAGAGATCGGTGACTTAGCTATCCAGGTTATAGCTTTAATCCGCCAATGGAAACAATCAAAACAACTAGCTCTAAACAGCGAATTAAAATCAGTAACTATCTCTTGCAACAGCAGTGAACAAGCAATGCTAAAGAAAGTAACCCAAGAAATCCAAGGTGTAATGAAAGTAAAAGAAATTAAATTTGCCAAGGCAGATGAAATTTCAATAGATATTAAAGAGTAATTTAAATACTTCAGAAAGAAGATGTTAATTATGAAAATCAAGACATCAAAAATATCAAAACGTGACTGACTTTTTTCTAGGGTGACCTATATGGATGAAACTAGCTATAAATTAAAAAAAATTATTAAGGAATTATCTAGCATGCGCGGTCGCCACACAGAATTGATTAGCGTCTATGTTCCTCAAGATTACCCGTTAAATGAAATTGGATCATTAATTGCAAACGAAATATCACTAACCCAGAACGTAAAAAGCAAAGCTGTTCGAAAAAACGTGACTTCAGCTTTAACAAAGATACAACAACATCTAAAACTTTACAAAAAAACACCACCAAACGGACTTGCACTTTTCTGCGGTAATATTTCTAAGAACGAAGGTGTTGCAGATGTTAAAATATGGGCAATTGAACCACCCGAACCAGTCAAAGTCAAACTCTACTGGTGTGATCAAAAGTTTGAACTAAAACACTTAGAATCAATGGTAGAAGAAAAAGAAATTTATGGATTAATTATTCTTGATAACGGCGAAGCAACTGTCGGTCTACTAAAAGGAAAATCAATTAAAAAATTACACTACTTAAAATCTTTAGTACCTGGAAAAACTGCCAAAGGTGGTCAATCAGCTGCTCGTTTCGGACGAGTTCGCGAAGGATTAAAAAATGATTTTTATAAAAAAGTTGCTGAGGTATCAAACCTAAGCTTCAAAGATAAGAAAATAAAAGGAATTATTTTAGGCGGACCTGGACCTGTAAAAGAAACTTTCCACCAAGAAGCATACTTACCAACTGATTTAAGAAATAAAGTTTTAGGTATACGAAGCATTGGCTATGCAGACGAAGGTGGTTTGAAGGAACTAGTACAAAAATCACTTGACCTTATCGAAGAAGCAGCTCTTAAACAAGAAAAAGAATTACTTCAAAAATTCTTAACAGAACTAAAAAAATCTTCTGGCCTAGTAACTTACGGGATGTTTTCTGTTCTAAAAGCTGTTAAGCAAGGTGCTGTAAACACAATTCTAATTAACGAAGGTTTAGCATGGGAAGAAGTCGAGGTAACATGTTCCTGCGGTTTCAGCGAAAAGAAAGTTGTTCGTATCAAAGACAAATCCAGCCAAAAATGCCCTGACTGTCAGGCAACCCTGAAAATTCTCGGTGAAATGGATATTCTAGATGCGCTAGACGAACTTGCTAAACAATACGGCAGCGAAGTCGAAGTAATCTCAAATGAAACACCCGAAGGATCTCAACTAGAAGCACTAGGTGGAATCGGCGCAGTTCTAAGATACAAATTGTAATATTTACTTTCGAAGAAAGCTATAAATAATTTTTGGTACAGCTTTTTTAGAGGTTTTTCGTAAACGTTTTTGAACCAACCTACCCCATAAAAAGGTTTCACCAATAAAAAGGTGTTTTAGAAAAGTTCTACATGGTCTGCAGCATGTTTCAAAGAAATTCCCATCCCCCTTTCAGAAGAAACAAGCACAACTGTCTTACCACGTTCTTTTGCTTTTTGAATTAACGCTAAAAAATCTGCATCTCTTGTCGCCAGCGCAATAACATCAATATCTCTATTGAAAACAGCTTCCATCGCATGCACAGCAACAATGACGTCAACGTCAGTCTTCTGTTCTGGATCACCTAAAGCAATGTGAACTTCAAAACCTTCATTAGAAACAGCCTCAATTAATTTCTCAGAAGCATATTGATTAAGAAAAACCTTTCCAATTGAAAGTCTACCATATTTTGATAACCGTTCACGAAGTTCCCGTAAGTTTAGCGAGAATTCTTTACGAATCATATTTGGTCCATCAATAAACAAAGCAACATTAGGCTTTCTCATTTTAGGAACAAACTTAGGAACCTTTGGAAATCTTTTTCTCCCAGGAAAGGGAATCCTATTAAACGGTTTTTTAAAATCAATAAATGCCATCTGAACACCTGACCAATCTCTATATAATTAAAAACTGTGATCCATGCATATAAACATGCCTATTATTTTTAATACTAGATTAAACATTACATTATACATAGGAAACAGTGATTTATTTGGAGAAAATGCATGATTCTCAACATTTAGAAGAGATCCTTAAGAGGAAAAAAGAACTAAAGGAGCTATATATGAGCTTGATTTTACGTTCTTTTGCTATCTCCATGATTTCTATTTTTGTTCCAATATACCTTCTAATCAAAGGATTTGCCCTATCAGAAGTCCTAATTTTCTACATTATTTTAGACATAACAGCGGTTATCTTAGCTCCTCTGGTAGCTATTCTAAGCTCGAAAATAGGAGTAAAACACACCTTTTTGCTAAATATACCCATAATAATAACCTATTTCATCTCTTTAAACTTTTTATCAGAATATAATATCCCATTATACCTAATTTCCATGCTAGGGGGTACAGCTGTGGTACTTCACTGGATACCAATCAACTCAGACTTTGCAAAATCCGGAGATAAGAAACATCGGGGAGAGCAATCTGCATATTATCACATGATACCAAAACTAACTTCGATAATAGCACCTATACTTGGAGCATTTACAGCTGAACTACTTGGATTCCCTATACTATTTGGATTGATTTCTGTAATAATAATTTTATCAGCTATCCCACCGCTAACTAGCTCAGACTACAAATCAAAAATAAAATATGACTGGAAAAAATTCCTAAAGAAGAAATCAAAAATATCCAAATTAATGTTTTTCGACGGATTCCTAGCAAGATTAACAAAAGTTATTTTCCCTATTTTCGTTTACTTAGTACTTGGAGATGTTATTATACTGGGAACTATAGGAAGTATTTTTGCAATAGGAACATTTGTATTTACATTAATGATTGGAAGACTTTCTGATCAAATAGGAAAAAGAAAATTAATTAGACTATCTGGATTTGTCTTCATACTAGCTTGGTTAATAACATTTTCAGCTAATGACATATTCACATTTTCAGTTGTAGCTATTGTTCTTGGTATAGCTGACTCGCTAATTGCTACTCCTATATTCGCATTAGAAAGCAACGAAGCTAAAAAACATCCAACTGAACTAATGACTCTACGAGAAATGGTAATCCGAATAGGAATGGCAAGTGTAATGGTTCTTTTGTTATTATCAAATGGAAATATGCAAATGATATTTGTCTTTGGATTAATGGCTTCAGGATATATTGTAATACACAAATTTATAAAATAAAAAACTTTTTCACATTTTCTCCACAGACCTTCCAAACAGTTTCAAAGTCAAGTTTCTTTATCTCAGCCACACGCTCAGCAACTTTTCTAATATTTGTAGGATAACCTATCTTATCTTCACCCATAGGAAACCAAGGTGAATCTGTTTCAAGGAAAATCCTCTCCAATGGAAAATCTCGAATAATTTTTTTCCGCTCTTTAGACTTAAAAATTACCGGCCCAACAGAAATATACCAATTGTTTTGAATAATTTTATCTAACAACTTCCTCTCGCCCCACATATGCATTTGAACTTTCTTAGGTGAAAACTCCTCTAGAATCTTTATTGTATCTTCTCCAGATTCCCAGTTGTGAATTACTACTGGCTTTTTCAAATCTTGTGCAAACCCTAAAAGTTTCCGAAACAACTCTTTACTTTTCTCCTGACTAGGTATATCTTTTATCCAGTGGAAATCCAAACCAATTTCCCCAATCCCCACAAAACTTTTTTGATTTTGTTTTATCTTTTCAAGATACTCGTTCACTTGTTCCTGAGAAAAATCATTAACATATTGCGGATGCAGACCAGCTGTTGCCTTGACAAAACTAGGCCACTTCTTAACAAAGCCCAGAGTCACATCTAAATCGCGTGGATTCGCACAACTAGTAATAACACCGCTAAGATCGCGCTTCCACTCTTTAATCAACGCTTCCCGATCTTTATACTGCGGCTGCTCTAAGTGAAAATGTGAATCTATCATAGTATTATATACTATCATATTACATTAAAAATATGAGTAAAATCTTGCTAGACACAAATTTCCTTATTGACAACTTAAAATGGAAAGTTGGAGCTTTCCGATCTTTTAGAGGACGAGATGTTTCCACAATAGAACCTGTTATCCACGAGTTAGAGAAGCTAGTTAGTAGCTCAATCTATGCTAAGCTAGCCTTAGCCCAGATCAAAACAAAAGGTTTAAAAGTATTGAAAACAAAGCAGACCTCAGCTGATCCAGCTTTACTTTTCCTGTCTAAAAAAGGCTATATTATAGCAACCCACGACAAGCTTCTAAAACAAAAAATCAAAAAGTCAAGAGGTCAAGTCACATATATAAGGCAGAAAAAATATGTGGTATTTGAGTAATATAATATAACCCAAGCAAATATCAACAGAACTATAGATAATATTTACGAACTCAAGCGAGCAAAAGATAATATTTACGAGATAAAGAAAAAGGTGATAATATGTATCAGATATTAGAAATTAAAGACACAATTGCAGTACCTGCAACAAAATTTTCAGATAATGTTGATCAAGCAATAAAAGAAAGCTTAGAAGAAAAATATGAAGGCAAAATAACAACAGAAACCGGAGTTTGCTTGGCGATAACAGACATAGCTGAAATTGGAGAAGGAAAAATAATGCCAGGCGATCCATCTGCGCACTACCGAATAAAATTCAAAATGCTTACTTGGATGCCAAAGAACCAAGAAATTGTTGAAGGTGCTATTGTTGACATAACAGAATGGGGAGTTTTCGCTAGAATCGGTCCATTAGACGGATTAATCCACATCTCACAAGTTATGGATGACTATGTAACTTATGATAATAAGAATGCTTCGCTTGCTGGTAAGGAAAGCAAAAGGGTTTTAAAGGTTCAGGACAATGTTAGAGCAAGAATAATCTCAGTATCATTAAAAGAACAAAACAAAGTCGGTCTAACAATGAGACAACCTTTCCTTGGAAACATGAAATGGATTGAAGCTAAGGAAGAGGAAGCAGCAAAACCAGCTGAGAAAAAAGCCAAAAAGTAATATCAACTTTGAAGAAGCTATAGATAATATTGATAGGTGAAATAAAATGGTAAAACGAGCATGCAAATTATGTAAAAGAATTGTAGAAGGAAACATCTGCCCAGCTTGTAAAACAACTGAACTAACAAGAAACTGGAAAGGTGTAATGATAGTTGTAAATCCAGAATCTGACTTAGCTAAAGAAGCAGTTATAACTGCTCCTGGAAAATATGCTATACGGGTAAAATAAAAAAGCTATAGATAATATTTACAAATAAAATGAACTATAGGTGAAATAAAATGGAAGTAAAAATTGAACAAGATAATGAAAATGCATTATTGAAGCGTCGAGAACTTATCGCTAGTATAGACTACGAAGGAAAGTCAACACCTTCTCGCGGTGAGCTTGAAGCTGCAATCGCTACAATGAAAAAAGTTGATTTCAATTGCGTTAAAGTTCACAAATTATTTTCTGATCATGGCCGTCCTTTAGGAAAAGCTTGGATAAGAATATATGACAAACCAATTGCTGAAAAAATAGAAGCACAGAAAAAGAAAGATGAAAAACCAAAAGAAGAAGCAAAACCAGCAGAAGCACCAGCAGAGGAAAAGCCAGCTGAAAAACCAACTGAGGCGCCAGAAGAGAAAAAAGAATAATATTACGAGCTTAAGCGAGCAAAAAATAATATTTATGAAAAGGTGATTTTATGGGTGATGGAAAAAAAGCAAAAAGTAAGAACAAGCACAAAGTAAGTCAAGTATGGAAAAAATACAATAAAGAAGGTAAAGGTAGAACTTGCCCTCGATGTGGTAAAAGAATATTCTTAGCTCTACACAAGAACCGTTCAACCTGCGGAAAATGTAAATATTCTGAGAAAAAATCAGCACCAAAAAAAGAGTGAACAGTAACTAATTTTTTTAATTCCTACTTACCTCCGGGTGGGTCACAGATTTCTCCTATGGGTGGGCAAAGATTTAAACATAAACAACAATTGTTTTACTATGATATCCTTAGGAATAGAAAGCACTGCACATACTTTTTCAATTGGTATTGTCAAAGACAAAGAAGTTCTATCTAATGTTAGTCAGATGTATCGCCCAAAAAAAGGCGGTATTGTTCCCCGCGAAGCAATGACACACCACGTTGAGATCGCACAAGACATACTGAAGCGTGCTTTAACCGAAGCAAAACTTTCTATTGAGAACGTGGACATAATTTCTTTTTCAGCTGGTCCCGGCCTACCACCTTGTCTCCGAGTCGGATCAGTCTTAGCACGCGCACTTGGCCTAAAATATAACAAACCAGTAGTTCCAGTTAACCATTGTGTCGCACACGTGGAAATCGCCAAGATGACTACAGGTTTTAACAATCCAATTATTCTTTACGTGTCTGGCGGAAACACACAAATACTTGGCGAAGCAGGTAACCGCTACCGAACTTTCGGCGAAGCAATTGATATTCCTATAGGAAACTGCTTAGACCAGTTTGCCCGTGAATTAGGCATCCCCCACCCAGGTGGACCAACTATAGAAACACTAGCCAAGTCTGGTCGCTGGGTCGAATTACCCTACGTTGTAAAAGGAATGGATGTTTCTTTTTCTGGAATTCTAACGCAAGCTATTGATAAGTTCAAAACTGGTGAAAGCAAAGAAAATATTTGTTTCTCTCTACAAGAAGTTTGTTTCTCAATGCTAACAGAAGTCTGTGAACGCGCTTTAGCCCACACAGGAAAAACACAACTATTACTAACAGGCGGAGTCGCAGCCAACTCTAGACTCCAAAAAATGTTACAGATTATGTGCTCTGAACGCAACGCTAAATTTGCTGTCGTGCCCCAAGAACTCGCAGGAGACTGTGGAGCGATGATCGCATACACAGGAATCTTAGCGCGAGAAAACCCACAAGAAAAAAGAATCAATCGCTTCTGGCGAACAGATGATGTAGAGATTAAGTGGTAACTATTTTTTATACAAAACAACATCGCCCTTTGCTTTTTCAATTGATTTCTCAAAGACTAAAGCAACTACAGGAAACTTATCATCTATCCAAGTAAGTATATACGAACTTGTATTTCCAATTTCAGATGGTTCACCTGACTTACGAAGAACTTGCCAATCTTCTTTAGGTTTAAAATCTTTTTTAACAGAAATTAATAAATCAATATCAGAAAACTTTCTTTCATAAAATGGTTTTACTATTTTTTTATCATATTCACCAAGCTGTTTAGTAACCATCGACCCTGTAACAACAATTTCAATAATATTTTCATCAGGAAGTATTTTTTCTGCTATAAACTTCTTAACTTTCTTCCATATCTCTTCTTGATACTCCGTTGGAAAGATCGTTTTCTTGTTCATAAGAATAATTTAAATTAATTACTTAAGAAGCTGGTGCTTTTTCAGTTCCATTCCCAAACCAATAAAGTATTTTATCTCTATCTTCTATATTTTTTATCCAGCTACCATGTTCATGAGCTTCTTCCTGAGTTCTACAAGCTTCCATATTCATAGCTACTGATCCAACATCAAGTGGATAAGCAGGTCCTACACTATCCATAGAAATTCCACGCTCTCCTGTATTTGTAAGCTCATCAGTATCAACCCCAAAAACAAGATTATGAAAAGTTTTCATTATTGGAGTACCGTCTTCACGTTTATCTTCATACCGAAGACCCATTAACATACACGTTCTCATTCTATCATCAGTACGATGAAAAGATACAATAGCTCCTGTATATTCAAATCCAGGTCTATCTCCCCCATATCCCCACATATTTGCTTGATCTCTAAAAAGATCTCTAACAGTATATTTTTTCTCTATCCTAAATGGCATATTAATCATTTGTTCTACGGGACTGACGTTTAAATATATTTAAAAAATTAAGGTTTTCCTTGAACATTTTCAACTTTCCCTATCATATCTTTTAAATAATCTTTGAATTCTTGGATTCTATCTTGATTAGCAACTGGAATAGAACACTTATCACCTTTTTCACAATCAGCTAAAACATATTCTAATTCTTTTCTAAGATCGTCCATATCATATTCTATACCATATTTTTCCTCTACTTTTTCACCATGACAAAAAGCAACAGCACATGTTGGTGATTTTAACTCAGATATAACACACCCACTATCTAAATCAAGATGTCCACAATAACCATCAAATCTCGCACCTCTTTCAACAGCTTTAGCATAAAGCTCATCTCTCATTTCATCTATTTTATCTGAAGCAGGTCCGCCAACATATTCAAACCCACCCACACAACAACAAACAGTAGATGTCTCAATACATTCTCTACAACCATCATCATAAACCAAAGAAAAAAAATCATTTAGATATCCAATACATTCTGTATAATCCTTAATAATTCTAGCAATTCTTTGATCACTCTCTTGTTTAGCCAGAACAGTATGATCTGACCCAATTACAGCTCCTTCCATACTATACATTACCCAAAAGAACGTATATTACTCATACAAACAGTTTAAGCTTTTCACTCATTTTTCAACACAGAACAAAGAAAACTCATTCTTCAGGTTCACACAAATTTTCATTACAATTATATCCGTCTTTACAATTTGTATCTGTTATACACTCTATACAGATTTCTTTTCCTTGAGAACATATCAAAGTTCCATCTTCACAATTTTCACATGATTCAACACAATCTTCAGAATCTTTACATTCTGAAACAACTTCCCCACCAGATACTGTTATTGTTTTAGATATTGATTTCATAGGCATAATATCATCTTTACCATCTACAAGAAGTTTATTTATTATTTTCTGAGATTCCTTACAAGTTGTATTTACAGACTCTAAAAAATCAGCAATATCATCACAATTATAAATTAAAAAATGGTACGAATACTCCCCCTCGTCTATGAAATAACCAGTATTAGCAGAATAACCGTTTTCATTACGTTTGAATGATTCAAATTGATATGGTATAAATATCCTATCATCAGATTTTGTTGTGTTCCCTTCTGTTATTGTCTTGTATGATGAATGATAAACCAATTCATCAAAACCTTCTCTGGAATATCCATAAAATATTATAGCTTCAAATGGTTCGCCTCTATATTCAACATAATATTCTCCCTCTACCAATTCACCACGTTCATATACATCTTTTGATGATATAATATCCATTTTAAGAGGTGAATCCACACATCCAGAAACAAAAACAACAAAAACCAATAGTAATAAAAATAAACCTATTCTTTTCATACAATATCTATATTTCTAATCCTTAAAAACTTTCCACCCAACCACTGCAAAAACAACCATCAACACTGCCCCACCCAGAACAACAACCACCCCTTCTCGACAATCCCGAGTCACCGCAGGGAACATGTCTATGCCTAGCAGATGTATTATGAGAAAAGCTAGTCCTAGGCCGAAGCACGCGCCGAGCATACGAGAGAGGATTTGGTTTTCTTGCATAGGGGATCACTTGTTAACATATATGTTAACAATATATTTAAATCTATCGTTAACAAACTTAATTTATGATAAAATCCAAAAAGCCGTCTAGTATCACAATAACCATCCGCGACAGGAAAAAAAACAAGAGCCAGTCTATCACAGTTTATGATTCTACTGTAGAAGAAGTTGTTAGGAAAGTTAAAGGTATTTTGAAATAGTTATCTATTTGAATAAATCATTAAACAAAACAGTATTCTGTTTAAATTCATCAGATTTTTTTAACATTTTACTCCTATCTGATCTAGAATAATTAGATAACGAATAACTATTTGATAACCATGTTGTCATTATTCCTAATTGTATAATATATATTCCCTTATCATATGGTTTCAAAAATCTAGATCTCTTTTTAATTTTTTCTTCATAAGATACATTATGTGCCAAAATATTTCGAAAATCATTTAATTCTAATAATAATTTATTCAAATCGGATGAAATCAAATCAAAATGTTTAAGTATATTTATCTTTTTTTGAAAACCGGGTCTTAATTTATCTAATACATATTCTCTAAACTCAGTAATTCGTTCTTTATCCACTTTACAGAAATATTTAGTAAAGATTAGATTTAATATATAATCTATATAATTATGAACCACTAAAGTAAGTTCTCTCGTACTTCCTATCGAATTTATATCTTCAACCATAGCACTAAATAACTTTTCAATATCTTTATTATCCATCTCAGTTATTCCGCTTGTTAAATCTAACTCTATCTTTGAACGCTCATTTCTTCTTCTATTATCATCATCTATTGGCATAAAAATAATATCACCATAAAATAGGAGTACCTGTAAACGTTAAAATAATTACAATTAGAATTGAAACTGAACCATAAAGAACAAGAGCAAAATTATAAAATTGTGTTGGAAGTGAAAAATAGAATCCAATAAATCTAGATAAGTATGATAAAAGTGCTATTATAGCTACAACAGAACCGATATTAAGATACAACTGTATTAATGAAGAAAGATTATTCCATAACGGAAAAAATATTTGCCATAACAACAAAGAATTTACTACAATACCTATCCGACCTATAAACCCCTGACTAAATTCCTTTATACCAACTACTGCTATACCTATCATTAATAATAATGATATAGAACTTGGTAAAAATATTACATTATTGATCATTAGAGGATCCATACACATATTACCTCCTATCTAATCTTCCTTCTCCTATGCCTAACATCAGCAACTAAACGTCCATAACTTTTCGCGCGTGGAATCAAAGTAACTACTTCACCCTTTAATCTACCAAGTTTTTGCTTAGCTCTTCCATAACCTTGTTGACCTCTTTCAGGAGCATTCATATTCGCTATACGAATCCTATTTGTTCCTTGAATCTTTGTATGGGTTATAAATGTATCTCCATCAACAACGCCTTTAATTTTTCTTCTAATAGTTCCTCTTTTTTTACGCATAATATATCACCTCTAATTGACCTTCTCATTATATATCGGTTTTAATCGTTTTATCATATCTTTCTCAAGTATTGCAGCAGATTCAGCTGTATCACATTGAAACCATCTAAACCATCTAATTTTTGTTATAAATCTTCTAGTTTTGTCATCAAACATTCTAAAATGATCAAATAATCTCGAAGAAAGTCTATCTTTAGAATACCCAATATAAAAAAATCTTTTGTCTTTATTCATCAATACATAAACTCCTGGTTTTTCGGGAACGTTTTTTATATTATTTTCAGTCCAAATAATATTTGAATACGATTTATTTACTATAGTCATAATATCACATTTTAATTATTTTTATCACAAGATTCTCTCAAACTAATCTCAACAAATTTAATTATCTTGTCTAAGTCATTGGAACTCAAACGTTTTGGTCTAATAATCTTATAATTATCATAAAAACAATACACTACAATAACACCACTTTCCCACATCTCGACTGAATTGATATCATTGATACCGATATTATGCATTGTATCATCTACATCTTTTCGTCGACGTTGACCTCTACTGGCATTCAAACTTCTTAGCATTCTAAGTTCATTTTCCATTTTTAACACCTTTAATTAATCCACACATATACTAAATTACCCCTTTTAGCAACACGTTTAATATTGTGACAGTGATTTTTTTTCATATTCTTCAAACGTATTACCAAATTACCCACCTTCATATCATTGGGTGGTCTTATTTGCATAACACAATTTGAATGTTTATTTAAAATTTCTATCATCTTAACTGTATATTCTGTATTTCCATGCGACCAAGACGGGACATCTCTTTCATCTACGATTCTAAAATCAATATCTAAATTTTTCATTTCAAACACCTCTAATATTTTATTGACTGTTAACACGTAAAAGCGATGTTGGTAATTACTGTAGTTTTTATAGATTTATAAATTAATGTATTTATGGATTTAGAAACATTTATATGATAGATTGGTTAGTACTGTATATGAACAATCGAAAAAATTATCTTAATTTTTTACCAGTTTATTCTGAAAAAATGGCAGACCTATTAAAAAGTGATATAAATTGGAAGATATTAAAAAAAATACGAAGCTCAGGATTAAATGGGATAACTGCAAGGAAAATGAGTGAAATCCTAAATGAATCACCATCAACAATTCATAATTCTATAAGAGAGTTGAAAAGAATGGGATTTATAACTGGAATCAAAGAACGTCATATGAAAGCAAATAGATTAGCTATACCCGAAGAAATAGCAAAAGGTATACGAGGAGAATTTTGGGGAAAACTACCTAGAAGAATGTCCGGTAGGTCACCAACATATTATGTATCTGCATGTGATAAGCGTTCTGGAATAACACATAGGAGAGCACATGAAGCAGAGGATCCATGGGGAGATATTGTTTTTCATGAAGATTTCAGAAAAGTTATGCTTAAAATGATAAAAGAATCTGAACAAGACAAAAAATTATTTAAGCATTTCGAAAATTATATAATAGAAGTATATGAAAAATTATTACCAACTAAAAGATCCGAGACCGTAAAAGAAATATTACCTACAGAAAAAATACTATGTCCAAGATGCAATAAAAATCACGAAAAATATGAATTTATAAAAGCCATGTTGTTTCTTATAACAACTATGTATATGGATTCCAAAGAATTCGAAGATTTGTCTAAGAAATTAAAAATAAGGAAAAAGTGATCACCATGCCAGAAATCATTACAATAAAATGTCCATTTTGTAAAGAAGGAGATATTAAAATTTCTCACAGAGAACGTCAAATCATAACCAAAAAATCCACATGTCGAGCTGGCGGAAAGAACATGAGCATACAACACGCTAAAGATGAAGTATTATCTGATTGTCAAAAATGTAGTAAAACTATAAAAGAAATATCAAAAAGATTAAAAGAAGGTAAACAAGTTTCATGTAAAGACGCTGCTAAAAGAATGGAAGAAGCTGGATTGCCAACGAGGTTTTAATTTTTAGTATTTGTCATCATTACCTGTAAATCTAGTTAATGTTCCTTTAATTTTAGATTTGCTCATTAAATTATATTCCAATATTTCTTTTGTTGTTGCACCTTTATCTGACATAGAATAAAAGGTTTTCTCACCAAGCAAAACATATTTCCAAACACAACCCATTCGATTTTCTTTATCTAATTCATTTATTTTATTTATCCAATCAATTGTAGATAATTGTTTTAATTTAACATTTGGACTATTAACATCTTTTTCTGCTTTTGTTTCAACAATATAAATAATATTACCAACTTTAACCATAAAATCAGGAAAATAATGAGCCAATAATCCATCTTCTCGAATATATAATACATTAGCAAAACTATGAGCATATTCATTTATTTTAATGAATTTTTCAACTTTTGTATCTCTATCAACAAATTCGATAAATGATCGTTCAAATCCACCTCTATTACTTGGAAATGGTATTTTCAAATAAATTGATTTTGATACCCGAACACAGTATTCCTCCCTACCTTTTAACTCTGTAGCTTCTGAGAAATACCTTTTTATAATTTTTGCTTCATTGATATCTAATTTATTCTGTAAATCATATATACTTTTACTTATATTTCTAATAATATGTTCTGTTATTTTTGATTCAGTTAATAACAATATTTTCCAATTATTGTCTTTTAATGGGTCAAATTCTTCATTGAATAATTTATGTCTAATATATCTATCTGCAAGTTTTGCTATCTGAGCAGAATTTATTTGCATAATTGGAAACTTTTTAGTATTTCTTTTTGAAACTTTAACAGGAACAGCGGAAACAATATTTACTAATTTTGAAATAAATGAATTGTAATTTTTTACATTAAACAATTCAGATGTAACCACATATTCTCCAAATCTTGTTTTGACAGTCAATTCTTCCCCGTAAAAAATATCACCTTCTCTTTTAGGAAGTATTTGTTTTAATTTTTCTAATGATGTTGGAAATGCTTCTAAATCATCAATAGACAATTCTTCGATTTCAATAAATTCTTCTTTATCATGAATTATTATAGGCCAGAATAAATCATAATCTACAAACCCTTCCTTTAATGGGATATTAATTAAATCCCCAACAATTCTCCCCTTTTTAGGCATTTCTTTAACTATTCCTAAAGAATCCGCAAGTACTCTTTCATAGAATTCTATAAAACGAGGATGTTCTATTACACTTAAAATATCTAAATAATTATCAGGTTCTTCCTTTTTTATTAACAATTTTTTTCTATTGTCATTCTTTATTTCTGAAAATTCAGGTTCTCTCCACATTAATCGCAATCCTCTTCCAATAAGCTGCTCTAATAGGGTAGAAGATGACGTTGCTCTCAATGGAACCACAACACAAATATTATTTACATCAAAACCTTCTTTTAACATAAGAACTGAAATGATTACCTTTGGGGTCGCGTGTTTATCAAGATTGAATAATCTCTGTTTGATTTTAGACCATTCGTCTGGTTTAACTTCTCCCTTTTTATTTGAATGGATTTCCATTATTTCCTCATCAGATAATCCTTCTTGTTTCATAAATTGTGTAACATACGGAACAACATTAGTATCTTCACAAACGACGAGCATTTTTGGATATTTTTCTTTATCAAATTTTAAAAACCCATCCTCTAAAATTTTAAGTTTACTAAGTCCTGCCCTAAGCATTATTCGTTGCCCATCTGATAAGTCTTTAATATCATTTCCTTCTCTTTCGACTTTAAAATCTAAAGGCAATGCTGCCAATTCTTTTCTTTTATCTATGGCAACTGTCTTAACCAAACCTAATTGTATAGCTTCTTTTAATTCAAAGTTTGTGATTATATGTGGAAAATAGTGAATTTGTCGTTTTAGACCACTTCCAGTTTCATTATAAGGCGTTGCCGAAAAATCAACTTGTATAAATTTGTGGTTTTTATCTTTTTTAATATGATTAAGTGCTTTTTGCCATTTTTTTTCTAATACAACATCTGCTTTTTTCCATTCTCCAAGATGATGTGCTTCATCATTGAATACAACAATATCATCTAAATTAGCAAGAAAATCTAATTGTTTCCCTTTAAAATAATTATTATCTAAAACATTCAATATATTACCTGTATTTGTTCCTGGTCGTATTGGAAATTCCTTTTTTAATACAGCACTTGGGTCTTCTAATGGGTTCGTTTCTTCGTTTAATTCTTCTTCATTAACCAATAAATGCCAATTAGTTATAGCAATTAATCCTTCACCTGTTATTTTTCTTCCAATTTCTTCTTTTATACACACTGATGCTTGAACAAAATTAAAAATCTCATCTCTGTATGGGTCAGGAATCAATATATCTTCAAATATTTTTAAGTCTGAAGTTTCTATGTTTCTTTGGCCATTTTCTTGAACTTTTCCAAGATATGCATCCAACAATCTTTCATAAACAATCAGACCAGGAGCAACAAAAAGAAAATTTTTTGAATAGTTTCCTGACGGGGTTTCTTCATTTTTTGCATTAAGATACTGCCAGATTAATAAAGCATGCATGACCCATGTTTTTCCTGTTCCTGTTGCCATTTTAATACAATATTTTGGATGTGAATATTTATCTTTTTGCATATCAATTAAATCCATTTCTGCAAGTAATTCAGAATGTATAGTCATATATATATCCTGAACATTTTTCAATTTTAAAACTTCATGAATATAAATAGAATTGAGAATTGCTTGCCACTGACCTTTATGAAAATTAAAACGTCTTAAATCTGAAAAACTTCCACTTGGGTTCCAAAATCTAAGTAAATCTTTAGTTGTTGGAGTAACTTTTTCTAAAAATTTTCCACTTTTCCATTCGGCGTTAACAATAGCAGTAATAGCATCAGCTAATTTTAATGGGATGTTTCCTGTTCCAGAATGAGAAGATTGTACCATTTATTTAACCTCCTGAATAACAACACTTTCAAAACCAAACACATCAACAGCTTTAACACATATTAATCGCTTTCCTTTTATTTTTGAAACTTCCAGAGTTGCTTTTTTAATAACCCTGAATGGGTCATTGTCATTTATTATGTTTTGTCGATAGTCTTGCCACTTACTTCTAAATGTTTTTCCATCGTAATCGGGGTCAATACTCCAATATTCAATCAAGCTTAATGGGTCTTTACCAATTACTTCTTCTAACTTTTCTTTATTTTTCTGGTCTAATGGCAAAGCATCAGGGGAAAGTAATGTATAATTGTCTAATTCAACTTCTATAGTGTCATTTTCTTTACCATGTTTTACTTTAATTTGTTTGATTGTTAGATATTGTAATGAAGAAAATTTAATTACTCCAGTTTTTATTAATTTATTATAACTTGCTTTGCTTTTTAATTGGTCTAATAAATCTGGAGGAATAACCAAAACTTCTAATTTGTCATCTTTGACATTATCTAAAACCTTTCCTATATCTGCAACAAAATTCCAACCTAAAACAATAACTTTATTCCACCCACCCATAAAACTTGCTCTTAACTCTTGAGCTTTCTTTAGTGTATTGTATCCTGTCATTTTTGAAGGAGAATCTACAAAAACAAGAGTTTTTGATTGTTTGATATAACCCAAATTGCTTGGAACCCCTTCTTGAAGTGGAAATGGTAATGCTCCATAAAGATTAATTATTACATGGGATAAATCTCCAATAGTTCTAAAAGCAGATTTTTCAAACTGTTCTTTTTGATAGTCTCCAATTGATTGATATAGAAATGGTTTTGCGTCTTGGTCAATTAATCTTTTTCTTGTAACCATACAAGCAGGTTTTCCCAAGTCGGCCATAATCCATTTTCTTCCTGTTTTTTCTGCAACTGCTCCTGTTGTTCCAGAACCTGCGAAAAAGTCTGCAATTATTCCATTTTCAGGACAAGACGCTTCTATTATTCTTTTTATAAGTTTTTCAGGTTTCTGTGTTGTGAATCTAAGATTTTCTTTTTTGTCAGCGGGAACTAAATAAGACATACGCCAAACATCATCAATTGTTCTATGTATATCATCATAATACATCGGTTTTCCGTGTTCATCTCTCTTATTTTTTAGACTTTGTGTTTTTGAATCCCAAATACGAACTTGTTGTTTTTTTGGTATCTTTCGTAATTCTTTTATTGTTTTAAAAAATGTTTTGTTACCCTTTTTATATGAAAGAATTACATCATGATTTGATGCGAATCTACCAATATTCCCCTGCATTTTATTATAATAATGCCATACAATTTCATTTCTAAAATTTTCTTTCCCAAAAATTTCATCTAATATAATTTTAATATAATGTCCCACATGCCAGTCAATATGCACATAAATACTTCCCTGTTCCGAAAGTAATTCCCTCATTAAAATTAATCGTGGAATAATCATCTCTAAGTATGAGACTGTTCCATTTTTCCAAGTATCTGAATATGCATGTTGTTCAATTACTGTTGGCTTTGCTTCTATATCTGTTCCAGGAAGATGAATTTTTGTTCTATAATCAGCTTTAGAATCAAATGGTGGGTCGATATAGATTAAATCAATTTTCCCTCTCATCGATGGCATTCTTGTCTGTGGGTCTCCTGCAAGAAGTGCCTGCATAGTTAATAAATTGTCACCGTAAATCAATCTATTTAAAAATTCAGTTTTTACATCTTTTTTAGTAGCTTGTCCGATAAATGAATAAATACCACTTTTTGCTTTTGTTGGGAAAACAAATTCATTTGTTTGTAAAGTAATTCTATTTTTTTTAGACAACCCATCCAAAATTCGCTGAGCTTCTTTTTTACCCTGACTAACAATTTTTGGCAATTCATCAATAAGATTTTTAGATACCATAAATTCACCTATTTATTCCACACAATATTAACATTCTTATTAGATTCTAAAATCTTTTCTAATTGTTTTGTTTTTTCTTTCGCCAATTCAACCCCATTTTTCCTATCTTTACTAGCAGTATAAATTTCAAAACCAATAGTACAAATTATTAGAAATGATGTAAATAAAGCAAATGGCCAATTTAATTCTTGTCCTATATATGCAGATATTCCTAACCAAAAAGTTACTCCTAATGCTAATACGGTACCAACACTTCCAGATATTTTCCAATTATCAAACAAAATATCACCATTTTTTCGAATATTATCTTATTAAGGATATCATTATTTCATTTACATCCAAATAAACATTTATATCCTTAGCTTTTAAAATCCTTACATGACTCTTTACTCCCACTCACGTCTATCATGCTTCGAGCAGTGTCCTCTAAAGTTCAAGCTCAAGTACATAGAAAAGGTTAAGACCGATGTAGAAACAGGCATCGAAGCATTTCTTGGTATTAGAGTTCATGAAACAATGGAAAAGCTCTATACAGACTTGAAATTCCAGAAGATACCAACTCTCAAAGAACTTATTGCTTATTTTAATGATCTGTGGAATAAGAACTGGAATAATAGAATAGTAATAATAAAAGATTATGGACAGGAGAATTATAGGAAAATGGGCGAGAAATTCATTACAGACTACTATAAACGATATCATCCATTCAACCAAAGCCGAGTTATCAGTATGGAAAGCAGGATTTTACTAAATTTAGATAAGGTTGGGAACTACAAACTTCAAGGGTATATAGACAGAATAAACTACGCAGGTAAAGGCGTCTACGAGATCCACGATTATAAGACAAATGCAAATCTTCCTATACAATTTTATATTGACCAAGACAGACAATTAGCTCTCTACGCAATAGCTGTAAAGAAAAACTACAAAGACTGCAAAAAAGTCAACTTAATCTGGCATTTTATGGCATTCGATAAAAAGCTGACCTCTTCACGAACCACAAAACAGCTAAACACGCTAAAAAAGGAAACTATTACTTTAATAAAAAAGATAGAAAAAGAAGAAAAGTTTAAACCGAAAACCGGAACTCTGTGTAACTGGTGCGAATTCAAGCCAATATGTTCTGAATGGGCACATCTGTACAAAATAACCAAACTCACCCCTAAAAAATTCAAAGAGGAAGAAGGTGTTAAGCTAGTTAACCAACTAACAAAACTTGGTATAGAAAAAAAAGAACTTGAATTGAAAATACAGCTATTAATGGGAGAAATAATGAATTATGCTGAACAGTTAGGAGTTTCAGTTGTTTTCGGAGCAGATGCTAAAGCATCAATAAAAGAATATGAAAGCATGAAAATACCTAAAAAGAACAGTAAAGAAAGACTACTTCTCGAAAAGCTGATAAAGAAATATAACAAATGGTCAGAAGTTAGTGCATTAAACGCAGCCATGGTAAAGAAAATCATTAAGGAAAGAAGCTGGCCTGAAAAGCTACTAGTACAAACTGAAAAGCTTTTCACAAAAGAAACAGGAAAGCGAGTCAGTGTTAGCAGGTTGAAGAAAGAGTAATTTAAGCAAAACACCAACTTTTCCAATACTTTTAAGCTTTTGTCACCAAGATCTTTTGGTTTGTATGGGTGAAATAAACAATTATCGATTTGAAGTCAAGAGAATAGCTGATTTTAATCACATAGAAAGACAACAATCAATTGATCTAGCTTCAAGTATTTTTAATCCAAAAAGTTATCTAAGAGATACAGTTGAAAATTTCTATTTCCATTATAAAGATGATCGTCAACACGTTCTTACTTATTTCAATAATGATATAATCGGAGTACATCAATTATATCCAATACAAATAACAAAAGATATTAAAGTTTTAAATTTTGCTCTCGCTGTTATTGATAAAAATCATAGGGGAATTGGCTTAAGTAAACAAGCAAATAAAATGAGAGTAGATATTGGAAAATCTTACGACTGTCCATATGCAACTGTAAGAACATTTTCACCAAAATCAGCATATTATTTTTCTAAATGTGGTTTTTACAACCCAATAATATGTAACAGAAATAATAAGTTAGATGCAATAGGAATTCTATCAGGTATCACATTAGGGGATAATATAAATACTGATTTAATGATAGATATTAAAAAAAGTGATGCTTCTATTTTCGATTACACGCCTATGCAAGAAGATGCAAATAATCAAGAAATAAATAAAATACTAAAAGAAAATCTAATTAAAGGTAAAAGAATGAGATTGGTAAGTGAGCTTTAATCAAACTTAGATTTTATAAACTTCTTATATGTTTCAACAAGATATGGTTCTCTTATAACAACAAGATATATTTTAGATATTTTATCAAATTCAGATACAAGTTTATTTATATCACTCATATCATTATTATCTTTGTAAAATTTGTCAACAGCTTCAACAAAACCAACTGGATATATAGCATATAATAAAATGTTTCCATAAATTGCTATATCTGTTTTACTACCATCTTTGAACCCAACCGCCATGGTATTTATTCCAAACTTCTTATTAAAATCTAACATGACATTATCTAATTTATCTGAACCTCTAACAAGACTATAATATTTTATTGATTTATCCTTTATTTTATTTATTGTTAATATTCTTTGTTGCATGTTCAGAAGACTTATTACAGAATGATTACATATCCAACAAATTGTTTTATCTTCATTCTTATCTTCAATCATTAAACGATCTCTTAACGACCAAATATAATTAGCATAATTATTAAAAGAATTAAAAACCATTAATTCAACCTTTCTAATATCATCAGCACCAAAACACAAACCCTTCTCAGTGATCATCATTTGTTTCGTATGTATTGTCTCCATAAACTTCGTTGTCCGCTCCACCCAGACATTACTCACAGAATACAATTTATCATTCTTAATCATAACTCCTTTCTTCACCATATCTTGCATTTTTTCGAAGATTTTATGGTATGTTACTGTTATTCCAGCTTTTGTTATTGAATTATAAATTTTCTTTGCAGAAGTATTTGGATTATCTTTAACAGTATTGAGAATTAGATTTTCTACTGATTTATCTGAGGTTGCTAACATAGGTAGCATAATAGAAAATTTTGTACGGATGCTTAAATACTGTAGATAATTTTCATACGACAATTAATATGGTACGATGATTAACGAGATTATAAAACATTATAAAAATAATGCACCAACCAAGATACGGAACAAAGTTTCATGATGCACTTAGTTATACAATTAAGCTTAATAAAAATAACCTGACTTCAAGTTAGGGAATCATTCATTTTTCTTCTTTCTAACATCAATGTATTGCTTAAAATCTCTTATATATCTTTTAATTAAATATTGAACAAAGACGTGGTCTTGTTTTTTGATCTGAGAACGCTCGAGGGCATTATAGTATGGGTCTCTGTTTTTGTAGCTTATGTCCAGCATCGGATAGTCGTACTTCTTTAAGACAAAGTTCATAATTAATCTACTTATTCGACCGTTGCCATCACCAAAAGGATGAATTGAAACAAATTTTAAATGCACTAGAGCAGACAACTCAACTGGATGTAATTTGAATTTATTTTTATTGTACCACTTAAAGAAGTCTTTTAATAAAAAATCTAATTCATGATAAGTTGGAAAGACAACTGCGCTTCCTGTCACTCCAACATTAACATTTCTTATTTTTCCAGCATATTGTGGTTTTGTGTCTTTGAACATTATTTTATGCCATTTAAGAATAATGTTAAGAGTAAGATCTTCCTTAAAATCTAACATTTTATAAAAAACTTCTTTATGACTTTCTGCTTCTTTCACATCTCTAATAGGCTTGTATGATGGAGTTATTTTATTGTGCAGAACATTAGCTGTTTCTCGCAAAGTCAGCGTTCCACCCTCTATTTTATTGGTGTTATATGTAAATTTTATCATAAAATTTTCTAATTCACTTTCCTGAATATCATTTGGCATTCTTTGAAGCTCTGCCCTAAAATTCTTTTTAATTTTATCGAGCTTGCTGAACCATCTTTCTTGATAAATTTCCCTTAAAAAATCGATTTTTATTTCCTCTATATTATGTGGTACGACCCTACCAAGATATTTTCGCTTATTTATGACTTTATTGCCATCCCTTATACTGTGACTTAGATAGAAAAATTCTGTCCCAGTAACCTTTATTTTTATTACAGTTACCATATTATATATTATGACTACAAGTATATAAAGTTGTATTTTTTATCATAAATGTAGGTATAACATAAATAATAAAATCTTCAGTAGATATGTATTATAACTACTTTTATATATGATTTACTAAATTATTATCAAATGTAGTCATAATCATTTACTCGTTTCTTTGATACCTTTTTTAGATCTAAATCATCCCCAATAAATCCGTCTTAGTAATAACCCCAACAATCTTCCCCTTTTCGCTCAAGAGCACCGCCGACGAATACTTCAAAATATCAGAAACAGTATCGACGCTAGCGGACTTTGGCAAGATAGGAAAGCTATCCTCCATAATTTCACCGATTTTCTTGTTATGAAAACTTTTTTTACTGTGATCAGGATGGGAAATAAGCAGATGTTCAGACACGCTACCAACTACGCGCCCACGATCTATAACAGGTATCTGCGAGATACCACGACGGCGCATAATGTGAATCGCTTTCTCAATCTTGTCGCGACTAGCCAGCGAAATAATTTTTTTATTAGCAATTGAAAACGCAGAAGGTTTTTCTCGCTGCTCCAAGCGGTCAAGCGCCTCATCTATCGCTACCACAGTTGAATAACTAGGATTAATTTTCCCAGACTCAAGCTTTGCTAAGAGCGACTGACTAACACTAGCTTCGCTAGCCAAGCCTACTTGAGTTATACCTAATTTTCTTCTACGGATCTTAATATTTTCGATATTATCCATAATTACTTTATTTATCCAATATTTATAAATATTCCTATAAGAATATTTTATTCAGTCAAGTATTAATATAATGAATAACTATTTATTTATCAAGCCCCTTACACTTTTTTCGGTTGTATTGAGCTCGCTCTTAATGACTTTGCCCTACAGGACACTTCGTTCAAAGTCTTAAGGCTCACTCAACAACTCTCACCTCAAAAGTTTCAGAGGTTATTGATATGATTAAAAAAATTATTAATAAAAAATTAAGAAGACGTGACTATAAAATGAGAGGAATAAACAAAGATCAATGTGTTTCATACATAAGAGAAAATTTTAACACATTATCTCAAAGGGAAATGGCAAGAAGATTAGATATTGGTAAAACTACTGTCAACAGTTGGTCTTCAGAAATAGGTTTAAAATTCAAAAAACACACTGTTAATGAAAATTTCTTCAAAGATTGGTCTGAAGAAATGGCATATATTTTAGGTTTAATTTTTACAGACGGAAATATAGCTTGGGATGAAGAAAAATCACGTAGAAGTTTAACTATAACAGCTTCAGAAAAAGATAAAGAAAATCTAGAAAGAATAAGGAATCTAATGAACAGCACAAAACCATTACTTTACTCCAAAAAAACAAAATCATATAGATTAATAGTGGTTAACAAAAAAATTTGTTTAGATTTAATGAACATGGGAGTAATCCCTAGAAAGTCTCTTACATTAGAATTTCCAAAAATACCAAAAAAGGTACTAAGACACTTTATACGAGGTGCTATTGATGGAGATGGAACAGTATATTATCTTCAAAGAAAAAGAAGCCCATATTTCAAAATATCATTTTGTTCAGGTTCAGAAAAATTCATAAAATCATTAGTAAATAAAATAGAATTATCTACAGGAATTAAAACAAATATCAGAAATAGAGAAGGAAAATTATTTTTAACAGATTATACATGCAAAAGAGGTATAAAATTAGCTAATTGGATTTACAAAGATAGCAACATACATTTAGAAAGAAAACACAAACATTTCCAAATAGCTTTAAAAAATGGAGGTGTTCCGCTATGAATAAGAATAAGCACTTATTCACTTCAGAGTCAGTTACTGAAGGGCATCCTTGACAAGGTGTGCGACCAAATTAGCGACGGTATTTACGATGAAATGATTAAACAAGATCCAAACAGCCACGCAGGTATAGAATGTTTCTGTACAACTGGTCTTGTCGTCGTTGGTGGAGAAGCTAAAACTAAAGCTTATGTTAATATTCAAGAAGTTGTCCGCAAAGTTCTAAAGCAAATAGGCTATGATCACCCTAACACTGGTTTCAATGCAGAAGATGTCGGTGTTATGGTTACTCTACACGAACAAAGTCCAGACATAGCACAAGGAGTAGACGAAGGTGTTGGTGATTCAGAAGAACAAGGAGCAGGTGACCAAGGACTAATGTTTGGTTATGCTTGCCGCGAAACTCCTGAGTTAATGCCATTGCCAATCTCCTTAGCACACAAATTAACAAAGCGTTTGTCCGAGGTTCGGAAAACAGGAGAACTTTCTTACTTACGCCCTGATGGAAAAGCACAAGTAACTATAGAGTACGAAGACAACAAACCACTTCGAGTACAAGCTGTTGTTATTGCTGCTCATCATTCTAAAGAAATTAGCCTAGCCCAAGTACGAAAAGATCTAAAAGAAAAAGTAATTGATCCAATAATAGGAAATCTAGCAGATGAAAATACAAAATATTTCATAAATGGTACGGGTCGTTTTGTTTTAGGTGGTCCCCCAGCTGACGCTGGCCTTACAGGAAGAAAATTAATTGTAGATACTTACGGTGGAGTCGGAGCTCACGGCGGAGGATGCTTCTCAGGAAAATGTGTAACTAAAGTAGACAGATCCGGCGCTTACATGGCTCGCTATGTAGCAAAAAATATTGTAGCTGCTGAGCTAGCTGACCGATGCGAAGTACAAATTGCTTATTGTATTGGTATTGCAGAACCAGTTTCTGTTATGGTAAATACATTTGGAACAGGAAAAGTAGATGATCAAAAAATTTCAGAAGCTGTCAAAAAAGTTTTTGACATGCGCCCAAAAGAAATAATTAAGCAACTTGATCTGAAACGACCAATTTACCAAAAGACAGCAGCTTATGGTCACTTCGGCCGCGAGGACAGCGACTTCACTTGGGAAAAAACAAACAAGGTTGACGAACTAAAAGCAGCAGTTGCTTAATCCATCAAACCGCCTTGCGCAATATCAGCCACTACAAGCAGAACCGCTACGAACAGAACAAGATTCGCATAAAGATCCCAAGGCTTAGGAAAGGTTTCTGTCAAAACTATCGCTTTCAACAGCGCTCCAAACACAGCTGTCACAACACCTACTTTAGCTAGTCTATGATCCTTTTTGCTAGTATCCCGAAAAAAGTCAAGAATCCTGTCTATCAGACTTACCATAATAAACTTTAGATTTCCGAGTTTATTAATTTAATGCAAATAAATAGTATTCCAAATAAATATTAATTAGGTGATTATGCTAGTGAAAAAGGACAATAATATTCCGAACAGCGAAGCTGTGAGCAATAGAAAGAACACGTTCTACATAACTACACCTATCTATTACCCAAATGCCAAAGCACATATCGGTCACGCATATACAACAATAGCAGCTGATGTTCTAGCCCGTTGGTTTCGATTAAATGGAAAAGAAGTTGAATTTCTAACTGGTACAGACGAACACGGCCAGAAAATCCAAACAGCAGCTGAACAAAAAGGAATCTCCCCTATTGAATTCACAGAACCTCTAGTAAAAGAATTCAAATCACTATGGAAACTACTAAACATCTCAAATAATATTTTTATTCGAACAACAGACAAACAACATTTAGACACAATACCAAAATTTGTCGAGAAAATAAAACAAGACATCTACAAAGACAAATATGAAGGTTGGTACTGTGTACCTTGCGAATCATTTTTCACAGAGTTGCAACTCGAAAAAGGCAAGTGCCCCGACTGTAACCAAGAAGTCAAAAAAGTTAGCGAAGAAGCTTATTTTTTCAAGCTAAGTAATTATCAAAAACCATTACTTGAGCACTACAAAAATAATCCAGAATTCCTATCTCCAAAAAATAAAAAACAAGAAATAATTAACCGTGTTAAAAAAGGTCTAAAAGATCTTTGCATAACAAGAGCTTCTGTTAAATGGGGAACACCCTATCCCTATGATAAAGCGCACACTCTATATGTCTGGGTAGATGCATTACCAAACTACATTACAGCTTTAGGTTACCCAGAAAAGAAATTTAAAAAATTCTGGCCAGCTGATATTCACTTGGTCGGCAAAGAAATAAACTGGTTCCATTCAGTAATTTGGCCAGCATTATTATTATCCGCAGGTATCCCACTACAAAAACAAGTTTACGCACATGGTTGGTGGACAGTTGAAGGCAAAAAAATGTCCAAATCGCGAGGCAATGTTATCGACCCAGTAAAAGTTATTAACGAAGTCGGAACAGATACTTTCCGTTACTTCCTTCTACGCGAAATAGCTTTTGGATCTGACGGAGATTATTCTTCAGCTCGTCTAACCCAAGTAAATAATTCTGAATTAGCAAACGGTTTAGGAAATTTAGTTAACAGAACTCTCGTAATGGCAGAAAAATATTTCGGCGAAGTCCCTGATAAAAAAATAGATGAAGCACTCGCAGAAAAAGCAATTGAAACAGTTGAGAAGGTTAGCGACTCAATTGAAAAACTAGAATTCCAACAAACTTTACAAGCAATCTCTGCTTTAGTTACTGATTGTAACCAATATATCAACGAGAAAAAACCTTGGGAATTAAATGACGAGTCACAACGAGCTAAACGTGAACAAGTTATTTACACACTTCTAGAATCGCTTCGGTTTATCTCCACGTTATACTACCCTTTCATGCCAGAAACAAGCGAAAAAATATTCTCAAGCTTAGGAATAAAGAAACAAAATTTAGCTGACCTAAAAACATTCGGCCAGCTTAAACCCACAACAAAAATAAAGAAAGGAGAAATACTTTTCAAAAAGATAGAATAATTTTTGCTAATGTACAACTTCTGTTGTACAGTCTGTTCAGCAGTAGCTGAACATAAAGCTTTTTTCATAAAATAAATCTATAAAAAGGTTTATTAAGCAAAACACCAATTTTTCCAATACTTTTAAGCTTTTGTCACCAAGATCTTTTGGTTTATATGAGTGAATATGGTATAAAAATGAAAAAAGTTAGAGATATGTCATTCGGAGAATTACATAGATGTATTAGTATAGGAACAACTGCATTTGAACATCAGTATGGTATAAATGATTTTATTCTAAAGCATTATTTTTCAGACAAAAATAAAAATATGATATTAACATATAAAGATAATGAAATAGTTGGATTTCATCAAACATCTATTATTATTCTTGACGATGCCAGAGTCATAAACCATGATTTCTCAGTTGTTCATCCAGATCATAGATTAAAAGGAATTGATTATAGTGCAAATAATTTTAGATACAATTGGGCTATGGAAAATGATTGTGATTGCGCAAGTTTTAAATCACGTTCTCCTTTCTTAATAGAAAAAAGGATGAAAGAAAAATTTCAAAATCCTTTAATAACTCCAAATGAAGATATTTCTAGTGATATTGTTTATTTAGGTAAAAAAATAAGTTATTTCTTAGGAGAAAATACAAATAATAACCTTGTCGTTGAAATAAACAATCCAAAAATAGTTCCATTTTATTCAAAACCAATAACAATGCCAGCAAGAAATGATAAAATAAATAAAATAATTAGAGAATTAGATAGCAACAAAAGATTAAGATTCGTTAGAAAATTTTGATTTTATAAATTTCCTATAACTATCTACTAAATATTTTTCTTTAATTAAAATAGCAGATATTTTATGATCTGTATTCACTATATCAAAGATTTCCTTAAATGAACCATGATCAAATGATTTAGTTTTTTGAAAAAAGTCTTCTATCTGTTGAATAAGCTCTTGTGGATAGATAACATAAAGTAAATTATCTCCATAAATACCAATTATAGATTGATTATTATCATTCAAATCTATTTTATAATTTTTTATACCAATTTTCCTATTAAATTCTAACAAGAAATTATCAAGATATGTATTTCCTCTGATAATACTATAATATTTTATATTTCTTTTTTTAATTTCTGAAGCAAGTAATGGTCTATCATTTAAACTCAAAAGACTTATCACACTATGATTTGCCAACCACAATATTTCACTATTTTCTAAAGATTCTAACACTTTCAATTTAAGATTTTTAACATAATTTGCATAATTACTAAAAGAATCAAAAGTAAGTAACTCAACCTTCTGAACACTATCCGCACCAAAACACATATTCTTCTCAGTAATCATCATTTGTTTCGTATGTATTGTCTCCATAAACTTCGTTGTCCGCTCCACCCAAACATTACTCACAGAATAAAGTCTATCATTCTTAATCATAACTCCTTTCTTCACCATATCTTGCATTTTTTCGAAGATTTTATGGTATGTTACTGTTATTCCAGCTTTTGTTATTGAATTATAAATTTTCTTTGCAGAAGTATTTGGATTATCTTTAACAGTATTGAGAATTAGATTCTCAACAGACTTATCAGAAGTTGTTAACACTGGCAACATAATAAAAAATTTAGAAACAGAACCTTAAATAGCAAAGTAAATGTTATACGCTATTTGTCTTACTTCGTCAATTGATAGGACTATTCTCGTGCAATGTGTGCAAAGCTTGGAGTTACAATTATCCAGTCTTCATCAATTGCTGCAATATCTCCGTTCATTGCAACGCAAGTTTTTCTTAGCTTGTCTATTGCTCTTTTTAGCTCAGAAATATCTTTCTCTCTAAGACCTTTAATCTTAACAAGAACAACTGCATTCTCACGTAAAGATTTTTGAATTCTGTCAGAATCTGCAAAGTCTTCAATCTTATCTGTTCTTATTTGAACCTTTCCACCTTTATCAGCATCTGCCATATCTAATTCAATATACTGATCTTCTCCAACTTCATTCACTTTTCCACCAAAAATATTTTCAAAAACCATATTAAACCCTCCAACTATAATACAATATCTTTATCCTCTCAAATATAAATACATCACCCTTCTGCTTCGAGTGCTGACACTATATTCCATATCTGCGTTCTAGTATACATTGGTATGTTAGGATCATTAGAAATCTCATCTAGAGTTGAAATAACAGTATTAATTCGTATAGAAACAGCTTCTTTGTCGTTTTTTAGAACAGTAACTGACTGGACAATCTTTTCCTTAATGTTCCTAGGAACAGTTCTATCCTCAGTAATTTGCTGCAGAAGCGGAATAATTTGCTCAAACATAATAACACCTTTATCATCAAATCCCTATTAGATATTAAGGTATTTAAGGTTTAATGGATTAGTCAAGTCTTTCCAGCCTTGGGAATTTCTCAGAAAACTGTTTAATTAAAAACTTTTCTATTTCTCGTCTATCTCGCTTCTTACCATTTGCACTTCCAGCAAGATCATGTCCACCGCCTGATCCCTCAAGAAACTCACCTAACTTACCAAAAACCTCACTAAGATCTATTTTTTCTTTTATTTCTCGCTTTCCACGACTAGAAACACGAACAGTATCTTTCTTGCTAGCAATAACAACTGAAATATCTGCCCCTGATCTTAACAGCGCACGGCAACTAGCAGCTTCGTGAGAAACCACATTAGAAACAGCAACTATAACTTCCCCGCTTCGATACAAGTTAGCACGAGTTGCAGCTTTCAAACAAGCCACTCTTTCTGACAAATCAATTTTGCTTTGCAGTGTTTCTAACACCTCAGAATATTTTAAACCAGTATCAAACAACTCAACTAAAATTTTAAATTCTTCTTGCTCAGCCAGACGCAGATGCGCTGTGTCACCTACAATTCCACATGCAATTATTTTTGCTAAGTCTTTATCAATAGTAATATTTAGATCTACCAAGATCCTATAAACCATTTGCGCACAAGATTTTTTTGTCTCGTCGATAATTTTATTTTCAACACCATCTGTTAATTTTCCTTCAGGGTGATGATCAATTATTGCAGAAACTTTAAGATTCTTCACCGAGTTCAACTGCTCTGGAACAGAAGTATCAACTAAAATAACATTATCAAAGTTAGCACAATCCGGATCAATAAGAAACTTATGACCCTCAGAAAGTTTGCGCGCAGCACGAGAAACAGATTCAGCAACACCTAATTCTGCTTGCTTACCAATTTGTTTCAATCCTTGCACTAACGCTATCGCCGACGCAGCAGCATCTATATCTGCATTATGATGTGTTAGCACCAGCGTCTTTCCCTCTAAATTACGTAAATAATGAATTAACATATTTGACAATAGAAAAGAAAGTATTTAAGTACAGTAAAAAATAATTTTTATTCTTAGTTACTGCAAGGGCGGGTACCAATTTACCCAACTTGGGTGGGGCAGGTTTAAGCTATACTCTTATCTTCTTCTTTACTTGGTGCTTCTGTTTCTTCAACTGCTTTTGTAACTTGAACTAAAGCTTTCTGAATTTCTTCTTGGTTTTCTTTTAACTTTTCTTTGAATTTTTCTTCTTGGCTACTCAAAGTTTTTAGTCTTAGTTCGATTGTTTCCAGCTTTTCTTTTAATTCACCAACAACTTCTTTTTTTTCTGTTTTGATAAGAACAGGACCTACATTTTTATAAATATCTTCAGATTTAGATTTGTTCAGCTCTTCCAATGCATGGTCAATTTCAGTTTTTTGAACAGTAAAAGTTTCTTTCTGAATTGCTATTGACTGAAACTGTTGTTGCAATGTTTGGAACTTCATCAAAAGTTTTTCTGCCTCAGGACTTATTTCATTCATTAAACACACCTCTCGATACTTTAATCAATTTCACATATGAATTTATACCAGCTAGAAGACCTGACTCGTCTTTCGCTTCGACAGTCAATACAATTTGATTCTCGTCAGCCTCTAACCGCACATCAAACTTCTCTGTTTGATCCATATCCGGTTCAATTGATTTTATAACATTATCTGGATTCTCTGTAGATATCTTAATAACAGCTTTCATTTTTTCACCAATTTACAGAGCCTTTACTTTTCTAACTGTACTTGGCCTAGCTTTTGTAAGAATCCTATAACCACAATAAGGACATCGAATTTTCTCATTCATCTGTTCTAAAGTTACTTCTTTTGCACAACTCAAACATTTGTAAATAAAAATCACCTATCACTATTAAATTCTCAGGGTTTAAAAATTCACTCATTTTCTTCTTTTCTTAAAATTCCTGTTTTCATCTGTCTTTCAAAAGCCTCTCCAATTGGTGTAGTTGGGAAATATGCCCCACCAGCAAATTTAACCTTGCATTTTTTACAAGACCATATTCCAGTAACCACTCGCTTCAAAGCTGAGCGCTCACAATAAGGACATTCTTTTTTTCCTCTTTGATCCTTTTCAATTTTGGCAATGATTTTTCGAGTTTTTCGCCCATATCTTGGACCAAATCGACCAGTTGTACCGACTTTCTTAGTTTTTGTCATTTTAAACACTTCTCTATTACGATTATAGATTATGAAGATTCAAGCTTTAAAAAGGTTATTACAGCTTCTCCCTCAAAGCTTTTCCAGCTTCTAGAGACAGATCTGCTGCCTTTTCTAGCTCTTCTTTAGTAAAGTAACCATCTCCACCTTTCTGCAAAGCGCAAATATCACCGTTTTCCATTGTTGTAATTGTTACTCGAGCTTCTAGTGCATTCCACTCTTCTAAAGTAGGATCTAGAAGAAGCGAATCCCCGATCTTAACAATTGTCACAGCAATTGGCTTGTGAACAACTGGCAGCACTCCTGCCTCTTCTCGAATAAGTTTTTTTGCTTCAAGATCATATTTCAAAAGATTTGCATCTTCCAAAGCAGCTAACGCAGCCAACGCGCCTGCATCCAGAAGATTACCATCATCATTCATAACATGGATGTCAACACTAACAGACCAAACAGCTTCACCAGCTTTTATACAAAGTTTCTCAGTATCAATTGTTTTTGACTCACGAATTCCTCTATCTATAACACGTGACATCTCAACAGCTGTTGCATTTGGTGGTCCAGTTTCAAATTTAGGATTTGCAAATGGTACAAATTCCAAACCAACCATCAAACCCCCTTCATTAGGAGTGTCTGGATAAGGTTCCATAACTTTCAACTTAACACCTGCTAAAACTTCTGTGTCTCCGATCTTAACTCGTGCAGAACCTTCTGCAGTCTTAACAACACCTTTTTCAATAGTAACTTCCCGAAAGTCAACCAAACCTCTACTATCAAGGCGCTTTCCTTCAGAAATCATATTCTTAATATATTTTTCATTATTCATCTGTTCCCACTCCCATACTGTATTTTTCTCGTATTGTCTGCTTTAATTTATCATAAACTTGCTTGCAACCCTTTTCACCCATTTCCAAAAGTTTTGAAAATTCTTCTCTGGTTACAATACCATCCATCTGCATGTGAACAAATCTATCACTGCCACCAATTGTTGACAACGCAAAATCAACTTGTCCGTAATTGTCTTCTGCTTTTCCAACATCTAAGACAAGCGTATCATCGACTTTACCCACAGCAACTGAAGTAACTAAATCCTTCATAGGAATTCCTGCATCCACTAACGCCAAGCACGCAGCATTCAGACCTGCGCAACGAGTGCTCGCAGAAGCTTGAACTATACTTATGAAAACATCTATTGCACTTTTTCTAAAGTTTTCTGTAAACACAGAAGCTGTAAATGCTTCTGATATAACTTTAGAAATTTCAGTACCACGTCGACTGTGACCTGGACGAATTCTATCTTCTGTTGAAAACGGTGCCATAAAATATTTACACCGAACAGTAGCACGTTCTACATTTTGTAATTTTCTTGGATGCATTTGTCTAGGACCGAACGCCCCTGCAACTGCTTTAGTATCTCCAAAAGAAAATTCACCAGAACCTTGCGAACTTTTCAAAACACCAATTTTTGCATCTAATGTTCTAAACTCATCTAGGTTTCTTCCGTCTAAACGTTTACCATTAACTATTAACTTTTCTGGAGCTCCTGCTTTACTCATTAACATCCTCTCCTGTATTTTCTTCTTCATTTGTAACTTCTGTAGTCTCCTGATTATTATCATTTATAACTTCTTCTGAAATTTGCATTGGCTCTGCACCTAGGAACTTTGTAATCTTATCTGTTAATCCTACTGTGTGTGCATCATTTTCAATTATCCGGATAACTTCTATTGCTTTAGCTGTGTTTTCACCTTTTACCCAAACAACTCCGTTTTGACCAACAACAATTTGACAACCAGTATTTTTCTTTATCAATTCAATCATAGAACCTTGACGACCAATCAGCCGTGGAACTTTTGAAGGTGTAATGTTTAAAGTCATTCCACCAGTAAGTTTCTTTGCTCTATAATCATTCATTGTCAAAGTAATTGACCGAGATTTAGCAACATTCAAAACTTTTGCATAAATCACATCACCGACATCATAATATCGTGTAATATCAGTTTTACTCAAATCAACAAACTCTTCCACACCTTCTGATAATTGTAGTATCGCATCGTATGGGGAATTTATATCAAATATCCAAAAGCTACTTTGTATATCAATAACTTTTGCAACTATTCCGTCTCCAGGTCTTGGATTATACACACCTGAAAGTGGAATCACCGATAAAAATCTATCTTTTACTCTAACTAATCCAAGTAACTTGGATTTAACTTCTTGCCCGTCACGGTAACAACCGTTTCCAGGAAGAAAATCTATTCCTGTTGCCATTATATCTCCAGGCAAAACAAGATTTCTCTCTTTAACTAATAATTCATTTTCCATTTTGTAACACCTCTATTTTATATCTTTAATTTCTGCTTGACCATGAGTCATAGAACTAATCTTATCAATTAAATCAGCTTTAGTCCCACCAGATAATTCCATCTGACAAGAATATGAACCATCCCCACCCCAACTCTCTTTCACTGGCTTTCCGAATCTATGTATCATTCCAGAAGCCTGTCCAGAATATTGAGCAGGTATATTTACAGAAACTTTAATTTTTTCCATGCTAATAGGAACTATCCGCTGAATTGCTTTCAAAACATCTTCAACTTGTTCCTCTGCACGCTTTCCTAGTACTAATCTAACCTTCGCTTCTTCCATTGCACGAAGTATTCTATCTTGTGGATGTGGAACATTTGTTTGTGGATTTACTCCTTCCCTAGCAATCATGTAAGAGACCCGCTTTGTCAAATCCTCCATCATCTTGTGACGTTGCTCAGTTGTTAACTGAACATCTCCGTCTTTGATAATCTTCTCTGCAATCTTAGCAATATCATTTGTACTGAAAATCTTATTCAATGTAGCAGAATCTACTTTCTCTCCTTTACCTTGATCATGGTAAACATCAGGCGTAGCAACTAGATCATCCAGAGGAACTTCCTTTCCGTGTCGAAACTCTAATGCTCGATCCGGATCAACAAGAATCTCAAACTTCTGGCCGTCTTTCATTAATCTAGCTATAACTGATTTATCTACAGAAACACTCATGTAATCAACTTCCTTTGTAACATATTCTCCATTAGTACTAAAAATATACTCGTCCTCGAGGCTTTTAAAGCTTCTTTAAATTAAGGTTTACCTTTACTTTTTCAGAACAACCATTGCAGGTTTAATCCATAATATAACAGCTAATCCCAAAACCATCCAATGATCATAGCTAGTTAACTGTGGAAATAATGTTGCTAACCAAATTCCAAAAACTGCACTGGACAACTTAAGCAAGGTAAAATCAAGCGCACCTGCTTTTTCTTTCCATCTTTGCATCCATGTATCAAAAAACATACTATCACCTAAAGAAAATAGTAATTATGTGTTCATAAATGTTATTTTTTAGAATAACCAATTTCAAGACTTTTTCTTTTCCCTAGGGTTTTCTTTTCCTTCAAGACTAGAAGTCTTGTAGGCCTCGAAACTCTAAGAGTTTCTCCGGTCTAGAAAAAGAAAAGGTTTAGAAGTATTTCTTCAAGAATTTCTGCGCATCTGTACTGCCGTGATATTCTTTAAAACCGTTCTTATTCACAACAGAAAGCTCCACTTCATTTATTTTTAGGCTTTTCTCACCTGCTTTCAAGGCTGTTATCGCTAATCTGATTCCAGCATCTTCTGTTAAACCTGGTTTCCAACTCTTCTGCAAAACTTTGAAAGCTTCTGGCGCTCCCTTACCAATTGCCTGTGCTTTCCAAGCATAGAAAGCTGAAGAAGGATCAACTTCAAAAAGTTGTGCTCCCTTCTCATCTACTCCAGCTACTAACAGCGCAACACCAAAAGGTCTAACACCACCATACTGAGTAAACAATTGCATTCGATCTGATAGTTCTTTAACAGAACCCATAACATTAATTGGTTCTCCATAAGTTAATCGATAAACTTGAGCTTTTGTTCGTGCACCATCTACTAGAACTCGTCCGTCCGCTAAAAATCCTGAAATTGTAACAGCTAAGTGATCATCCAGTTGATGTATCTTGTCACTACCAACAGTTGGAATTGCTAAATTTGCAATTGGCCTAACAGCTGCTAGAACAACACCATCTTTAAAAGTTACTCCAAGACAAGTAGTCCCTCTTTTAACAGCTTCCCTAGCATATTCAACCTGAAACAGTCGCCCGTCTGGTGAAAATGTAACGATAGCTCGATCATAACCCATATTTGGTACAGAATCCATAAACTCACCTGTAAAGTTTATCTTGTCGATCGTATATAAAGATGCCTAGAAAGGAAAATTTAATAACTACCCAAAAATCGAACGTCTTCTAGTTCTCATATAATTTTCTGCATCTTCCGTCATTCTTATTAGTCTTTGTTCTATCATTTCCCGCTGTCTCTCTTGTTGTTCAGCCATCATCCTATCAAAACGCTCACGTGAAGTTTCTCTGTAATCTGAAGTATCTGATCTTCCTGGATGTGAATATGTTTTAACAGATTTTGACTTTGGTATCGCACTAGCTTTAACGTGACTACCATGAATAGAACTTGGAGTTACATTATAAGGCAGAAGTTGCATACCTGTTTTAACTATAACAGATCTCTCAGTCATCCCCAAAACATAGCCTTCGAATGTTTGATTTTTACTATAAAAATTTCCTTTCCAATTCCTTTCTTTAACACTATGTGTTACTGTTATTTTCTGTCCATGTTCAAAATCATAACATTTACTAACATTCATACTAACACAACTGGAACTAATCTTTAAATACGTTACGAGAAACTTCTCAAATCCCTGTGCCCAAAGAATTTCTGATTTGCAGCCTTGATAGTACCTGAAACACCCAGTACCTGCACAATAACTTTTTCGTCTTTAACTTTCTGCACAAAAGAAAGTGCAGCCCGAACATTTTCAGTTCCAATATGCGAAGTTCTTATCAGACCTGTCCGTGTTTTTGGATCAAATGTACTTTTCAAAATCCACACTCGCGCTTCAGCAGCAAACTTCTCCCCTAGATAATCAAGTATCGAATGCCACATTGCATTTGACAACTCTGAAAATTCCATATCTTTATCACAAATAATTTTATAAGCAATATATCTTTTTTTGTACCGAAGGCTTGAACTTAAAATATTTGGTCTTCTTTCTGGCATTAAATTACCTCCGCCCCTTTAACAGCTTCTCCTGCTAAAATTTTTCTGTTCTTCTCAATTATTTCAAGCGGTGTACCTGTCAGCGCTGAGAAACCACTACCCAAATCCAAACCAAAGCTATTTGCAATAGCAACAAGTTGTCGCGGATCACGCATATCCCATTTACTCATTGCACCTGAACAGCCAACCACTCTAATTTTAAAATCTTTACAAAGTTCTAAATTTGTTGAAATATTTTGCAGAGCTAGCGAACGCTGCCTTCGAAAACTTTTCAAAAGTGGCCTAAAGTTAATTCCAATTGCAATTCCATTTTGCTTTGCGAAGTTTAAACAAGCTTCGTCCAGACCACTATCAATTCTACCCATGTGTGGATTCATTAGGATATCCACTCGAGAATCTTCAACAACAGCGCGATTAATAGCATAATCTCCACCATTAACAATAACCACAAAAACCTTATCCCGAACTTTAGATAAAACATTCTTCATCTCGTCTACAGTCTTCGCTTCAATAGTAACTCCAGTAATTATCTCTAAGCCATCGACCTTAACTTTCTGAACTTCTTCCAAGAACAACTTAAACCGATCTAGACCTTGAAACAAATCAGCAATAACAATAGTTGAATATCCTAGAGCTTTCGCTGTTTCAGCCATCTTCTCTAGGCTATCTTCTCCAACAGACAGATTTGTAAAAATCTGCGAGTCATAAAACTTCATCAGTTTTCACCAAGATCATGTTTCTCAATTTTTGCTAATGTACAACTTCTGTTGTACAGTCTGTTCAGCAGTAGCTGAACATAAAACTTTTTTAGCCAATATGTTCCATAAAAGGGTTTATCACGAAATCCTTCAGTACAGACTATAATATAGCCCCACACATATTTCCCAGGAGCTATAAGTTATAAAAAATAAGAATTTCAAAGCTATTAAAAGAATGTGTTTCTGTTAGTTTTTGCGCATATGTGTAAAGCCTTTTCCTTTGCCTAGATGTCTAGAACGCTTAGCAGCTGCTGTTTTTCCACGGAAAACTCGTCCCTTTCCTTTACAAAGCCAGCTATACTGTTTATCTCGTTTTACCCCACCGTGTTGAGGATCTACTAGAATAATCTCAAACCAGATCTGCCTTCCATCTTCACAAACATAATAACTATTTAGAACCTGCATATTTGGATATTTCTTACCAGCTCTCATCTCAGCCACTCTTCTCTTATTCATAACAGAAGGCATAGAATATTGACCTGCTTTCGATGGCTTACCACCATGAACTTTACGAGGACGCTTACCAGCTCCTTTTCCAATTTTAACCCTAACAATAACAAATCCTTGTTTTGCTTTATATCCCAAAGAATGAGCTCGATCAAGTCTAGTTGGCTTATCCATACGTACAATTGTTTCTTCTCGTCTCCAGCTAATCATCCTAGATTTCATTAGCTGAGTAACTTCTTCGCTGTTCCAATTATTTCTCAAATACTTGTACATACCCATATAATCCGCCTCACATTATCTGCAACCAGATTTACTCCGAGTTGTAGATTTCAAGATACACGTATAGTGAAATTAAGACTTATAAAGGTTGCTCTGGACAACCATAATCAATAAATTGATTAGACACATTATATAGCCATGAAAAGAACATTCCCTAAACATATTTTTCAGCGTACTGTTAACCTGAAAAAAGAATTCTTCGGATCATGCCCACCTGCGATTTTTGTAGGTACTTGGAATTATCCTAAAGTCTTCACTGGGTTTCTTTCTCCTACTGATTCATTCAAAGAAGCCCGCGTTTTAGACAACCCCGAACTTTGGTACCGAGAAGATCTAGAACTACAACAAATTCTATCTCTGCGCCAACAAATGGTTTACTCCCGCTTCACAACAAATATCAAAAAACCCGATTCTCGCCTCAACCAAACCCAACAAGAATTAATTCAAAGTATCAAACCTTGCGATATAGAAATAAAATTAAAAAAAGAACCTAAGCTCCGAGTCAGTTACAGCCGCTACGCAGCACCAATCGGAAGTCCCGGACAAATCGAAAGCGCTCGTCTCGGCGAGAATCCAAAAATTCCAAAAAAA
>Ga0233431_1001503_pt1 | contig 39930 bp, 32 predicted proteins | sample SI_118_April2016_FD_179867 | JGI IMG/M metagenome (GOLD analysis project Ga0233431, IMG submission 179867) | Seawater microbial communities from Saanich Inlet, British Columbia, Canada - SI_118_April2016_200_MG | ecosystem: Environmental > Aquatic > Marine > Inlet | place: Canada: British... | reverse complement strand
TCGGCTTCGAACTCATGGGTTTCTGCTTCATCTTCGTTCCCTTCGGTCACTACGATGAACCAGAAACCCTCCGTTACGCAATTAACTCAATCTGTTCCATAGGCGCTGACGTCACACACCAGCTTGGCTTCCAGGGTTTTCAACTCGGCGTCCCCAGTGCCCTTAAGGGTCACGAAACCGCGAACCGTCGAGAAGGTGGCATCGATGCCCATTTCGACCGACGTCGGAACGTTCGGCAGCGGTCCCATGCGCTTCTTGGCGAGGACGATAAGCGGCTGGATTTCGCCGGCCTTGATCTGCGATTCGGCTTCCGAAAGGTTCAGAACGCCGATGTCTACGTCGCCGCCGATGAGGTTGGTGACGATGTGTCCGCCGCCTTCATACGGGATGTAATTGATCTTGATGCCCGCCTTGTTGGCGAAGGTGGCGACCGTAACCTGATCGATACCGCCGACGTGGGTTCCGGCAACCTTCAGTTTACGCTTGCCCGCTTCGGCCAGCATGGCTTTGGCGTCTTTGAATTTACCCGCTTTGGCCATCAGAAGCTGCGGATCGTCGGTGGCGCGCGCGATGCCCACCAGATCGTCGATCTTAAGCACGGATTTGCCCATGGCGATGGTGAACAGATGGCTGGGCGTGATCGTCATGATCGTGTAGCCGTCACGCTTTTTCTTGTTGATGTAGTTCATGGCCACGGCGCCGCCGCCGCCACGTTTGCTGACGACCGTCATATCGGCCTTCAATTCACGGCGTGCGCGCATCATCATCATGCGGGTGGTCACGTCGGTGCCGCCACCGGCGCCGGCGTGTGTCACGACTTCGATGGTTTTCGACGGGTATTTGTCCGCCGCTAGTGCCGCACCGGCTGTCAGGCCGAGAGCGAGTGTCGCCGTCGCACAAGCGAGGAACGCGCGGCGCGGGGTGAAAATGCTGTCCGTCATGGCTGAGTATCTCCCTATGTCCTCTGAACGCGGTTAAGCTCGCGCTTCGGCAAGACTATTGCAGCGTTTCTCGCGAGCGACCTGGGTATGGCGGCATTCGATAAAGTTGGATCTGGTCTTCTTCGTACCGGCCGCCCGCATATACGTCGCCATTTTCCGGCGATTCCACGCGAACGCAATTCCCTGTCATGATCCGGCACGCTCTTTTCGTCGTTCGGATGCTCACCTCCCGACATTGATGGTGCAAGCCAGCCGGAAATGTGTCAACATAATTTTGTCGACACTCGACAAAATTATGGTTTCTTTTCCGCATCGCAGAATGTAAGGCGGACGAGAAAGCGACCGAAGCGGGAGTTCTAATGAAGGTTTTCGTGCTGGACCCGATTAATGCCAAGGGCATCGACCTTTTGCGAAAAAAGGCCGAGGTCATTCTGTGGGACGATCCCGCAGCCGGGCGATGGCGCGACGATGCCGACGGGGTGATCGTGCGTGGAACCACGCCGCTGGCCGCCGCCGATTTTGCCTCGGCGGCGCGGCTCAAGGCGGTTAGCAAGCATGGGACCGGAGTTGACCGCATTGATCTGGAGGCGGCGCGGCGCAACGGGGTCCGTGTAATGAATACGCCCGGCTTGAACGCCGAGGCCGTGGCCGAAATGTCCATGGCCATGGCGTTGGCAGCGGCCCGCCGGGTACCGATGATTGATCGGCTGTTACGCTCCGGGCAGCGCATCGCGCGCGAGGATTTCGACGGCAGCCGAGCGGGCGGCGCGCAGGGATTCTGGGGAAAGACCGTGGGCGTTCTCGGAATGGGCGCCATCGGTCGGCGGGTTGCCGCGAAATGGTCGGCCGCTTTCGGGATGAACGTCCTTTGGTTCGATCCGTTTGTTCCAGAGGCCGCAGGGGGCGATCTGGAGGGAGAACGAATCGAGGATATTGATCAGATGCTGGGGCGGGTCGATCTGCTGTCGATCCATGCGCCCTTGACCAAAGAGACGAAGGGAATGATCGGCGCCCGCGAAATCGGCTTGATGAAAAACTCGGCGGTGCTTGTTAGCCTCGCGCGTGGCGGAATTGTGGACGAGCGCGCGCTTTTTGACGCGCTGTCCAATGGGTTGCTTTTCGGGGCTGCGCTCGACGTCTTCGAACAGGAGCCGCCCCCCGCCGACCACCCGCTTTTTTCCATCCCGTCGTTCGTTGGAACGCCGCACATTGCGGCGGGAACCGTCGATTCGCGGGAACACACGTCAATTGCCGTCGCCGAGCAGTTGCTCGATGTGCTGGGGGGCGGTGAGGGGAAAAACATTCTTGTTTAGACACGCTTTTGTTGACACGGGGAGGGGGATATTCTTACATCCGTCGCACCATGAATGAATCAAGCAAAGCACCCAGAAGCAAAGCCGCTCAAACGCTGGAAATCCTGCGCACGCAATCGCTGACGACGATCGTGCTGCAGGAGCTGGAGCGGATGATCCTGTCCGGTGAATTGAAGCCGGGCGAACGCATCAACGAAAAGGCGCTTGCCACCCGCCAGTCGGTCAGCCGTGGACCGATCCGCGAGGCCTGCCGCCGCCTCGAGCAGGCGGGACTTGTCGAAATCGTCGTCAACCGCGGCGTCTTCGTGCGCAAGTTGGTGGCGGATGACGCAGCCGAAATCTGCGACATCAAGGCGGCCCTGTCGGCCCTGGTCGGCCGCACATTGGCGCTGAGCATCACGGACGAACAACTGGATACCCTGCGTGGCATGGTCGCGCGCATGGAGGAACTGGCCGCCAGGGGCGATGTCGCCACCTACTATCCGATCAACGTCGAGTTTCATAACGTCATGCTGGGCTTTACCGGCAACGACAAACTTATCGAGATGTGCTCGGCCGTCGATAAGGAACTGTACCTTTACAAACGCAAGAGCATGGACGTCGGGCCGGGCCTTGATCGCTCGGTGGCCGAACACCGGGTTATTATCGAATCCCTGGAAGACCATGACGAACACGCCGCCGGCGAAATCATGTGGCAACACGCCATCACCGGCAAACTTCGGCTTCTGGGGGCACTGCCGGCGCCGGATGACGGAAGCTAAACGGAAACCTGCCAGAAACTGAAGCGCGCCGTCCCCGCAAATGAGAGCCCCTCTCAACAAGCAATAAATTGTCAACAACCGACAATTTATTGCTTGAATTCTCTCCTTTCCCTCAATTACCGTAATGGCTCGTTCGAATAACGATAACGAGCGGGAACGCCAAGCAACCCGCTCGAATGATTGGAGGGATTCTCGATGGATGTCATCGCGGTTCACGTGGATCGCTGCGTGGGTTGCAAGACCTGCGAACTGGCTTGCGCCGTTGAGCGCGGAAGCGAAGGAAAAACGCTTCTCAGCGCCGTTCGCGAAATTCCGCAACCGCAAGCTCGGGTGCGCGTGGAAGGTGGCGGCAACGCTTCCTTCCCCATTCAGTGCCGTCATTGCCTCGACGCGCCGTGCCTTGATGCGTGTCTGACCGGCGCGTTGGCGCGCGATGGCGAAAGTGGGCTGGTTCGGGTCAATGATGATCGCTGCATCGGGTGCTGGACATGCGTCATGTTCTGCCCCTACGGCGTCATTTTCCCGTGGCCCGAACGCAAGCTGGCGCTCAAATGCGACCGCTGCATGCACATGGAATCATCGGCCTGTGTCGACAGTTGTCCGACCAGCGCCTTGGAAATCGTCAATGTCGAAAAACTGGCCGACGCCTACGCCGAAAAACGGCGTAGCGCAGCCATGGCGGCATCCGAGATCGCGATGGACGACGCCGTTCATCTCGATCTTGGGAAATAAACAAACCTCTCCGGGGAAGCGTCAGATTATGGAAAGCATTCACATCAAAACGGTCGATCCGATCAGCCAGGATCTCTTGCGCATTGCGGCCAGCCGGGGGCTGGAACTGTCGTGGGAACGTTACGAATCCCAGCAGCCGCAGGACGGGTTTCTACGCAGCGGTCTTAGCTGCGCGTTCGGATGCCTGCAGGGCCCGTGCCGCATCGATCCGTTCGGTCGCGGTTCAACCCACGGAATTTGCGGAATGGGGCGCGACGAAATGGTCGCCGCCAGTCTGCTGCGCCTGTGCCTGAACGGTGCGCTGGAAGCCGGGGAATGCGGTGAAGGGACTGCCGAGGCAGCGATGATGTTGAGCCGCCCGCAGGGATCGGTCGATGATTTGGTTGGCGCAGCAGTGGCACTTGGCGTGTCGGCGTTCGACGCCAGTGGCGATGCCAAGGGCGTTTCCGGCGCGTTCAAGGTAGGATACGGCGTTCTCGCTGCAAGTGGTCCGGTCGTCGGGGTTTGCGGCAGTCTGGACGACGCCATTGTCGCGGCCCTGGTGTCAGGCAACGGGCGGGGCCGCGTAGTCTCGTTGGGCGACTGGATTTCGGCGGACGGTGATCTGCTTGACTTCGCTTGTTCATCGGGCGAGGCCGAGCTGGCCATCGCTTCGGGGTGTATCAGTCTCGTCGTTTGCGGTGCCGGAGCCGATCCTTCCATCAAGGCGATTTGCGATCAGGCGGGGGTGCCGGTGGTTGCCGCCGCCGAGGCGGTTGAGGCGGCAGCGACCGCTCCCCATTTAGCGCCGCAGGCCGAACAGGTGGGTGCGGGCGCCGTGTGCGCACCGGGTGATATCGCGGGTGGCTCACTGTGTCTGATAGGCGGGGCCGACATGCCGCAACAATCCATGGGTTGGCTGGCAAGTGAGTTGCCGGGCGCATTGACCGCAGCGGGTCAAAACGTCGCCGTTTGGGGCGACGCGGCCTTGTGGGCCGTCAAGGCCGGTTCGGCGGGCGTGCAGGTGCTTGATCCGGTTCGTGGAGTGTCGGACGCGTGTGTTGCTGTCGGACCCGATCTCAAGGGAATTTGTTTCACCGGTCTGTCGGGATGCCGCGATTTGGCGGTAGCTTTGGGCGCGGCGGCATCGGGCACGCGGGTTTGTGTCGCTACGCCGCTGCCGGTCTGGGGAAGCGAAGCCGTTTGCGATGCGTTGGACCGGGTTGTCGGGGAGGCCGGCGGCGAGTTCGCGCATTATGATCATCCGGCAAGCGCCGACGAAATTCTGGCTTGGTTTGGATAATGGGCAAGGCCGACTACGATCTGGTTGTTGTGGGTGGCGGAGCCGCCGGGCTTAACGCGGTCTTTTCGTGCCGCGAACGGTACCCAGACAAGCGCGTTTTGTTGATCGACCGCGAATCCGAGGTCGGCTACTACCGCACCCTTCTGCCCATGTTCATGGCGGCCAACCTGACCGAGGAAAAACTGTTCTTCTGGAAGCCCTGCGAAGACGAAAACCTGGACACCCGCTTGGGCGTTCAGGTGCGCAGTCTGGACCGTGCTGCCAAGTCCCTGACGCTGGATAACGGCGAAACAATCGGCTATGCGCGCCTGATTTTGGCGTCCGGCGGATCTCCCGTCGTGCCGCCGGTGTTTGAGGCGGCGGTAACGCCCGACGGGGTTTTCCCGGTGCGGGGCCTTTCCGTTGCCCGCCAAATTAAGCGTTGGCTGCCGGAACATCGCGATATCGTTGTTCTGGGCGGCGGTCTGGTCGGCTCCAAAACCTCCGTTTTCCTGCGTCTAGCGGGGTTCAACGTGACCTTGGTCGAGAAGGAAGCGCACATTCTTCCGACCGTGCTCAGCGCCGATACCGCCCGGCCCCTGCAACGCCACCTGGAAAACATGGGCGTGCAGGTCAAAACGCAAACCACCATCGACCAGTTCAAGGCCGATGCAAACGGTGCGGTCTTGGCCGTGCGTCTCGCGACGGGCGAATGGCTGTCGTGCGGGACGTTTCTGGTTGGCATCGGTTCGGCCCCGGACCTTGCGTATCTGGACGACGCGGGCCTTGTGGAGGACGGCGAACTGGTTGTTTCGCCGACCCTGCAAACCGTGGACCCTGAGATCTTTGCCGTGGGCGATGCCATCTTCATTCGCGCGGCCGATGGGCTCAGGCACAATCCGTGGACCTGGCCGCAGGCCGTGAACCAGGGAAAACTGGCTGGGGCCAACGCGTTTCGCACCAGCGCCGTCCCGCTGAAACGAACCACGCGGGTCAACGCCCAGAACATCGCGGGCGTTCCCATCATGATACTGGGCGGTCCGGGCGTGGGGTCCAGTATCGAAGCGCGCCCCGGTCCGGGTGACGGCGTGTGGCGCGAGTTTTTCATGGATGAGGGACGCATCGTCGGCGGCGCGCTTGTGGGTGATATCGCGGGGGCAGGGCCTTTGCATTTCACCATGGCGGGCGGCGCGGACGTATCCGAATCTATGGAAGAATTGCTTAAACCGCGAACCCGCGCTTTCGGCGCGTCGGCCTGGAACAGCCTGGGACAGGTGCGCCGGGCGAATGTTATTTCTGCGAAAGGAAGTTAGGGATGCTGATCCGCCAGGAATTATGTGTCGGTTGCGGGCAATGCCAGCCCTATTGTCCGACCGCGGCCATCCATTTTTCGGGACTGGTCAGCGTCGTCGATCAGGACGTTTGCTACGAATGCGGAACCTGCTTGCGCGTCGGTATTTGTCCGGTTGATGCGCTGGCCGAACACCCCATGGTGTACGAATATCCGCGTGCGCTGCGCAAATTTTTCAGCGATCCGTCGGCGACCCATAAGGCGACCGGAATTCAGGGCCGGGGAACCGAAGAATCCAAGACCAACGATGTCACCGGGCGGGTCAAACCCGGTGAAGCGGGCATCGCCATTGAGGTCGGGCGGCCGACGCTGGGCATGGGATTGCACGACATCCAGAAAATCTCGCAGGCCCTGGCGCGAGCCGGAATTAACGAGATCGAGGAATGCAACCCGATCCACTCCATGATCGCCGACGAAGCCACCGGCACCTTGAAGGAAGAACTGTTGGGCGAGCGCGTGTTGAGCGCAATCATCGAAATCGCCGTGCCCAAGGAACGGGTTCCGGTGGTGCTGCAAACCATCAAGGAAGTGGCCAAGGAAGTCGACAGCGTCTTCATGCTGGATGTCTTCTCGACCCTGGGGCCGAACCTCGAAATTCAGCCGGACATTCTGGAAATGATCAAGGACGCCGGTTTCACCTGGCGACCCAACGCCAAAATCAACATGGGCCTGGGACGAGCCTGGGAATAGGACAAGACGATGACCCACAGTCTGCACAGGGAAGGCTCGATCGACTCGCTGGAACGCGATTACGTCGTCTTCATCTATCCGGCGCGCGGTTTCAACTACAAGGGCAACCAGCCCAAGGTCCGTCATCTGGTCGAGATCATTTACCAGAACGAACCGGTGAACATGATCGCCACCGCACTTCGCGAAAACCTTTATAGCGAAGTGACGCACGAGGAAGTGCTGGACAGCATCGGCAACGGCGATGAAACCACGCGCGTCTACAGTTGCTTTAAAAGCCGCGAAAACATCAAACAGCTTTTGAAGGGTTTCAAGGAAGCCGACGAAGGCATCTCGATCATGGTCAGCGGATTGGTTGACCGGGTTCGCGATCTGGCGGCCGAGGTTGGACTGTCGCCGCACACCATTAATCTGTCGCTGGGCATTCAGGGCAACGTGTCGCGTCTGCCGCCGCCCGATATCCGCCAGTTTACCACCATGTGCGGGCATGGCGTGGTTTCGCCCCATCTGGTGCGCGACCATATCCGCAAAGTCAAAACGGGCCGGACCAGCACATGGGACGCCAGCGTCGCCTTGGCCAAGCCCTGCGCCTGCGGCATCTACAATCCATACCGGTCAAAGGAAATGCTGGACGATCTGGCCCCGGTGTATACGGTTAGCCGCTGGTAGGGGCGGCTGCCAAATAGAGGGGAATGGCCATGATCTCGCGCCGTGCACGAGTGGGCGTCACCATGGGTGATCCGGCCGGAATCGGGCCGGAAATACTGCTGAAATCCCTGGCCAAGCCCGAAATCTTCGAATTTTGCGTGCCCATCGTTTACGGCAACGTGGCCGCGCTGGAAAACTCCCTGAAGGTGACGGGCGCCAACGTGAAAATCCGCGCCATCGACGATCCTGCCGGAGCCAAGGGCGAGACTGGGATTGTCGACGTGATCGAACCTGCGCCGCTGGACCTGTCCGCTTTCGTGGTAGGCGAGGGCAACGCGGCGACCGGGGCGTTCAGCGCCGGTTGCTTCAATGCTGCGGTAAAGGATGGCATGGCCGCCAAATCAGACGCGGTCATCATGGGACCGGCGAGCAAGCAGGCGCAGAACGAGGGCGGCTACAAGTTCGCGGGATTTCGCGAGACCGCCAATCATTTCACCGGGGTTGACGACACGATTCTGATCACCTTGGGGGACACCTACAATCTGGCGCGCGTGACAACCCATGTTGCGCTCAGCGACGTTCCGCGCCTGTGTTCGCGCGAAAACGTTTTGCGGGTGATCCGCCAGTCGGACGACGGGATGAAGTCCATCGGGTATGCCAAACCCCGCATCGGCGTTTCCGCGCTAAATCCCCATTGCGGCGAGGGCGGTCTGTTGGGACGCGAGGAAATCGAGGCCATCGGACCGGCCATCGAAGATGCCCGCGCCGAAGGCATCGAAGCCCTTGGCCCCTATCCGGGGGATACGGTTTTCCTGAATATGAAGGCCGGTGAGTTCGATATCATCATTTCCATGTTCCACGATCACGGAAATTCCTGCATCAAACTGGCCGAATTCGGAACGCTCGTAAATTTACTGGCGGGCGCGCCGATCCCGATCCTGACGGTCCATCACGGGACCGCCTTCAATATTGCCGGGCGCGGAATTGCCGACGAAACCAACCTCGTGTGTACGTTCTACACTGCGGCGGGCCGCAAATTCTCCCGCTAGTCCCCATCGCCGGACGAAATCTCGGGCACACTGGGGCGGCGCAGGCGCGATGCCCACCTAGACCGCGTCAGCTGGTTTTTTCCAGTTTTGATCCGGAATCCACGCCACAAAATTGACAATTCCCAGCGTAATACCTTTATACCAATGCTCAGTGATATTGCCCGTGACGTTGCGGTGATTCGGGCGTGGTTTTTCCGCTGGACGGAGTTTTCGTCCATGTTCGATCTGGATTGATTTTAAGCCGATGGTATTGGGTCTTAGTGAGAGCAGAACGTTCCGGCGGCGGCAGAAACGCCGCCGTGTCGCGGTGTGGCTGATGTTTCTCGGCGGTCTGATGGTTCTGGGCTGGGCCGCCTACCAGTCGGGCGGTGCGGTGGCCGGGCTGGAGGTGTCCGAACTGCAAAGTCAGTTGGACGATCTGCGTGTGGCTCTGGATGATTCTGCCCGGCAAAAAGCCCGCCTGGAAGTGGAAAACCGGCAAGTGGCGGGCGAGCGCGACGAATGGCGGCAGCGCTACCAAGATGAGGTTCCGACGAAGCGCGAAACGGAACTGTTCGCCCTATTGCAAAAGCAGATCGACAACGATATTCCGACCGACCGGTTACGCCTGATGATGAACGCCGCTGGCCAGAAAGCGATCTGCGAAGATAAGCCGACGACCAAACGCTTTATCGTTCGTACCCCCATATACAAGGGAAGCGACGACGCTGTGAATTTCGGCGACGGCGTCATGACCGTTACCGCAGTCGGTGAAACGGCCACCGATGCGGCGGGCAATCCGGAAGCATGGTTCGATCCGGCGAAATCCGTCACCGCCGTCTTCGCCGAGTTGGGTGGACGCAAGACGACCGCCGCAGGCCGCCTGCCCTTGCATCACGCCATGGTCGTGGGGAAGCGCGAATTCAGGTTTTCCCTGAAAGCGGGCAAGCAGCGCGGGTTTTTGGAAGTGACCGCAGATCGCTGTGCAATGCCCTAGCCGGCATACTCGGCAATAACGCATAAGAAAGTCGCGGCGAAGCGTTCCAGCTTGGCCGCGCCGACGCCGTGGATGTCGGCGAACGCCATATCGTCGCGCGGCTGGCGGCGCGCCATGTCTTCCAGCGAACGATCCGAGAAAATAATGTAGGCCGGAACGCCGCGCTCACGCGCGAGTTCGGTGCGCTTGTCTTTCAGGCGGCCCAATAGCTCGATTTGCTCAGCGTTCAGGTCTTCCGGCGCCGCCGCCGCGCTGCGTTTGCGGGACTCCTTTTTGCCGCCCGCCCGTTTGACCACGTCCTTGCGATAACGAAAGCCGACCCCGCCGTCCATCAGGGACCGGCCCTTTTCCGTCAGGCTCAGGCCCCCGTGCCCGGCGACGTCGATGCGCAGGAAGCCCGCCGCCACCAATTGCCGCACGATGGATCGCCACTTGTTTTTGTCGAAGCCTGTGCCTGCGCCGTAGGTGGGCAGTCGGTCGTGGCTGGTGGAACGTATCTTGTCCGTGTCCGCGCCGCGCAGAATGTCAATCAAGTGCGCCTGACCGAACACCTGACCGGTGCGCACCGAAGTTTCCAGCAGTTGGCGGGCGGGCTCATCGCCGTCGATCATTTCAGGCGGATCAAGGCAGATGTCGCAATTGCCGCAGCCCGCGCCCGATGGATGCGTTTCACCGAAGTAGGCCAGCAGCGCGTGGCGGCGGCATTCGGGGGCTTCGCAGTAGGCGATCAGCGCATCCAGACGTTTGTGTTCGCGCCGCTTGTGATCCACATCGCCGTCTTCCTGTTCGATGAACAGACGGCGCATGCGCAGATCGTCCAGTCCGTAAATCATGTGCGCGACCGCCGGTTTGCCGTCGCGCCCGGCGCGTCCGATTTCCTGGTAATAGCTTTCCACGTTGCCGGGCATGTCGGTGTGGCAGACGTAGCGCACGTCCGGTTTGTCGATCCCCATGCCAAAGGCGATGGTGGCGACGATGACGACGCCGCCGGTTTCCATCATAAAGGCGTCCTGATTGCGGGTGCGCGCGTCCGCATCCATGCCCGCGTGATAGGGCAGGGCGCGGATGCCGTTCTCATTGAGGAATTTGGCCGTCTTTTCCGTCTTGGCCCGCGACAGGCAGTAGACGATCCCGCTTTCGCCTTCATGGGCTTTGGCGACGCGCAGCAACTGGGCCTTGGCGTTGACGCGCATCTCGACACCCAAGCGGATGTTGGGCCTATCGAAGCCCGACACAAAGCATCGCCCGGCGCCGCCGAACAGCTTGGAAGTAATGTCCTTGCGGGTGGTGTCATCGGCGGTCGCCGTCAGCGCCGCGATGGGGACGCCGGGAAACAGGTCCCTCAAGCGCGCGAGAGCCTCGTAATCGGGCCGGAACGAAGGCCCCCAGCGTGACAGGCAATGGGCCTCGTCGACGGCAATCAAGGTAACCGGAAGGCGCGCCAGAGCGCCCAACATGCGCTCGGTCATCAACCGTTCCGGGGCCAGATATAAAAGGCGCGTCTCACCCGCCGCCGCGCGTTTCCAGGTGGCGACGTTGACCTCGCGCTCGTGCGTCGAATTGATGGTGTCGGCGGCCACTCCGGCCAATTTTAGGGCCGTGACCTGATCTTCCATGAGCGCCACCAACGGCGACACGACGATGGTCAGCCCGCCCTTCAAAAGCGCGGGGATCTGAAAACACAGGGACTTTCCCGAGCCCGTCGGCATCACCGCCAATGCGTGCTCGCCGCCCAGCAAGGCATCCACGACCTCGGCCTGGCCGGGGCGAAAACCATCGTATCCGAAAATATCTTTGAGAATTTGTTCAGGCATGATGCGCACTATAATAGGCGTCGGTCGAAACGGCCAACGGATCGGAGCGAAGAAAATGAAAAAGGCGGGGCGAATTCTGTTGGGCTTGATTGCCGGGGCTGCGTTTGCGGCTTTGTTCGGCTGGCTTTCGTGGTATGTGGTCGATGAAGGCAGCGTTGTCGGATATATCGCGGCGGGCTTGTTTGGAATTATGGCGGTCTTCGGCGCGGCATTGGGTTTCATCTGGTTCGCGGTCGAGGGCGAACCCGATCAGCCGGTAGTCCTTCCCCGCCGCGGCAAAGGCGCTAAGGATAAAGTCGACCCCGTTCTAATGGGCGTCGCCATGCTCAACGCCACCTCGGACAATTTCATGGATACCGATGACGTCGCCGACACCGATTTCGGCAGTGACGACGGCGGTGGTTTTGTCGACTAGATCTTTTGGTCTTCGCCGCCTTCGTGCAGGGCGATGGTGGCTTTGGTGCGGGCCAGGGCGGCGGGCGAGACGGAAAGGTTGGTCAGGCCCATATCCAGGAGCATTCCGATATGGCGCGGGTCGCCGCCCATGTCGCCGCACAGGCTGACCTCGCGCCCCGTTTCGCGGCCATGACGGATGACCGCCTCGATCAGGCGGCGCAGGGGCGTGGCGTCGGGTTTGGTCAGGGCTTCAAGGCTTCTGGCATCGCGGGAAACGGCCATGGTGTACTGGATCAGATCGTTGGTGCCGATGGAGTAGAAATCACAATCAAACTCGTCGATAGCGATGGCGGCGGCGGGAACCTCAACCATCATGCCCAAATCCGCTTCGCCGTACCGAACCTTGCGGCGGCTTAGGTCGTCGCGTGCCTTATCCAGTATTTCGCGGGCCGCGGTGATTTCTTCGGGCACGCTGACCATGGGCAGCATGATGCGTACCGGGCCCAGAGCCGCAGCCCGAAGGATGGCGCGAAACTGCATGCGCAAAACCGTTGGCGAACGAAGGGCGAGGCGGATGCCGCGCACGCCCAGAAACGGATTGGCCTCGTTTTCGGGCGAAAGTCCGGTGATCGGCTTGTCGCCGCCGGCGTCCAGCGTGCGGAAGGTAACCGGGCGCGCGGCCGCCCATTCGACAATCTGTTCATAAACCGCGAACTGGGTTTTTTCGTTGGGCAGGCCGCGGCCGCGCTGGAACAGATATTCGGTGCGAACCAGCCCGATGCCATCGCAATGGGTCGGGTCCACGTGGTCCAGTTCGATGGACGAAACCATGTTTAGGCCGACGCGGATGCGCGTGCCGTTCGGCGTAAGTGCGGGGCCGGGAAGATACATGGCGTCGCGCCCGGTTTTTTCCGAAGCCCGGATGCTTCGGGTTTTGAATTTTCGCAGCTCGTCCGCCGACGCATTGAGGATCAGCTCGCCCCGTTCGGCATCCAGAAGAGCGGGCGTGCCATCGGTCGTTTCGGCCCGGTCGAGGCCGACCAGCATGGGCACTCCCTGGGCGCGAGCCAGCATGGAAATATGGCTGGTCGGGCTTCCGCCAAAAAGAGCAATGCCGCCGCTCAGGCTCCAGTCCGTTTCCAGATAGGTGGACGGCGCGATGTCGTCGGCAATCACAATGGCGCCGTAGGGAACGATTTCGGCCCCCTCGCCAGCCAGAATGCGTGATACCCGCGCGCGCAAATCACGGGTATCTGAATCGCGTGCCGCTGCGTACTCGCCCACATACCCTTTAGGCCCTCCGGCAGGCGACCGGCGTTCACCCGTGGCCACCGTCTGGTTCCATGCGGCCCAGGCGGGCGCGCCGTCCGCTACCCTGGCAAGCGCCGGTTCAATGAGTTTTTTGTCTCCGAGAATCGCCAGTTGGACGGCAAGAACGTTTTCTCCATCATGTCCGGGCGATTGCTCGATCAGCTGTTCGATTTCGGCGCGGGCTTCCCTGATCGCTCTTTTCAGCGCGCGCTTTTCCTTGTTGGGCGTGCTGGAGACTGCCTTGGGCATTTTCGCGGCGTCCCGAAGCGCGAACGTCGGGCCGAACGCCAGCCCTTCCGAGGCGACGTCTCCCCGAAGGCGGTGACCGGCCTTTTTTCCGCGCTTGGTCGCCATCGTCCAATTCTCCTGATCCCCGTCGATACCATATGGAGACGGTCAAAAAAAGGGCGCCCCCAATCGAAGGGACGCCCGTTTTGGGTCGCCTGCGCTGTTTACACGCGGAATTTCGCGAACTGCGCGCCGTAGCGGATGGCTTCGACCAGCGACTGCGGGTTGGCGCGGCCTTCTCCGGCCTTGCCGAAGGCGGTTCCGTGATCGACTGAAGCGCGGATGATGGGCAGGCCCAGCGTGATATTGACGCCCGCCATCTTGCCCCAGGTGTTGGTTTCCTTGTCGTACTTGAAACCGGTCAGCTTGGTCGGGATGTGGCCCTGATCGTGGTACATGGTCACGACCATGTCGTACATGCCACCTGCCATCTTGGAAAAGATGGTGTCAGCCGGGACCGGGCCGTCGGCATCGATACCCTGGGCTTTGGCTTGTTCCACGGCGGGCAGGATTTCGTCTTCGTCCTCGGTGCCGAACATGCGCGCTTCGCCGCAATGGGGGTTAAGGCCGCAAACGCCGATGCGCGGCGCCTCGATGCCCAACTGCTTGACCGCTTCGTCGGCCAGTTCGATGACGCGCAGGACGCGCGGCGTCTTCACGCGATCACAAGCATCGCGCAGGGAAACGTGGGTCGATACATGGACGACGCGGAATTCGTGGTCGGCCAGCATCATCGAATAGTCTTTGGTGTTGGTCTTATCGGCATAAATTTCGGTGTGGCCGGAATAGTGATGGCCGCCCATATTCATGGATTCTTTATTGATCGGGCCGGTCACGGTGCCATGCACCTTTTTCTCCATGGCCAGTTCGATGGCTTTGCAAACGTATTGGAAGCCTGCGTCGCCCTGTTTGGCGGTGACGGTTTTGTAGGCCAGATCTTCCAATTTCATGATGCCCATGTCGAAAACATCAATGGTGCCCAATTTGTACACACCGTCTTCCGGATTGCCGACGGCGTTGAACTTAACGTCTGATTCGCACATACGGGCAGCGTCTTGCATCATGGTCAAATCGCCGACAACCAGCGGGCGGCAAATGTCGTACATTTCCTGTTCAAGCAGGGCCTTGACGGCGATTTCCGAACCGATACCAGCGGGATCACCCATGGTGATGGCGAGAATAGGCAGGGCTGTAGCAGTCATTTTATTTCCTTTTTCATAACCAGAATTTTCGCCACAAAAGCATGGCGTTGTCATCACCCATGGCGCCCGGTTTGGTGCCAAGGTTCATACCGTTCGCCTCGCCGCCGACAACCGTACCGCAAACGAGGGTTGGAGAGATTTCGCGTTCCAGCCGCAGGGCCTTGGCCCCTAACCGGTCAAGAACGCCGATGGCGGAATCTCCGCCCGAAAGAAAAACACTGGCCGGTTTTGTTTGCGCCACCAGTTCGGAGACGAACGCGCCAAATCCCGAGGCGACGCTGCGCGCCGTTTCCAAATTGGGCTCACCCTGCGGCGGCGCGATGCGGACAATGACATCCGTCTCATTCAGATGGGCCGCGACCCCAGCCAATCGCCCGGTCGCTCCCTTGGCCAGATCTTCAGCCGCCAATTCGATCAGATCGAAGTCGAACTCGCCGCGCAGGGTTTCGACCTGTCGGCGTGCCTGCGCGGATGCCGTGCCCAGCGCAATCAGGTGATGGCCGGGGCGGGGGCGTGGATTTCCGAAACCGGTCATTTCGGCTCCCGCGTCGACAAGGCAATCACGCAAGCCCTGTCCCAGCCCGGCGGAACCGACCAGCAGGGTCGAGGGGAAACGATCTAGGGTCAGCCCCGCAATCGTTTTAAGGTGATCCTGACGGGTCGCATCGAAGGTGATAAGGGTGGCACCCAGTGCTTCTACTTCGGCGGCAATGGCATCGGCCCCGGCGTCGATGGTTTCAAGTCCGATGTGGCCGACCGGCAATTTGCTTTGCGCCGCGATGACGTCGGCCAAACGGCTTTGCGTGACCGGCGTGGCCGGGTCGCGGCCCATTTCCGTCTCGGCCACGGGCTCGCCATGAACCAGATGGATGCCGCCCGCCGTCGTGCGCCCCACCTCGGGAAAGGCCGGCGCGATGAAGGCCAATTTCAGACCCAAGGATTTGATCATGGCGTCCGTTTCGGCGCCCAGATTTCCGCGCAGGCAGGAATCGACCTTTTTGTAGACCCGCGCGGGTTTGATTTCGAGCAGATTGCGCCCGACCGCATACACCTTTTCGCGCGCCGCTTCCGCCGATACGGCCCGCGTGCCGGTGTGGATGCTCAGAACCTGTGCCTCCGGCCTCTCGGCCAGCGCGGTATCGGCCATCAGCAGGGTTTCGGAGAACAGCGGGCGAAACTGAATGCCCGTGTCTGCCGCACCCGTCAGATCGTCGGCGATGACCGCGATTTCCACCATATGCTCAGAACGCCTTCACGGGCAGCATGTCGGCTGCGTGGGTCAACACTGTCACCCGCGCGCCAGCACCCTGCCGGGCCAACGCTTCTTCCAGCGCCCATTCGATGGTCGGCGCGTGGGTGTGACCCAAAGCTTCCTTGTGGTCCTTGGGGATGCCCGGTGAATAGGTGATGACGTTGGCGTGTTCGCGCACCAATGCCCAGGCGATAGCCAGCGCGGTGGCCACGCCGTCTTTCAATTCACCGCTTCGATAGGCTTTTTCCATCTTTTCGGCGGGCCAGGACGTGAACTCCAGCAGGTCGGTATGCACGGGGCTGATGCCCTCGGGCGCGGGCGTGCAAACAATAATGGTTCCGCCCTTCTTGATCATGCGCTGGGCCGGATATTGGGATTTGTGGGACTGCCAGAAATCCAGATCGCATGGGCACGAATTGGCGATTACGATGTCGGGCGTTTCGTGATAGTCGATGCCGTAAATGTCGGTGGCCAGCTTGACCGCTTGCTTGAAGGCGGCGCGCTTTTCGCCGTAGAAGGCGCCGACGACGCCGCCGTCGGAATTCATGACCACGTTGAAAATGGTGTCCATGCCCACCTTGTCGGCCATGGAATCCAGATCATCACGCACCGGATTAGACTCGACACCCAAAAACGAGTCGCCCGCCGAACATGACAACAGATGGGTCTCGGCGGTGGTGTCAAAACCGCAGATACCGGGCTGGATTATTTTGGACGAACCGGAAAACCCTGGAATGTGATGAGGCACCACCGCGCCAATGCCGATCACCACGTCGGCCTCGACGGCGGCCTTGTTGACGACCAGCGGCGTGCCGTGTTCGGAAACGCCTAGATCTACGAGCTGGTCGGGGTCTTTCCATTCGTGATTGACGACGCGAATGCGATTGCAAACGGCCTCGCCCATCTTTTCGCGCAGCTCGGGCTCGGTCATATAACGGTGTGTGCCCAACGCGATCATGCAGGTGATCTGCGCATCTTGAACACCGGCGGCGTTCAGCAAATCGAGCATGGGCGGCACGATCCGGTCCGATGGGGTCAGGCGCGTGTTGTCGTCGGAAACCAGCAACACGGTGTCCGTCGGCTTTACCCATTCGCCCAATTGCGCCTGCCCGATGGGGTGGCTCAGCGCCTGCGCAATTTCGCCGTCCAAATCGGCGACGGGCTGGGATTCGACGGGGCTGAGAACCTCGATCAGGTTTTCGTCTGCGACTTCGAACGTATAGGGCTTGCCGTCAAACGGAATGGAGACCTGTGCCATGGTGATCGTGCCTCGTTGCAGCGTTAGGGGGTGCCGGGTGGCCTCCGCGTAAAAGGCCGCCCGTCACGTATTTCCGTGGTCGCGCGAAAACGTTCCGCCGATCAGGATTTTACCATATCGTCGTCAATGAACGCCTGAATGATGGCGTCGATGCTGTCGTCGGCTTTGTAGCCCAGGGTCTTGGCCCGGGTCGAGGCCCAACGTCCGGGCCAGCCGCAGACGATGTTCATGATGGCCGGATCTTCCTTCCAGCTGATGCGGTTGACCGGTTCGTCACCGGCCACGCGGCGCATCGCTTCGACCATCTCGCCGACCGTCACGGTCAGGCCCATGGGCGTAATAATGCGGCTGGTACCCAGCTTGGTGGCATCCAGTTCGTGGGTGTGGATCAACGTGTCGATGGCCCCGCGCGGCGACAAAACCCAAAGTTCCGTATCCTTGGGCACCGGAACGACCGTGGTGTCGCCCTGCATGGGTTCGCGGATAACGCCGCTGGCAAACGATGAAGCCGCCAGATTGGGCTTTCCGGGGCGCACCGTGATGGTGGGCAGGCGAACGACGCGCCCATCGACGAACTTGCGCCGCGAACAATCATTGATCAGCAGTTCGCACATGGCCTTTTCGGTGCCATAGGAATTGGTCGGCGTTGGCGCGGTGTCGTCCTGAATGACGTCCGGCATGTCGCCGCCCATGACCGCGACCGAGGCGGGCATGACGAAGCGTGGCATGTTGCCCTGTTTGCGGCAGGCGTCGAGCAGGCCGCGCGTTCCGTCGAAGTTGACCCGCATGCCCAGTTCGTAATCCGCTTCGGCCTGCGAGCTGACGACAGCGGCCAGATGGAAAACCGAGTCCGCCGGCTTGGCGAACAGCGCACCGAGCGTCGCCGCCTCGGTCATATCACCGGTCATGACCTCGATGGCGATCCCGCCCGCTTCGGGCTTCGGGCTCTCGACAACATCGAACAGGACCAAGTCGGATATGGCCTGCTGGCTACCGTCGGCGCCGGCCAGCGTTTTTTTTTCGCACAATTTCCGGACCAGCTTTTGGCCGAGGAACCCGGTCGCGCCCGTAATCACAACTCTCATGGCATTTCCCCTAGTTGGCATGGCTATGTTGGTAGCGCTATCTATTATGGCCAAAATGTATCACATGTTGGGCCAGCACCCAACCGATTTTTTCATCTTTTGTGGCACCAAAATGGAATGGAAGACGCCTCGTCCCGTCATTCTGGGTAGCGCTATCCATAAACAACCCTGGCGTCCACCGATGTCCATAGGAATGAAGGTAAAGCCACAAATACGGCGAGTTTTCTGGTCGGTTTTTCCATTTGCGCCGCGCGGTGTAACTTGATGAAAAATCGGGATTGTGCGACAGTCGTTCGCGCTAAACGCAAGCCCATTAATGAAATGACGCTCGTTCGGGTGGGTTTCTTGAAATAGGTAGCGCTATCAATATTCTTCCAAATGGGGTTGGGCCAAACGCAAAAATGGCTTACCGTGCTGGGTAGAGGATCAAACGCATTGGGACATGCCGGTGGCTGACAGGAATAGAACGCGCAATCGAAAAAACCGGGTAACGGCGAAGGATGTCGCCGAACGCGCGGGCGTCGGCACCATGACGGTTTCGCGGGCCTTGCGCGCGCCGGAAAGCGTTTCCGAGAAATTGCGCGGGAAGATCGACGCGGCGGTGGCCGATCTGGGCTATGTGCCCAATCGGCTGGCCGGTGGTCTGGCGTCTTCGCGCACGCGCACGGTTCCGGTTCTTGTCCCGTCGTTGTCAAACGCCGTCTTCCCCGACATCGTCGAGGGCATATCCGAAGTGCTGCAGAGCCGGGATCTTCAAATACTGCTGGGGAACACCCACTATTCCGCGACGGATGAGGAAAAACTGGTCTCGGTTTATCTGAGCTGGTCTCCCGATGCCTTCATCCTTACCGGTGTCGAGCACACTGAGAAGACGCGCAGGATGTTGAAGGCTGCCAACATTCCGATCGTGGAGATTGTCGATCTGGCGGACAATCCTGTTGATATGAGTGTCGGACTTTCGCATTTCGGCGCCGGTCACGAAATGGGCCAATATCTGCTGGATCAGGGTTATCGGCGTATCGCTTTCGTTGGTTCGCAAATGGAATTTGACAGGCGCAGCACCAAGCGCGCGGATGGGTTGGGCGCGGCGCTGAAGGAAGCCGGGGTCGAGCCGGGGCCGGTGGTTTCGCTGAGTCGTCCCTCAACCGTGCGCGCGGGCGGCGAGAGCGTCTCCGCCCTGCTGGCCGAAACTCCCGACGTTGATGCCGTGTTTTTCGCCAACGACGATCTGGCCGTCGGCGCGCTTTTGGCGTGCCAGCGCCGTGGAATAGACGTTCCCGGAACCCTTGGTATCGCCGGGTTCAACGGCCTTGAATTCGGTGGCGAGGTTCTTCCGCGCTTGACGACCATCCATACGCCGCGCCTGGACATCGGTCGCCGCGCCGCCGAAATGATTGTCGCTTGCCTCGACGGTGAGGAGCCGCCCGATCGTAGAGTAGACCTGTCCTTCACGCTTCTAAAACGCGAGAGCGCGTGAACGGACCACCGAATTTTATTTCTGACCCTTGGAATGGCATCTGTTTTTCGTATAGGCTCGCGCCGATGGTGCAAGATTGAGGATGATGATGAAGGCCCTTGTCGGGGAGAACAATTTTGATCGTTATGCCGCGTGCCGGGTTTGTGGCATCCGGGATATCGTGCTGTTTGCCGATTTGAACGAAGCGGATCTGGCGTTGATCCAGCGCCCCATCAACGAAAAAGTCTATCAGCCCGGCGACATCCTGTTCAGCTCGGGTCAGTCGGGCGAAACGGTTTTCACCGTTCGCAAAGGCCTCGTCAAACTGGTTCAGTTTATGCCGGACGGAAATCAACGGATTGTGCGCCTTCTGCGACCGGGCGCGCTTGCCGGAATCGAGGTTCTTCTCGGCGGACCGTACGAAAACATGGCCGTGGTTCTTCAAGAGACGACGGTATGCGAAATTCCGGTTTCGGTTGTCCGTCAGTTGGAACGTGAGACACCGCGCCTTCAGGGGCAGATTCTGGCGCGTTGGCATCAAACCGTGCGCGAGTCCGAGCAATGGTTGTCCGAACTGTCTACCGGAAACGCAAAAGGCCGGGTGGCACGCCTGTTCCTCTATCTTCTTCACGACGGCGATGACCGGTGTCGGTTGTTCAGCCGTGAGGATGTCGGCGCAATGCTCGGGATTACAACCGAAACCGCAAGCCATACCATTGCCCAATTCAAACGCGACGGTGTCGTTTTGGAAAATTCACGAAACAATTTCCAGTGCAATCTGGCCGAATTGAGGGAAATTTCCGGGTACTGAACCCCGGATTCAATTTCGCCTTCGGTCAAATACCCCTCCCGGGGCGCTCATTCATAACTAGAGCGATTCCAATTGATACAATCCAAAGACAAATTGAAACACAAAAACGTGTAACTGACATTTTTGTGCAACGCGTTGCTGATATTCTCCCGGTGTCTTGGTGGACAGCATTGAGTTGGCCTGCCCAATTTAATTAGCGAATTTGATTTTCGTATTCACCACACAAAAAAACTTTCGAAAAAAAATCGTGGTTCGCGTCGGAAATGTAGCGCATCCGATTACCCTTGCGCAGCGGTCCCGAAAGCGGATGAGGAACGAGCAAGCAAAGGAGTTGTTTCATGGCTGTGTTAAAAAATCTGCGGGTACTCTATCAAATCGGCATTATCGGCTTTCTGACGTTGATCGGTTTCGCCGTCGTCGGGGCCATCTACTTTAACGGCACGACCCGACAGCACGACATTCAGGAAACGCAAATCCACGAGACCGAAGGCGTGCACGCGGTAAATGCCGCGCAGTACGGGTTTTTGGATGCGCGCCGCGCCGAAAATAGTTTTCTTACGCAGTTGGACATGAAGTTCGTCGAGCAACACGCGAAGATCGTTGAAGGCGTGCTGCCGCATTTCGCCAAACTGAAGACCATCCACGCCGAACCGTCTGAGCAGACGCTGATCGATGAGATGCAGAGCGGTCTCCTCGCCTATGCGGCGCAGTTCAATGAAGTGGTCGGAATGTGGCAACGCATCGGTTTGACGCCCGGCGAAGGGCTGCGTGGCGAAATGCGTGCAAAAGCTGCCGCTGTCGAAGAAGAGTTGTCCCAGTATGGCGACATGAAGTTGACGTCGATCCTGTTTGCGATGCGCCGCCACGAAAAAGACTTCCTGCTGCAAAAAGACATGAAATTCGACGAGCGCCATGAAGCGGCGATGACGGAATTCGATAGTGAACTAGCTGCTTCGTCAATTATTTCGCCAGCGGCAAAGCCGGAAATCGAGGCCACGCTCGATGCCTACATGGAAAAATTCGATGCCTTAATTCCTCTGTTCATGGAAGAGATCGAAGACAAGAAGGTGATGAACGATCTATTTGAGGAGGTCATACCAAAGCTCGAATGGCTGGCCGAGAAAGGATCCGAGGACGCGGCTGCCGCAACCGAAGAGTTGGTTGAGCTTTCGGCCACCACATTCGAATTCATTATGGCGACCATCGTCATTGTAACCCTGATCGTCATCGGAATGGCGGTGGTCATCGGCATGGGCATCAGCGGCCCGATCAGCGCCATGACGGGTGCTATGGGGCGGTTGGCTGATGGTGATCTCGAAACTCATATCCCGGCCCAGGGACAAACCAACGAAATTGGCCAGATGGCCGGCGCCGTCCAGGTGTTCAAGGAAAACGCCATCCGCGTCAAGGAAATGGAAGCCGAGCAGAAAGAGGCCGAAAAACGGGCCGAAGCTGACAAGCGTGCGGCCATGAATAAACTGGCCGACGATTTCGAAAGCGCCGTCGGCGGTGTCGTCGATCAGGTTTCATCGGCGGCGACGGAAATGCAGGCCAGTTCGGAATCAATGGCGGCGACTGCAGAAGAGACTTCTCAGCAGTCGGCAACTGTGGCTACGGCCTCCGAGCAGGCGTCGGCCAACGTGCAGACGGTCGCCTCGGCGGCTGAGGAACTGTCCAGTTCCATCTCGGAAATCAGCCGTCAGGTCGGTCAGTCAAGCGAGATCACGTCCAGCGCGGTGGTTCAGGCCGAACAGACCAACGAAAAAGTGCAGGGTCTGGCCGAAGCCGCAAACAAGATCGGCGAAGTGGTCGAGTTGATCACCGACATCGCCGACCAGACCAACCTGCTGGCGCTCAACGCCACCATCGAAGCGGCGCGCGCAGGAGATGCCGGCAAGGGTTTCGCCGTGGTCGCTTCCGAGGTCAAGAACCTGGCCAACCAGACCGGCAAGGCGACCGACGAAATCGGCACCCAGATCGCCGAAATCCAGTCGGCCACCCAGGAGGCGGTTACGGCCATTGAGGCCATCGGCAAAACCATCGGTGAAGTCGACGAGATTGCCGCAACCATTGCCGCCGCGGTCGAACAACAGGGTGCGGCGACCCAGGAGATTGCACGCAACGTCGAACAGGCGGCCGCCGGCACCAGCGAAGTGTCGTCGAACATCGGTGGCGTCAATCAGGCGGCGGGTGACACCGGCGCGGCGGCGACCCAAATCCAGTCGGCGGCGAGCGAGTTGTCGGAGCAATCGGAAACGTTGCGTTCCGAGGTGGGCAAATTCCTGTCCAACGTCCGCACCGCGTAGTCTGTCGGCAGAAACAAGAAAGCCCCGCCTGGACGACCGGGCGGGGCATAAAAAAAGGAAGGCGCGGACAAAACCGCGCCTTCAAGTTTGCGGGAAACGTCTGTCAAGCAAGGGACGGACGCGAAGTGCCTTGGCAGGCCCGGAGGCCCGCTGTCGGCGGTAATTAGCTGTCTTCTGCCTTCGGAAGCGACAAATCCATTTCCGTTGGCAGGTCGATGATGTCCTCAAACTCTTTGATCTGGTCGATCGCGGGGCCCATGGCGATGTCGGTTTTACGTTCGGTAATGACTTCGACAATGGCCGGCACGCTTTGCTCGCGCGATTCCGCGCGCGCCCATTCAATGGCGTCGGCCAGCTTGGCGGGGTCCTTGACCCGCTTGGCGCGGCAACCAAAGCCCTCGGCGACCCGCACGAAATCGACGCCACGGCCTTCGTTCTCATCCGTGTTGATGTTGTCGAAGCTGAGCTGGATCTGGAAATCCATATCGTTGTAGGCCTTCGACGCTTGCCGGATCAATCCGAGATAGGCGTTGTTGAACAGGATGATGACGAAGGGAATCTTGAACTGGGCGGCCACCGCCAGTTCCTCGATAAGGAATTGGAACGAATAGTCGCCAACAACGGTGACAACCTCGGTGTCGGGATCGGCCAGCTTCGCGCCGATGCTTGCAGGGACTTCCCATCCAAGCGGACCGGCCTGCCCGCAAATCAGATAGTGGCGCGGCACATAGACGCGCTGGAACTGCGCCGAGGCGATCTGATAAAGGCCGATGGCCGTGACGAAACGGGTGTCACGCGGGAATATCTCGTTGATCTCGTGGAAGACCCGCTGCGGCTTGATCGGCACGTTGTCGAAATCCGTGCGCCTGCGCATGGTCCGCCTGCGTTCCTGAATGCGCGAGATCCACTCGTTGGGCCGCTTGATTTTTCCGGCCTTGTCCATCTCTCGGGCAACCTCGATGAACATCTCCAACGCCTTCTTGGCGTCGCCGACGATACCCAGATCGGGGCAGAAAACGCGACCGATTTGGGTCGGTTCGATATCGACATGGACGAACTTTCGATTTCCTCTGTAGGAATCGAGAGATCCCGTGTGGCGGCTTGCCCAACGGTTGCCGATGCCCAGCACGAAGTCGCTTTCCAGGAAGGATGCGTTGCCGCATCGCCGTTGCGCCTGGGTCCCGATCATACCGGTACACAGCGGGTGATCGTCGGGAATGCAGGTCCAGCCCATTAGGGTGGGCGTCACCGGAACTCCGGTCAGTTCGGCGAATTCAACCAACAGCTCGGAAGCCTCGGACGACACAACGCCGCCACCGGCGATGATGAGCGGCCGTTCGGCATCCATCATCATTTCCAGAGCCTTGACAATGGAGGCGCGGTTGGGCGTCGGCTTAAAGACTTCCAGCGGAACATCGACATCCGGATTGAACTCGATGATTTCCTTTTGGATATCGATGGGCAGGTCGATATGGACCGGCCCCGGGCGCCCGGATTGCATAATCTGAAAAGCCTGGCGGAAGACCCACGGGATTTGCGCGGCTTCCATCACCGTGACCGACCATTTGGTGACCGGCTTGGTGATCTCCGCGATGTCGACGGCCTGGAAATATTCGCGGTGCAGTTCGGCCCGCGGGGCCTGCCCGGTAATGCACAGGATCGGGATGCTGTCGGCGCTGGCTGAATACAGCCCGGTCACCATATCGGTGCCGGCAGGGCCGGAGGTTCCCAGGCACACACCAACTTTTCCGGCCGCTCGGTTGTAGCCTTCGGCCATGTGGCTGCCGCCTTCTTCGTGGCGGGCAAGAACGTGCTTGATGCCGGAACCGCGCAACGCTTCGTACAAAGGCAAAATGGCGGCGCCCGGAATTCCGAACACGGTATCCACACCTTCGTTCTTAAGGATGTGAACAGCGGCTTCGATTGCGGTCATCTTTGCCATGGCTGGTCTCCCGACAAAAAACGGAATTTCAATGCGTTTAATTGTGAGATTCTCTGCAAAAAAAATCAACTAAAATGGAATCAATTTCGTGATGTGGGATAAAAGCAAAAAAATACTTAAAAAACAACGATGTAAGAACTGCCGTTTCGCGGCAATAGTTTCCAATAAAGGTGGTTTTGTTGCGCGGCTTTGGTTACATTCTCCATAAGCGATAAGAAAACGCGACATCATTAAAGGCATGAAAAATAATGGCGAGAAAACCAAACGGGCGAGCCGACGGGCAGGCGTCCGCGGGATACGTCAAGTCTTTGGACAAGGCGTTGGCGTTGCTTGAGCAGATCGGCGAGATCGACGACGGGCTGGCGCTATCGGATCTGGCCCAACGGGCCGGACTGCCGCCGTCAACGGCGCACCGGCTGCTGACCACTCTGGAACGGCGGCGCTTCGTTCAGTTCGACAACGCGACCCGCCGGTGGTGCATCGGGGTTCAGGCTTTCACCGTTGGCAGCGCGTTTCTGCCAAGGCGCGACCTTATTCGTTCGGCGTTGCCTTTCATGCGCCAGCTTATGGAAGAATCGGGAGAGACGACGAACCTGGCCGTGGAATCAAACGGCGAGGCAGTGTTTCTGGCCCATGTGGAATCCCACGAAATGATGCGGGCGTCATCGCGTCCCGGGTCGCGGGTTCCCTTGCACGGCTCGGGGGTTGGCAAGGCTTTGCTGTCCACCATGCCCGAACGCGATATTTCGCGCATTCTGCATAAACACGGCCTGCGCAGGCTGACACCCAACACCATCGTTTCGCCCGCAGAACTTCGTGTCGCGTTGGCCGAGGTGCGCGAAAACGGTTACGGCTTTGACAACGAAGAACATTCCTTCGGCGTTCGGTGTGTGGCGGCCCCCATATTCGACGAAAGGGGCGAGGCCGTGGCGGCGATTTCCGTGCTTGGCCCGACGGCGCGTATCAGTGATGAACGCATCGCCGATTTGGGCGGAAGGGTCCGCAGAGCCGCCCGCCTGGTCACCGCTGAGCTTGGCGGCCATTCGGCGTCGTTTGCGGGGTAGGGCCGTTTGAGGCCCGCTGGCGCAGGTAACCGGGTTTCAGAATAAAAAAACGGCCGCCATTCGCGGGGCCGTTTTTTCGAACGAGAAAAGCCGATGCATCCGGTTCGATCCGTTGCACGCGGAGGCTCCCGATCGCAGCCACATGCGTGCGCCGATCCGGAGTCCGCGCGAGCCTCCGTGCGGTTCAGGTTTCGGTCGCGTCGTTTCCGTTTCCGTTGCCATTCCCGTTTCTAAAACTGGTGCGCGTGGTGTCGAAGAAATCCCACACCATCATCGCCAACACGCCGAAAATAATAATCCCCAGGGGCAACGCGCCAATCATGATGCCCATGCCGCCCAGAAACGCGACGGCCAGCGAAACGGCCATAATTCCCGCAAATGCAACTATGATTTTTTTACTCATCGGCTTTGTTCTCTTTTCGTTAGATTTCGTGAAAACTCGCTTGCTTCCCGTTTTAACTCGACTATTCCTCGGCCATATTTTCCTCGGCCAAATCTTCAGGGGCCAGGCTTTCCATCAGCCAGCGCGCGCATTGCAACACCCTGGCGTCGTCTCCCTTTGGGCCGACGATTTGTACGCCCACCGGCAATCCGTTCGATCCCTGCATCACCGGAATGGTTACCGCAGGCATGCCGCAATAGGTCCATAACGTGCAAAAAGTCGGGCTTCCGGTAGCGTCCAGTCCCTTCGGTGCCTCGCCCGTTGTCGCAGGCGTGATGATGGCGTTGAATTTCTCGAACACCTCGGCCAGCAGGTTGTTGAGAACATCTATGTGCTCAACGGCCTCGTTGTAGGCGACTGCTTTGTATTCCTTGCCCTCATCCAGCATTTCGCAAAGGACCTTGCTGATTTTGTCGCGGCCCTTCAACTCGTCGACCATGAAGTTCTTGGCCAGATCGGCCAGCATGATCGTTTTCTGCCAGCCGTGGGCGTAATCGAAGGTTTCCGAAAGGGTGACTTCTTCGACGCGTTCGCCCAGATGTTCGGCCAGTTCCTCGAATGCGCCGCGCAGGTCCTCGTCGGCCTGATCCCAGACCGGCGATTTGACGAACGCGAAATCGGGATCGACCGGCGGTTCGGCGGCGGCCGTTTCGAGTAGCGTGGGCCGCGCGCTTGGGCGCATGGCCTTATCATTGGAATCGTAAGCCATCAGAACCTGGGCGATCAGCGCCACGTCGCCGACGGTACGTCCGAAAACGCCGATGGTGTCAAGCGGCGGTGATTGCCGCAGGACGCCGTGGCGTGAAACCAAACCATGACTGGGCTTGTATCCGACCACGCCGCAATACGATGCCGGGCGGATCATCGAGCCGTTGGTCTGGCTGCCGACGGCCAGCGGAACCATAAAGGATGCCACCGCCGCCGCCGATCCGCTGGACGAGCCACCCGGGGTATGTTCCGGATTATGCGGGTTTTTCGTTTTGCCCGGCGAATAGACCGCCAGTTCCGTGGTCACCGTTTTGCCCATGATCACCGCGCCAGCCTGGCGCAGCAGCGCCACGACCGTGCAATCCTCGGTCGGTTGCCTGCCCGCGTGAAGGACGGTTCCGTCCTCGGTTGGCATGTCCTGGGTGTCGAAAATATCCTTGATTCCAACCGGAACGCCGTGCAACGGACCCAGCGGGAAGCCCGACTTGCGGGCGAGATCGGCCTGCTTGGCCTGTCTAAGCGCGTACTCCGGATCAAGGTAGGTCCAGGCCTGAACTGTTTCCTCAAACTCGCCAATGCGATCCAGGCACGACCGAACCAGTTGCTCGGACGTAATGTCGCCCTGCCGGATGGCGTCTGCCGCCTGAACAGCGGTCATTTGGTGCAATGTCATAACGTCTTTTCTCTTCCTGAACGAAAGGCCGCCGCCCAATAGGGTGCATGGGCGGTGACGTTTCTAAGCCTTAGTGGCCGCCATACAGATAGTCCGGAATGGCGGTCGCGATCTGCGGGAAATTATACAGCAGAATCATGGCGATAAAGACCATCGAAAGGAACGGCATGCAGCCGCGGAAAATATCGATGAGCTGGATGTGCGGCGGCGCCACGCCCTTCAGATAGTAAGCCGCCATCGCCATGGGTGGTGTCAGGAACGAGGTCTGCAGGTTCAAGGCCACCAGGATGCCGAAGAACAGCGGGTCAACCCCGAAGTGCGGCAACATGGGCAGGAAGATGGGAACGAAAATGATGATGATTTCGCTCCATTCCAGCGGCCAGCCCAGCAGGAAGATAATGATCTGCGCCAGAATCAGGAACATGACCGGAGACAGGTTCAAGCCCAGCACGAATTCCTGAATAAGGTCGTGCCCGCCCAGGTATGAGAAGACCGACGAGAACGTCCACGACCCAACGAACAGCCAGCACACCATGGCCGACGTGCGCATGGTCAGATAGACCGCTTCTTTCAGCCTGTCCCAGGTCAGTGCCCGGTATCCGATGGCCAGTACCAAGCCGCCCGAAGCGCCAACCGCGGCAGCTTCCGTCGGCGTCGCCAGACCCATCAAGATAGAGCCCAGCACACTCATGATAAGCAAGGCCAGCGGCACGAAAGACGTAACCATCATGTACATCAGCCGCGAGAACGGGATGTCCGTGTCTTCCTTCGGCGGTTTCGGCGCCAGACTGGGGTTAATCAGCGCCCGGCCCATGACATACAGAATGTAAAGGCTGGCCAGCATAACGCCGGGTAACATGGCGCCGGCATAGAGCTTGACCACCGAGATGGCCGCCGTGGCGGCATACACGATCAACATGATGCTGGGCGGAATCAGAATGCCCAGGCAACCACCTGCGCAAATGACGCCCGCCGAAAAGCGTTCGTTGTAACCGGCCTTGAGCAACGCCGGAAACGCCAGCAGCCCCATCAGGGTCACCACCGCGCCGATGATGCCTGACGCCGTGGCGAAGATAGCGCACGTCAACAGGGCAGCCACCGCCATCGACCCCGGAACCCGCCGCGCGGCGATATTCAGGGTGTAGAACAACCGGTCGACGATGTTGGCGCGTTCAACGACGTAACCCATAAATAGGAACAGTGGAACAGCCACCAGTACGTCGTTGATCATCACCGAGTAGGTCTGATTGACCAGCAGATCGAAGACCCGGTTGTTGAATATATTGTGAAGACTATCAAACTGAGTGGGGGTCGCGTAGGCGTAGTAGCCAAAGCCGAAGCCCATGGCGACCAGGGTGAAACAAATAGGGAAGCCCAGGAGGATGACCAGGACAAATATCCCCAGCATGAAGATGGCAACTTCGGGGTCTGTCATTGGGCGTCTCCCGGCTTCTCAACGAGTGCTTCGTGTTCGGCCAGTTCAGCTTCGAGTTCCTCGACGGATATTCCCCGGATCTGAGCCAATTCGGCCTTCATTTTGCGGTCATGTTCGACCTGATTTAGGATTGCGGTTTCCATTTCCTCGACATCATGGGCGCGCGGTGGCCACTTACCGTCCCGCAGGCACTGGATGCAGCGGATGACTTCGGCAATGCCTTGCAAGAAAACGACCGACGCGGCGATGGGAAGCAGCATTTTCAACGGATAGATCGGAACCCCGATCGGGCTGTTGATGCTGGCTTCTTTCCATCCCCATGATTCGAAGGCGTAATCGAAACCGGCGTAGGACATGGCAGCCATGCCCGGAAACAGGAAAAGGAACAAAAGGGTGATCTCGATACCGGCCTGAATGCGCGGGGGCCAAAGCCGGTAAATGACGTCGCCGCGAACATGGGCGTCGCGCGAAAGGGTATACGCGCCGGCCATCATGAACATGGCGCCATACATTATGTAACTGATGTCGAAAGCCCATGCCGTGGGATCGCGAAACGCGTAACGCACGATCACCTCGTAGGTGGTGGCAAGGGCGAGAATGAGGATACACCAACCGAAACTTTTACCGGTCCATACGGTGATGCCCTCGATGAAGTCTAATAATTGTTTCATTGTCGTTCTCTAGGATAAGAGATGAGGGGTATTGGGCGTAAGGACGGGGTGACGCCAGCTGACGCCACCCCAAATCCTCGTGCTGGTAACAAACAAGTCAGCAATTCGGCCTAGAATCCCAGTTCACCCGGGAAGTAGTGGTCGAAAGCCGTCTTGTAGTCAGCCGCGTTAAGCAGATCATAGTACGCAACGCGATGCGACCATTCTTTCTGCGATTTCACGACCTTCGCGAAGAAGCCGTCTTTTTCAAGACGCTCAAGAACCGTGTCCCAGGCCGTGAGCTGGTCTTCGAAGACACCCTTCGGCGTCCTGTAGACGTTTACGCCCTTGCCCTTAAGCACTTGAAGGTCCTTGGAGTAGTTGTCCAGAGCCTTCGAGTAGTTGTTGGTGGACGCGGCTTCCGCCGAATATTCGAGGATCTTCTGCTGTTCGGAAGCAAGCGCGCCGAACTTGTCTTTGTTGAAGATGATCTCGAAGAATTCAGCTGCCTGATGGTAGCTGCCCAGCATGTAGGTCTTGGAAACGTCGGCGGCGCCGAAGCGACCGTCTGACGTCGGGTTGTTGTACTCAAACGCTTCGATCACGCCCTTTTCGAGAGCCGGCACGATTTCGCCGCCAGGAAGCTGGGTCACTTTAACACCCATTTCCTGATAGACGTCGGCGGCCAAGCCCACGGTGCGATACTTCAGACCTTTCATGTCGGCCGAAGTTTTGATCGGAGATTTGAACCAACCCAAAGGCTGGGTCGGCATCGGCATGCAGAAGAAGCCAACCGTGTTGAGGCCGAGCTTCGCAATCAGTTCCGCATACAGCTCTTTGCCGCCGCCGTAGTGAATCCAGCCCAAAATGTGGTGAGCGTTCTGACCGAACACGGGGCCGGTACCAAACAGCGAAGCAACCTTGCTTTTGCCATACCAATACACGGTCACCTGGTGACCGGCATCAAGCACGCCGCGATGGACGGCATCCATGACCTGGAATGACTTAACAACGGCGCCGGCGACCAGATATTCAATCTTCAGTCGTCCGCCACCAAGTTCGTTAACGCGCGTCACGTAGTCTTCGGCGAATTCATTGAAAATATCGTTCGCACCCCAGGCACCCTGCATTTTAAGGGTAACAGTCTGGGCACGTGATACGCTCGGCATTGCAACAGCGGCTGCTGCGCTACCCGCGACGACCGCACCTGCTTTAAGGAATTTACGGCGCGTCACTTTATCTTTCGTCTTCTCCATTGTCTCACCTCCCCGTTGCGAGATAATCCATTGATGCAAGTTGGGATTCTACGTCCCAAGAAACACAACAACATTTTTTGGAGAATGTAGGTTTGGTGTTTTCCTACCTTCTAATGCCGATTGGTCTCCTCCTGTTTTTGTGCTCTCGGGCCGACGTTAGGACGATTGTCGATTGTCGAATAAAAGGTCGACAATCATCCACTGTGAGACACAGTCCTGCATTTTCGGCAGCACTTCAAGCCCTTTTATGAGTTTTTCGTAATCTGAAAGTGCGACGAAAATGCATTTCCTTCGTCGGTGTTTAGCCCCTTCGGATAGCGAAAAAAAACCGCAGGCCCACGCGATCGTTGGCCTGCGGTCGAATAACAATTCGGCCCGGGTTGCCCGGGCCTGTTTCTGTCGAGGTTCTAGGCCACCCGGTCGCCGGGTTCCTTGCCTGCGAAAACCGCGTCCAGATTGTCCAATGCACGGAAACCCATGCCGTCGCGGGTTTCGCGCGTGGCGCTGCCGATGTGCGGCATCAGGAAGACGTTCGGCAACTCGCGGTAGCCCGGATGAATGTCGGGTTCGTTGTTGAAGACGTCCAACCCGGCGGCTGCGACCTTGCCCGATTTCAGCGCCGCGATCAGCGCGTCGTCGTTGATGACGACACCACGGCTGGCGTTGGTGACGATGGCGTCGTCGGGCAGTAGCGCAAGCCGCTCGGCATTCAACAGGCCCGTGGTTTCTGGTGTTCCGACGCAATGAATGGCCAGGAAATCGCAATGGGGAAGCAGATCTTCGGGCGTTTCGTGATAGATCGCGCCTTCCTCCAGTTTCGCCGGCAGACGGTTGACGTCGTTGTAATGGATTTCCATGCCGAACCCGCGGGCACGCTGGGCGACAACCCGCCCCACCCGGCCAAACCCAAGAATGCCCAGGCGTTTGCCGGTCATCTGAATGCCCACCATGAAGCTGGGGCTCCAGTCTTTCCACTGGCGGGTGCGAACCAGCGCCTCGCCTTCGCTGGCGCGCCGCGCCGCGCCCAACATCAGCATGATGGTCAGTTCCGCCGTGGCGTCCGACAGAACGTCGGGCGTGTTGGTGACGATCAAGCCCTTCTGTTTCGCGGCGTCCGTATCGACGTGGTCATACCCCACCGAAAAATTGGCGATGACACGAACGCTGTCAGGCAGCCGCGCGATCACGTCTGCGGTGAACTTTTCCGTATGGCAGGGCAAAATCGCGTCGACGCCCTGGGCGCGCTCGATAAGTTCGTCACTTGTATATAGAGCGTCGTCCGGGTTCAATTTGGCGTCATAGTCACGGCTCAGCCGTGCTTCGACGGCGTCCGGCAGTTTGCGGGTCACGAGCACCACGGGTTTCATCGATCCAGTCTCCCACTGTTTTTTGTTGGCCCCCTTCTTTATGCCACTGGACGCAGCCGTTGCAAGCATCCGGTCGCGGCGGCGTTCACGATGGCGTCTGCGTCGATCCCATAGGTGCGGTAGAGATCGGTGATGTTTCCCGATTGACCAAAGCGATCAACGCCCAGTGGATGAACCCGTCTGCTGCCCACCGCGCCCAGCCATTCGAGGGTGGCGGGGTGCCCGTCCAGCACGGTAACCAGGGCGGCGTCCCGGGCCAGCGGGCTGAGCAGCCGCTCGATGCGAGACGGGCCGCCGCGTCCACGGCTGGCGGCGATCCAGTCGGTATGCAGCCGGTCGGCTGAGGTAATGGCCAGCAGACCGGCGCCGGGGATATCCTCGGTAATCCGCTCATAGGCCTCGATGGCTTCGGAGGCGACGACGCCCGCATAGACGATGGCCAGTTCGGCCCCCGGCGCCGGTTCGCGCAACCAATAGCCGCCCGACAGAACTTGTTCGCGCAAATCCGCCGTCATCGGGCGTTCGGTCTGGGAAATGGCGTGGGTAGACAGCCGCAAATAAACGGCCCCGCCATCGTCGGCCTGCATGTGGCGAAATCCCCATTCCATAATGGTGGCGAGCTCGTCGGCGAAGGCGGGCTCGAAGGCTGTAAGTCCGTCCTGCCCAAGTCCGATCAAGGGTGTGGTGACGGACTGGTGGGCGCCCCCTTCCGGGGCCAGCGAGACGCCCGATGGCGTGCCCACGATCATAAAGCGCGCGTCGGTGTAACAGCCGTAATTCAGGGCATCCAGGCCGCGTGAGATAAAGGGATCGTACAGCGCGCCCACGGGCAACAGGCGCACACCGAACAACTTGTCGGAAAGGCCCAGCGCCGCCAGCAGCAAAAACAGGTTGTTCTCGGCGATGCCCAGTTCGATGTGCTGGCCTTCGGGCCAGCGCCCCCAGCGCTGCGGCGAGGGAACGCCCTCGATGCGAAAAACATCGGGTTGGCGTTTGCGGTAAAACAGTTTGCGCTGATTGACCCAGCCGCCGAGGTTGGTCGAAACAGTGACGTCGGGCGAAGTGGTGACGATCCGTGCCGCCGCCGCGTCTTCGCTTTTTCCCAAATCGTTCATGATCCGCCCGAAGGCGACCTGGGTGGAGATTTTATCGGCGATTGGTGCTTCGATGGAACCGATGTGAACCGGTCGGGCCGCCCCCCTTGCCGGACCCCGCGTGGCCTGCGCCGCCTTTTCCAGAAAGGCGCGCAGTTGGTCGGCGTCTGATTCCAGCCCGGCGAAAGGTTCCCATTCGGCCCCTTGTGCGATGTTCAGCGAGGACTGAAAAGAAGCCATCTGGTCGGGTGTCATCAGTCCGGCGTGGTTGTCCTTGTGTCCGGCCAGCGGCAGACCCATGCCCTTGATGGTGTAGGCAACGAAGCAATGGGGCACGTCCGATTTCACGGAATTGAAGGCCTCCAGCATGGTTTCCATGTCGTGCCCGGCCAGATTGGTCATCAGCGCGTGCAGCGATGCGTCGTCGTGACCGTCCAGAAAGGCCTTGAGACCGCGGGTGCGGCGAAGTTCCTGGCTAAGGTGTTCGCGCCAGGCGCTACCCCCCTTGAAGCACAGCGCCGAATATAGGGGGTTCGGGCATTCGTCGATCCAGTGCTTCAGGGCTTCACCAGCGGGTCCCTCGAAAGCGGCTTCCAGCTTTTTGCCATATTTCAGGATGATCACTTCCCAGCCGACCGTACTGAAGAAGTCCCTGATCTTGTTGAACAGGAAGTCGTTGATCACCCCGTCCAGACTCTGGCGGTTATAGTCGATCACCCACCACAGGTTTCGCACATTGTGTTTCCAACCTTCGAGCAAGGCTTCGAAGACGTTCCCCTCGTCCAGTTCGGCGTCGCCCATGAGTGCGATCATGCGGCCCTGCGGGCGGTCGTCGGAAATCAGATTATGCAGATGCACGTATTCCTGAACCATGGCGGCAAACAGCGTCGTGGCCACGCCCAATCCCACCGAGCCGGTGGAAAAATCGACGCCGTCGGCGTCCTTGGTGCGCGACGGGTAGGATTGCGCGCCACCCAAGGCCCTGAAATCGATCAGTTGTTGGCGCGACTGGTTGCCCAGAAGGTATTGCAGGGCATGGAAAACGGGCGCGGCGTGGGGCTTAACCGCAACCCGGTCCTCAGGCCGAAGAACGCTTAGATAAAGGGCGCTCAGGGCCGTCACCGCAGACGCGCATGATGCCTGATGGCCGCCGACCTTCATGCCGTCGGATGATGGGCGCACATGATTGGCGTGATGGATCATCCAGCACGACAACCACAGCACCTTGCGCTCCAATTCGCGCAGCGTTGACAGGGTTTTCGGCGTGATCTTTTTACCGGGCATCGCGGCGTTTTCTCCCATGCCAAATCATTACGGCAAGGATAGCATGTCGCACACCGATGATGGTTGCGAAGTCGCCTGTAAAATGCGACCATAGCGCAATAATCCATCGTATGAACGAGATATTTAGGTGAAATCGTGCAAAAAACGCCACTTGACGCAATGGATAGAAAAATCCTGCAATGCCTCCAGCATAATGCCCGTCTTTCCAACGCCGATCTTGCCCGTGAGGTCGGGCTGTCGCCGTCCGCGTGCTCGCGCCGGGTGCGTGACCTTGAGGAAACGGGGGTGATTCAGCGCTACGCCATGCTGGTCGATCCGGTCGCCGCCGGAATGCCGGTCAGTGTCTTTATTAACGTGGCGCTGGATAAGCAGGTCGAGCAGGACCTTGAAGCCTTCGAGACGGCCATCCGCGCGTTACCCGAAGTTATGGAATGCTACCTGATGACCGGCGATTCCGATTATCTGCTGCGGGTCGTGGCCAGCGATGTTTCGGCCTTCAAGCAATTCCTGATGGATCAACTGACGCGCATTCCCGGCGTTGCCAACATCCGTTCCAGCTTCGCGCTTAATCAGGTGAAATATCTGACGGCATTGCCCCTTCCAGAATAATCGGCGTTGGCCTATGTTGCCCTCCCGTCAAAAAAACCACGGAAAAATACAATGCTAAAGACCATCCGCCTGTCGGAAATAGACAACGTCGTCGTCACCCGCGAAGCCGTTGACGCTGTTCCCGCCGGGCACAAGATCGCCACGACGGCCATATCCAAGGGCAAAGCAGTTCGCAAGTTTGGCCAGATCATCGGCTTTGCCACGGCGGACATCGCGGTGGGCGATCACGTGCATATTCATAATCTGGGCATGGCCGCGCTCGATCTGGATCATGCGTTTGGGTCCGATTGCTCAGACACCGAAATGATCCCCGAGGCCGAGCGCGCTACGTTTGAAGGCTACGTTCGGGCCGATGGCCGGGTTGGTATTCGCAACTACATTCTGGTTCTCAGCACGGTCAATTGTTCGGCCACCGTGGCCCGGCGCATCGCCGAGGAATTCCGCCGCGATCCGTTGGACGAATTCCCCAACGTGGACGGCGTTTTTTCCCTGACACATGATGGCGGATGCGGGCGCGGCGTCGACACCGAGGATGTGGATGTCCTGCAACGCTGCTCGTTCGGCTACGCCAACAATCCCAACGTTTCCGGGTTCTTACTGGTTGGGCTGGGTTGCGAAAGCAATCTGGTGGACGGCATCGTCAAGCGCTATGGCATTTCCGACGCTACCCTGACCCGCTTTATTAATATCCAGGATGCGGGCGGCTCGTGGGCGACCATTGAACGCGGCATCGAGATGGTTCGCGAAATGCTGCCCGAAGCCAACAAGATATCGCGCCAAACCGTTTCGGCCAGCAATCTGGTTCTGGGGCTCCAGTGCGGGGGGTCCGATGGCTATTCGGGCATCACCGCCAATCCGGCGCTGGGGGCGGCGGCCGATCTGGTGGTGCGTCACGGCGGCACGGCGGTGCTGGGCGAGACGCCCGAGGTTTACGGGGCCGAACATTTACTGACGCGGCGCGCCGTAACCCATGCGGTGGGAGAGAAACTGCTGAGACGCCTGCGCTGGTGGGAAGAATACACGAACGCACGCGGCGGCGAGATGAACAACAATCCGACGCCCGGCAATAAAGCCGGTGGTCTGACGACGATCCTGGAAAAATCCCTGGGCGCGGTGGCCAAGGGCGGAACCACCAACCTGACGGAAGTCGTGGAATACGCAGCACCCGTAACATCCAAGGGCTTCGTTTTCATGGATACGCCGGGCTATGACCCGGTTTCCATCACCGGCCTTGTCGCCGGCGGGGTGACCATCACATGTTTCACCACGGGACGCGGCACCGGGTGGGGGTGCAAGCCGTCACCGGTGGTCAAGCTGGCCTCGAACACGGCCATGTTTGAAAGAATGCGTGACGATATAGATATTAACTGCGGCCCCGTCGTCGATGGCGATACCACGGTTGGGGAAATGGGTGCGCGCATTTTCAGCGAACTTCTTGAGGTTGCTTCGGGCAAGAAATCCAAGTCCGAAGAACTCGATACGGGCGACGCGGAATTCACGCCTTGGCAATGGGGCGCCTGCATGTAGAGGTGCGGAACAGTTAAATCTAAATCCGCATATTGAGCGGTAATACCGATAATCTATAACCATAAATGTAACATGGTTGTTATCGTTTGTTACCGATTGAAATATCTTTTTACCATTCTTCACATTCCAATCACACGCCGGATACCTAGCGACCTTATGGTGCGGTATGGGCAGGACGCCCGACGTGCGCCTCCCAAACTCTATTGTGAAAACTATTGGAAATATTGGGAGATATTGCCATGGGAGCGAGCGGTCTTAAATCATTCACCATCGCCAAAAAGCTGGTTGCCGGCTTTGCATTGGCGGTCATCCTTTTGGTTGGGCTTGTCGGTTACAATTACATCGAGCTGAAGCAGTTGGCAGTCCTTCAGGACGACGGTGCGCAGCGCGCGGCGGACGCCATTGTCGCTGCCGAGGCGTCGGGCATGGGTACGGAAATGTACCAGATCATCGCCGACGGCATCATCAATCGCGAGTTGGAAACAACCTTCGCCGATTGGGCGGCAATTACCGAAGAAATGGTTGCCGACATGGCCAACATAAAGGGCATCATCGACACCCCCGCAGAAGAGGAATGGGCCGAAGAAGCCAATGTAGCTTACGCGCATCTGGTTGAGGTCATTGAAGGAAAACTGTTTCCGCTTCTGAAAACCTCGACCGGCATCACTCCGGAAATCGCGGCGCTTGACGGCGACATCGATGAGAGTGTTTCGATCATCGTGGAAAGTCTCGCCAAAATCAGGGAATCCATTATCGAGGAAGCCCATGAGGCCGACGAAGCCTTTGACGCGGTCGGCGAGGAAACCATTTTGGTCAGCGAATTGGCGGCGGTCGCTTCTTCCATCGTGCTTATTCTGATCGCCGTGTTCACCACGCGCAGCATCGTCAACCCGATCAATTCCATGACGGGCGCCATGCAGAAACTGGCCGAGGGCGACCTTGAGATTGAGGTTCCGGCCCTGGGGCGCGGCGACGAGATCGGCAAGATGGCCGAGACCGTCCAGGTATTTAAGGAGAACGGCCTCAAGGTCAAGGCGATGGAGGCCGAGCAGAAAGAAGCCGAAAAACGTGCCGAAGCCGAAAAGAAGGCAGCCATGAACAAGATGGCCGACGATTTCGAAAGTGCCGTCGGTGGCGTGGTCGATCAGGTTTCATCGGCGGCGACGGAAATGCAATCATCTTCCGAGGCGATGGCGGCGACTGCGGAAGAAACTTCTCAGCAGTCGGCAACCGTTGCTGCGGCCTCCGAGCAGGCGTCGGCCAACGTGCAAACCGTGGCCTCGGCAGCCGAAGAGCTTTCCAGCTCCATCTCCGAGATCAGCCGTCAGGTCGGGCAATCCAGCGAGATTTCGTCGGAGGCAGTGATCCAGGCCGAAAAGACCAACGAGAAGGTGCAGGGTCTGGCCGAAGCGGCCAACAAGATCGGCGAGGTGGTTGCTTTGATCACCGACATCGCCGATCAGACCAACCTGCTGGCGCTCAACGCCACCATCGAAGCCGCGCGCGCCGGTGACGCGGGCAAGGGCTTCGCGGTGGTTGCTTCCGAGGTCAAGAACCTGGCCAACCAGACCGGCAAGGCGACCGACGAGATCGGCACCCAGATCGCCGAAATTCAGGCCGCCACCACCGAAGCGGTCACGGCCATCGAAGCCATCGGAAAGACCATCGGCGAAGTCGACGAGATTGCCACCACGATCGCCTCGGCGGTCGAGGAACAGGGCGCGGCGACCCAGGAGATTGCACGCAACGTCGAACAGGCGGCTGCGGGCACCTCGGACGTGTCGTCGAACATCGGCGGCGTCAATCAGGCGGCCACCGAGACCGGTGCGGCGGCGACCCAAATCCAGTCGGCGGCGGGCGAGTTGTCCGTGCAGTCGGAAACCCTGCGTTCCGAGGTCGGCAAGTTCCTGGCCAACGTTCGTACGGCATAGGGACGTGAATTTGGAGAGTTGAACCAACTAGAGTCCGCCCGGCAAAACGGGCGGACTCTGCTGAACAGGAATTGGCGCTGTTATTAATTTGTTAGTTAATTAATTAGCGGTCAAAGGGGAGTTTTACTTTATCCCCGCCGTTGAAAATTGAACTACCTGAGTAACGCAGAAAAGAAACGAGGGTTATCATGATGTTGAATGGACTGAAAATTGGCACCCGTCTTTTGCTGATTGTGGTTGGGACGGTTCTCGGAATCGTGGCTGTTGGCGGATATTCTCTATTTGAAATCCGCGCCAATCTGTTCGAAGACCGAAAAATCAAAACCGAGCATGTGGTGCATGTAGCGGAAAGTCTTGTTGCGCACTATTACGCGCAGGAGACTTCGGGCGCGATGACGCGTGACGAGGCGCAGAAGGCGGCCATTTCATCCATCGAGAGTCTGCGTTACGACGAAAAAGAATATTTTTGGATCCAGTCCTTTGCAAATGTCATCGTTATGCACCCGATCAAGCCCGCCTTGAACGGCAAGGACGTCACCGGCGTGGCCGACCCGAACGGCGTCAAGTTGTTCGACGAAATGGTCGCAGTCGCCACCAAGGAGGGCGCCGGGTTCGTCGATTACGCCTGGCCCAAGCCGGGCTTCGAAGAGGCGGTTCCCAAGGTCTCTTACGTCAAGGCGTTCGCGCCGTGGGAATGGATCGTCGGGTCTGGAATTTACGTTGACGACGTCGATGCCATTTTCAAGCAGATCCTGTTGGTGGTGGGGGCGGTTTCGCTCGCCATATTGGCCATCATCGTCGGCGCATCGATGGTCATCAGCCGTGGCATCACCAAACCGCTGTCCTCGATTGCGGGCAATATGCAACGTCTGGCCGAAGGTGATAAGGACATCGAGGTCCAGTTCACCGACCAGAAGAACGAAATCGGCGATTTGTCCCGGACGATGAGCGTCTTCCTCGAAAAGACGGTCGAAATGGACCGAATGCGCGAACAGCAGGTGGAAGCCGAAAAGCGCGCCGAGGAAGAAAAGCGCCAGATGATGTTCAAAA